>Ga0315535_1000003_pt1 | contig 170451 bp, 142 predicted proteins | sample SalMarSW160220MG_2_FD_203092 | JGI IMG/M metagenome (GOLD analysis project Ga0315535, IMG submission 203092) | Salt marsh sediment microbial communities from the Plum Island Ecosystem LTER, Massachusetts, United States - Salt Marsh Sediment SW1602-20 ... | reverse complement strand
TCGAACGGGGGCAGCCATGCCCGAGCTTCTCGACCGTCTCCGGGCCGCGCTCGCCGACCCTCGCACCTGCTCGCGGCCCACCCCAGCGTGACTTCATGCTGGACCAGACGTCGAGCTTTGACCCCGCCGACCCCGAGCCCATGCCCGACCACGCTTCGCGCGGTGCCCTCCAGTTCGACCAGTCTCTGCCCGACGACTTCGACGACTGAGAACGGCTCCACCCCGGGCACCCCACCCCGCTCCGGCCGTGCTCGACGCGTATCGCTATTTCCGTCCGGACGCCCACTGGGCCGTGTGGGCCTCCCGGGCCACCAAAGCGGCGTCGATAGTCCTGACGCTGGCCGCCCGCTAGCTTCGGCACCGCGACCGCGGGCAGGAGGCCCCGGCCCGGCCCGTAGCGGAAGTGGACGAGATGGCCCTTCCCACCGCATCATGTCGCCATGAGTGATCCGTCCCCTCCCGTCGATGACCCCGAGAGCATCGGCCCGTACCGCATCCTTGGCGTGCTCGGCGAGGGTGGGATGGGGGTGGTGTACGAGGCCGAGCAGACGGTGCCGGTGCGCCGCCGCGTGGCGCTCAAGGTGATGAAGCAGGGGATGGACACGCGTCAGGTGGTCGCCCGATTCGAGGCCGAGCGTCAGGCGCTGGCGGTGATGCACCATCCCGGGATCGCCCAGGTGTACGACGGCGGCGCCAGCGGGACGGGTCGACCCTACTTCGCGATGGAGCTGGTACGGGGCACGCCCCTCACCACCTACTGCGACACGCACAACCTGGCACTCGCCGAGCGGCTCGCTCTCTTCATCAAGGTCTGCGACGCGATCCAGCACGCCCATCAGAAGGGCGTGATCCATCGGGACCTCAAACCGTCCAACATCCTCGTGACGGAGGTCGACGGAGAGGCCGCGCCGAAGGTGATCGACTTCGGCGTCGCCAAGGCGATCGGCTTCCGACTCACCGAGGAGACGATGGTGACCTCGTTCGGCGCGGCCCTGGGGACGCTCGCGTACATGAGCCCCGAGCAGGCGGAGATGTCGCTCTCGGACGTGGACACGCGAGCCGACATCTACAGTCTCGGTGTCGTCCTGTACGAGCTGTTGGTGGGAGAGCTGCCGATCGACCCCGCGAAGGTCGGCATCCAGCGCTTTCTGCTCGACCTGGTCGGCGGCGCGACCGACACACCGCGGCCCAGCCGCATCCGACGGGTGCTCAAGGGCGATCTCGATTGGATCGTGCTCAGGGCGTTGGAGCGCGACCGCGACCGGCGTTACGAGAGCGCCAGCGCCCTCGGCGACGATCTGCGGCACTACCTGGCGCACGAGCCGGTGGCGGCGCGGCCGCCGACGCCGGCGTATCGGTTCGGGCGGTTTGCGCGCCGCAATCGCGTCGCGGTGGTCGCCGGCACGGCCGTGGTGGTGGCATTGATGAGCGGACTGGTGGCGGCGACGGTGGGATTCGTCCGCGCATCGCGCGCCGAGCGCACCGCGCGGACGGAGGCGGCGACGGCCAAGCAAGTCTCGGACTTCATGACCAACCTCTTCGACGTGGCCGATCCGGGCGCAGCCGGTGGGCAGCACTTGAGTGCCGTGGATATCCTCGACAACGGCGCCAAGCGGATCCGAAACGAGCTGAAGGATCAACCGCTTGTTCGGGCGCGCCTGATGATCAGCATCGCCCATGCGTACCGGACGATCGGCGAGCTGACCCGTGCGACCCCGCTCGCGGAGGAGGCGGTGCGGTTGTTCGATTCGCTACCCGACGCGCCGCCGTTGGATGTCGCGTCGGCAAAGGGCGATCTGGCCGTCATGCTCGCGGACGCGGGCGGCGGGCCCCGCGTAGAGCGACTCGACCGCGAGGCACTGGCCACGTTCGATCACCAGCTGGGTGACACATGGGACGTGCGCAGCGCGAGCATCGCGGCGGGCCTCGCCTTCGAGCTGAACCGGCAGCTCCGGCACGCCGAAGCGGACAGCATCCTCACCGAGATGCTCGCCCGTCACCGCGGCCTCGGCGACGACGCCGGTATCGCCGACGTGTGGAACGAGTCGTGTCGCACCCGGATGTTCTTGAATGAGCTGGACAGCGCCCTCGCGGCGTGCGACTCCGGGCTCGCCGTCAGCGGGCGGCTCTACCCGGGGCCGAACTGGGTCACCTCGAACGCGCTGCAGTACCTCGCTCTGGTGCAGCGGCAGCGGGGGAAGTACGACTCCGCGCTGGCGGCGTTCCGCAAGACGCTCGCCATGCGCCAGGACCTCTACGGCGGCCGATCGCACGTGCTCTTCGCGTTCACCGCCCGAGACATGGCGGTCACGTTCGAGCAGGCCGGCGTCATGGACTCGGCGCTGGCGTACGCGCGCACGGCGGCGACGGTCGCGCGGACGGCGTTTCCGGACGGCAGCCTCTACCGACAGGATATGCTGACGTCATACGCCCACATGCTCAATCGTATCGGCGATCACGCGACTGCGCTCACGGTCACCCGCGAAGCGCTCGTGGACGTCGAACGATACGCCCGATCCCACCGCTCGGACCCGGAGGCGGCCATTGAGTGGCTGGCGGGTCGCGCCCGCTACGCGGCGACGGCTCGCGCGGCCGGACACGCCGTGGAGGCTCGCGCGGCCGCCGCGCGCAGCCTGACGATCGTGGACTCTCTCGCTCGGCGAGCGCCGCAGGACCGCACCACCGCGCTCGACCTGAACGCGCTGTGCTGGTGGGGAAGTCTCGCCGGCGGCGCCCGGCAGGTGCTCGCAACGTGCGATGCGGCGGTCCAGGCCGCCGACGCAGATACGCGCACACGTATCTTCGACAGCCGCGGGGTGGCGCGCGCCCTCGCCGGAGACGACGCCGGCGCCATCGAAGACTTCGAGGCCTACATCGCGGGCTCGACCGACGCGGGCGCCAAGGCCGAGCGGGAGGGCTGGGTCACTGATCTGAAGGCGGGGCGGAATCCCCTCTCAACGGACGTGCTGGGCCGGCTCATGGGCGTCGAGTGACCGCGCGGGTCCTGGTCGGCGCGCTGCTGCTCCTCACCGGGGGCGCGATGGGGTGGTGGATCGCCGTGCGGGCCCGGCGACCGCCGGCCACTCCGCCGTCCGGCGACGCCGGCCGCACCCGGTTCTTCGGCAACATCGTGCACGAGTTGCGGACGCCGCTGACGCTCGTACTCGGACAGATCGACGCCGCCCTCACCGAGACGGACCCGGCCAAGCGCTCGCACCAGCTACGCGTAGCGCAGCGGAGCGCGCGGCGGATAGAGAGATTGGCGGAGCAGGCGCTGGCGTTGACGCGGCTCGATGCCGGCGCGCTGCGTCCAACGGTGCGGGACCTGGAGGTGACGTCCTTCCTCGAGTCGCTGGTGATGTCGTTCGAGGAGCTGGCCGAGCGGAAGGGCGTCCTGCTCGAGTTCGTGGCTCGGCCGCGGCAGGTGATGGGACGCCTCGATGCCGATCACCTCACGACGATCGTTTCCAACCTCGTCTCCAACGCGTTCAAGTACACGCCCGCCGGCGGGCGCGTGGGCGTCGCGGCGGAACTCCGACCGCCGGATCGTCTGGTCATCACCGTGGCCGACACGGGACCCGGAGTTCCCGCCGACCGTCGTGAGGAGGTGTTCCGCCGGTTCAGCCGGGGGCCCGACGACGACACACGCCACCCGGGTGGGGCAGGAATTGGGCTCGCGCTCGCGCGCGAGCTGGCCCGCACGGCCGGCGGCGATCTCACCCTCGACACGGTCGCGCCGCAGGGTGCGCACTTCCGCGTCACACTTCCGCTCGGCGTCACGGCTCCGGAAGCGCCCGGTGTACCCCTCGATGCCACCCGGCGCCCCGAAGTGACGGACGAGATTCTCCACCGCACCACGGCGGAAGGCGTGCAGCAGCCGTCCGATCCCCCGCTGCCGGCGATTCTCGTGGTGGACGACAACGCGGACCTGCGCGAGTGGATCGCCTCCACGCTGGCCGGAGTGGGTTTGGCGACCGGGGTGAGCGGCGCCGAGGCGGCGCTGGAGGCGGCGCAGGCGCTGGTTCCCGATCTGGTCGTCTCCGACGTGCGGATGGCGGGAATGGACGGTGTGGAGCTGTGCCGCCGGCTCCGAGCCGACGAGCGGACGAGTCACGTCCCGATCGTGCTGCTCAGCGTACGCTCCGAGGTCGAGGCGCGGCTCGGCGGCCTGGAAGCCGGAGCCGACGAGTACCTGCCCAAGCCCATCGACGCACGCGAGTTGGTGGTACGGGTCAAAGGCCTCCTCCAGAGGCACGAGGCGCTGCGTGAGCGATTCCGCGAGCGGGTCATCGTCAAACCCGCGGACGTGTCGGCGCGCTCGGTGGATCAGGCCTTCTTCGAGCGCGTGGTGGCGACGGTGGAAGACGAGATCGGCAACCCCGACTTCAGCGTGCCGGAGCTTGCCGGGGCGGTGGCGATGAGCACCTCTCAGCTCACCCGCAAGCTCCGGGCTCTCGTCGGGCAATCACCCGCCCAGCTGGTCCGTGGGATGCGCATGGAACGCGCGGCGGCACTGATCGCAGCCGACGCCGGCACCTTGGCCCAGATCGGCTACCGCGTGGGCTTCAGCGATCAGGCCCACTTCTCCCGCACCTTCAAGCGTCATTTCGGCAAGACTCCCGGACAGTACAAAGACGAGGCCGCCCGGTTGCCCGGGCGGCCTCTACCGCGCTGACGAGAGCGCCGTTCTAGCGAAGCTGCACTAACGCCAACGCGGGTTCTCGGCATCCAGCCCCTCGGCGGTGAGGGCGGTGCGGTTCGAGCCGTCCAGTCCCTGGATGTACAGGCGGTTCAGACTCCGGTCGCTGCCGGAGATGGTCCCCACGACGTCCACGGTGACGAGCTTCGTGCCGGCGGAGTTGAAGCCGCCGAGAAGCTCGTGGCCCGTCGTGGTGATCTGCGTGGGATTGGTGCCATCGACGTTCATGACCCAGACGTCCTGCGCATTGCACGTCGCATCGCCACAGTGCTGGAAGTAGATCTTGGACCCGTCGGGGCTCCACATCGGGACCGAGTTGTTCAGGGTGGAGTCGTTGGTGAGCTGCGTGAGGCCGGTGCCGTCTTGATTCACGACCCAGATGTTGCTGTTGAAGGTGATGTCGCTCTCGGAGATACGGCGGGTGGTACGTATGAACACGACCTTGGTGTTGTCCGGCGACCACATGGGCGAGTTGTCGAAAGACAGCGAGTCGCGTGCCCCGGCCGCGTTCGAGACGTTGACGGCGCCGCTGCCGTCGGCGTTCATGATGTCGACGGTCTGGGCCGGTCCGCCTATCAGAGAGGAATCCACGGTGACGAGCAACCGCATCCCGTCCGCCGACCAGCCGCTGACGCTCCACCAGTCGGTGCCGGGAGTGATTCTGGTCACGCCGGTCAGGTCGGCGTTGGCCACGTGCACCGCGTTCGTGTATTGAAGGTCACTGCTCACGGGCTCGTAGCCGCTGAACGCGACCTTGCTGCCGTCCGGGGACCATACCGGCGCCCATTGAGGCGCGATCTGTGTATGGTGGTACGTGACGCTCTTGTTCAGTGCGATCTCGTAGGCATCGAAGTCGTTGCTGTTCTCGGCGGAGCCATGGAACGAGATCATGGTGTGCGCGGGATTCCAGTCGCCCAGAGAGCTGTCGAATTCGTCCGGGCTGTCGGTGAGGCGGACCTCCGGTCCCCCACTCGCATCGATCACGTAGATATCGTTACGATCGCTCGCCGAGCGCCGTTCGAACGCGATCGGGTCCTTGAAACAGGTGACTGCGAAGACGACCGACGTCGTCGTGCCGAACGTGACTGCTGCCGTCGTGTCCGGCTTGGCGTGCGGCGTGCAGTTGGCCGCCTGTCCTGTGAGAGTCAGGTGGGGGAAGCCCGGCGCGAGGTCCAGGTCGACCGTGTCGACGGGGTTCATGGCCACGCTGTCGGTGCCGACCCAGATGGTATAGCCGTCCGGATCGATATCGAGCCCGTCCGTGCTCGTGACGATCTGCAGCGTGCCGACGTTGGTGGCGCATGTCACGTCGAACGACACGGCGGTCGTCTGGCCCGACCTCACCGTGACGCTCTTCGCGCTGTCGGTCGCGCAATTCGCGGCCACCCCCGTCAGGGCGATCCGGTGGCTGCCGGCAGGCACGCTGTCCACCGTGAGGGTCCCGTTGACGGGAACGGCACCCCGCGCGAGCCCGTCGATATTTCCCTGGTAGCCGTCACTGTCGAGATCCGCACCGGTGGTGGCGGCCGTGATGGTGAGGGATCCGGCCGCCGGTGTGTCCTGACTCGGACCGGTGGTGCTGTTGCCGCATCCGGTCAGTGCCAGGAGAAGCGGCAGGATGGCGAGCCCGCCGGTCCACGTCCGATGGGTGGAGAAGGGAATGCTCATGGTGCATGCTCCGCTAGGGTTGCCCGCAGCATGCCACCTGGGAGCCCGGCCGGGCTTGCACGTTTCGCGCAAAGGTCGGCCGATTCCGCGCGAAATGTCCTACCCGGCCGGCGTTCCCGTCGTCATCGGAGCCTACATCTGTTCCTTCCCGCCCTCCCGCCAGCGAGCTCGCCACTTCCAGACGGTCCGCTCACTCACCCCCACGGCCGCTGCCGCGGCCGCTCCTGACTCCCCGGCCTCAAGACGCTCTACCATCTGTTCTCGACCTCGAGGCGTTAGCGCTGCATTCTTGTGGACGTTCACTGGGGGCCTCCCGGGGTGAGGGTTGGTGTCTCGCAACCCCCAGCTTCTCGTCCCGGACCCTCAGTGAACAACCTCCCTGGTTTTCCAACTAGGCGGCCCGGCTCGCACGGGCCCGTTCAGTCGACAACGGCGAACACCCGAAGCCCGCGGACACTCCCAACGCCGGACTCGCCACCACGGCCCGACCAGCCCCCCCGACGGCCCCGTCGACGACCGCCGACACGGCCACGCTGTGTCCGACCACCCCACCCCCATGTCCGGACACGCCGACGAACATCGTGACGAGGTTTTTGTCACAGACCAATTGCCTAACAGAAACCTCCCAACGCCCGGAGACGTTGGGAGGTAAGGCCGTTCTCAGTGCCCCGCCAGGGACTCGAACCCCGAACCTACTGATTAAGAGTCAGTTGCTCTAGCCAGTTGAGCTAGCGGGGCGGACACGCCCGCCGCATCGGATCGCACGGCGCACGAGGCGTCACGGTCCGGCCGCGAGCGCAAAAAGCTACCCTATCTGCGGGTGGGGTCAACCTTGCGGGGTGCCGCGCGCGGGACGATGCGCGCAGCGCTCTCCCGGCCGCCCCGCACACGACCCACGCGGTGGTGTGACGGTCCGGTTCCCCACGCCGCCAGGCAGCTGCCGGAAGTCACTCCTCCGTCGCACCCACCGGCTCCACCTCCACCTTCACGTCGAGCCCGTCTCTCACGGTCGCCGTCACCACGCAGAAGTCCTCGAAGAGCTCCATGCAGCGGGAGAGCCGGGACCGGGGGATCCCGTCCACCCGGGGCTGGATCGTCACCTTCACCTCGCCGATGCGCAGGCGGCCCCGCTCGTTCCGCGTCATCCGGCCCTCCACCCGGGTGGTGATGTCGCCTACCGGCACACGGGCCTTCTCCAGACAGAAGAGCAGGCTGGCGCTGAGGCAGTTGGCGATGGCGGCGCCCAGCACCCGGGAGGCGTTGGGGCCGGTGTCCTCGCCCAGGGGCCCCGGCTCGTCCAGCCGGAGGGCGGGCCAGGAATCGTCGTCGAAGTGGGCATCGAAACGGTACTTCTCGATGCGATCCAGGGTCAGGGAAAAGCGGCCTTCCGGCTTCGTCTCGCTCACGGTTCCTCCGTGGGTGTCTTTCATCCGTTTCGTGGGGCACGCCGCCGGAGCGGCGTCACTCCGAAAACTCACGCCCTGGGGCGTCGTGTTCCAAGTGGTGGCCGGCCCGCTGCGGGCGAGCGGCCTGTACCCTATCTTCTCCGGGGTTTCGTCGACAGACGCCTGCCCTTAAGGTCCCCGAACGTCGCGGTACGGCTCGGAGGCCGCGGCAGGACCGACTCTGGTGACTGTCCACATCGGGTCTACTCGGAGGTACTTCATGCGCAGTCTGACTCTCCTCGCCCTGCCCCTGGTCATGGTGGCGTGCCAGGCTCCTCCGGCCAACACGTCACAGAGCGCCGACACCACCGCTGTCAAGGACACCATGCCCCACCAGGCGCTCGCCCTCACGCCGACCCAGAAGGCCGGCGAGCAGACGTTCGAGACCGTGTGCTGGACGTGCCACGCCAACGACGGGCGCGGCGACGGTCCGGCCGTCCAGGCGGGCGTCGTCCCGCCGCCCCCGAACTTCCTGACCGGGGGCTACGCCAACCTCACGCAAGCGGAGCTGGAGCAGCGCTTCCAGGCCAGCCTCAAGGGAGCCAACGACCCGAAGCACCCGCACATGAAGTACGTGGTCTCGCTGCTCAAGCCCGCGAAGTTCGACGAGGCCCTGGCCTTCATCCCGGCGCTGGCGTATCCCCCGGAGATCCCGGGCAGCGCCATCAACGGGCAGCGTATCTTCCAGTTCCGCTGCGCCCCGTGCCACGGCAAGAACGGCGAGGGTGACGGCCCGGCAGCCGCATCGCTGGTGACCATCGCCCCGGCCAACTTCACCAAGGACACCCTCATCGCCAGCAAGAACTGGCAGGGCGTCTACAACCGCATCAAGGAGGGCGGCAAGAGCATCCACGGCTCCGCCATGCCCACCTGGGGCGTGATCCTCAAGGACGCCGACATCTGGGACCTGGTGGCGTACCTGGCCACGTTCCAGCCGGGACTCCTGAGCAAGCCGAGCTGGGAGTAACAGCGGGGGGCCCACCGGAACCCATACACGGAGCGCCCCGGCCCGTGAGGGTCGGGGCGCTCTGCTTTCGTCGGATCCGCTCTTACTTCTACTTCGTGGCGCTCGCCGTGTACCCCCACCACGTCAGCACGACGATGTAGGTCATCGCCGTAACGGTGAGGTATGTCCACAGCCTCCTGGGCTTGGCCCCCGGTTTCGGCCGGTCCAGGAAGGGCACGAAGAGCAGGATCACGCCCAGCACCCCGAAGGCGCCGATGCCCAGGAGCTCGCCCTCGATCCCCAGGATCTTCGCGGGAAGGAGCTTGAGCGTCTGGAACATGAACATGAAGTACCACTCCGGGCGGATGCCGGCGGGGGCCGCGGCGAAGGGGTCGGCCTTCACGCCGAGGTGCGCCGGCCAGAACGCCGCCACGGAAGCCAGCATGGCCAGCGCCGCCAGCCAGCCCACCAGGTCCCGCATGAGGAACTGCGGGAAGAACTTGATGGTGCGCTTGGGCCCGCCCTGGGCTTCGACGCCCGGCGGCACGCTCATGCCGTGCTTCTGCACCAGCAGCACGTGCAGCCCCACCAGACCGAAGACGACGGCGGGCAGAAACGACACGTGGAAGGCGTAGAAGCGGGTCAGCGTGGCGCCGGAGATCTCCTGGCCGCCCCTGAGGATCTCACGGATGAACGGCCCGACGATGGGCATCACGCCCGGGATATTCGTGCCGACGCGGGTGGCGAAGTACGACAGGGTGTTCCAGGGGAGCAGGTAGCCGGTGAACCCCATGAAGAGCACGCCGAAGAGCAGACCGACCCCGGTCATCCAGGTGAGCTCCCGGGGCTTCCGGTACGCCTTCATCAGCATGACGCTGAACATGTGCACGAACGCCATGAAGATCAGCAGGTTCGCGCCCCACGCGTGTATGGACCGGATGAGCCAGCCGAACTTCACGTTCGCCATGAGGAACTGGACGGACTCGTACGCGCCCTCGGAGCTCGGCCGGTAGTAGATCAGCAGCAGGATGCCGGTGCACACCTGGAGAATGAGCAGGAAAAGCGCCATTCCACCCATGTAGTACCAGAAGGAGTGCTTGTGGACGGGCACCTCCTTCTTCTTCACGATGGGCGCCAGCACGCTGAACCCGATGCGGTCGTCCAGCCACCAGATCACCTTCTGGACGACACCGCGCCAACCTTCGGCCGCCGGCCCCCGGTCGCGGGGCACCTCGCCGTGCGCGCTCATGCCTTCTCCACGCTCACGACGATCTGGTCGCCCCGCACGTTCACGGCGTATTCCGTCAGCGGTTTGGGGGGCGGGCCGGAGACGTTCTTGCCGTTGAGGTTGTAGTGGCCGTTGTGGCACGCGCACCAGATCTGCTTGATGTCGGCGCGGTACTGCACGGTGCACCCCAAGTGCGTGCACACCGCGTTGAACGCCCGCAACTGTCCGTTGGGCGTCCTGATGAGGATTCCGGGCTTGTCGCCGAACTTGAAGATGCGCCCGGTGTTCGCGGCCACGTCCGCGGGCTTGATGGACAGCGTCACGGAGTTCACCGCCGACTCGGCCAGCTCCGGTGGGACCCAGTACCGGACCACCGGATAGAGGATCGCCAGCACGAATCCTCCTACGCTCGTCCCGAGCACCCAGTCGATGAAGCGCTTGCGGGTCACCCCGCCGCGCTGCTCTCGATCCTTCTGGGACATCGATCCCTCGCTTCCCGCCGGAGAAGAGAACGCTCTATTCGCCATGCTGCTCTTCCGCCTCTCCGGCGCGGATCTTCAGGAGCAGTCCCGCGATGATGATCAGCACGAAGAGGGTGAAGACCGCCAGTCCCTCGCGGCGGTACGTGTGCTCGCGCAGAGCGGCCTTGCCCGTGGCGTCGGCCTTCGCCGTGATTGCGAAGCCGGGGGCCGTCTCCTTGCGCACCGTGGCCACGCTGAACGAGTGGACGGCGTTGCGGGCCTTGGTCTCGGCGTTGGTGACGTCCTGCAACTCAAAGAGCGCAGTGCTCACCTCCATGCCGAGGTTCTGGGCCTGCTCCAGCGTGGCCTTGCTCTGCTGCACCGCCGCCGAGAGAGAGTCCAGGTCCTTCTTGATGAGCAGGAACTGCTCCCCGTTGGGGTCGTCCGCCGCGTGGCACTGCCGGCACACCGTCGCGGTGCGGGTCACCAGCAAGGAGTCGGAGACCGGCTCGATGTCATGGTGGTTGTGGCAGGTGGCGCACCCGGGCAGGCCGTGCTCGTCGAACAGCCTCTCGTGGCCGCTCTTGTCGAAGTTGTCGGCCATCGTGGAGTGGCAATTGCCGCACACGTTGCGCACCGACGCGATGCCGGGAGGCGCCGCCCCGTGGTTCCCGTGGCAGGTGTTGCACACCGGCGCCGACAGGTCGCCCTTCACGAGGAGGAGCTGGCCGTGGACGCTTCGGGTGTACTTCTCCACCTGGTCGGTGGGGATCCCCCGCCCCGCCATGAGCGTGGAATCCGAGTGACAGCGCCCGCACGTCTTCGGGACGTTGGTGGGGTAGACGCTCGACAGTGGGTCGGTCGGCGACCGGATGTCGTGGGCTGGATGGCAGTCGATGCACGTCGCGACGGTGGTGTCGCCCTTGGTCCGTAGGAGGATCCCGTGGACCGACGTCCAGTACTCCGACACCTGGTCGGTGCGGAGGCTGGGGTCGAACTGGCGCATGAACGCGCCGTCGGAGTGGCACCGCCCGCACAGCGCCGGAATGTCCTTGCGCGCCGGCGCGTGCAGGAACCCCATGGCGGGATCGAGGACGTTGGAGCCTCCGCTACCATGGCACGAGAGGCACCCCAGGCCCACCCGCGAGTGGATGTCGCTGGGAAACGACTTCGCCGGCTGCGAGAGGCGTGGGTCGGAGAGCTTCAGGTGGCACGCCACGCAGTCCTCGGAGACGGGAAGCGCCTGGGCCTGCAGGGGCGCGGGCCTCCAGAGGACCGCCGCCGCGACCAGCGCCAACGCTCCCGGTGCCATGGAGAGCGCGGACCATACGCCAGGGAGCCGGGCCCTCATCGCCAGCCTCCCCTCGTCGGCACCGCTGCGACCCCCCGGCCGGCGCCCCCGGACAGCGGAGGTGCCGCACGGCGCCGCCTCCGCGCCGAGCTCAGCAGCGCCCGAGCGTCCCCCTTCGCCCCGGCTGCCCCGCCCGGCCGCACCTGGTGGCACTGGGCGCATACCTTGCCGGGCTCGTGGTTCTCTCTGTCCTGGTGACACACCAGGCAGATGTTCCGCGTCTCGGTCATGTGCTCGGTGACGGGCTCGTTGTGGCACCCGGCCGCGTTGCAGTTCAGGTGTGCCGCCAGCGTGTGCGCCCCGGCAGGCGGCTGGCGATGACAGGTCATGCACCTCGCGGTCGGCTGATGATGCTTCTCGTGACAGGTGCCGCACGACACGGTGGGCTTGAGGTTGGGCATGGCCTGGTGGCAGGTCTTGCAGGTGAACGACTTGTGGCGTGCATGGTCGAAGGGGAGCGACCGTGTCCGCGCGGTCGGCCAGACCGAGAGCTTGATCTGTTCCTGCACCACCAGCGGCGCGGGCGGCGCCTTGTGGCAGTCGAGACAGCTGCGCCCGTTGGTGCCGCCGTGGTGGCAACTCATGCAGTCCGTCTTCGTGAGCACGCGCTGGGTGACGAAGGCGCTGGAGCGATGGCACTGCGGGCATCCGACCCCCGCATGTGTCGTGTGCCCTTCGGGCGCCTTGTGGCACGTGCGGCAGGCGATCCCCACGTGATACTCGTGGGGAAAGCGCTCCGCCCGCGTGGCGCGGCGGGCCTCTGCGGGTAGAAAGCGCCGTACCGGCGTCGTGTCCTGGCCCTGCGCGGCGGCCTGGGCTGCCGAAGGCTGCGCGGCGGCCGTGGTGTCTGCGGCAGGCTGTTCCCCGGTGGCACCCGTGGACGGCTTTCCGCCACCGCAGGCGGCGACGAGCAGGACGGACGTGACGAATACGGCGCGGGCAGGTAGGCGTCGCACTACGATCCCGCCTCTCCCCCACGGATGTGGGGCCGAAGTTGATCTTGGTGAAGGAGGTGGAGCGCCGCCCACACCGTGGGCAGCGCAACCCAGAGGGTGGCGACCACCGCGAGGGCCACGGCGCCGAGCTCGTTGACCCGCATGCCGGTGCCGACGATGGAAGGGCGGACACGAACGAAGAGCACGGTGGTGGCGGCCAGCGTGAGCGTCAGCACCGCCGAGCCTACACGCCCCCACCGGCCCTCTGGCCATCGCCGGGCGGCGGCCTTCACGGCCCTCCATCCCTCCCAGGCGGCCCACGTGCACAGGGAGAGCCCGAGAATCCAGCCACCCACGGCGAAGAAGAGCCAGGATGCCCGCATCTCCGTCATGAGCGCGGCGGTGAGCGAGATGGACGCGGTGACCAACCAGCCGATGCCCAGCAGGGGAATCGACAGGAGCGCGGCCAGCGCGGCGTGGCGCAGCGCGGTCCCGCGGGTGAGGCAGGCGGGACGGCCGATCACGGCGAGGGCCCCTCCGTGCAGGAGGCCCAGAGTGGCGCCCACCACGAACAGCACGGGCGCGGCCAGGAGCTGAAGCCCCGGGTTCACGACACCGCTGACGGTGAGCGCTCCGACCACGATACCTCCTCCGGCGACACCCCCCGCCAGTGTCCAGGAGAGGACCAGTCGGGCGCACGCTCCCCGGGGACTCGTCACGAAGTCCCGGAAAGCACGAGCCTGGCTGCTTGCGGGCGGTCGTCGCATGTGCCACTCGAGGGCGGGATATGCGTCCGCAACCCTTCGCGGACATCCCGCCCAACCCCTGATGTATCTCACGTCCTCCCGCAGGAGGACCCAACCATCGATGTGAGATCCGGGTGGCTCACGCCTCGTCGGACCGCTCGTTTCGTGCCGGCCGCTTCAGCTCCGGCGCCGGTTGCCCGAATCCGTAGAATCACGGATGCAACCGCGCAATGAGAATGGAATCACGGGTAGGATTTCCGCTGTAGGGTCTACGCGGATAGCCCTGTGGGGAGAATCCCCCACTCCCGTAGAAGTACTGATTTCCGGGCGTAACAGAGCCACCCTTCACCGGAGGAGAAGGGCCCTGGTGGGGATGTGGACCGGCGCTCGCGGCCTGCGATGGCCGTCATGAGGGAGACGGCCGGCGCGACCGGATCAGCGTCCCGTCGGGCGCTTCTCCGGAATGGCCGCCTTGGCCGTGTCGGGCTTGGCAAGGGTCCGGATGTACCGGGCGATGGCCACCTCCTGCTCGTGGTCCAGCGTGCCCTTGAACGGCTGCATGATGCCGATGCCGTTCTCGAGCACCGCCACCGTCGAGTCCTCGCTCACGCCCTGGTAGATGGAGGGGTCGTTGAGCGGCTTGAGGGCCTTGATCCGGCTCGCCAACACCTCGGGCGGCACTCCGTCCTTGCCGTGGCACTGCGCGCAGTTGGCCTCGTAGAGCGCCTTGCCGTCGGGCTCCTGGCCCAGCAAGGTCCCCGCGCTCAGCACGAGACCCACCCCCACGGCCACTGCGACGTTCGTGAGCCTCATAGACCTGCCTCCGAATGTGAAAGACGCCCGCCAACCATGCCCGGGGTGGTAACGGCTACTTCGCCTTCCCCGGCTCACCCGCAGCTCCGAGGACGTCGGGGCGCAGGGTGTATAGGACGTAGTATGCCACCGCGTCGATCTCGCGGGGTGAGATACCCGCGACACCGTAGATGGGCATTCCCCCGCTGTGACCCGTGAAGACCATCTTGCGCAGCGAGTCCAGGGACTCGTACTTCCAGTCCGGCCGCACCAGCGAGGGCACCTTCAGGCCGCGGTCCTTCGCGTACTGCGTGCCGGCCTCGCCCACCGTCCCGTGGCACCGCCGGCACTTCTCCGCATAGACCTCGTTGCCCTGGAAGCTCCTGACGCTGTCGCTTGCCCACGTGACGCTGTCGAAGAGCTTCTGCGAGTATAGCATCTGGGCCTCGGCGACCTGCGCCGCCCTGTTCGGCGGCTGGAAGTGCTTCTGCTCGCACGCCCCGACGGCCACCGCGGCCGCCAGGGCCATGATAAATCCGGGACGCTTCGTGAACGCGGGGAATCTCCCGTGCTTCATGACCTTCGTGAGCCTCATCGAGCCGTATCCGTGCCCGTCGATTGGATGAGCGTGGCACCTGGAGAGATCTTCTGAGCCTGGGCCAGCGCCGCGTTGGCGGCATCTTCGTTGCCCAGCGCCTTCTGCGCCATGTAGATGCCGAACCAGGCCGCGGAGACGTCGCTCTTCAGGTCCTTCGCCTTGGTGTAATGCTCGAGGGCCGTCTTATGATCCCCCGCGCGGAACGCTTCGTTGGCGCTGTCGAGCTGCGCCTGCACCGCCGGAGGCACCCCCTCCTGCGCCTTCGTGGCCTGCTGGGCGCTGATGGTCCCCGTCTTCTCCTCCTTCGGACGGCATGCCGTCGATGCGGCTACGGCAGTCAGAGCCAGCAACGCGACCAGGAACCGAGAGGTCTTCATCCTCCACCTCCGTCCAGGGGATTCCCGATGTGGCAGAACGAGCAGGCCCTCGGGTTCTGTTGGTACGCCCGCGCGGCGTCGAAGTCCCGCCCGTGGGGATTCACCTTGAAGGCCCCGAGCACGCTGTGGCACTGCGTGCAGTCGGTCTGCTTGTGACAGCTCGTGCAGCTCTCCAGTCCCTCCCGCGCCGCCTGCCCGTGACGCAACAGCCAGAGCGGCTCGCTGTCGTGGTAGCCCGGCCCCAGGCGTCCGTGCGCGGTGAGCCCACTCTCCTGGTGGCAGGCCCGGCAGAACACCGTGACGTTGTGGCAGTTGGCGCACTCCACGTCCCTGCCCCAGGCCGCGGCCGCGTGCTTGGCGACGAAGCCCGCCGGATGGTAGCCTCCCGTGGAGGGCCCGTCGTGACAGCTCACGCAGAATGACTCCACGTGGCAGGTCGCGCACTGCTTCGGATCGCTGGCCGCCAGCGTGCTGTGGGTCTTCAGGAAGAACATCGACGAGTGGCTGTCCGGTGGCCGCTCCTTCACCCGGACTCCGGGAGCCGTGGACTGTTGCCGCGTCGGCATCGAGGCCACCTGCTTCGGCAGCGGCTCCAGATGGCAGGACTGGCAGTCGTTGCGCGTATGGCACGTCGCGCACGCCGTCCTGGATGCCTGGGCACCGTGCTTGGTGATCCAGCCGCTGTTGTCGTGCGTCGCCGGCACCGGATAGTGCGCCTTCGCAGGCGGTAGCTGCATGCCTTCGGGAGCCGCGGGGATCTCCTGGATCGCCGTGCGGTCGGCATCCACGTGGCACGAAGCGCAGCGCTCCCGGGTGTGGCACGTGGCGCAGCGCGCCGCGTTCTGAGCCGCCTCCACGCCGTGGCCTCCGGCGAGGAACCCCTTCGCCGCGTGGTCCGGCGGCGGCTTGATGGCCTCGATCTGGCTCAGGCTGAACCCCGACCGCGCCAGAGGCACGTGACACGTCGTGCACTTCGCGTCCACCTGGTGCTGCGTGGCTTTGTGCGCATGGCACGAAAAGCACGTGGAGAGCTGGATGTTCGCGGTCACCTCCATGCGCGTTCCGCCCGGCTGCGAGTGGCACGCCTCACAGGCCAGCGCCGAGTCGCCCGCCACCTGGAGCAGCACCGGGTGGATGTCGTGGTGGAACTTGAGGTTGGTGTGGCGCAGGGCCGGTGGCGTGTAGTTGACCGGTGGCACCAGGCTCCCGTTGTGGCAGCGGGCGCACACCTGCGGCGACGGGAAGAAGGATGTCGTGTCCCCGGTCGGGATGCCCTGGTGGCATCCCGTGCACAGCGGGAAGAGCCCCTCGTGGCGTTGGTGCGGGAACGTCTGCACCGGCTGCGGCTGCGCGGGCTGCTGGCCGAGGGCCGGAGCCGCCGTCCACGCCGCGCCGACGAGCATGAGGACGAGCCCTGCCGCGGCCGGAAGCCGATGCGGGTGCGGGACCCGCGTCCGTCGCATCCCTCGTGCGAGCGCGCTCATGAGCCCCTCCTGTTCGCGAGTCCGGGATCTTCGCCGACGTTGACGCGCAGCGAGGTCCACCCGCGGGTCTGATTCCACGGGGTGAGGACCGATGTGCCTCCGTCACGGTGGCGCAGCATGGACACCCCGCCGTTGAGCTGGAAGCGCTGGCCGAAGCCGACGTCGAAGGAGAGCCCCCCTCCCACCGCCCGCCCGTCTCCTACGCGGAACTCCTCGATCTGCTGGAAGGTCTGCCCCGAGGCCGTGACGCCCCACACCCCGGAGGGCGAGTAACGGACCGACGCGTCACCGGACTGCATGAAGCCGCCCGGGCCCCACTCGAGGGTGTAGTCGGCGTTCACGAACCATTTCTGCGACGGAATCCAACGCGCTCCGGCCTGGCCCCGCCACCCGTCGCCGGTGAGGGGTCGCAGGATCTCCGTGGTGTGGGTGTTCCCGTACGACCGGTAGCCCCCGGCGATCCAGGCGCCCACCGTCTTCGCGGGCGACCAGGTGGCCCGCAGCACGCCCTCGGAGTACGCGACGGGCTCGAAGAAGCCCCAGATGGTGGTCAGGTCGAAGTAGGGGAGGTAGCGGCGTCCCACCCCTTCCAGCAGCCAGTGCCCCTCGTCGAGGGGGACCGCCAGGGTGAGGTTGGCCTTGCCGACCCTGTTGAAGCCGAAGTCGTAGTCCACGGACCCGCTGAGGCGTCCACGGGGCACCGGAGCGGCGAAATCGAACGAGCCCCGCTCCGAGACCAGCCCCGTGCGATCGGCCAGGATCTCACGCTGGTAGCGAGCGGTGAAGGTGGTGCTGGAGAGCCTTCCCCGCACCGAGCCGCCGAACAGGTAGGAGCTCTGGTCGATGAGGAACGGATCGAGGCCCTGAAGCGCCTCGTTGGCGGGCTCCCGGAGACCCCGCTCGAGGCTCCTGCCGGCGAACGCCTCTACGCTCACCGAGCGCACCGCGTACGAGACGTCGGCGCCGTCGAAGGCGGGAAAGCCCAGCCCTCCGCGAATCTCCTGCCGCCCCGCCCGCACGCGCAGCGGTCCACGCACGAGCTGCGCGTAGGCCAGCATCGCTTCGAAGTTGTCGTTGGTCCGCGGCCACAAGAACTGGCTGCCCAGGTCGGAGTGGGCGCGCAGCATGGTCGTGAAGCTCAGCCCCTGGACGCCGAAACCCCAGGCGGTCAGGCTCAGGTCCTCGGTGGCCGCCCACGCGGTCGCCTGCGGGCCCGACGCGTAGACCGTGCACATCTCGGCGGTGGCGCACGCCACCGGACGTCCCTGGTACAGCAGGGAGCCGTCGGGCTGGACCGTGATGTCCGCCGGCGGAATCGTGTCCAGGATCATGGGCCTCATCTGGACGGCCTGCACGTTGGTCCCCACCCACCCGCGCACGCCCTGGGCGATGGCCGCCCTGGGCGAAAGCGCGCACATCCCCGCAAGCAACAGAAGGACGGCCTGGCCTGGCCTCGGCGGTTCGGAGCCGGCGGTGGCCTTCGTGATGATGCTCATCGGTGACTCCAGTTAGCCCCCGCGGGGTGCCGGCATCAGGTGGCAATCCGCACATTCTTGCCCTGGCCGGTGATCCCGCAGGTCCTGATGGCACACCAGACATGCCTGACGAGTCCTGGGAACCGTCTTGAAGGGCGGTGCCTTGTGGCACGAAGACCCTGTGCACGTCACGTGGGCGACCTCGGGAGGGTGCGCGCTGGGCGGAGGCTGTCGGTGACAAACGGTGCAGTCGTTCGTCGGCTGGTGGTGCTGTGCGTGGCAGGAGGAGCACTGGATCGCCTGTGCGGAGCGATCCGGCCCCTCGGTGTGACACTCCGAGCAATCGAGGGCCTTATGTGGCGCATGGGTGAAGGTGAGGTCCCGATGCACCGTCTTGCCGAAGGAGAACTTCATCACCTGCGGCATGGAGAACTTCTTCGTCAATCGATCCGGTGAGTCGTGGCAAACGACGCAGTCGTCGGCCACCGGTTGGGTGTGGTGGCAGTTACGGCAGTCCTCCAGCGTCTTGATGACCAGGCCGCCGTGCTCCCCCGTGCTCTGATGGCAGCGGGTACAGCTCACGGTCCGGTGCTGCGCGTGATTGAACGTGGGACCCTGCGGCGGGATCCGCGGCATCTGCTGCTGCGTCACCGAGGTGCGCTGCGTGTCGGGGGGTGTCTGTTGCGCTGCTCGCGAAGTGCGCAACGCTCCGACATCGCGCAGGTAGAGTGCGACCTCCGCCATCGCCAGGGGTCCGATGGCCCCTCCCTTCGGAGGGCCGGTGGTGAACGTGCCGGCCGGGAGCGCGCTGATCTGCTTCGGCCCGGACTCGTCCTGCGGGAGCGTGCGTCCCGTGTCGGGGGGCGTGCGCCCGCTGTCGGGCACGAGCCTCATGCCTTCCCGGTGGAAGCCCGGAGGCGGCTGGATGCCCTGCGCGACGTTCTTGTGGCACGATCCGCAGTCGTTGCCGTTCAAGCTGAAGTCGTGCGCCTTGTGGCAGGTCTGACAGCTCTCGAGGACGCCAGGCGGCAGCCCACGGTGGAAGGGCGTGAGCGTGTCGGGCTGGGTGTGGCACCCCGCCTTGGTGCACGACTTCCAGGCATCCTGAGGCGTCTTCTGGACGTGCGGGTTGTGACACGACGCGCACTTGCCCTGATGGGGATCAGGGTTGGGCATCTTCATCGCCATGCGCATGGAGTGGCAGCTCAGGCACTCGCTCTTGTTCGGGAGGAGCGCGTTGACCGCGTTGGCGGCCTCCGACTTCGACACCGAGTCCACCGGCGCGACGAAGGAATGACACACCTGACAGTGCACCGTGAGGTCGGTCATTTTCCCAAGGCGGACCTTGATGTCCGAGTGGCACCCGGCCTGCGCGCACGTCTGGTCCACCGCTGTGAACTCGTGCAGCGACACGCCGTGGCACGTCACGCACTGGAGGCCCTTCAGCTTCGGGTTCTTCGACTCGAGGTGGACCTTGTGTCCCGCCGTATTCTCGATGATGCGCCACTTCTTGGGATCGCCCTTTACGTGGCACGACTCGCATCGCGCGTTGGGCACCTCGGCATGCACGTCGAGCGATTCGGGGTTCTCGATGATCTGCGTGAGCGCCATGGAGCTCCGCGCGAGGAACGTGGGCTGATGGCACGCGTGGCAGCCGAGCCCCCGATGGGCGCTCCTGGAAAACTTCTGGTAGGGGTGCTCCATCAGGTGGCACGACAGACAGAACTGATTGTCATGCTGGACGTAGTTATACGTCCGGTATGCGTAGAACCCACCGGCACCGACCCCTCCCGCGAGGACCACGCCGATGGCCGCGAGCATGGGCAGTGACAGTCGGCTCAGCCACCCGAGAATCCGGGATGGCAGTGAACGAGTCGGCTCCGTCATGGTGTCAGAATGGCGGACGCATACGCGGCCGTAAAGTCGGGAAATGCCCCACCGGCTCGTAGGCGATTGCGCATTCGGGCAGACCCTCTCGATTCATCGAAACGCATGGCGGCCGTCCGGCCGAAGCCGGGCGGCCGCCGCAGGTCACGCAGGCCCTCTCGCGCCTCCGAGCATCGGCCCGGTCAGTTGCCGTTTGTCGCCAGGTGCTTGAACATCGGCTTGAGGCTGACGTTCGGCGACCCGGACAGGTTGTAGGTTGTCTCCAGCGCGTTGATGCTCGCGATGAGCAGCGACTCCACCAGGAACGGGTTGTGCACCGGCGCGCCCGCCATGGCGGCAAGGTCACGGTTGAACTGCGCGCCCTCCGCCACGGTGTAGCGATTGTCGGTGGTGCTGAACTCCGTGGTCGGAACCTGCGCCAGCAGCGTATCGATCTGCGTGATGAGCTGTGCCGTTCGCGCCTCAGCCGTCGCCATCGCCGAACGGGCGACGTCCTGGCTGGCGTGGCAGCCCGAGCCCGTGCACGCGGCGAACGTGCGCTGCGCCATGGTACAGTTGTCGTTGGCCGTGGGCTCACCGATGGAGTCCAGGCACGGGATGGCCACGAACAGGTGCCCGGTGGCCTGGAACTGGAAGTCGCCGGTGGCAGCATCCGTCACCGTGAACCGGGATACGTGGCACCGCGCGCACAGCTGCGGGTTCGCCGACGGTGTGCCATGGGTGCCGACGAAGGGGCCGGTCAGTCCCGGCGGCCACCAACCGGCGGTCCCCAGGAGCAACGGTCCCTGAGGCGAGTGCGGCCCCCGGGACGACGTCGGATCGGGATTGCCGTTCCGCTGGTGACACTTCATGCACAGGTTGTTGTCCAGGCTCGGATCGTCGAGGGGATACCTGAGCTGGTGCGCGTTGGGCCCGCCGTGGGGATCGTGGCAGACACCGCACACGATGGGGAGGTGGTTCCCGGTACCGAGGCTGGCCTTCTCGGCGAAGTTCGTCCTGACGCCCCACGCCGCGAGCGCTCCCTCGCCGGTGTGGCACGACTGGCACTCCGCGCGATCGGCCGCGACCGACACGAGGGTCGAGTGCGCCGACTGCGCCCACTCGTCCACGAAAGGCTCGTGGGCACCCTGGTGGCACTCCCCACATCCGGTCGTGAGATCCGTGCCCACCGAGAGCGGGGCCAGCGGCTCCGTCTGGATGGTGGGATTGGTCACGTGCTCGAGGCCCGGGCCGTGGCACGACTCGCACTGCACGTCCTGGTAACGGGCATCGCCCGTCGCCGTGTAGCCCACGTCGCCCGTGGTCAGGTTCCCGTTGGAGCTCACGGAGTGGCAGGGCTCGCAGCTCGACTGGGCGTGCCCGCTGGCCTGGAGGTCCGCCCAGGCGCTGGCGTGCTTGGTCTGCACCCACTCGGCCTGCTTCTCGACGTGGCAGTTGCCGCACACGACGAGCTTGCTGCTCTGGTCGCTGTATCCCAGGAAGCTGTCGGCGGCGCTGGGGGGATTCTCGAAGAGGGCCCTGTCGCGGTAGACGACCTTCTGGTCGACACAGCCCGAGATGGCAGAGGCCGCGAGTACCAGCAGAGGGAGAGCGGCGACCCTGTTGAACTGGTTCCTCATTGCTTGACTCCGAAGGTGACGGCCGGACGGCCCGGTACGTCGGCTTGAGCTGCAACGGGAGGGTCGCATGTGAACATTAGTGCGAGTCCCTACCCCCGGCAAGACGTGGTTCCGTAGATTTACGGACCCTGCCAACGAGGAAAGCTAACGAGACCGCGCGGAAATGCTCAAGGGGGATCGACAGGTGTCGGGAATCCCCTGCGGGGGCTCCTTCCGACCATGGGAAGGTGCGCGTTTCCGCGCGACACGCCCCGGCTCAGGGCTCCGACGAGCGGGGTGCCTCCACGGCCTTCGTGTCCCGGTACCGGATGACGCCGTAGGCGACCTCCCGGCCCACCTTGGAGGCGAGCCAGAGCGCCGCCACCACCGTAGCCACCCACCCTCCGATGAGCGCCCGGCTGCCGTGGATCCCGAGCCAGATGTACAGCGCGATGCCCCCGGCGAACGAGAGGCCGATGAGCCACCCCCACCGGGTCGCCTGGTTGCGCGCCAGACCGCGACACCGGTCGCACCATAGGAGGCGGTCCAGGTCCGCGATGTCCTTGAGCTCGCCGCAGCGCGCGCAGGCGACCTGGTCGGCGTCGAGGTCGCGCGAGGTTCGTCGGTCCACGGACATGGTGGTGCTGGCTCCTGCAGCGCGGACACCGCCGAGGCGCCGATGCCTCGCGGTGGATGTCTCTAATCTTAGCAGGTCGCTGAAGAAGGGGGCGCCCCCTGTTACGAGCGCCACGGCCCCATCCGGGGCGATCTGCTAAGGGGTCGACGTGTATTGTCCGTTGTACTTGTACTGGGTGTGCTGCTCACCCCAGCTCACCAGATCGTCGAGGAGCGCCGGGCGCTTCGTACCGTACTTGCGCGCCATCCCGGCGATGTGGAGGGACCGCCTCCAGAGGATGTCGCTCAGCTCGTTCCGCCTGAGCAGCGCCGAGGCGATCTCCCGGCCCCCCGCCAGCCGCGTGGTCACCCGTACCGCCGCCAGCCCCGAATAGTCGTTGAAGAGCGACTGGGTGTCGTCGCTGAACAGGACCACGTACGGCCCTACCTTGGCCCACAGCACCCCGCCCCGACTGATCTCCGACGTGGGCTGGATCACCGTGACCTCGGCGAGGTTGCCGTTCATCCGGGCCGTCAGCTTACCCCGGTACGTGTAGTGCGCCTCGATCTCCTTCGCGGTGGGCAGCGTGAGCTTCGGCCTTCCGCACGCCGCCGCCAGCACCACGACCGAGAGTCCCACACCGAGACGCGTCATCAACCTGCTCTTCACGATCCGCTCCGCCTCTCCGTCTCGCTTCGATCTCCGCGTGATTCCGGTCCTACCCGCGCTCGTACCACAGCAGGGTTCGGGCCAACACGTCCGCAGCCGACGCCAGGACGGCGGGGCCGTCCGTCTGCCGCACATCCCCCTTCACCACGCCGAACCAGAGCACGCGGCCGCTGCGGACGTCGATGAGGGTCGCCGCCATCTCCACGGCGAAGCCTCCCGACGGATCCCGGACAGCCACGGCCGTCAGGGGGATGAACGCCGCCTGGCCGTTCACCAACGCCGCCAGCCTCCTGAGCTCGCCGTACAGCGGGTCCCCCACCCTGCGCACCTCGGCCCCCCCGAACTCCGCTACCGGAAGCCCCTTGATGCGGCTGTCCAGATTCGGAGACCGGTCCAGGGCCTTCTGGAGCTCCGGCGGGAAGATCCAGTCGACTCCCACGCCCCGACTCCGGAGGCCGAAGGCGACCTCGTCATCGACGTCGCCGGACACGCCCGAGGTGCGCTGCACGGGGAAGACCATGACGCTGACGCCGCGCAGGTCCGGCGGCGTGCCCTGGGAGGTACCGGGCCCCGGGGGTGGAGCATGGCGGTGGATGCACCCCGTGAGCGGCACCACGACGAGCAGCACGATCGCCCAGGCGCCCAGGTGTCGCGTGCGCCATCCGTTCAAGAGTCGCCCTTCCCTCCCTCTTCCTCCGGAGACGGGTCCAGGGTCAGGCACGCCGAGTTGATGCAGTAGCGCATGCCGGTGGGTTGCGGTCCGTCGGGGAAGACGTGCCCCAGATGGCTCGCGCACGAGGAGCAGAGCACCTCCGTGCGCACCATGAAATGGCTTCGATCCGTCTGTGTGCTCACCTGTTCCTGGCCCATGGGCTCGTAGAAGGAAGGCCATCCACATCCGGAGTCGTACTTGGCCCCCGACGAGAAGAGGGGGGCGCCGCACGCCCGACAACGATAGACCCCCGATGCCTTCTCGTTCCAGTACCGACCGGTGAAGGCCCGCTCCGTCCCCTTCTTGCGCAGGATCTCGTACTCCTCGTCGGAGAGGATCTTCCGCCACTCCTCCTCGGACTTCCTCACGCGCCTGGTCATGGGTGTGTCCTCCTCGTCTGCGCCGGCGTTCGCCGTGCGGTCTCCGGAGACCGACGGACGTCGCGTGCACCCCCCGGGCCGGGCCGGGGGGACGTCGGCCCTACTCCCTCCGGAGAGCGACGTACTAACACGGGAACCTGGGAGCGGTTCCACGTGGTGCAACGCTTCCGCCTCTTGCCGCATCTCAGCCATAAGTACTATATACCTTGCACTTCTATAAAGGAGGCCTGAGCGCCGAGGCATGGATGGCGGGCCGTCATCCTCATCGGGACACGATCATGCCACGTTCCCTGGGCATCACCACGCTGCAGATCCTCGCCGCCATTCGCGACGGCAACGCGTACGGCCTGGACATCGTCGCCCGTACGGGGCTCCCGTCGGGCACGGTGTACCCGGCGTTGGGGCGCCTGAAGGGCTCGGGGCTCGCCCGGGCCCGGTGGGAAGACCAGCGTGTCGCCGAGAGGGAAGGTCGACCGCGCCGGCGGTACTACGAGCTCACCCCCGAGGGGTCCAGGGCCCTGGTAGAGGGCGCTGCGCGGGTGGCGGCAGCCGCCGCCGGTCTCCGCAACGAGGTACGGGGATCGGTCTGATGGCGCACCGGGTGAAGTCCGGTGGGATGGCGCGTGCGGTGGTGCGCGCTGCGGGCCTCCTCGTGCCCCGGGACCGGCGCGGCGAGTGGTGCGAGGAGTGGGAGGCGGAGCTGGAGGTGCTCAGCGGGCTCCGCCGTGGGGCCACGGAGATGCGCGCGGGGTCCGAGGAGCCGAGCCCGGGGGCTGCGCCGCCCATCTCCGGCCCGTACCCCGGCGAGCTGCGCTTCGCCCTGGGTGCTATCCCACACGCGGTGTGGACGAGGACGGAGGGGTGGACCATGGACGGAATCACGCTGGACCTCAGGTTCGCGTGGCGGACGCTCCGCCGCGCGCCGGGCTTCACGCTGGTTGCGGCGCTGACCCTCGCGCTGGGGATCGGCGCCAACGCGGCCGTATTCTCACTGGTGAACGGCATCCTCTTCCGGGCGCCACCCGGAATCGCGCAGCCCGAGCGGCTGGTGCAGATCGGCCGCAGCTACGATCGGGCTCCCCGGTGGGACGACTGGTCGTGGCCGGCCCTCGAGCTCATCGGCCGGGAGTCCCAGGCACTCTCCGGCGTCGCGGGCTACCAGGCCTGGTCCTTCGTCCTGGGCGCCGGAGCCGACGCTCAGGAGGTCTCGGGCCAGTTGGTGAACGGGAGCTACTTCGGCGTCCTGGGTGTGCGGCCCCTGCTGGGCCGCCTCATCGGCCCGGACGACGACGTCACGCCGGGAGCGCACCCGGTGGTGGTGCTGAGCTACGGTCTCTGGCAGCGTCACTTCGGTGCCGATCCCGGGGTGGTGGGCCGGACCGTCTCGGTGGGTGCAAAGCCCTACCAGGTCATCGGCGTCACACCGGCGAGCTTCGCCGGTCCGGGCGTGGTGGGGACTCCCCCGGAGATGTGGGTTCCGGCCGTGCAGATCCCGCCTATGGGCGGCCGGCTCCCATTCGACCAGTGGGGCTGGAGCTGGATCAACGCCGTGGGACGGCTCCGCGACGGCGTGACCTTCGACCAGGCCCGGGCGTCCATGCGGCTGGTGACGGCGCGCCTCCGGGAGGCGTCGCCCGTCAACCGCGACATCCGCGTGCTCGTCGCCCGGGGAGTGGGCCTCAGCCCCGACGCTCAGCGGCAGGCTCGCCAGATCTCCTTGCTCCTCCTGGGCATCGTTGGACTGGTCCTCCTCATCACCTGCACCAACGTGGCCAACCTCTTCCTGGCCCGGGGCGCGTCACGCGCAACCGAGATGGGCGTGCGTATGGCCCTCGGCGCCGGCCGTGGCCGCCTGACCCGGCAGCTCGTCACCGAGAGCCTGGTGTTGGCGGCGCTTGCCATCGCACTGGCCGTCCCCATCGTAGTATCGGCGGATAAGCTACTTCCGCTCGTATTCCCCTACACCCTGTCCGTCCCCCTCACGGCTGATGGGAAGGTCTACCTGTTCCTCGTCGGCGTGGGCATCCTGGCGGGGATCCTCTTCGCTACCGCACCGACGTGGATCGCCACCGCCCGGGACGTCGGAGACGCCCTGCGGGACACGCGACTTTCCGGCGGTAGGACCCGCACGCGCCTCCGGGACACGCTGGTGGTGACACAGCTCGCCCTCTCGCTGGCGCTGGTGACCGGAGCCACCCTCCTGGAGCGGAGCGTCCTCGAGGCCCGGGCCGCGGACCCCGGCTTCGACGTTCGGGGACTCGTGGCGGCAGAGGTGAGCCTCGGTCCCACCGGCCGCTACGACGCCGCCTCCGGCCGCGAGCTCTTCCGGAACCTGCTGGCGGCCGCCCGACGGATCCCGGGCGTGCACGCCGCCACTCTGGCCAGCGAGACGCCCATCGCCGGAGGTCACTCCCGCTCCACCGTGCGGCCGGCCGACGACCCCGACAATCAGGGGTACGAGGCCGAGCTGGTCGTGGTGGGGCCACGCTACTTCCGGACCATGGGCATTCCCGTGCTGGAAGGCCGGCCGCTCCGGGGCTTCGACGACGAGCCCGAGCGGGTGGTGGTGGTCAACCAGGCATTGGCCCGGATGTTCTGGCCCGGCCAGAGCCCTGTGGGCAAGGAGATCTCCAGGAGCCCCGACGCCCCCGCCTGGCGCGTGGTCGGCGTGGCCGGAGACGTCCAGCTGCGGTCCCTGAGAGCCGCGGCGCGACCCACCGTGTACTATCCGCTGAGCCAGATGTACTCCAGCGTCATGGACATTCACGTACGCACTGTGGGCGCGACAGCTGACGTGGCGCGTCGGCTGCGGGAGGCGGTGGCGCAGGTGGACCCGGGGCTCCCGGTGTCCCGCGTGGTCGACCTGCGCGCCGCCATGGTGATGTCCATGGGGGAGACCCGTACCATCGGCTACCTCCTGGCGGTCTTCGCGGGCCTGGCGCTGGCTCTCGCGGCGGTGGGCCTCTACGGGCTTGTCTCCTTCGGGGTGTCGCAGCGGGTGCGCGAGCTCGGGATCCGCATCGCGCTGGGTGCACGACCCCAGGCGCTGGCTGGCCTGGTGCTGGCCCGGGGACTCGCGCTGGCCGGTGTCGGCCTGGGGGTGGGCCTCGGCCTCTCCGTCCTCCTCGGGCGCGCACTGCGCGGCCTGCTGTTCGCTGTAAGCCCCGACGACCTCCTGTCGTTGGGCGTCGCCTCGGCGGTGCTCCTGCTCACCGCCGCCGTGGCCGCGTGGCTTCCCGCGCGGCGGGCGGCACGCGTGGACGCCGTCGTCTCGTTGAAGGAGGAATGATGGGACGCGCACGTCTGCATCCTCATGCCCTCGCTGTGTCCGTGAGGCTCCGCGTCGGCCCTCTGACGGTTCTTGCCCTGGCCGCCGCGGCCCACCGGAGCTCCGATGGTGGGGTACCGTGGAGGGAGACGGCATCACCGGAGAGATGACTCTGCAGTTCCGGGGAGCGACGCGGGACCAGCCCGAGCGCCCGCGGCGGGCGAGACGTGTTGACACGGGAGGCTCCCCTGCGCCCATTGCGGGCCCCACACCGCAACCTCCGGAGCGACCCGAAATGAGCTCTCCCGTACGCCACGCACGCTGGGACGACATGCCCAGGGAGAAGGTCACCGACGCCATCTCCCGCCGACTCTTCACCGGCGAGCGCATGATGCTGGCCCACGTCTATCTCGACAGAGGCGCCATCGTGCCGACCCATGCCCACGAGAACGAACAGCTCACCTACATCCTCGGCGGTGCGCTCCGCTTCTGGATCGGGGCCGAGGGGGATGCGGACCGCGAGGAGATCGTAGTCCGCGAGGGTGAGGTCCTCCACATCCCGTCGAACGTGCCCCACAAGGCCGAGGCGCTGGAGGACACGTTGGACGTGGACGTGTTCAGCCCGCCGCGGCAGGACTGGCTGGACGGCACCGACACGTACTTCCACGAGAAATAGGCCCCGGGGAAGATCGCGAACCGTCGCGACCCCGGCGAAGCCGCAGGAGCAGCGAGGATATCGATGGATCTGGGACTGAAGGGCAAGACCGCCCTGGTATGCGGCTCGAGCCAGGGCATCGGCCGCGCCATCGCCGAGGCGTTGGCCGCCGAGGGCACCGCAGTGGCCGTGAACTCGCGCTTCGCGGAGAAGGCGGAGGCGGTGGCGGCCGAGATCGCCGCCGCCACCGGCGCGAGGGTCGCCGCCGCTCCCGGGGACCTCACCGACCCCGCCGCGGTGGAGTCCGTGGTGGCCGCCGCGCGCGCCGCGCTGGACAGGATCGACATCCTGGTGACCAACACCGGGGGGCCTCCGTCGGGGCCTTTCGAGGACCACGACGCCGCGGCGTGGCGTCACGCCATCGCCCAGAACCTCGAGAGCGTGGTGAACCTGGCGCGTGCCGTGCTCCCGGAGATGAAGGAGCGGCGCTGGGGACGCATCCTGAACGTCACCTCGATCACGGTGAAGCAGCCCGTGGAAGGGCTCATCCTGTCCAACGCCGTCCGCGCGGGCGTGACGGGCTTCGCCAAGACCCTGTCCAACGAGGCGGCCCCCTTCGAGGTCACCGTGAACTGCATCATCCCGGGGTACACCCGCACCGAGCGCCTGGTGGACCTGGCGGAGGCGAACGCCGGGCGCACCGGGGAGACCATCGAGGCCATCTACGAGCGGTGGGCGAAGGAGGTGCCCCTGGGGCGCCTGGCCGAGCCCGAGGAGCTGGGCGCCATGGCGGCGTTCCTGTGCTCGGAGAAGGCCGCGTACGTCACCGGCCAGTCCGTCGCCGTGGATGGCGGGTGGATCAAGGGCCTGTTCTGAGGGACGGGCGCGTGAAATCGGCGCCGCTGCGACAGCGGTGGTCCTCGCATCCGATTTGACGCGCCCCACGACAATGAGGTGGACATCATGGGCACATCGGCACTGGTGGCGGCCGAGTGGATCTGGAAGGACGGGGACTTCATCCCCTGGAACGACGCGCAGCTCCACCTCCTCTCGGTGGCGGTGCAGTTCGGGGCGTCGATGTTCGAGGGGATCCGCTGCTACGACACGGCCAAGGGGCCGGCAATCTTCCGTCTACGGGAGCATATCCGCCGGCTGCGCGACTCGTGCAGCATCTATCGCATGCCTCTCGGGCATTCGCAGGACGCTCTGGTGGAGGCGTGCCGTGACACCGTGCGCAGGAACGGGCTGAAGGACTGCTATGTCCGGCCCATGGTGCTGTGGGGCTACGGGTCGGCGGGCATGAACCCCACGGACAGCCCGCTGGAGACGTACATCCCCGCGTGGCCGTGGGGCGCATACCTGGGTGAGGAGGCGCTTGCCAAGGGCGTGGACGTGTGCGTGTCGTCGTGGAATCGGGCACACCCCAACACGTTTCCCGTACGGGCGAAGGCCGCGGGACACTACGTGAACGCGCAGCTCATCAAGATGGAGGCCGTGGCGAACGGCTACGTCGAGGGGATCGCGGTGAGCCCCAGCGGGCTGGTGAGCGAGGGGAGCGGACAGAACCTCTTCCTCGTGCGCGACGGCGCCGTCATCACCCCGTTCCTGGACGGGAGCTCGCTGGCCGGGATCACCCGGGACGCGGTGCTCTCCATCGCTGAGGATCTGGGGTATCCGGTGCGGGAGCAGCTCGTGCCCCGGGAGAGCCTCTACACCGCCGACGAGCTGTTCTTCACCGGCACCGCCTCCGAGGTGACGCCCATCCGCAGCGTGGACCGGATCCCGGTGGGGTCGGGGGCGGCGGGTCCGGTGACCCTGGACATCCAGAAGCGGTTCATGGAGACGGTGCGCGGGGAGGGCGTCGACGCCCGTGGGTGGCTGACCTATGTGGGGTGAAGGGGTGGCTTCGGGAGGCCGGGAGCCGCACGGCGCCCGTGGAGCGTAGCGGTGGCGGGCTTGGACTCATCCTCCGCGTCGCACGCCCTCCGAGCGGGACGTCGGCTGGAGTACCTCACCCTCGCCTGGAACGTGCTGGAGGGGGTCGCCGCCGTAGCGGCGGGCGTGCTCGCGGGAAGCACCGCGCTGGTGGGGTTCGGGGCCGACTCGTTCATCGAGAGCGTATCGGGCGCGGTGCTGCTGTGGCGCCTGCAGGACCGCGAGGGCCACGAGAGGCGTGAGACGACGGCGCTCAAGCTCGTGGGCGTCTCGTTCTTCATGCTGGCGGCGTACGTGGCCTTCGAGGCTGCGCGCTCGCTCCTCCTGCACGAGCCTCCGGAGCGCTCCTGGCCCGGCATCGTCATCGCGGTGCTGGCGCTCATCGTCATGCCCTGGCTCGCGCGCCGGAAGCGGGCGGTGGCCGGTCGGCTGAACAGCCGCGCGCTGGTGGCGGACTCGCACCAGTCGGACCTGTGCGCCTGGCTCTCCGCCATCCTCCTGGCGGGACTGCTGCTCAACGCGCTTCTGGGGTGGTGGTGGGCGGATCCCGTGGCGGCGCTGGTGATGGTGCCCATCATCGCCCACGAGGGTCGGGAGGCGTGGGAGGGCGAGGACGGCTGTGAGAGCTGCTCCTAGGAAAGCTCTCCGCTGCTCACCCCCCGGACCGCAGGGATCGCCACAACGGTCATCCCCCCCGGCGGACCCTCTACCAGTCGGGGCTCTCCAGCTCCTCCAGGCGCTTGATCTCCGCCTCCAGGCGCGCGCGGTCCTCCTCGGAGAGCTGCTCGGGCTCCACCGCGGGGGCCACCTGCGGGTTGCGTCCCGCGGCGCCGCGGATGACCAGCCCCACCAGCGTGCCCACCATCAGGATGGCGACACCGGGAAGGAAGTACCCCACCAGGTTGAACCCGCGGGCGGGCGGCTCCATGAGCACGGTCTCCCCGTAGTCGGCGACGAACCCGGCCTTGATGACCTTCGGGCTGTAGCCGGCGTTCAGCTCGTCCCGTATGCGCTTGGACCACTTCGGCGACGTGCCGCACTGCATCTGATACAGGCATTCGTGAACGTCGAGGCCACACCCGCAGTTGCACCGGATGGACTGCTCCAGGAGCAGGTACTCGTGTCCCAGGGGACCCTTGAAGGTGCGGTCCACCAGCTTCTCGGAGTCGGGCACCGGCGTCGGCGCCTGGGTAGCCACCTGCGCGGCCTCGGCAGGCGGCTGCTGAAGCGCCGCCGGCGCCGCCGCCGGAGCGGCGGTGAGCGTGGTCGCCAGCGCAGTCGCGATGAGCAAGCTCGTCATGCGGTCCCCCTCTTCCTCTACTCCGCCTGCCTATAGGTCCGGCTCTAAGCTAACAAGAAACGTTAAACCCGTGATGTGGGGGGCGTTCCCTCGGGGGGCGTGGGGCCCACTCCCACACGGTCCGCGGACGGTGCCCTCCCGGGCCCGCGGCGATTGCCGGGGAGCGGGGTGTGCCTACCTTATCGGCACCCATCCACGCCACGATCCGCCCCGCGGCACCCATGCGCCTGACCCACGTCCTCATCGAGAACTTCCGCGGCATCGCCCGCATGGACCTACCCCTGGACCGTCTCACCGTGGTCATCGGCGAGAACAACCACGGCAAGTCGAGCCTCCTGGACGTCCTCGAGCGGTGCCTCGGGGGCCCCGGCACCCCTCCCCCGACCCACTTCGATCCCACGGACTTCCGGCGCACTCCGGCGCCCACGCCCGAGCCCATCCGCGTCGTCCTCACCTTCGAGCACGACGCCGACGCCGTCCGGGCCGCACCCCGTCATTCCGTCTTCGACATGGCGATGACGGCCGACGAGGACGGGGTGCGGCGGCTGCACGCCGAGTTCGCCGGCGACCCGCACACCGGCGCCATGGACGTCCGCTTCCTGGACGCCGACGGCCAGACCCTGGAGCCCGTGCCCCACCCGGTGGTGCTGGCGAAGCTGCGCCAGCTCCATCCGGTGCTGGTGGTGCGGCTCGCCCAGCCCCACGGCTCCACCGGCCTCGAGTGGGATCGCTCCGGAGATCGCGAGCGGCAGGACGGGGACTCGGATCAGGAGACCCGCGCCGAGGAGGACATCGCCAGGGTCTACCGGCTCTTGGCTCAAGCGCGGGGACCCGTGCCCTCGGAGGAAGTCCGCCGCGCGCTCCTCGCGGTACAGCGTATACGTCACACCTTCGCGGACCGGTACGTGTCCGGCGAGGGCCCGCTGCGAGGGTTGCTGGAGCCGTGGGTGGCGGTGGGTCACGACCGCGGGGCGCCCAACGCGTCCGGCCGACCGGGGAAGCATCCGACACGTCTTCCACGTCTTCCCCCGCACCCGGGCAGCGGCTCCCACGCCCTGGGCCTGCTCCTCGTCCTCGGATCCCTCATCGATGTGCGCGGAGAGGCCGTCCTCCCACAAGACGCCCACCCGCTCATCGCCATCGAGGAGCCCGAGGTGCACATGCACCCGATGATGGTGGCTTCCACCTGGGACGTCATCGAGCACCTGCGCGCCCAGACGCTCATCGTCACCAACTCCGGCGAGCTCCTCGCCGAGGTGCCGTTGCACTTCCTGCGCCGCCTGGTGCGCAGGGACGGGCGCATCGATGCACATCGGCTCCGCGACCGCACGCTGTCTCCGGACTCGTTGCGGCGCGTCGGCTACCACATCCGGGCCAAGCGGGGGTCGGTGCTCTTCGCGCGCTGCTGGCTCCTGGTGGAGGGAGAGACGGAGTTCTGGCTCATGCGGCAGCTCGCCCACGTCCTCGGTTACGACCTCGAGGCCGAAGGCGTCCGATGCGTGGAGTTCGCCCAGTGCGGTGTCGAGCCCCTGGTGCGCCTGGCCAACGACCTGCACATCGAGTGGCACCTGGTGGCGGACGGCGACCAGGCGGGTGCCTCGTATGTGCAGGAGGCGCGGCAGCATCTCGTGGAAGGCCAGCCCAAGCGCCACGTCACCCGCTTGCGCGGGCGTACCATCGAGATGGAGCTGTGGAGTCACGGCTACGAGGATCTCTACCGCCGCGTGGCGGGTGTGTCGGACCAACCCGACGCCGATACCCGCAACGGCAGGGGCAGAAGACCGAAGCTGAAGGCCCATCACATCGTGAACCGGGCCATCCGACGGCACTCCAAGCCGTTCCTGGCCGTCACGGTGGCGGAAGAGGCCGCGCGCCGGGGCCCCGACGGCGTGCCGCCGTTGCTCCGCAGGGTCATCGAGCATGCCGTGGCGCTGGCACGGAGCGCGGTGGACGACGTGTCGAAGGAGGAGGCCGCCGCCCTGGAGCCCAACACGGGCTCGCGCTGAGGGCCTCGGTGCGGCGGCGGCAGCCCCCGCCCGGGATCCCTACCGCGGCGTTCCCGAAAGTCGTGCCTTCAGCTCGGCATCCAGGTTCAGGACCACCACGACCGACGCATCCCCCGAGGGTGCCTGCAGGGCCAGGATGGTCCCGTCGGGGCCCACGTCGTAGTCCGCGTGAACGGCATCGAACGTGTAGCCCTTTGGAAGGACGACCCGGCGGTTGGTGACCCGCGGCGGGTCGGACCCGCTGAGGTCGGCCACCATGAGCTGACTGTTGTTGGCGTAGTAGATGTGCCTGCCGTCGGGAGCCCACACCGGCGTGCTGCCGCCGTTCGTGGAAATCTGGAGCCTGCCGGAGAGGCTCGGGAAGCGGCGGATCACAATCTGGGCCGGCACCGCCACACCGCCGGTGTACGCGATCCAGCGGCCGTCGGGGGAGAAGCGCGCCCCGTAGTCGCCGTAGTTCTCGCTTCCCGCCACGTGCACCAGGGTCGTGTCGCCCTTCAGGGCACGATACCAAACCTCTCCGTTCCCGGTGCTGTCACGCTGGAACAGCAGATACCTCCCGTCCGGCGAGATGACGCCCTCGTCGATCCGCGAGTCGGATCTCCCGTACACCCGAGTGGCGGGCGCCGACCCGTCCAGGGGCTTCATCCAGATGGCGTTGCGCTCCCCGTTCCGGCTGGAGCGGAAGACGACGTCCTTGCCGTCCGGCGTCCACTCGGGCCGGTCGTTGGTCTCGCCCTGGTCCGTGAAGCGGGTGAAGGGTCCCGAGGGCAAATCGTAGATCCACACGTCGCGGTGGGCGAGGGTCCCCACGGACACGGCGATGCGGTGGCCGTCGGGAGAGAAGCGGGGCCAGGTGTAGGGGCCGGGCTCGCCGATCGGGTGGGCCACGCCGTCGGCCCCGATGAGGACCATCTGGCGTTGAGGGGCACCGCTCAGGTACACCATGGAGCCGTCGGGCGAGAGCTGGGCATAGCTCAACGCGGTGGTTGTGGCCACCGCCACCTGGTCCGTGAGGGCGAGGGGCGCGCCGGTGATGCGTCCTTTCGCCAGGTCGAGGGGCGCGGCCATCACCGCTCCCCCTGCGGTGGTGTAGATCAGGTGGTCGCTGAGGACGCCCAGGGGGAACGAGCCCAGGAGATCGAAGATCGTGCTCGTCCCGTCCTTCAGGGAGGCAACGGCGAGGTGCGCCGTCGCGGCGCCGCCCATACCGGAGCTGGCGTACAGGACGTGGTCGCCGTCGGGAAGGGCGACGGGGCTGGCCTGGATGAGCTCGCCTCTCGCCGAGTCCGCCGGGACGACGGGCACCGGAGTCCCGCCGGTCTCGGGCACCTTGTACAGGCCCGTGCCCAGAGCATCAGAACCCATGACGATCCAGCCGCTGGGGCTCCAGGTGGCCACGTTGGCATCCCCCGCCGACGAGATCACCACGGGGTTGCCGCCGCTCACCGGGACCTTCTCGAGCTGTCCCCCCCCGAAGAAGGCGATCCACCGGCCGTCGGGTGAGAAGAACGGACTGAACGCTCCTTCGCTGCCCGGCACCTCGCGCGGCCGGAGATCGTCGGAAGCGCGGAGGTAGAGCCTCTGGGTCCCGTCGCTGGACACCGCCACATACGCCAGGAAGCGCCCCCCCGGGGATATGGCCACCGGGTCGATCTGGCCCCCGGCGAGGGTCGCACCCGCGGGAAGGGAAACCTCGTAGCGGAACGTGGTGGAGGAGCCCTGGCTTCGCCCACGGACCCAGAACACGCCGGCCACGGTCATCACGGCCAGGGCCAACACCCAGGGGAGGGCGGCGATCGCCCGTGTCGCCGGGGATTTGCGAACCGGCACGGCGTCGGCTGTCGCCGCCGCTCCCACCGCCGTCGCCCGCCCGGTGGCTCCGCTGAACGACGTCGGGCTCTTCAGCGCCGCGGCGAACTCCCCCGCGCTGCCGAAGCGGTCCGCCGGGAGCTTTGCCAGTCCCTTCAGTAGGGCCTCGTCCACGTGGGGCGGCACGGTGTCCCGTATCAGGCGCACGCTGCTGGCCTTCTCGGTGAGCACCCGGGCAATGACGGCCTGGGCCGTCTTCCCCTGGTGGGGTGGCTCGCCGGCGAGCATCTCGTACGTCACGGCCGCCAGGGAGTAGATGTCGCTCCGGGCGTCCACGCCCCGGTCCCCTGTTGCCTGCTCCGGGCTCATGTACTGGGGCGTGCCCAGGGAGAGGCCCGTCTGGGTGATGCGTGCGCCTCCGGCGTTGGATACGGCCAGCGCGATGCCGAAGTCCGAGATCACGGGCTCACCGTGCTGGAGGAGGATGTTCTCCGGCTTCAGGTCCCGGTGCACCACCCCCGCCGAGTGGGCGTAGTCCAGGGCGCTGGCCACGGCGTACGCGATGCGCAGCGCCTCGTCCACCGGGAGCTGTTGCTCGCGGTCCAGACGGGCGCGCAGGGACTCGCCCTCCACGTACGGCATCACATAGAAGAGGTGGCCGGCCGCCTCCCCGGAGTCGAAGAGGGGCAGCAGGTGGGGATGCTGCAGGTTCGCGGTGAGCTTGATCTCCGAGAGGAAGCGGTCCACGCCGAGGACCGCGCCCAGCTCCGGCCGGAGAACCTTCAGGGCGACGTGGCGATCGTGCTTTACATCGCGCGCCAGATAGACGGTGGCCATGCCCCCCGCGCCCGCTTCGCGCACGATGGCATAACGGCCGCTGAGGGCCGCCTGGAGGGTCTCGGAAGGCTGCATGGCAAGGTCAAGCTAGGCCGGTCGGCGACGGAATCGCAATGAAGCGGACCCCCACACCGGATCGCGCTGACAACGCCGAACCGCTCGGGGGGCACCCCCTTCCGCAGCGACCTGCTAACGCCGTCTCGCCAACGTGACGCCGTCCCCGATGGGAAGCAGGCACATGGTCACCCGCTCGTCGTCGCGGACCTTCACGTTGAAGGCCCGGAGCGCTTCGGTGTCCGCGTCCCGTGCCGAGGGATCCGCCACCTTCCCGCTCCACAGCGTGTTGTCCACCGCGATGAGCCCGCCGGGACGCACCAGGCGCAGGGCGCGCTCGTAATAAGCGTCGTACGATGCCTTGTCGGCGTCGATGAACGCGAAGTCGAAGGTACCCGCGTCGCCCGCCTCGAGGAGGGCGTCCAGGGTCTCGAGGGCCGGCGCCAGGCGCAGGTCGATCTTGTGGGCGACTCCCGCTTCCTGCCAATGGCGGCGCGCCACGGCCGTCCACTCCTCGTTCACGTCACACGCCACCAGGGTGCCGTCCTCGGGGAGGGCCAGGGCCACCCAGAGGGCGCTGTATCCCCGGAACGTGCCGATCTCCAGCGTACGGCGGGCGTCGGTCAGCTCCACGAGGAGGGCGAAGAGCTGCCCCTGCACCGGGCCGATCTGCATGCTCGCCTGCTCCATGTCTGCCGTGCCGGCCCGCAGGCGCCGGAGCACGTCGGGCTCACGGAGCGAAGCCTCGTAGAGGTAGGCGGTGAGGGAGTCGGTGAGCTGCACGGTGCGCTCGGTCACGGGACGCTCCGTACCGTGGGTGCGCCCGCGGCAGCGTCGAGGACGTCGTGGGCAAGCCCTCCACCGTAGCCCCTCCTCACGGCAGCTCCGTCTCCAGCACCCGCCAGCAGTACCATGCCGCCGCGCTCCGCCACGGTCGATAGGCCTCGCCCAGGGCGGGCATCTCCTTCTGCGTGGGGACCTCTGCCAGACCGTGGATGCGGGCGTACCCCGCGCGCACACCCAGATCTCCCACGGGCCACACATCGGGGCGGCGCAGCGCGAAGATGAGGTACATCTGGGCCGTCCACGGGCCGATGCCCCTCACAGTGGAGAGGCGCTCCAGCACCTCGTCGTCCGGAAGCCCGGAAAGCCGGTGCAGCTGCAGCGAGCGCGCCTTGGCCGCCAGGTCCCGGACGGCGGCCAGCTTCCCGCGGGACAGCCCCGCGCCGCGGAGCGCCTCGTCGGAGGCGCGCTTCACGGCCGCGGGGGTCACGCTCCCGCCCACCGCCTCGACGAAGCGGCCATGGATGGCGGCCGCCGCCCTGCCGGCGAGCTGCTGATAGACGATGGCGCGGGCCAGGTAGTGGAACGGCGGGTCCGTGACCCGCCGCAGGCGGGGCGGCCCGATCTGGGCCACCCACGGCCCGAAGGCCGGATCCTTCATGAGGGCCGCGTGGGCCCGCGCGGGTCGCAGGGTTGGCTGCCTGTTCCCTGGTGCGGGGCTCAACGCACCCCCAGGTGCAGGGTGAGCCACTGGCCGTAGAAGCGCGCCGGGTCCACGCCGGAGACCGTCGCCATGCGGCGCTGCCCCTTCTCGAACCACTCCACCTTGATGTCCACCTTGCCCACTCCCGCGGGCAGGCCGAAGTGCACCGGCTGGGCGCCCTGGGAGGCATAGCCCCCGCCCGCGTCCACGAGGCGCGCGGTGGTGAAGTGCACGGGATGGTCCGCATCGGTCTCGGCGGTGAGGGTGACCTTGGCACCGGCGAACGTCCACCGACCCTGCTGATCCACCACCGCCACCTCCAGGGAGCGTCTGGCCCGCGCGTTGGGGAGCCCGTTCACGTACAGGGGATCCGTGCCCTGCGGGTCGTCGTTGGCCAGCGCGAGGTCCAGGTCACCGTCGAAGTCGTAGTCCGCCCACGCCACGCCTCGATTCGCCCCCTGCTCCAGCATCGCCTTGGGCGTCACGTCCGAGAACTTGCCGTCCACGTTGCGGAACAGGTGGTCGGGCGCCTGGGGATCGCCGGCGCGGGAGGTGCTCACGTAGAGATCCGGCCAGCCGTCGTCGTCAAAGTCTCCCCAGGCCGCCGCCACGCCGTCGCTGTCCGCGGCCAGGGGCGTCCCCGGCGCGACGTCCTGGAAGTGCCCGTCCCCCATGTTGCGCCACAGGATCGCGCCCCTGTCGGTGGTCTCGAGGAGATCGAGATTTCCGTCGTTGTCATAGTCGGTGACCGCCACACCGATGCCCCCCTGTCCCGCGGTCCGCCCGGGCGCGCTCATGCCCATGGCCGCGGGGGCCTCCACGAAGGTGCCGTCGCCCTGGTTCACGTAGACGGCATCCGGCTGGCCGTCTCGGTTCGCCAGAAAGAGGTCCAGATCGCCGTCGCCGTCCATGTCGAACCAGACCGCTCCCGAGGAATGGCCCGCCTTGCCGAGGCCCGCGGCTCCGGTCACGTCCTTGAAGGTGCCGCCGTCGTTGCGGTAGAGGCGGTCGCCCTGGTCCCGGAACGCGACGAAGAGGTCCGGATCGCCGTCGCCGTCGTAGTCCACCCACACCGGCTGACCGGTGTCACCGGAGCGGGCCAGGCCCAGCTCGGGTGCCACGTTCACGAAGTGGTGGCCATGGTCGTCGTTGCGGTAGAGGCGGTTCGGCGTGTGTGCCGAGGCGCTGAAGCCCACGTAGAGGTCCAGGTCCCCGTCACCGTCGAAGTCTCCCCAGGCCACGGCCCGGGTGTCGGCCGAATCGGCGAGCCCCACCTGCGGAGCGACGTCGACGAAGGTCCCCTGGTCGTTCCGATAGAGGCGATTGGGACCGTTCTTGAACCCCACGAACAGGTCGAGGTCGTTGTCGCCGTCGAAGTCCGCCCACGCGTTGGTCTCCGCTCCGGGAGAGGAGAAGAGCTTGGGCTGAAGGACCTCGAAGAGAGGAGCGATGGCGGCCTCCGACCCGGAGGGGCTCTTCGGGCCCCCGCACGCTCCCAGGAGCGCGGTGAGCATCGTCGTGAGCACGAGGGCGGGAGTTCGCTTCAGGAGCTTCATGATTGTCGCCTCTCTTGAGGACGTCGCAGCGGAAGGCAGGCGCACGCGCGCTTCGGGAACCCCCTCAGACCAGGTACCCCCCGTCCACGGGGATCACGACGCCGGTGATGTGGCGGGCGGACTCCGACACGAGGAAGAGCACGACGCTGGCGACGTCGTGGGGATCGCCCAGACGTCCCAGCGCCGACCTCTCCCGGGCGCGATCGAGGATCTCGGACGGGACCCCCGCCGTCAGGCGTGTCGTGCGGATGTACCCCGGAGCCACGGCGTTCACGTTGACGTTCCTGGAACCCAGCTCCAGGGCGGCGCTCCGGGTGAGGCCGATGAGCCCGGCCTTGGACGAGACGTAGTTGGCCAGGCCGAACTCCGCCCGCAGACCGTGGACCGACGTGATGTTCACGATCTTGCCGTACTCCTGGGCACGCATGTGCGGAGCCACCGCGCGAATGAAATAGAACGCGCCGTCGAGGTTGGTGCGCAGCACGTCGTCCCACTCGCGATCCTCCATGCGCCACAGCGCATGGTCACGGCCGATGCCGGCGTTGTTGACGAGGACGTGGATCCCTCCGAGCTCGCCGCGTACCTCCGACACGAAAGCACGGACATCGTCGGAGTCGCGTACGTCGCAGGCCCGGAAGTACGTGCGCACCTCGGCCTGCCGCAGATCGTTGGCCACCTCCACGGCCGCCGCGCGAGAGCTTTCGCCTTCGTCCAGAAAGCAGAAGCCCACGTGCATCCCGTGACGGGCGAGGGTCAGCGCCACCGCCCTGCCGATGCCACTGGAGGCGCCGCTGACGATGGCCACCTGCCCCCGCAGGTTGGAGGCGTCCACGATCTCCTTCGGCTCGCTCTCGGTGACGACCTCGTCCAGGAGCTGGGCCACGGCCTGATGGACCCCGGACCGGTCCGGGGTGGACGACATCTGGGCACGGGTGTGACGGGGGGCCTCCCGTGGATCCCCGGGAAGCTCGTCAGGGTGGTCCGACATCCGCGAAGACTAGGCTCCGGGACGCGAGTTCCGCAATGCAGGGCAGCCGTCGTCCCCGGGTCGGGGACGCTCTCCTCCGGCGCGGAGCTTCGGCGGCGGCGCTTCAGACCAACTCGTCGTCCTCCCCCGCGTCCGTCACCTGGTGCACCTCTGCACCGTGCTTGATGGTCCTCCCCTCCACCAGGAAGACCACGTCCTCGGAGATGTTTGTGGACAGGTCCGCCACGCGCTCCAGGTTCTGCGACACGAGCAGCAGCTCCAGCGCACCTCCGATGCGCTTCGGATCCTCGAGCATGTGCGTCACCAGGATGCGGAACAGGGAACGGCGCAGGTCGTCCACCCTGTCGTCGGTGATGCACACCATACGCGCCGTGCCCGCGTTGCGGGTGACGTAGGCAGCCAGGGCGTCGGCGAGCATCTCCCGGGTGATCTGGGCCATCTCGGTGAGCTCGCGGAGCTCGGGCAGGGGCTGGGTGTCCGCCAGCCGCCGTGCCGCCTTCGCGATGTTCACCGCGTGGTCCCCGACCCGCTCCAGGTCGTTGGCGACCTTGTTCGACGTGATGATCTGACGGAGATCGCTGGCCATGGGCTGATGCAGCGCGAGGAGCTCCACCACACGCTCGTCCACCTCCACCTCCAGCTCGTCCACGCGGTTGTCCTCGGCGATGATGTCCGCCGCCGAGGAGGGGTCGCGTGTCAGCACCGCAGTCACGGCGCGGCCCACGAGGCTCTCCACCACCCCGGCCATCTCCACCAGACGCTTCTGCAGGGTGTCGAGCTCGTCGTGGAAGTGCCGCCGTGGCTTCTGCTCCGTGGTCATCCGAACCTCCCGGTCACGTAGGCCTCCGTACGCTCCTCCCTGGGATTCGTGAAGATCGCATCGGTGGGACCGTACTCGATGAGCTCGCCCATGTACAGGAACGCAGTGTAGTCGGACACGCGGGCGGCCTGTTGCATGTTGTGTGTGACGATGACGATGGTGTAGTGCTTCTTCAGCTCGTAGAGGAGCTCCTCGATCTTCTGCGTGGCGATGGGGTCCAGCGCCGAGGCGGGCTCGTCCATGAGGATGATCTCGGGCTTCACGGCGAGCGCCCGGGCGATGCACAGCCGCTGCTGCTGCCCGCCGGAAAGCCTGTAGGCCGACTCCCGCAGCCGGTCCTGGACCTCGTCCCAGAGCGCGGCCTGGCGCAGGGACTCCTCCACGAGGATGTCCAGGTCGCCGTCGTATCCGTTGATGCGCGGCCCGAACGCCGTGTTGTCGTAGATGGATTTCGGGAACGGATTCGGCTTCTGGAAGACCATGCCGATGCGCCTGCGCACCTCCACGGCGTCGACACCCGGAGCGTACAGGTTCTCCCCTTCGAAGAGAACCTCGCCCTCGACCCTGGCGTCCTGCACCAGGTCGTTCATGCGGTTGAAGCAGCGCAGCAGCGAGCTCTTGCCGCACCCCGACGGGCCGATGAGCGCCACCACCTTGTTGGCGGGCACGGCCATGGAGACGTCGTTCACGGCTCGATTCGTACCGTACACCACCGAGACGCCTCGCGCCTCGAGGGCGGGGACCGCCTCACCCACGTCGATGTCGTGGATCGTCGCCATCAGGAGCTCGCGGCGGGCAGGGTGAACCGGATGGTGGTGCCCTTGCCGAGCTCGCTCTCGGCTCGCACCTGCCCCCCCATGGCGCGCACCAGGTGCCGGACGATGGCCAGGCCGAGGCCGGTTCCGCCGGCATCCCGGGCGCGGGCGGAGTCGGCGCGGTAGAAACGCTCGAAGATGCGCGGCAGCGCCCTGGAGGGGATCCCCTCCCCGTCGTCGGAAAACGCCACCTCCGCCATCCCCTTGGCGCAGCACGTGACGGCCACGTGCACGTGCCCGCCCTCATCGGTGTGTCGCAACGAGTTCTCCATGAGGTTGCGGTAGATCTGCTCGAGGCCCTGGCGGTCCGCCACGGCGACGGCATCGCCCTCGGCGCTGAACGTCACGCCCCGCTCCTCGGCCACATCCACGAACTGCGACCACGCCTCGCGGGCCGAGGCCAGCAGGGAGACATCCTCGTGTCCGGCGGTCCACCCGCCGGACTCCAGACGCGACAGGTCCAGGAGGTCGTCCACCAGCCGCTGCATGCGGAGCGTGTTGTTGCGGATGGCGATGAGGAACTCCTCCTTGAGCTCGGGGGGCGGATCGCCCTCCAGCAGGGTCTCCGCGAAGCCCCGCACCGCCGTGAGCGGCGTCTTCAGCTCGTGGGAGGCGTTGGCCACGAAGTCCCGGCGCACCTGCTCCAGCCGCCGGATCTCCGTGACGTCAAGGAACGTGGTCACCGCCCCGCCGTGATCCAGCCGGCGGGAGGACACGAGGATGTAGCGCTCGGCCACCTGGACCTCACGGGTTTGCACCGGACGCATCACCGACTCCTCCAGCAGCTCGCGGAGCTCGGTCTGGCGCACCAGCGTGCCCACGGGAGCGAACGGAGGAAGATCGCCGGGCAGGCCGAGGAGCTCGTGGGCGGTCCGGTTGGCGCGCACCACGCGGGCGTCGTCGCTCAGCGCCACCACACCCTCCGCCATGGTGTCGATGAGGGCGCCCATCTCGTCGCGGTCCCGCCTGAGGTCGAAGACCCGCGCTCGCAGCTCGTCGCTCAGTCGGTTGAACGCCACCGCCAGCTCCGCCAGCTCCGCCATCCACGCCCTGCGCGGCACCCGGGTGGAGAAATCTCCCCCGGCGAGCTGACGGGCCTGCTCCGCCAGCACCACGGTGGGCCGCGCCAGCGCCACCGCAAGGCCGTAGGCCACCAGGAGCGACAGGGCCATGGCCAGGAGGCCGGTCACGGTCACCAGGTTGCGCACCCGGGCCACGGTCTCGTCGATGGTGGCCAACGGGGCGGCGATGCGCAGGATCACGGGCTGGTCGCGGAAGCGCGACATGCGCGCGCCGTAGAGGAGCGGCACGCCCACCGTCGCGCTCTGGCGCTCGGAGAAGCTCACGTGGCCCGCCAGGGCGCCCTCCACCTCGGGCCGGTGCCGGTGGTTCTCCACGCCGCGCAGGCGTGCGGCGGACACGTAGGAGTCGCCCACCACGACGCCGGTGGTGTCGATGAGCGTGACCCGGTATTGCACCAGAGCGGTGATGGCGTGGGCCAGCGAGTCCGCGTCGGCCTCCGGGAGCCTCTGCACCATGGTGGCCGCCAGGGCGAGCTCGCGCTCGAGCTCGCTCTCGTAGGTGGCTATCAGCTGCTGGCGCAGGCCTCGGGCCACGAGGGTGACGATGAGGAGCACCAGGAGCCCGGTGACCCCGAGGAACCCCGCGAACAGGGCGTGCTGGATGCGAACGCGCACGGGACCCCGGGCTACCCCTGCCCTTCGGGGATCTTGAGACGGTACCCGAAGCCACGAATGGTCTCGATCCAGTCTCCGACGGGCCCCAGCTTCGAGCGCAGCCGGCGCACGTGCATGTCCACTGTGCGCGTCTGGATGCGGTCCGAGACACCCGCCTCCACGTCCCACGCCTTCTCCAAAAGCTGCCTCCGGCTCTGCGTGCGGCCGCGGCGCTCGATGAGGGCCTGGAGCAGGCGGAACTCCGTGGGCGTCAGGTTCAGCTCCTCGCCCTCCAGCGACACCTGGTGGGACCCCACGTCCACCCTGAGGGGCCCGGCCCGGAGGATCCGCCCTCCCGCGGTGAAGCCCGCCTCCTGGACGCGGCGTAGGATGGCCTGGACCCTCAGGACCAGCTCACGGGGGCTGAACGGCTTGGTCAGATAGTCGTCGGCGCCCATCTCGAAGCCCTTGATGCGATCCTCCTGCTCCCGCTTCGCGGTGAGCACCAGCACGGGAATGTGGGCCGTGGCGGGCTCGTCCTTGAGCCTCTGGAGCACCTCGTCGCCGCTCACGCCGGGGAGCATGCGGTCGAGGACCACCAGGTCCGGAATGTCCCTCCCCACGGCCTGCAGGGCCTCGGTGCCCGTCCCGGCCGTCTCCACGCGGAAGCCCTCGCGCGTGAGCTGGTACGCGATGAGGGCAGCGATGTCGCGCTCGTCCTCCACCACGAGGACGCGTTGAATGCCTGCGGCTCCGGCAGACTTTTCCATATCGCTCTTCATCAGGGTCTGGTTCACGTGAGCTTCCTGAAGGGGGATGTCGCCGGCCGTGGGAGCGCCGGGACTTCACTCCCCGTCAGGCACCCCTGCAGAGCACCTCGAGCTCCTCCTCGGTCAACGTGTGGTCGGTGTGCTTCGCCGCCTCGAACAACCTCGTGCACAGCGCCTCGTCTTCGGGGTCGCGTCCGTGCTCGCTCAACCAGTACTTCACGTTCGAGAGTCCGGACATGGGTCCGATCTCGATGCGTTGGCGGCGGCCGACCATCGATGCCGGAACCCCGGAGTACACACGGTCGGCGAGCCAGGTGTCGCCCTTCCCCTTGGCCTTCACGATGGCCGCCGCGTGGACGCCGGTCCCCGTGCGGTACGCATCCTCCCCCACCACGGGATAGGAATGCACCAGGGGCACCCGCAGCGCCTGCGCCGTGAGCTCGCAGTACTCCGGGAGCATCGTCAGGTCCGCCTCGTGCGCCCCCAGGAGCACGAGGTTGACGAGCAAGAGGTCCATCTCGGTGTTGCCGCAGCGCTCCCCGACACCGAGGGCCGTGCCGTGTATCCGGGTGGCGCCGGCCTCGACGGCCGCCAGCGCGTTGGCCAGGCCGAAGCCCCGGTCGCGGTGGCCGTGCCAGTCCACGCCGACGTCCTCGCCCGACGGCTTCACGATCTCCTCGATGACGAAGCGCACCAGCGCCCGGGCTCCCTCCGGCGTGGCATGGCCCACCGTGTCGGCGATGCACAGCCTCCTGGCGCCCCACTCGATGGCGCGTCCGTAGAGCGCCTTGAGCACTTCGGGTCTCGCCCGCGTGGTGTCCTCGGTGACCATCATCACCGGAAGACCTTCGCGTACCGCGAACGTCACGGCTTCCTCGGAGGTCGCCAGCATGCGGTCCAGCGTCCACCCCTCGGCGTACTGGCGTATGGGCGAGCTGCCGATGAACGTGCACGCCTCGATGGCCATGCCGACCTTCTGGGAGATCTCCGCCACCGGGCGCACGTCGGCCACCACGGTGCGCGCCGCGCAGTTCGCCCGGATGGCGAGACCGCCCTCCACGATCTCCCGTGCCAGCGCCGTGACGGCCTCCACCGCACGGGGCCCGGCGCCGGGCAGACCGATGTCGGCGGTGTCGATGCCCAAGCGATCCATGAGGTGCAGAAGCCGGATCTTGTCCTCGATGGGCGGATCCACCACCGACGGATTCTGGAGGCCGTCGCGCAGCGTCTCGTCGTCCAGCTCCACCCGGCCCACGCCGGACCAGTCGAAGGACGAGCTCGACAGGTTCCAATCGTGGATCAGCTCCTGCTCGTCCATAGCCCCCTCGGCGCGGTGTGGTCGATCCCGGATGAGGCCCAAACATAGACTAGGCTCCAGAGCGCGTCCAAAGGTCCCTCACGACGGGGGATCCCCGGGGGACCGAGCCGGCCACCGCACGAACCCGTTGCGCGCCGGGACTCCGTCGGCGCCCGAACTCTGGCATCGAGGTGTAACGGCGCCCCCGACCTCGTGTAACGGAAGGGTAACGCGCACCCCGATCGTGCATTGCCCCCTGGCCCGGCGGTGACGACCTTCCTCCCGTTCCTCGCATCGCGGCGGACGGCATGGACGACCTCCTGAGACAGATCCGAGACGACCCCCGCGTGCGACGGGCCGAGAGCTCCGTGCTGGCCGGTGACGCCACCACGGTGGCCCAACAGGTCCTCCTCACCCGCATCCCGGCTCCCCCCTTCGGGGAGGAGGCGCGGGGGCGCCGCATGACGGAGCTCATGGCCGCTGAAGGGCTCGAGGACGTCACGGTGGACGGAACGGGCAACGTCCTCGGGCACGTTCGCGGCGCCGAGGACGGCGCCCCAGTGGTCGTCTCGGCCCACCTGGACACGATCTTCACGGCCGACACGCCCGTCGCCGTGCGGGAGGAGGGAGACCGTCTGCTGGGGCCCGGGATCTCGGACGACGGCCGGGGCCTCGCGGTGCTCCTGGCCGTGGCCAGGGCGCTCCACGAGACCGGAGTGCGCCTCCGCTCGCCGGTGCTCTTCGCGGCCACGGTGGGCGAGGAGGGGCCCGGGAACCTCCGCGGCGTGCGTCACCTCTTCGGACGCGACGGAGCGGGCGCGGGAGCGGAGGCATTCGTGTCCGTGGACGGAGCGGGCCTGGACCGGATCGTCACTCGGGGCGTGGGATCGCGCAGGTTCCGCATCACCGTACGCGGGCCCGGCGGTCACTCCTGGGTGGACTGGGGGCTCGCCAACCCCATCCACGCCCTGGGCGCCACCGTCGGCCGACTCGCCGCCCTGGAGCTCCCCACCGATCCGCTGGGCACCCTCACCGTGGCCCGCTGGGGAGGTGGGACCAGCATCAACGCCATCCCGCAGGAGGCGTGGGCCGAGGTGGATGCGCGCAGCGAGTCGGAGGCGACTCTGACGCGGGTGGAGGACGCGCTCCGCGCCACGGTGGAGAGCAGCGTCGCGGAAGCCGCGGCCCATGCCGCCGGAGGTGGCCTCTCCGTGGAGGTCGACGTGTTGGGCGTGCGCCCCGGCGGCGCCACCCCCACCGACTCCGACGTGGTGCGCGCCGCGGTGGCGGCGACTCGCGCCGTGGGCGTGGAGCCGACGCTCTCGTGCTCGTCCACCGACGCCAACGTGCCCATGGCCGCGGGGATCCCGGCGGCGACGATAGGCGGAGGCGGCGAGGCCGGCCTCGCCCACACCACCGACGAGTGGTACCGGAACCGCAGGGGCCCGGAAGGGGTGTTGCGGGCTCTGTACCTCCTGCTCCTGCTGGCGGGACTCGTGCCGGGCGTGTGAAATCGGCGCAGGGCCTCGTCAGGCTCCGGGGGCCTCGGTGCGGCGTACCATCATAGGTACGCCTCCCTCGCCCTCCTCGCCTTCCTTGCCCTGCATCCGATTTGACACGCCCCATTACATCCGGACGCGTCGCTCGCCAACCTCCGGCTCCGGGCGTCGCAGCACCGGCGGCGGTCCCAGCTTCAGGACCCCCTACCCGTCCCCCTCCACCACGGAGTGGTCCGTCACGCTCAGAGTACCCGCCACGTCGCGCACCTGCGCATGAGCACCTACCAGCGAGTCGTGCAGGCGCGCGCGCTCCAGGACCGCGTCCTGTCCTACCACGGTGTCGCGGAGCTCGCACCCCTCGGCCCGCGTGCCGCGCTCCAGCGTGACGTTGGGTCCGATGCGCCCTCCGCGCACCAGCACGCCTTCCTCCAGGCGGACGGGCTCGACGATCTCGGCGCCGTCCACGGACGCCGAGGGATCGATGCCGCCACGCGTGGTGGCCAGGAGATGGCCGTTGGTCTCCAGGAGCGTCTCGGGCTTGCCCGCGTCCCACCACCCCTCCACCGGTGCGGTGAGGATGCGGGAGCCGTGATCCACCATGTACTGGAAGGCGTCGGTGAGGTAGAACTCCCCCGAGGGTCCCGGAGGGGACTCCAGCGTGTGGTGGATCCCCTCGTAGAGAAGGGCGTGGTCGCGGATGTAGTAGAGACCGATGTTGGCGAGCTTCGAGATGGGCTCCTTCGGCTTCTCGACGATGCGCGCCATGGTGCCGTCGTCCTGGGTTACGATGACGCCGAATCTCTGGTAGTCCTCGACCTCCTTCGCCCAGATGACGCCCGCGTAGGTCGCGTCCAGCGTGCGCACCAGCGAGTAGTCCACCTCGAGCACGGCATCGGCGAAGACCACGAGGAGCTCGTCGTCCACGAAGGGCTCGGCCAGCGCCACGGCTCCTGCGGTCCCGTCCTGGACCTCCTGCAGGACGTAGTGCGCGTGCACATCGGGATACTCCCGCTTCACCCACGCCTCCATCTCCTCGCGCAGGTGCCCCACGATGAGCACCATCTCGTGGATGCCCACCCTCAGGAGATCGTCGAGGATGTAGCTCAGAACGGGCTTCCCTGCGACCTTGAGCAGGGGCTTGGGGGTATGGTGGGTGTGCGGCCGGAGTCGCGTACCTTTTCCGGCCAGAGGTATGATGGCTTTCATCGCGCTCGGAGGTGGCGGGACGGCTTGCGGGCGCGAAACAATATCCGGAGATCCGGTGCCGTGTAAACCGGGCCGTCCGTAACGGATCGCCGAACGAGAGGGGACTTCCCATGAGATCGCCTTGTCGGATTCCCGTCCTGCTGCTGGGCCTCGCGGCCTGTGGAGGCCCGCCGGCCGCCTCTCAGCCCACGCCCCCACGTCCCTCCGACCCGCTGGCACACGCGTACGTCTACGAGGTGCCCTCCGGGCAGCAGACCCCACAGACGAAGCCGAGTCAGCAGACGCCCCCCACCATCGAGGTGACCGGCACCGCGACGGTGTCGCTGCCCGCCGACTTGGCTCAGGTGAGCTTCGCGGTGGAGACCCGCGAGAAGGAGGCGGGGGCGGCTTCGGCGGCCAACGCCGCGCTCATGTCCCGGGTCATCGCCGCGCTCAAGGCGACGGCGCTGCCGGGTCTGCACATCGAGACGTACGGGTACGCGCTCAGCCCCGAGTACTCGATCCCGACCCCCCAGACGAACCGCACGCGGGTCATCGCCGGATACACGGCCTTGAACAACATCCGCGTCACCCTCACCGACGTGCAGGCGGTGGGCAAGGCCGTGGACACGGCCATCGGCGCCGGCGCAAACCGGGTGTCGTCCCTCTCGTTCACGGCGTCCGAGACCGCCGACGCACGCCGGCAGGCCCTCTCCCAGGCCGTCGCCGAGGCCCGGGGGCAGGCGGAGGCCATCGCCGCCGCGCTGGGCCGCGAGCTCGGACCGCCCCTGGAGATCAACGGCAGGGCGCAGAACCCCCAGCCGGTTCAGCCCATGATGCTCGCGGAGGCGGCCCGGGCCGCCCCGGCCACACCCGTCGAGGCCGGCGAACAGAAGGTCACCGCCTCGGTAACCATCCGTTTCGCTCTGGGACCGGAGAAGCCCGCCAGGTGAGCACGCCGGCGGGAGGGGGACCGACCACGACGGCGCAGACCGATCCGCGGTCCCCGGACCCCCACCTGCGGGGACGCACGTACGCCATCTTCTTCGACGAGGTGTGGCAGTCCGCGTCCGCGTTGGCGGAGGGCGGCATGCGCCGGTGGGCTCTCCTGCGCTCGGACGACGAGGCCGGGGTCATCGAGGCCGTCGCCACGTCGGGGGTTCTGAAGGCGACCGACCACGTGGACATCTCGGTGGGGCTGGACGAGAACGGACAGACCCGGGTCGACATAACCGTCACCACCGACAAGCCGCTCTTCGGCATCGGCCGGGGGCGGAGGCTCGTGCGGCGGTTCTTCGCGCGGCTGGACGCCCGCATGAGAGCGACCCCCGCCCAGATCCTCGACGCGTCGCGCCGGCCGTCGTGGAGCACGTGAGGAGATCGGGCTACCTTTTCGCGGTCATGAAGCGACCTCCCCTTCTGGTGCTGCTGGCGGTTCTCGCCTCCCTCGCGGCGGCGTGCGGCCGCTCCGAGCCCGGGACGCACGAATCGCCGGCCTCCACCCCCGCCGTGAGCAGCACCTCCGGAAACTCACACGGGCGCGTTTACGAACGGAACTTCGTGTTCATGACGCTGACGAAGGACAGCACGGTCATCGTGCCCTGGCTCTTCACCACCGCGACGCTTCCCGGCACCGAGGACCGCGAGGTGCGAGGCTACCTCGCCCGCGGTGGTGTCTGGGACCCGTTCTACCACCAGGAATGGGAGACGCCGCCGTCGCGGGCGCCCTGGCGGATCCTGCCCCACGGGAACCTCCACCTCCTGGTGGGAAACGCGGACGCCATCGAGGGCCTGGTCTTCGAGGATGGGCCCCGCAAGCTCGAGTTGGACATGTCCAACTCGCTCATCACCTGGACCGGGAGGCGCGGCCAGCAGTTCCAGCTCCTCAACGCCGCGGTCTACCTCTCGGATCAGCGCATTCCCGGAGTCGCCCTGGACATGAGCCGGGCGCGCGAGTCCCGGGAGACTCAATCCGGCGACTGGGCGTTCCTCGTCTCGGGCGATTCGTTGCAGATGGTCCTGGAGAACCCCACCGCCGCCAGCCCGGGCACCAACGGAGCGTACCGGGCGTGGGCCCGCCTGGACTTCCGGGATCTCCACTGGCCCGAGGTGACCGTGAATTGGGCCGAGGTGCGTGCGTATCAGCCGGCCCATCAGGACGTGCCCGTGTCCTGGACCCTCAAGTCCGACGACGAGGACCTCGGCGGCACGCTCCACGTGGAGTCCGCCCAGATCCAGGCCGGCGAAGGGAAGGGCCCCCTGCTCCCGGTGGACGCGCTCTTCACCGTGTCGGGAACCGTACGCATCCAGGGGACCGCGTATCGGGTGCTCGGACTCTTCCGCCACACGCGCTCGTGACCGACGCCCTCGTTCGGGACCTGGTGACGATCCTGTTCGGCGCCCTCGCGGGAGGGCTGACGAACGGCGTGGCCATCTGGATGCTCTTCCACCCCTACGTGCCGCCCAAGGTGGGGCGCTGGCGCGTCCGCTTCTTCCAGGGCGCGGTGCCCAAGAATCAGCCCCGCCTGGCGGCGGCCATCGGCCGCACCGTGGGCAACCGCCTGCTGACCTCGGAGGACCTCACGCGCACCTTCGCCGACGTCGAGTTCCGCTCGGCTTTCGACAAGCGGCTGGGCATCTTCCTCGACGATGTCCTCGAGCGTGAGCGCGGCTCCATCCGGGACCTGATCCCGGCACCGGTCCTGTCGGAGGTGGAGGCGGTTCTCGACGACGTGGTGGAGCTGGCCCTCTCCCGCCTCGCGGAGTACCTGGCCTCGGAGCGCTTCGAGGAGGCGGTGGAGCGCCGAACCGACGAGCTCGTGGACGCCGTGGCGGATGAGCCCATCGGCGACATCCTGACCCCGGCGCGCGGCGCCGCGGTCGAAGAGGCGGTGAACGAGTGGCTCGGGGACCTGGTGGAGAGCGAGGACTTCCAGGCCGCCGTGGAGGACTACATCGGACGCGCTTCGCGCAGGCTGCTCGCCCCGTCGCGGACGTTCGAGGAGATCCTGCCCCGGGGTCTCGTGGGATCGATGGAGAAGGCCATCGCGGGCTACCTGCCTCTGGCCATCGCACGGCTGGGCAAGCTGCTGGAGGATCCGAGGGCGCGGCTGCGCCTCGAGTCCACGCTCCACGACCTGCTGCATCGTTTTCTCCAGGACCTGAAGTTCCACCAGCGGGTCGTGGCCCGGCTGGTGATGACCGAGGACACTGTGGAGAAGGTGCTGGACACCATCGAGACCGAGGGCGCGGACCGCCTCTCGGAGATTCTCCGGGATCCGGCCGTCCAGGACGCCATGGCCCGGGGGGTCAACGACGCCATCGTCGACTTCCTGCGCCGTCCTGTCACCTCGGTGCTGGGCGACCCCGAAGACCCCGACGTTCTGGAGGTGCGCGCGACGCTCACGGACTGGGTGGTGGGCATGGCGCGCGACCCCTCTACCCGCGAGTTCCTGGTGGAGAAGCTGCATGCCGGCCTGGAGAAGGCGGGAGATCACACCTGGGGCGACGTCCTCCACCGGGTGCCCCGCGAGCGGGTCACCGGATGGATCGTGGCCGCGGGGCGGAGCGAGCCCGCCGCTCGCGCCTACAAGGAGGGGGTTCGCCGCCTCGCCAACGGCGTGCTGGACCGGCCCATCGGGACGCCCGCCCGGTGGCTCCCCGAGGGTGCGCCCCAACGTCTCGAGGAAGCCCTCGGGGACCCCATCTGGGAGTGGATGCAGACCCAGGTGCCCGACATCGTTCAGCGCATCGACGTCGCCCGGCGCGTGGAAGAGAAGGTGCTGGACTTCCCCACGGCGCGCATGGAAGAGCTCGTGCGCAAGGTCACCGACCGGGAGCTCCGCCTCATCGTCAAGCTGGGCTACGCCCTCGGCGGGCTCGTCGGCCTCCTGCTGGTGGTGGTGAACCGGTTCCTCCGGTGATGCAGAGCCCGAGGGCGGCGGCGGGCCGCGGCCACCCGGCCCCTACTCGTCCCGGTCTTCGGGCGACTCCAGGTGGAACGGACGCCGGCTCCGGCTCCTGCGGTCCCTGCGGAGGCCAGGCTTCCGGAAGAGCCAGGCGAAGGGCGTGAAGACCCGCTTGACCCGGTACGTGCCGCTGCTGCGGTGCCACTCCATGTCGTGCTCGATGTCCTCGGGCGTCTGGGTGTAGCGGCCCGGCAACCCCAGCCAGAAGCCGAGGGCGAGGGCGACCAAGCCGATGATGATCTTCAGGGCCAGCGACACGCGCACGCTCCCGGCAGGCACGAATGAAACAGGGCGCCCCTTCGGAGCGCCCCGACCCCACACGGTGAGGCCCCCCCGGCTGGACGGATCAGGCCTTGCCGAGGGACTCCAGCACCAGGATCACGAGTCCCGCGGAGAGGATCGCGGCCACCGTGGTGGTTCCTACGGCCACCATGACCACCACCGACCAGAAGATCGCGTGCGTGAAGAGGAAACCGCCGGGTACGAGGTTGCGTAACGCGGTCAGCATGGCAGGATCCGTCGAGGGTCTGGGCTCGGATTCAGAGACAATATGGGGAGGTTCGAGCCGTCGGTCGAGGAGGGCGGGCGCGGAGAGGGACGTCGAGGACCTCCGGCATGGCGTCTCCCCGGACGGCTACGCTTCCAGGTTTCGGACCTGGCGTACCCCCGAGCGGAGCGGAAGGGCCGTCGCGAGCACGGTGAGGACGAGAGCTCCGGCGAGGCCGAGGACGAGCGGGACGACGCTCACCCGGGCCTCGCCCTGGTGCAGCCGGGACACCAGGAACAGGTAGACGGGCCACGCCTCCAGCACCACCACCCCGCCGAGATACAGCGTCGCCGCCATCATGAAGAGCAGCCCGCCGAAGGAGGTGGGAATCTCCGCGACGTTCTCGGTCTCGAAGTTGGGGTACAGGGCGCCGAACCCGAGGGCCAGGGCCGTGATCGCGAAGGTGATGCCCACCATGGTGATGGTGGTGAGCACCAGGATGAAAGGCGACGCCTTGAGCGCCAGGTTCGTGAGGATGATGAGCGGGAGCGCCACCAGGAGCAGGGGAACGGTCCCCACCCAGTACTTGGCCCAGAAGAGCGTCCTCACCTTCAGCGGCGACGAGCGCAGCAGCCAGATCATCCTTCCCTCCAGGGACATCGCCGGAAAGACGAAGCGCGCCGCGATGGCGGCCACTACGAAGCCCGCCAGCCCGAGGTTCAGGAAGGAGACCACGTTGATGAGGAAGAAGGAGACCTTCTCGCCGGTGTAGAGGGGCAGCACGGTGATGTTGTAGACGTACACGGCCACCAGCACCCCCAGCAGGATCAGTTGGGACCACTGGGTGGTGTCGCGGAAGAAGACCCGGATCTCCTTGGCGACGAGGCCCCGGGTGCTGGGGCGGGCCCCTGCCAGCAGTCGATCCAGGAGCATGGAGCGCACCCTGCCCTGACGGCGCTCCGAGCCCTCCTGGGCGCGCGTGAAGCCGGTGTCGAAGTAGCGCACGTGCAGCCACCCGCCCAGCACGAAGAGCGCGGCCGCCGTGCTCCACAGGAAGAGGAACGGGAAGGGCTGGAAAGCCCCGTTCAGGTACGACATCAGCCCGTGGGACGCCCACTCGCTGGGCAGCCACGGCGAGGTGGGTGTGCGCAGCACGGTGACGAAGTCCACGAGGCTGCGGAACTCCTCGGGGCGCACGAGCCTCTCGGGCCGGAGGAAGCGGAAGAGGGCCACCACGGCCGCCGCGCTGAAGAGGCCCACGAGGGCCAGGAGGTCCCGTGTGCGCCGGGCCGGGAAGATGTTCACCAGGACCAGCGTCGCGGCTGTGCCCGACACGGCCGGCACCACCAGGAAGGGCACCATCGTGCCCACGGCCAGCGCGTAGAAGCGCCAGTCCGCCGCGTAGATGACGCCGTACGCGACCAGGAGCGGCACGGCCAGCAGCGCCACCATCCACGAGGAGTCCACGATGGTCTCGGCGAGGCGGGCTGCGTACACCTTCAACGAGTCCACCGGGGACGCCACCACCAGCTCCAGGTCGTCCGCCAGGAAGAAGGTGGACAGCGACGTGATCACGTTGGACAGCACGAGGATCATGAGGAACGTGAGAAACGCCAGGCCGAGCAGTTTGCCCGCCAACAGGTCGCCGATCCCCTGCGTGTTCCGGAAGTAGAGGAGCATGCGGAAGATCACCATGAAGATCAGCGCCCAGAAGAAGAGCCCCACGAAGCCCAGGAGGCCCGCCTTGAAGTAGCGCCCCTCGTCCGTGCGGGCGCGGTTCAGCCGCGTGCGCAGCTTCGGGCGCAGCAGCCAGAGCATGCCCGGGCGGCGCGGAAGGGCGTCCGCGCTCACCGCTCGACGGCCTGTTTGAGGGATTCGATGACGTCCGCCATGGCCTCGGTGCCCGTCACCTTGAGGAAGATCTCCTCCAGGTGGGCGCCGCCGGCGTCGGCCTGGGCCCGGAGCTGCTCCATGGTCCCCCGGGCGATGATGCGTCCCTCGCTGATGATGGCGATCCGGTCGCACATGGCCTCCGCCACCTCCAGGGTGTGCGTGGACAGGAAGACGCTCCCCCCCCGGGAGACGAACGTGCGCAGGAGGTCCTTCAGGATGCGCGCCGAGCGCGGGTCCAGGCCCACCATGGGCTCGTCCACCACGATGACTTCCGGCTGGTGGATGAGCGCCGAGCTGATGAGCAGCTTCTGCCGCATCCCGTGGGAGTAGCTCTCGATGAGCTCGTTCTTCCAGTCGGTGAGCTGGAAGAGCTCGAGGAGCCGGTCCGCGCGCTCTTCGGCCTCGGGCCCTTCCTTCCCCCAGAGACCGGCCACGAAGCGCAGGAACTCGCCGCCGGAGAGCTTCTCGTACAGGTACGGCCGGTCGGGCACGTACCCGACCCTGGCCTTGGCCGCCTCGGCATCGACGGAGAGATCGTCACCGCCGATGAAGATGCGGCCCTCGCTGGGGCGGAGCACGCCCGCCACCATGCGGATCGTGGTGGTCTTGCCGGCGCCGTTCGGCCCCAGGAACCCGAAGATCTCGCCGCGGGGCACCGTCAGGTCGAGGCCTGCCACCGCCGTGAAGCGGCCATAGCGTTTGACCACGCCCTCGAGGCGGATCATATCCGCAGCGTGGCGCGCGGGCGCCTCTGCGGCGTCCGTCCGGAGGTCGGTCACGACATTCCTTTCGGGAGAGCCACTCACCCGGTCCCGCGGGCGGCGACCCGATCGAGGACCCTGATGTGCAGGTTCCCGATGAGACGCATGATCTGTACCTGCTCCGCCAGGCCGCCGATGACGAATCGGATGTGCGAAGCGTCGGCGGGAACCTGCCCGAAGGTCGGGTCCACCGCCACCCACCGGCCCAGCCACACCTCCGGCCAGGCGTGGTAATAGAAGGCTCCGTCGGCGTAGACCAGACCCACCGCCGTGCGGGCCGGCAGCCCGAGTGCCCGGGCCATGGCGACGTACAGCACGGTGTGCTCGTTGCAGTCTCCCCGGCGGGTCTCGAGCACCTGCACGGCGTTGGGCACCGAGAAGGTGATCTTCTTCTGGACCATCCTGTACACCGCCCCCGTGAGCCGGCGGGCCACCTCCTTGGGGTCATGGCGTGACCACCGACCTCCTGCGACCTCCCGCGCCTCCTTGACGATGCGCGGATCGTCGCTCTGGATGAGCGGCGCGGGCTCCAGCGCGCTCTTCAGGTCCATGCGGGCGTAGGGCAGCCTGTAGCCCGGATCCAGGCTGTCCCAGCGCTCGCGGCGAACGATGAGCGTGTCTCCGTGCAGCGTCTGGCGCCCGCCGTCGAGGGCGAAGCCCTTCAGGTCCGTGCCGCTGAGCAGGAAGCGGATCTCGTCGTACTGCTGTGCGTCGGAGAGGTCCACGTTGCTGCGCACGGCCGTGGACAGGATGACGTCTCCACCCGCGCTTCCCGAGGCCGAAGCCAGGCGCTCGTCCTGCTGGCTCTGCCTGGCCAGCTCGTACTCGGTCTTCTCCATGGAGAAGCCCAGCGGGCTGGAGGACTTCAGGATCCGGCCGTCCTCGTCCACCCAGCTCTCCACGCGGATGCCGTCGAAGATCTCGGCGATGTGCCACGCCGGAATCGAGTCGTAGTGCGCAGCGTACCAGCGGCCCGTGGCCTGGTTCATCGCGGCGCTGTCCGGCATGACCAGGGTGTCGTGGGCCAACACCCGGACCTCCACGTTCTGCGTGCCCATGGTCGTGGGATCGAAGACCGGCAGGCGGACCGTCTCACCCACCTCGAGCCCGTTGCCCATGGCCACCCTGATGGGCACCACCGAAGAGAAGACCGGCGGTTGGGCCATGCGGAAGCTGACCTTCTGCTGACTGCCGGCGGAGTTGATGGTGACGGAGAGCGTGGTGTCGGGACCCAGCGTGCCCGACGCCTGGAAACGTCCGGCGTCGCTGTCCAGCGAGAACGTGAAGGAACGCATTTGCAGGGCATGCGTCAGCTCCACCCGGGTGCGGGCCACCGCGGTGCCCGTCTGGCCCATGGCCGGCATGGCCAGGCTCATGAGGTCCTCGAGCACGAAGCCCTGGGGAACCGTGTCCAGGCGGGAGCTGGCCTGACCTACGGCGTGACCGCCCATCGTGAGCGTGTAGAAGTCCACACCCGGAGCCAGAGAGAGGGCGGCCTCGCGCAGGCGCGCGACCTCCGGCTGGAAGTACTCTCTGCGGACCTGCCACCCCACCATGCCCAGCCACACCGCCAGGATGGCGCCCCCCAGGATCCGTCTACCCAACCGAACCTCCCTTCTCGCCCGGTCGGTGACGCCCGGGACGAATCGGTCTGCCGGGATGAACGGTACAGCCCACAGGGACAGCCGGTTCCACCGGTGCGGGGGCTCCTCAGTCCAACGGGGGAAGGTGCTCGCGGCTCAGGGCTGCCACGAGCCGATCGAACATCTCGCGCCCGTACTCGCTGTCCACGACGACCGTGAGATCCAGCGGGGGCCGCTCCTCCGCCAGGTGCTCGAAGAGGATCTCCAGCATGGCGCGGGCGTCGTCCTCCGGCTCCATGTGACCCGCGCCCATCCCCAGAGGCGGAAGCGCCAGGGACGTGAGGTCCCACTCCGCGGCTCGCCGGAGACCGTTGCGCAACGCGCGCTTCACGGAGTGGGGTGTCTCGGGCTCGTCCTCCGAAGCCGTCACCACGTGGATGAGGAACGCCGCCTCCAGGTCGCCGCCCGGGGTGAGAAAGGCCCCCCCCACGGGAAGCTGCCCCAGCCCCTCCAGGCGCTCTGCCACCGTAGGGCCCGCCCGGGCGATGACGTCCCGGGCCGCCGCGCTCATCGGCGCCAGGTCGGAGCGGATGGGACACACGAGGGCCTCCTCCGCGCTGTCCACGAGCGTGCCCACGACGACCCGGATCACACGCCTTGCAGCTCCCTGACCCTTCGATACATGGCGGCCGCCTCTTCCGTGAGATGCTTTCGATCGTACAGCAAGCCCATGGTGTAGAACGCCTTCACGTTGGTGGGCTGGAGGGTGGCGGCGTGCTCCAGCGCCTCCAGCGCTTCGTCGACCCGCCCCAAACGGTTGAGGGCTTCGCCGCGATAGAAGAACGCCTGCGCGTGGTCAGGGCGTTGCTCGCACACCCAATGGAGGTCCGCGTCCGCCTGGGCGTAGAGGCCGCGACGGAAGTGCAGGATGCCGAGGCTCGCGCGCGCCTCCACGTTGTCCGGGTCCAGCCGCAGCGCCCGGCGCAGCTCCTGCTCCGCCTCGTCGTATCGGCCCAGGACCCCCAGCGTAGATCCCAGGTTGTTGAGCACCTCGACGTTGTCGGAGTCGATCCTGGCCGCCGCCTCGAACTGCTCCAGAGCCAGGCCATGGTTGCCCATCGCCTCGTAGAGGGCACCCAGGTTGTTGCGCGCCTTCAGGCTGGCGGGGTTGACCGTGAGGACGGCACGGTAGACGTACACCGCCTCCTCCACCCTTCCGTCCTGCACCAGCTCCTTGGCACGGGCGAGCTGCTCCCCCGCAGGGAGCGCTTGTCCGCCCTCCGGGCTCTCTTCCGGCACCAGCTCGAAGACAACCGAGCTCCGACGCCCCGACGACCAGTACACACCCTCCGGGAGTTCCTCCGGCTCCTTGCGCTCCTCGACGGCGGGATCGGCGGCGGTGACCTCCTCCTCGGCGGCAGGCCGCTCCGGTTCCGGCGTCGGCGCTTCCGGCTCCTCGACGGCGGGATCGGCGGCGGTGGCCTCCTCCTCCGCGGCAGGGCGGTCCGTGTCCGGCGTCGGCGCTTTCGGCTCCTCGACGGCGGGATCGGCGGCAGGCTGCTCCGCTTCAGGAGTCATCGCTTCCTCCTCCGGCGTTGCCGAACCGGCGCTCGCACCAACGCCACCGGCCCCGTCGACGCCCGTGAGGAGATCCACCTGCTCCGCCGAGGCTCCCTTCGCCTTCGTTCTGCGCTTTCGGCCCTTTCGCGTGGTCACGATCCACCCCCGGGTCCCGATCCCGTCTCTTCTCTCACCCAATCCAGATACGGCGTGTAGCCTCCCATCGTCTCGAGGATCAACACCTCCGGCACGTCGTACGGATGCATCTCCGCGACTCTGCGCGTCAGCTCACCGGCCCGGGCATCCGTCGTCTTCAGGATGATGAGGGCTTCCGCGTCGCGGCGCACCTCCCCCTGCCAACGGTATACGGACGTGACGCCCGGGAGCACGTTCGCGCAAGCCGCAAGGCCCTCCTCCACGACGACCCTGCCGAGAGCTTCGGCGGTCTCCTCGTCCGGCGCCGTCACGAGGGCGACGCGCACCGGCGAGCTCACGGTACCTGCCGGGTCAGCGGTCACGTCCGCGTTCGGCCTCCTCATACAACCCGTCGATGGTCTCCTTGAAGCGTTCCTGGACCACCTTGCGCTTCACCTTGAGCGTAGGCGTGAGCACGCCGTTCTGCACGCTGAAGTCCTCGTCGAGGAAGGCGATGCGCTTCGGGGTCTCATAGGACGCGAGCCCCTGGAATTCCTTACTCACCTCGGCTTCGAGGTAACGGACCACCCGCGGGTCGGCCAGGAGGTCGCCGTGTCCCTCCCAGGTGATCCCCTGTTCCCGCGCCCACGCCTCCACAACGGTGAAGGCGGGCACCACCAGCGCCGCCACGAACTTCCGCCGGTCGCCGATGATCACCACCTGCTCCACCAGGGGGTTGGCCTTCAGCCGGTTCTCGATGACTTGTGGTGCGACGTTCTTCCCGCCGGCCGTGACGATGAGGTCCTTCTTGCGGTCGGTGATGCGCAGGAAGCCGTCGGCGTCGAGCTCGCCGATGTCGCCGGTGTGGAACCAGCCGTCGGCCTCGACGGCCTCGGCGGTGTCCTCGGGACGCTTGTAGTACCCCTTCATCACCTGCGGCCCCCGCACCAGGATCTCGCCGTCGGCGGCGATGCGAATCTCGGTCCCGGGCACCGGCTTTCCCACCGTGCCGATGCGGAAGTCGGTGACGGTGTTCACGTTGGTCACCGGGCTGGTCTCGGTGAGGCCGTACCCCTCCAGGATGGGTATGCCGATGGAGTAGAAGAAGCGGGCGAGCTCCGGAGCCAGCGGCGCCGAGCCGCTCACGAAGAAGCGCATGCGACCACCCAGAGCCGCTTTCACCTTGGAGAACACCAGCCGGTCCGCCAGCGCGAATCGGAAGGCCAGCAGTCCTCCGGGAGCCCCCCCCTCCAGCCGCACCCCCGCCGCCCTGTCCGCCACCGCCACCGCCCAGCGCACCACCAGCTTCTTCAGCCCGCCGACTTCCATGATCGCCGCGTGCACCTTCTCGTAGACGCGCGGCACCGCCACCACCACCGTGGGGTGGACGTGCCCCATGTCTTCCACTCCGGTGAGCATGGAGCGGCCGTGCACCACCTTGCATCCCGCCGCGAAGAACAGGTAGTCCACCGTGCGCTGGAAGATGTGCGACAGCGGCAGAAAGCTCACCGTCACGTCCGCGGTACCGACCGCCAGGGCGATGCGACACGCCTCGACGTTGGAGCCCACGTTGCGGTGGGTGAGCATGACCCCTTTGGGATTACCGGTGGTCCCCGAGGTATAGAGGATCGTCGCCACGTCGTCCGGCTTCGCCTGGAGCGCCCGGGCTCTGAACTCCTCGACCGAACCCTCGGCCACGCCGGCGGCTCCCCGCTCCAGGAATGCCGCCCAGCCCACGACGCCGTCGGGCAGGTCCTCCGGCGGGTCATACACCACGATCTCCGGCGTCAGGCCGGACAAGGTGCGGGCTTCCACCATACGCGCCATGGTCTCGGAACCGGAGACGAAGACCAGCTTCACCTCGGCATCACGCAGGATATATGCGATCTGGGGCGGCGTCAGGGTGGGGTAGACGGTAACGTCGGTCATGCCCGCACAGAGGCACCCGAAGTCGGTGAGCACCCACTCCAGGCGGTTCTCCGACATGATGCCCACGCGGTCGCCCCGACGGAGTCCGCAAGCGTCCAGCGCCGCCGCCACCGTGCGGGTCCGCTCCTGCACCTCGGTGCAGGAGATGTCCTCCACCCGCATGTCCGGCGTGATGCGCCCGAAGGCCGGAGCGTCGCCGAAGCGGTCCACGGTGGCGCAGAAGATCTCCGGCAGCGTCGGTTGCGGGACGGGAGTCGGGTTCTTGGCGTAGTTCATCTCGGCCATGGGAACGCGGACGGGGTCCGTCAGACCCGCTCGATGCGGATGTCCAGCGGGAGATCCGGACGGAGCGTGTGCAGGACGCTGCAGTACTTGTCCCGGGAGAGGTCGATGGCGCGCTCCAGACGCGCCTGGTGCTCCGGCTCCGGCCCCCGCAGGCGGTAGACGAGCCGGATGGCCGTGAACCTCCTCGGGAACTCCGGAGCCCGGTCGCCCTCGACGCTCACCTCCAGGGACTGCACCGGCACCCGGGACTTGCCAAGGATGTCGACGACGTCGACGCCCATACACCCCGCCAGGGAGATGAGAAGGAGCGCCGTGGGTGAGGGCGCGTCCTTCCCCCCGCTCTCCAGGACGATCTCCGGGCCGCCTTCGGTGCCGCCGACGAAGCGCAGGTCCTTCCCGGTCCAGCGCAGGCCCACCCTGAGGGGACTAGAGGAGCTCATCCGGCGGCGGCTCGGGAAGTGACTCGTGGGACTCGCCCCTGAGGTGCGCCAGGGTCGCGCGGGCGTGGGCGACGTGATCTCCGGCCTCCGGCCCGGCGGGAGCCTGGGCCAGGAACGCCTCGAGGTGCCCGATGGCCTCCTGGGGCTGACCCGCCCTGAGGAGGATGAAGGCCAGACCGTAGTGCGCACCGGAGGCCGCCGGCTCCTTCTGGAGGACGTGCCGGTACGTCTTGGCCGCCTCTTCGGTCATGCCGATACGCGTGTAACAGATCGCGATCTGTTGGAGGATGAGCGTGTCCCCGGGGGATTCCTTGAGGGCGAGCCTGAAGGAGGTCAACGCCTCGTGGAACTTGTCGTCCGCCAGGAGGTCGACGCCCTCGCGGTAGTAATCCACGCGACCCGACCCGGCATCACCGAAGAGCTTTTTCCAGAACGCCATACACAGGGGGGTCAGGGGCTCGAGTTCCAGGGGGAGGTGGCACGGTGCCGGAGAGGCCCCGCGGAACGTGGTGAAGGTAGAGGACGGGAGGCCCGGGGCGCAACGTCCCCGGAGGAGCCTCAAGCCCTTGCCGCCACGATGGTTCCGGCCTCCGCGGCCAGCACGTTCAGCCCGGCCTGCTCCAGCACGTGGACTCCCTCCTCCGGAGCCGAGGTCACCACCACCCGGGAGAGCCGGGCCACCGTCCGGGCGGCCTCGCGGATCCAGCCGGAGCCCAGAATTCCGTCCACCGCCACCCCACGCAGGGTCTGATCGAAGAAGGGGAGCCCCGGCCGTGACACCAGGCGGCTCACCCGCTCCACCTCCGGCCAACGGGCCAGGTCGGCGTCCACGCCCACCACCTCCACCCCGGGCACCACCTCCACCAGTGCCGGGGCCAGGCGCGCCGGCTCCCCCACGAGCGCCAGGGTTCCGGGGCCCTCGGCGACCCCCAGGAGCGCGGCGAGCCGCTCGACGTCGGCGGGCACCGACGGCTCCGGGTCGCCGGCGCGCCCCTCCGGCAGGGCCCCGCGAGGCGGGGCCCGCAGGTCGCCGAAGCCGCCACGCACGTCGAATCCGTCCCGGCAATTGGGACACCCGAGCGTCCCCTCCAGCACCCGTCGGTCCACAACCTGGCGGGCCAGGAGGATGAGGCCGAATCGGGGTCCGCAGCGCGGGCAGGTCAGGCGGTCGGTGAGGAGGAGGTGCACGGCTGTATTACCCGGACGGGCTCCCGGGATCGCTCAGCTTCCCGGCCGGCGTGCGGCCGGCAGCGGCGCCCCCGCCGGCCCGTACTGTGCCCACTGGGTCTCGGTCTCCCACACGCGGGCGTACAGCAGGCCCGCCGCCATGGGAGGGGGAAGCCTCCCCTTCATCTCCTCGTAGAACCAGCGGGCCTGGTTCTCCGCGCTGGTCTCCACGCCCTCGAACTGCGGCAGCTCGTTCAGGAGCCGATGGTCGAGGGAATCCGCCAGAGCCCTGAGCTCGCGCTTGAGATCCACGAAGTCGAAGGCGATTCCGGCCTCGTTGAGCTCCGCGGTCTGTACCGCCAGCTCCACCACGTAGCGATGCCCGTGCAGGCGCTCACACTTGCCCTTGTAGTGCACCAGGAAGTGAGCCGAATCGTAGTGGGCCTGGACGCTCACGGTATACACGCAGGGATCGCTCATCACGCATGCCCGATCTGGAGGAGGGGCGCGCCCGCGTCGCGGCCGGCGCCGGTGACGAGGGTGGTGACGCCTCCCAAGAAGGGCCGGTCGTTCACAGGGGCCGGTGCTCGCTGGTGACGAGGCGCAGGAACTCATCCCGGGTCCGCGGATCCTTGAGGAAGGTACCGCGCATGGCCGAGGTGATGGTCTTCGAGTTCTGCTTCTGTACGCCCCGCATCATCATGCAGAGGTGGTAGGCCTCCATCACCACCGCGGCCCCCAGCGGGCGGATGGTGTCCCAGATCGCCTGGGCGATCTGCTCCGTGAGGCGCTCCTGAACCTGGAACCGCCGGGAGAAGACCTCCACGATGCGCGCGGTCTTGGACAAACCCATGATGCGGCCGTCGGGGATATAGGCCACGTGGACCTTCCCGAAGAAGGGCAGCAGATGGTGCTCGCACATGGAGTACATCTCGATGTCCTTCACGAGCACCATGTTCTTGTGCCGCTCCTCGAAGAGCGCGTCGTTCACGGCGTCCACCGCCGTCTGTCGGTATCCCTGGGTGAGGAACTCGAGAGACTCCCGGACCCGCTCGGGTGTCCGGACCATGCCCTCCCTGGTCGGGTCGTCGCCCAGACGGCGGATCATCTCCGCCACCAGGTCCTCGAAGGAGACGCTCGCGAGATCCACACGGCCGCCTTCGACCCGCTCCTTTATCGAGCTCTCCATGCTCACTCCTCACCCGTGTATTCCACGAAATTCCGCGGCGTCTCGTGAACGACGACCTTCGCCGGGTGCACGCCCGAAGGCAACGCATCGGCTATCCGACCCCACATCGTCACCGTCAGGCTCTCGGCCGTGGGGTTGCGCCCTCCTCGACGACGGGCAGGCCTTGTGGATGGCGAACGGGGCCGTGTGCGGGCCGGACCCCCCGCTACCCCCTGCGGTGATCCTGGGTCCGGCGACCCGCGTCCGGCGAACGTCCAATTCCCAAGCGCAAGAGGGCCGGCGTCCGTGGACGCCGGCCCCCCGCTGCGCCCCGGAGGGGGTTTATTGAAGCCCGGGAATTACTTCTGGTGACCTCCCCGCGCTTTCCGCCTTCCCCGCTCCGGGGGCCTGGCGTCCAGCTCGGGAGTCAGTCCCGGCTTCAGGAGTGTTGGCTCAATAAAGGATTCCTCCGACGCGCACTTGAAATATAAGGGAGAGATGGTGGTGGGCGACACCGGGACGGTTCGTTGACACCTGTAGATGTTCCGGCTAGCCTGGACCATATGACCCGCACGGGAAGGGGATTCCGACGGGCCCTGGCGGCCCCGCTCTGGGTGTTGATGATGCTCCCCAGCGTGTCGATCCCCATCCTGGATCGCGCCCAGGTCGGGCAGATGCTGGCGGTCGAGCGACCGGCGTCCGGGCCCGCCAGCCACCCGCGCGGGCACGACCACCGCCTGTGCACGCAGGTCCGCGCGAACCCCCCCGTGCCCACCGTGGCCACGGCCCACAGGCAGGCGGATGAGGTGATCCGGATCCCGGTGGTCGTGTCTCGCAGGATCCCCTTCCTCCGCGCTCTCAGAAGCACGCGCCGCAGCCGGGCTCCTCCCCTGGTCTGACGTAAGCGCTGCAGCTTCACCACACGGGCCTCGCCCGGACGCGCGACTCGCCCACGCCCGGCTCCCGTACGTCATACCGCTCGGCCAATCTCCGAGGAGGCAGCCGATGCCACGCTCGGCCCCGACTCTCATCCAGCTTCGGCTGGGTGCGCTCATTCTGCTGACGACCCCGTGCGCAGCGTCGTTGGCGGCGCAGCACCCCCCCCCCGTCACCACACAGGATTCGCTGCGCGCCGAGATCCAACGCCTCGCGGCGGTGGTGGACAGCCTGCGCGCCGAGGTGACCCGGCTCGAGGAGGCGGGGCGATCCGCGGGGCCCGCCGAGACGCAGGCCCAGGACGCCCTGGCGCGGCTGCGCGCGGCGGCCGCCGCGGCAGCGGGGACCGCCGAGACCGACAAGCCCCGGGAGCCGCCGCCGCGGGAGTTCGTTGGCCACCAACGTTCCCTTCAGGCCCTGAACCCGGAGATCAGCGTCACCGGGGACCTCTTCGCCCAGGTGATCAACGGCAACACCGACGCCGAGAACTTCTTTCCCCGGGAGTTCGAGATCGCCGCCCAGGCGAACCTGGACCCGTTCTCCCGAGCCAAGATCTTCATCACCCGGCACGCGCCGGGCGGCGAGCTCGTGCCCTTCGCCACCGGCATGGAGGGCGAGGAGGGCACGGCGCTGAACGTCGAGGAGGGATACATCGAGTGGGTGAAGCTCCCCCTGAATCTCGGGGTGAAGGTGGGGCTCTTCCACCAGCAGTTCGGGATGCTCAACCGGTGGCACTCCCACGCCTATCCGTTCCAGTCCCGGGACCTCCCCAACCTCGCGTTCTTCGGAGAGGAGCCTCTCGGGGGCGCCGGCGCCTCCCTGCACTATCTGGCTCCCTTCGGCGGCGCAGGTGCCGGCACCTACGAGGCCACCGTCGAGGTGACCCGCTCCGACAACCCCATGCTCTGGGGGACGTCGGCCCGTCCCTCGGTGCTCGTCAACCTGAACGGCTTCTGGCAGCTGAGCCCCTCGACGGATCTCAACGTCGCCCTGACCCGCCTGAGCGCCAGCTACGAGGACACCACCGACCTCTTCCATCGCACGGTGTACGGGGGTGAAGTGGCGTTCACCTGGCGGCCTCCCGCACGCGCGGGATACCGCGGCTTCACCTTCCACGGGGGCGTGAAGATCCTGAACGGGCTCGTGGGCCCCGACGGCTCCCGCGCTCCGGGAGGCCGGGACCGGGCGACGGGGATCTGGACCATGGGCGAGCTCCGACTGGGGTACTCCTGGCTCGTCGGTGCCCGCTACGACTGGACCGAGGATCCCCTCGACCCTACCCGGACCGCGACGCTCGTGTCCCCGACGCTCACCTGGTGGCAGAGCGAGTTCGTCCGGGTCAGGGCCGAGTACGACCTGCTGGGTCGTAGCTACATGGACGAGCGGGACGGCAAGCTGCTCCTCCAGGTCACGTTCGCAATGGGTCCCCACAAGCATGAGATCTACTGACGCCAACCCTGCGCGGTCCCGGCCCGCATGGTGCGCGCCGGGACCCGGGAGAGATGACCATGATGATCGCAACGGCCTTCCTCGCCGCCGCCCTGCTGGGCCCGGGTACCGACGGTGCGCCCCAGCCGCCTCGGAGCTTGCCCCACGCCGCAGCCATTCGCGTCGTGGCGACGCTCCCCGTCTATGCCACGCTGGTGAAGGAGATCGGCGGGGACGAGGTGGAGGTCACTTCCATCGCGAATCCCAACGAGGACGCCCACTTCGTGCGGCCCAAGCCCAGCTTCGCCCTGGACCTCAGGCGGGCTCAGGCGTTCGTCACCACGGGTCTGGATCTGGAGCTCTGGGTCCCCCCGCTCCTGGACAAGGCCCGCAACCCCGACGTGCTGGAAGGCGGCAAGGGCTACATCACCGCGTACACCGGCATCCACCTTCTCGAGGTACCGGTCTCCCACGACCGGAGCGCCGGAGACGTGCATGTCTACGGCAACCCCCACCTCACGACGGAGCCCCTCACCACCCTGCAGATCGCACGCAACATAGCTGCCGGCCTGGACAGGGTGGCGCCGGACCGCGCACACGTCTTCGACGCGGGACTGGCCCGCTTCACCGACCGTATCTACCGGAAGCTCTATGGTGACCGCCTGGTGGAGATCCTCGGGGGAACCACCCTCGAGCAACTCTCCCTCAAGGGCACGCTCTTCGGCTTCCTCGAGGCCAACGACTATCGAGGCCGTCCCCTCATCCGGGACCTGGGTGGGTGGCTGAAGGAGGCCGAGGTGTTCCGTGGCGGGTCCATGATCTGCTACCACAAGAACTGGGCCTACTTCGAGGACCGTTTCCAGGTGAGGTGCGTGGACTACATCGAGCCGAAGCCCGGCATTCCCCCCACGCCCGGACACGTGGCCGAGATCATCCACAAGATCCAGGACCAGCACATCAAGGTGCTCCTGGCCGCCTCCTACTTCGACCGGAGCAAGGTGGAGATGGTGGCGGAGCGGAGCGGCGCCACCCTGGTGCGGGTGCCCATGGAGCCCGGGGTCCTTCCCGGCGTGGATGACTACTTCACCCTGGTGGACACCTGGGTGAGGACGCTCGCCGCCGCTTTCGCCAAGAGCTGAAGCGGAAGACCCGGTCGCCCCGGGGTGACCCTCGATACAGGACGAAGAACCCATGCTCGATCTCGTGATTCCGCCGGTGGTGGCCGCCCTGGCGATCCTGCTCATCCACGCGTACCTGGGTCTGCACGTCATCGCACGGCAGGTGATCTTCGTCGATCTCGCCTTCGCGCAGATCGCCGCGTTCGGCACCACGGTGGCCCTCCTGATGGGCATCCCCATGGGCACGACCCTGTCCACGGTCTTCGCCCTGGGCGCGACCCTGGTGGGGGCGCTCATCTTCAGCCTCACGCGCATGCCGGAGGGCTCCGCGGTACCGCAGGAGGCCATCATCGGCGTGGTCTACGTGGTGGCCTCGGCCGCGGCCATCCTGCTGGCCGGCATGACCGCCGAGGGCACGGAGCACATCAAGGAGACCCTCACAGGAACGCTCATCTGGGTCACCTGGCCCACCATCGCGAAGATGGTCGGCGTGTACCTCCTCGTGGGCGCGTTCCACATCGCCCTCCGGCGCTATTTCCTGGCGGTGTCGTTCCACCCGGAGACGGTGACCAAGGTGCGGCTCTGGGACTTCCTGTTCTACGTGTCCTTCGGGGTCGTCATCTCGTTCTCGGTGGAGGTGGCCGGCGTGCTCATGGTGTTCAGCGCACTGGTGATCCCGTCGGTGGTGGCCTTCTTCTTCACTGACCGCTTCGGGATGGCGGTGGCCGTGGCGTGGGGCTCGGGCGCAGTGGCCGTCGTCGGCGGCATCGCGGCGTCGTTCTACTGGGACCTGGCCACGGGCCCGCTGCTGGTGTGCGCGCTCGGCCTGCTGCTCGTGGTGGCCATGGTGCTGCGTCCCGTCCTGGGGGTCCACCCCAGCTCCAGGATCCGGGTGAAGGCGCTCATGGCGCAGGATCCCGGCGGGGAGTGACGCCCACGGCCGACGCGACGCCCCTCACCCCTCGCGCCGGAGTCTCCTCAGGAAGCGGAGATTGCGCCGGTCGGCGGCTACGGGGTCGTCTCCCTTGGGGGTCTCCAGGATCTTGGGTACCGAGCGGAGCCGCTCGTCGAGCATGATGCGACGGAAGGGCTCCCGGCCGAGCGTGCCCCGACCCAGGTTCTCGTGGCGGTCCTTTCGCGATCCCAGGGGGTGCTTCGAATCGTTCAGGTGAAGCAGTCCCAGAAGCCCCCAACCCAGCACCCGCTCGAATTCCTCCCAAACCGCGTCGTAGGCCGTCACCAGATCGTAGCCGGCGGCATACGCATGGCACGTGTCCACGCAGATCCCCGCACGGGCACGCACGTCGCTCCCCGTCTCTTCCAGGATCGCCGCCAGATTCTGGAAGGACCCGCCCACGCTGGTGCCGCCGCCCGCGGTGAGCTCGAGAAGGACGCGGGTGGTGGACTCCACGCCCCGCAGCGCTCGTGTCAGGCAGTCCGCGTTGCGCCGGATCCCCGAGGGAAGGTCACCGTCCGTGGCGTTCCCGGGATGTGTGACCAGGAAGTCCAGGCCGAGAGCCGCGCACCGGCGCAGCTCGCCGGTGAAGCACTTCAGTGAACGCGCTCGCAGGGCGGGGTCCGGCGAGGACAGGTTGATGAGGTACGAGTCGTGCGCGCCCGCGACACGGATCCGCTGCTCGGCCCGCTCCCCTGCGAAGGCCTCGGCGGTGGCGGCGTCCAGCGTCGGCTCCGCCCACCGGCTGGGCTGCTTCGTGAAGAGCTGCAGGCACGCGGAACCGATCTCCCGTGCCCTGGCCGGAGCCTTCCCCACCCCCCCTTCGGTGGAGACGTGGGCTCCCAGCTCGTCGTCGGCTCCTCGCGTCATCCCCCTGCCGTGTGGAAGGCGCACCCCAGTGACCGCACCACCACGAAGCTCTGCAAAGTTTGCCCTCGGCGGAACCGCATTGCTCGTTTCAGGGGGGCGCAGCGCGGCGTTTCCTACGCCGGGCCTGATCAGCTAACCCACAGTGGCACAACGAGTTAGACCCGTGCAGCCCCGTCCCCGCCGTGCGTGTCCGCCGGCGGCACGCGACTTGAGAAGTCCTGCGGCGTTCGCGCCCCGTCAGGGGTGCATACCCCCGAGCACCGTGGGAGCCAGGAAGATGCGCATATCGGCCGACGGATTCATCGACATCCGGGATGGACGCAAGGTCCGCACCCCCGGGAATCACAGCAAGGTTGTCGAGCCCCTGCCCGAGGCCGAAGCCCTGTCGTTTCTTCTGTCCCATAGCTTTCGAGGACCCCGGCGCGTGATCCGCACCCTGTCCATGAGCGAGTGTCGCATGATGCGCCTGGCCTCCTGGGCGGATTCGATCTCCGAGCGCATGACCCTTGTCGATCGAGTGTGGCGCTCCATCACCGAGCCCGTGGCAGCCCCCGTCAGCGACACGCCGAAGCTCCTGCAGGTCGTCCAGATCGGCCGGTGGGCGTACCCGATCCACGTGGAGGGCGACACCACCCGCGTCCTTCCGCCCGGCGGCGTGCCCATCGGTGAGATTCGCAATCGGAAGACGGTCCTTCGGCTGGATCGGAAGACCGCGTAGGAATACAGGAAGGTCCGGCCTCCCGTCCTACGGGGTGGGGACCGGAAAGAGCCCACGCCCATTCTGGGCTGGGCCTCACGCCCTGGGGGGGGCGTGCCGAGAGCGGCGGTAGGCGTCAGCCTGCCGTCGCTCGTCTTTTTCTGTACCACATCCCGCGAAGATGTGTCCTCCACAGGGGACGTTCGGACTCCAAACTGCCTGTCTCCCAAGGCCTTTCCCGTTCGGCACGGCGTATGCTTCAACCCTATACCGACAGGACCGAGAGCTTCAAGGCGGCCGACCCGCCCCACAGGGCCGCCAGGAGGGAGGAGGAAAGATGATCGGGATGAGGAAGCGACTCGAGATGACCTCGGGATGGGGCCGCTGGCAACGGACGGTGTGGATCGTGTGCCTGGGCTTTATCGCCGTGGCGCTGCTGGCGCACAAGGGTGCGGCCCAGGAGGCCGCACAGCAGCCCATCACTCTATCGGGCACCGTGGTGAATCCGACCGGCACCCCTCTGGTGGGGGCGTTCGTGTCGGTGAGCGGAGCGCCGCTCGGCTCGCTGACGAACGCGAGCGGGCGCTTCAGCCTGCCGGACGTCGCGCCCGGCAAGGTCTCGCTCACCGTCTCGCAGCTGGGATATCACACGCTCACCGTGGACAGCACCGCCGTGGCCGGGGTGCCGGTGACCCTCACCATGACTCCCCACCCGGCCCTTCTCCACGGCCTGCGTCTGGTGGCGAATCGCTTCAAGCAGAGGCGTGAGAGCACGGCGTTCAGCGTGCGGGAGTGGGGACGCAGGGATCTCGTGACGTCGCCGGACAACAACATGAGAGCCTTCATCGAGGGCACCATGGGTCTGTCCCTCGTGCCGTGCCCGGCGTCCGCCTTTTCGGACGTCTGCATCTACCGACAGAACTACATGTTCCAGCCCACCGTCTACATCAACGAGGTCCCGGTGCTCGGTGGCCTCGACGATCTCGAGTCGTATAGCCCGTCGGACCTGTACATGATCGAGTCGTACGGGCATGGTGCCGAGATCCGGGCATACACCACGGGGTTCATGGCTCGCGCCGCGAAGACCGACCTCCACCCCGTTCCGCTGTCGTTCTGAGCGTGGGCCCACCGGCGGCGCCCTCGGGAGAGAGGGGCAGATAACGCGAACCGCGGGATCGCTCGACCGAGGCGCTGAAGAGGGGTCGGCCACCTTCGGGTGGCCGGCCCCTCGTTCATGCTCACCGCCCTACCACCGCGGCGGGAGACCTCACTTGGGCAGGCCGGGCTCCGTCATGCCACGCACGTCCAGTGCCTGGTCGATCTGGTCGGCGGGCAGCAGCTTCTCCCGCAGCACGACCTCGCGCACGCTGATGCCCTCCTTGGCAGCGGTCTTGGCCACCACGGCGGCCTTGTCGTACCCGATGTAGGGGTTGAGAGCCGTGGCGATGGAGGGGTTGAGCTCCAGGAGCTGGCGACACCGGTCGGGATTCGCCTCGATCCCCACGACGCACTTGTCCGCGAAGGCCCGCGCGACGTTCGCCAGAAGCGCGACGGACTCCAGAAGCGACGCCACCAGCACGGGCATCATCACGTTGAGCTCGAAGTTGCCGCGGCTGCCCGCGATGGTGATGGTCGTATGGTTCCCCATCACCCGCGCCGCCACCATCATCATGGATTCCGACATCACCGGGTTCACCTTCCCGGGCATGATGGACGAGCCGGGTTGGATGGCCGGCAGGCTGATCTCGTGCAGCCCCGAGGTGGGCCCGCTGCCGAGCCAGCGCAGGTCGTCGGCCAGCTTGAGGAGGCCCGTAGCCAACGCGTTCAGCGCACCCGAGGCGCTCACGGCGGCGTCCTTCGCCCCCTGGGCCTCGAAGTGGTTGTCGGCCTCTCGGAACTCGAGCCCGGTGAGCTCGGAGATCTTCGCGATGGCCTTCCCGGGGAAGTCGGGGTGGGTGTTGATCCCGGTGCCCGTGGCCGTGCCGCCCAGGGCCAGCTCGGCGAGCTCCTCCGTGGCCCGCTGCACCCGCTCGATGCCCTTCGACACCTGCATCGCATATCCGCCGAACTCCTGCCCGAGGCGCACGGGCGTGGCATCCATGAGGTGGGTCCGTCCGGACTTCACGATGCCGTCGAACGCCTTCGCCTTCTCGCCGAGCGCATCCCGCAGGTGCTCGAGAGCCGGCACCAGGTCCTTCACCATGGCGACCCGGGCGGCGACATGGATGGCCGTGGGAATCACGTCGTTGGAGGATTGCGCCGCGTTCACGTGGTCGTTGGGGTGCACCTTCGATCCCAGGATCTCCGTGGCGCGATGGGCGATGACCTCGTTGGTGTTCATGTTCGTGGACGTCCCCGAGCCGGTCTGGTAAACGTCCAGAACGAACTGGTCGTCCCACTTGCCCTCCACGACCTCGGTGGCCGCCTTCACGATGGCGTCGGTGATGGCCCGGTCCACCGTCCCCAGCTCCGCGTTGGTGAGGGCCGCCGCCTTCTTGATGATGCCCAGCGCCTCGATGAAGCTGCGGCCGAAGCGCTGGCCGCTGATGGGGAAGTTCTCCACGGCCCGCTGGGTCTGGGCCCCGTAGAGAGCGTCGGCGGGGACCTTCATCTCGCCCAGCGAATCCTTCTCGATGCGATATCCGTCAGCCATGGGAGGCGCCTCTCTGAAAGGTCGGAAGTCGAAGCTCCGGCCGGATGCGGGGAGGCGCCGCCGGCCGGCCCTCAAACTTAGCAGGTCGTGCGGCCTACGCCTCCCCGTTTCGGCTGGCCGCGATCCAGGCGCGGACCTTGGCCTCGTGCTCCCGTGTGGTGATGAAGGTGAGCACGTCGCCGGGCTCGACCCTGGTGAAGCCCCGCGGGACCACGACGCGCTCGCCCCGCCGCAGCAAGGCGATGAGCGCCTGATCCGGCACACGGATGTCACGGATGGGCCGGAAGCACATCCCGGTCTGATCGCGTGTGACCTGCACGTCTAGGTGCACCGAGCTCCCGCGCACGTTCCTGGGGATCGCCTCGGTGCGGTCGAGGAGCCGCTGATGCTCGTCGGCGAGCTCCTTGTAGGCCCACATCATCTCGGTACGGCGCAGCACCCCCGCAACCCGGTTCGACCCGGCGTCTTCCAGCACCGGGAGCTGGTAGACGTCCCGCTCGGTGAAGCGCCGGAAGGCGTGGCGCAGAGTCTCTCCGGGCAGGCACGTCACGACGGACCGCGTCATGACGTCCGCCACCGTGCTCGCCTTGAAGCCACCCTCCACGATGGCGCGCTCCAGGTCCGACACCGCGACCATGCCCGCCAGCTCCTCGTGGTCGTCGAGGACCACCCAGCTCCGGGAATGATCCTCGCGGACACGGTCGGCGAACTCCTCCAGGGACAGGTCGGGGCGCACGGACGGAACCGTGTCGGCCATGGCGTCCACCACCAGGAGGACGTCCAGGGTGCCCATCTCCTCGGGACGGCTCATGCCGCCCAGGCGGCGGAGCTTGATGCTGTAGATGGAGTCCGGGTCCCTGCGTGACGCGATGATCTGGGCCAGCACCACACACAGCATCAGGGGAAGGATGATCCGGTAATTGTCCGTCATCTCGAAGAGGATGATGATGGCGGTCATGGGCGCGTGGGCCGCCGCCCCGAAGACCGCCGCCGCACCCACCAGCGCGTAGGCTCCCGGCGACGCGGTGAGGTTCGGCAGGACCACGTTGGCCGCACGACCGAAGACCCCACCTGTCATGGCGCCGATGAACAGCGCGGGAGCGAACACGCCTCCCGATCCACCGGCGGCCAACGTGACGGACGTCGCGAAGATCTTCATGAAGACCAGCGCCGCCATGACGCCCGTGGCGAGGCCGCCCCCCATAGCCTGCACGACGCCCTCGTGGCCGATGCCGAAGAGCATATCGCTGCCGAACGTGCCCAGGACGCCGACGGCGAGGCCGCCGGTGGCCGCCTTGACCCAGACGGGCACGTTCCACGCGTCGAACCGGTCCTCCGCACCGTAGACCGAGTGCACGTAGAGGAGCGCCACGAACCCGGTGACGACACCCAGGAGCAGATACAGGCCGAGCTCCCAGTTGCTCACGAGCTGGAACCGCTCCACCAGAGGGAACGCCGGGTCCGTGCCCAACACGGTCTGGGAGACGGCCGTTGCACACACGGAGGACACCACCACGAGCCCGAAGGACCGCGCGGCGAAGCTGCCCAGGATCACCTCCAGCGCGAAGAGCACGCCGGCCACCGGCGCGTTGAAGGTGGCGCTGATGGCGCCTGCGGATCCGGCGGCCACCATCAGACGCACCTCGTCGGCGCTCAAGCCCGTCACCTGGCCGATGACGCTCCCCAGGGAGGAGCCGATCTGGACGATGGCGCCCTCGCGGCCCAGAGAGCCTCCGCTGCCGATGGAGATGGCGCTGGCGATGGCCTTGGCGAAGGCCACGCGCGTGCGGATCTTGCCGCCCTGAACGCGCACGGCGTACTGCACCTCCGGGACTCCGTGCCCCTTGGCCTCCGGCGACCACCACAGCGCGAGGTAGGCGACGATCACCATGCCCACGGCGGGGACCAGCACGGTGACCGCCCACACAGGCACGTGCAACGCCGTGCCCAGGCGCCCGCCCTGGAAGAAGAAGAGCCAGTGCACCTCGCCGATCATCCACCTCAGCGCCACCGCGCCAACGCCTGCGAGGAGGCCCACGGCCACGGCCAGCATGAGCGGGCTCCAGGAGCCGGCACGGTTGATTGCGAGGCGCAGGCGTTGCCGCGAGGGGAGGGCTCGTGAGGCCAGGAGCAGGGGGTGCATGGGCGGGTCCGCGGCACTCTGCCGCGGTCAGCTCCTCCTCGGTTGGCTGGGACGCATCTCGATGCGGCTCAGGTGAGCCGCCTTGGGATATGCCATGAGCTGCATCACCGCAAGCGCGCATTCTTCGGCCTCGAGCCTCCAGGTCCGCCCTGGATCCTGCTCGCGACTTCCGAAGTGCGTGTTCACGCTGCCCGGCATGACGATGCTCACCCGAACGTCGTCGTAACGCACGTCCAGCATCATGGCCTCGGTCATTCCGAGGAGGCCGAACTTCGACGCGTTGTATCCCGTGCCGCCAGCGAAGCTGTTCCGGCTGGCCAGCGACCCGATGTTGACGATCCACCCGTCGCCGGTAGCCGACAGGTGGGGCAGGGCCGCCTTCGAGCAGTAGAAGACCCCGCCGAGATTCACGTCGATCTGGCGCCGCCACTCGTCCACGCTCAGCTCGGTGATGGGCTTGATGATGCCGACACCCGCGTTGTTCACCAGGATGTCCAGACGCCCGAGCCTGGCCACCGTGTCCGCCACCAGGTGGTCGCAGGCCTCGGGATCCGACACGTCGCACACCGTGCCCAGGATCTCTCCGGCCGCACCCTCGGCCAGCCGGCGGGCCACGCCATCCACATCCGCCGCCGTGCGGGCGCTCACCACCACCGACGCACCGGCATCCGCGAGGTGCTCCGCGATGGCGAGCCCGATGCCCTTGGTGCTCCCCGTGACGATGGCCACCTTACCACTCAGGTCCGGCATCTCCCCCCTCCTTGCGCCGGAGCGTGCGCGACCCGAAGGAGGTCCCGCTCCGGCCGTCATCATTACGACCGTAGTACCAGTGTTCCACGAATGTCTCGGGATTTCAACGTACGGCGTCGGTTACGAGGTGTGTCGGACGGGTCGGCCGAGCCGTCTCCCTGGGTGTTGCCGAGCCGGAATGAGAAGAGGGGCCGGCCCGGAAAGAGCCGACCCCTCGCGTGTTCGCAAGCGCCGATCCCTCAGCGCACCGCCACCTCTTCCTTCCCACTGACGTGGGCCTCCGCGCCGCCGTGCGCGAGCCACCGCTCCGCGTCCAGCGCCGCCATGCACCCCGTTCCGGCCGCGGAGATGGCCTGCTTGTAGTAATCGTCCATGACGTCACCGCAGGCGAAGACGCCGGGCACCGAGGTGTTGGTGCGCCAGGGCACCGACATCTCCACGTAGCCGTTGGGCTTCAAAGCCACCTGATCCCCGAGGAACGCGGTGTTGGGCTGGTGCCCGATGGCCACGAAGAGCCCGTCGACCGAAAGCTCGCTCACGGCCCCGGTGGCGGTGTCCTGGAGACGCAGTCCGGTGATGACATCGTCGCCCAGCACTTCGGTCACGACCTTGTTCCACTCCACGCGGATCTTCTCGTCGGCCAGCGCACGCTCGGCCATGATCCGCGATGCCCGGAACTCGTCACGGCGGTGAATGATGACCACTTCCTTGGCGAACTTGGTCAGGTAGATGGCGTCCTCCATGGCCGAGTCGCCACCTCCGACCACCGCGAGCACCTTGTTCCGGAAGGCCGGAAGCGCCCCGTCGCACACCGCGCAGGCGCTCACGCCTCCGCCGGACTGGGCCAGGCGCTCCTCGTTGGGCAGGCCGATCCACTTGGCGTTGGCACCGGTGGCGAGGATGACCGCCTCCGCCCGCACCTCCTTGCCGCGGCTCGACTTCAGGACGAAGGGATGTTGCTGGAAGTCGACCTCCGCGATGTCCTCGGTGACGATGCGAGTGCCGAAGCGCTGGGCCTGCGCGCGCATCTCCATCATGAGCTCCGGGCCGGTGATGCCTTCCTTGAAGCCCGGGTAGTTCTCCACCTCGGTGGTGAACATGAGCTGGCCCCCGGGGATCATCGTCCTGCTCCCGGCCCCCTCGAAGACGAGAGGCTCCAGCTGCGCGCGGGCGGCATAGACCGCCGCGGTCCAGCCCGCGGGACCGGACCCGATGATGACGACGTGCTCGAGCTCCCGTGGCGTGTTGTCCGTCATTGCTGCTGTACCTCGCTCCCTTGGCTTCAGGGCCCGTCAGAGGCCCTACCTGTCCTTGAAGATATTCATGCCCGTGGAGTGCCCCGGCTTGACGCGCACCGAGGGCCCCACGAAGTGCACGGCGTTGTCGACGGCGACGGCCGTCTCAGCAAAACCCGCGGCGACACCGTCGGGTTTCACGGAACGGTCCACGATGTCGCCGGCAGCCATGGAGGGCGCCGAAATGCCCCGTGTGGCCTCCTCCGATGACCGCGAGGTCCCGGACGCCGTCGACCATCGGCCCTCAGACGGGGGTGGTGGCGGCGACATCCCGCGCCACGCGGACCACCTCGCGGGCGTTGTCGTAGGTGATGCGCGCCTCGGCATCCTCCAGGGACAGCCAGACGCACTCGGTGATCCCCTCCGCCTCCTCGGGCACGGGATCGCCCGCGTCCGACGCCATCAGGTAGAACGCACAGAACTTGTGGATCAGCTTGCCGCCGGCCCGGAAGTACCAGTCGATGGTGGCCAGCTCCGGGCCCAGCCTCAGCCCGTGGAGTCCGGTCTCCTCGGCGACCTCGCGCAGGGCGGCCTCCCCGGAGCTCTCGCCGTTCTCCAGGTGACCCTTGGGAAGACCCCAGTTGCCGTAGGGATCACGGATCACGAGGGCGTTCAGAACGTCGTCCACCCGTCGGACGACCACGCCCCCGGCGCTCCGTTCCACCCGCGCACGCCCCCGCTTCGCCATTGATCCCTCTCTAGATGTTGCGATCACATTCGCGCGGCCATGCATCCACGGGACACTCCCCTAGAAGATGGACAGACGCACGTAGCGCCGCGGGTTCTCCCGCAGGTCCCGTAGAAGCAGGTCCAACTGTGCCAGCACCCCTTCCGCCCGCACGGCAAAGGTACTGTCGGAGAGAAGGATGCCCAGGGATCCCTTCCCCGACTCGAGCTGCGCCGTGATGCGGTCCAGCCTCGCGAAGACCGAGTCCGCGCGGGTCAGCGTCGACTGGATCTGCTCCGACGATCCCGACACGACGCCCGAGACCTGCCGGATGCTCCCCGTCGCCAGCCGTATGTTGGTGACGATGGAGTCCAGCTGGGCCTCCCTGAGCACGCTGTCCACGCGCTCGAAGGAGCGCCGCGCGACCCGTGAGGCCTCCTCGATCTGCGTGAGCGCGGTATCGGCGTTGGCCGTCACGTTCCTGGCTACCGAGGACTCCTGGTTCACGAGGTCCCGGATCTCCCTGCTGATGGCCTCGATGTTGTCGATGGCCTGAGAGAGGTTCTGAGCGGTCTTCTGGCTGAAGGCCATCTCCAGCCGATTCGTGAGGTTCTCCAGGTTCGTGGAGATCTCCTCGGCGGACGCGGTGAGGCGCGTGAGCTCGGGGAGCGTGTAGCCCCCCACCACCCGCACCCCTCCTGAGGAGGCAGACCGCGGAACGGCGTAGAAGTCGTATTCCGGATAGTGCGAACGGCTCACGATCTCGGCCTGCCAGTCGCCGAACATGGACTCCGGGGCGAGCACGGCGCCCGCGTCCTCCGGCAGCTTCACCGTCTTCTCGAGGTCCACCGACACCCGGACCGCCTGGCCGTCGGGCTCGACCTCGATGCTCGAGACCCTCCCGATGCGCACGCCGCGGAAGACCACTGCATCACCCGGCGTGAGCTCGGCCACGTTGGGGACGAGGATCTCCAGAGGCACGAGGGCACGCCCCCAGTGCGCACCCTTGAGCCACAGAGTGCCCCCGACGGCCACTGCGACGGCGATGATGATGACGAACCCCACCAGAAGCTCGCGACCCTTGCTCATGGAGCTACCTCCAACAGGTCCGGTCTCCCCTCGATGAAACCACGCACGACTGGGTCCTGGGTTTCCCGGAGCTGATCGGGAGTTCCCTCGAAGCGGATCCTTCCATCGTGGAGCATGGCGATCCTGTCGGAGATCCGGAACGCGCTTTCCATATCGTGGGTGATGACCACCCCCGTGACCTCGAGCTCCCGGCGCATGCGCATGATGAGCTCGTTGATGACGGCGGAGGTGACGGGATCCAGTCCGGTCGTGGGCTCGTCGTAGAGGAGGTACTTGGGCGCGGTGGCGATGGCGCGCGCCAGCCCCGCCCGCTTGCGCTGCCCCCCGGACAGCTCGGCGGGAAACCGCTCGCCGTAGCCGTCGAGGTCCACCAGATGAAGGCACTCCTCCACCCGTTCGGAGATCCGCGCCCGGGTCCATCCCGGAATCCTCTTCAGTCCCATGCCCACATTGTCGTGCACGGTCATGGAGTCGAACAGGGCCGCGAACTGGAAGACGTATCCCACCTCCCGACGGAGCTCGTACAGCTCTTCCCGTGACAGGGTAGCCACGTTGCGGCCGTCCACCCAGATCTCTCCCTGATCCGGCTCCAGGAGGCGGATGACGTGCTTCAGGGCCACCGACTTGCCCACTCCGGACCCACCTATGATGGAGAGTGTCTGCCCCTCCCGGATCTCCAGGGAGAATCCCTTGAGAACCTGCTTGGGCCCGAACGCCTTGTGGACGTCGATCAGTCGGATGCTCATTTCAGCAGCGTCGCCGCCCAGAAGGCGTCCAGGACCAGGATGATCATGCTACTCACCACCACCGAGCGCGTGGTGGACTTGCCGACGCCCTCCGCGCCTCCGCTGGTGGAGAAGCCGAAGAAGCACCCCACCGATGTGACCGTGAGGCCGAAGCTCACGGACTTGATGACCGAAAACCACACGTCCCAGGGTTGGAAGAAGAGGCGCAGCCCCTTGAGAAACGTCTGGGACGACATGTCCAGCAGGTACATGGAGGTGAGCCACCCCGCCAGCACACCGACGGCGTCGGCGAGGAGGACCACTATGGGGAACATGAGGGCGCCGGCCAGCACCCGCGGCACCACCAGGTAGGCATTGGGATCGTAGGCCAGCGTCTCCAGCGCGTCCACCTGCTCTGTCACGCGCATCGTCCCGATCTCGGCCGCGATGTTGGCCCCCACCCGACCCGACAGGGCGAGCCCCGTGAGCACGGGACCCAGCTCCAGCACCATGGTCTTGCCCACCAGCGTGCCCACGAAATAGAGGGGAACGGCGCCGGTGAAGGTGTAGGAGGCCTGAAGCGCGAGAACCACGCCCGTGAACAGCGCGATGAAGATGGCGATGGGGACGGAATCCACCCCGATCTTGGCCATCTGAGCCAAGAGGTGCGGCCCCCAGATGGAGCCCTTGCGAAGTGCCCGGACGGCACCCACCGCGAGGTACCCCGCCCTGCCCACGGTCGCCACCGACGAAAGGACGGCCCCTCCCACGGCCTCGACGGGTCTGAGCAGGGAAACGCGCATGTTTGCCAAGATAACAGCCCGTGGCGGAAATACACGGGCCGGCGCGCCCCAGCCGGACGGAGCAGGGGACTCCCCCGGTCAGGGTGCCGCGGAGGGCCGGTGGGCCCTCACTTCGTCGGCGGCGCCTCGGACTCCAGGGTGAACTCCACTTCCTCCCTGGCCCCGGGGGGATCGGGAAGCGCATAGGAGATGCGAATGCGCCGTACCGCGCCTTTGGGGTCCGCCAGCGCCACCTCGAAATCCAACCGTTGGTCGGCAGACACAATGCGGGTGCGCACCCGCTCGCCGGGCTCCGCCTCCGGGCCGTCCGCAGGGTTGCGGAACAAGGTCTTCGTGGACTGGCGGCCCGTCTCGAGCTGCCGTGTCACCTTCACCTGCCGGAGCCAATCGGGCTGGTAGTTCACCTCGTATTCGAAGCCGCGCTGATCAGCGCCGTGGCCCTCGCGGTTGTGTCTCGCCACCCGGGTACTCCGGAACGGGGTGTTCGCCATCAAAGAAATGATATAAACGAATGTTTCTGACGGGTGCCCGAAAAGTCAAGTTTTCAATTCGGCGCGCAGGTCGAAACGGATTGCCCGCAAACGATCCTCGCGGGACGGGCCCTCACGGATTTTCCTTCTACTCCGAGATCGCGCCCATCGTCAGATCTCGGAGAATTACAGGCGGAGAAGGAGCCGGAGGAACGGAAGCGCCCGGCGGTGGCGAATCGGCCGCCGGGCCGGCCCACGGGAGGGCGCGCGGCGCGCGGTCGCGGCCCGGAGTCGACGAAGCTTGACCCGGTCATCGGCCGCGCCTTACCTTGGCGTCGTTCCCGACAAGCTCCAACGTGCGCATTGCGGCCCTCACCGCCCGGTGAATTCGTACAGGGCCGACCCGTTCTCGCAGATCCGGCCCTCGGGCCGCCGCCCTACCCCACACTCACCGAAATCCCTCCTTCCTTCTCGCGGCCGCCCACGCCGCACCGTTCCCCGACGGAGCCCTCCCGTGGACATCACCGAGCTCAAGACCAAGACTGTCGCCGAGCTGCAAGATCTGGCCGAGGAGCTGAGCATCCCGAACTACATCGGGATGCGGAAGCAGGATCTGGTCTTTCGCATCGAGCAGAGCCTGCTGGAGGGCGACGTGGTGCTGCGCGCGGAAGGCGTGCTGGAGATCCTCCCCGAGGGATACGGCTTCCTGCGATCCCAGGACTGGAACTACCTGTACGGGCCCGACGACATCTATGTGAGCCCTTCGCAGATCAAGCGCTTCGATCTGCGTACCGGCGACACGATCCTCGGTCAGGTACGTCCGCCCAAGGACGGCGAGCGCTATCTGGCCCTCCTCAAGGTCGAGTCCGTCAACGGGCTGGATCCTGAGGCGACCAAGCACCGCGTGGGGTTCGACAACCTGCGCCCACGATATCCGGAGGAGCGCCTGCATCTGGAGATCGAGGGCGGCAATCTCACCATGCGCGTCGTCGACCTGATCTCCCCCATCGGCAAGGGGCAGCGCGGCCTCATCGTGTCGCCGCCCAAGGCGGGCAAGACCACCATCCTCCAGCAGCTGGCGAACTCCATCTCCACCAACCACCCGGAGGTGCACCTCATCGTCCTGCTCATCGACGAGCGGCCGGAGGAGGTCACGGACATGGAGGAGCACGTGGAGGCGGAGGTCATCTCGTCCACCTTCGACGAGCCCGCGGAGCGGCACACCCAGGTGGCCGAGATGGTGATGGAGAAGGCCAAGCGGCTGGTGGAGCACGGCAAGCACGTCGTCATTCTCCTGGACTCCATCACGCGGCTGGCCCGCGCCTACAACGTCACGGTGCCCCACTCCGGGAAGATCCTCTCGGGGGGCGTGGACGCCAATGCGCTGCACAAGCCCAAGCGCTTCTTCGGGGCGGCGCGCAACATCGAAGAGGGGGGCTCCCTGACCATTGTGGCCACCGCGCTCATCGAGACCGGGAGCCGCATGGACGAGGTGATCTTCGAGGAGTTCAAGGGCACGGGGAACATGGAGATCATCCTGGATCGCCACATCTCGGACAAGCGCGTCTTCCCGGCCATCGACCTGAACCGCTCGGGAACACGCAGGGAGGAGCTCCTCCTGTCGGAGACGGAGCTGAACCGGGTCTATCTCCTCCGGAACTTCCTCGCCGACATGCCGCCCGCCGAGGCCATCGAGTTCCTGCTGACGCGCATGGCACGGACCACGACCAACCAGGAGTTCCTGGACAGCATGGCGCAGGGGGAGTAGCGCGTCGTAGACGGCGGTGACGCGCACCCTTCGCTCGGAGCGACGCGCCGTCGCACATGGAGATCCTGCGGGTTACCGCGAGGGGCGCAACTCGAATCCTCGCTCAGAGTCCGCGTCACCACCTGTCCACCCGCGCGAGGGTGCGAAGACTCGCTCGGGGCACCCATGCGACAGCACGGGTCGCGCCCCGCCACCGCCGCCGAACCGAGCGAGGGTCGCGGAGAGCAGACTCTTTCCGAGCGAAGGGCCCGCGCTGTCGACGCCACCTCCTACTCGTCCAGCACTTCCTCGTAGCGCGGGTTCACCACCAGATCCTCACCCGCGAAGACCTTGCGGTCCCACGGGAAGATCACGGTGGCGTCGGTGGCCAGGGCGAAGTAGTCCGGCTTGTAGCCCCTGGTGCGCGCGAAGCTCGTGGCGGTCCTCACCTCCGCGGGACGCACGTCGCGGGTGGCGGCCAGGGCGAGGCGGAGCGTCTCCCCCGACGTGACAATCTCGTCCACGAGGAGCACGCGCTTGCCCGCGGCCTGGGACGGTGCCGCCGACAGGATGGCCGGCCGCTGGCGCACGACCTCCTCCCCTTCCCGGCGCGTGATCTTCATGGAGTAGAAGTCGAGGCGCAGGATCGACGCGATGACCGCTCCTGGGATCACGCCCGCACGTGCGATGCCCACCACGATCTCGGGATCGAAGTCCCGGGCCACCCTCAGCGCGAGCGCCCGGCACAGCTCTCCGAACATCTCCCAGGAGACGTCCAGAAACTCGTCGGGATGGGGTGCGACGCCGGGCATGAAGACATCGGGGGGAAGCATGGCCACAACGTACGTCACTCGTCGAAGGTGGGCAACGAGAGGATGCGTCTCCGGCATGGCGATTCCGGCCGGCCCCGAACCCCCGCCCGGCGCACCCGCCGTTGACGCCCTCCGACCTGTCAGGCGATTCTACGCCTCTTCCTGTCCCCTGCCCTTACGTGCCATGGCCGACGACCTTACCGCAGAGGCGGACCGCAGGCTCGAGGAGGCCCTCACCCGAGAGGGTGCCCGGGACCCCCGGGAGTTCTACCGAGAACGCCTCCGGGACCTCAAGCAGGCGAATCCCGACGGATACGCCAAGGCGGTGGCGTACTACCGCGACACGCTCATTCCCGGCGTGGCGTCGGGTGACGTGGAGCCGCTGCAGGCGTGGACCGAGTATGGTCGCCGCCTCGCCGAGTCCCTCGCTCCCGGGCGCACCGTCTCGGTGGACGCGTCGGGTCGTGCCCACCCGTACGAGGCCCCCGCACCCCGTGACCGGCTCGTGCTCCACCTCCCCGGCGCCAAGGGTGGGCGCACGCTCCTGGTGGGCCTCCCCGCCGAGCTCACGCCGGCGCAGCGCGCCACCTACGACGTGCTGGTGGGGGGTAAGCTGAAGCTCAGGAGCTGACCGGCGCGGGACACCCGGTGGAAGGAGCGGCGGGCGGCAGACCGCATCCCACATCCGCAAAGGACGGCGTGCGGTCCGGGAAGGGGAGGTGCGTGCCTCCCTCGTTTCTGCCCTTTCTGCTAACGGCCGGTGCTCACGGAGATCGCGTACCGGAAGTCGAAACGGCGGGTCCGCGCCGTGGCCGCCAGGTCCGGGTCCGCCACTACCAGGGGCAGGTCGACGCGCAGGCGCAGCGGCGAGCCCGCGACGGCGAGCTCCCCGCTCACTCCGGCCGACGCATAGACGTGGCCCCAGCCGCCCAGCCCCGCGAAGGCAGCCGGTGTCAGGATCCGGGGACCGTCCGCGAGGGTGGGCGTGGCGCCCATGGCCACACCCCCGAAGACGCCGGCGCGTGCCCGCAGGCGAGCGCTCTTCACCCGCATCCCCGCCGCCGGCGTGGCCAGGCGTCCGGTCAGGCTGGCGAGCTGTCCCAGAGCGAGACCGGGATGGTACCCCTCCAGCTGCCCCCCACCCGGCACCCACCCATGGAACTCCAGCGGAGCCCCCGTGCTGCGCACCCAGGGGTTCGAGAGCGCCGCGTAGGGATCGCCGCCGGCCACGAAGAACTGACGCTCGCGGGGCGCCTCGGCACCGCTCCAGACTCCCCGGTACCGTCCCAACACGGCGCCGGCGAAGAAGCGGAGATTCGCCCTCCACGGGCGCGTCGGGGCGGTGGTGACATCCTGGGTGAACGTGCCCCGCGTGAAGAAGTGGTCGTTGCTGTCCAGCCCCCACGACAGGCCGAGGTTCCACCGCGCCCTCGTCCGCGTCTGCCGCATGCCGAGGGACACCTCGGCCGCCCCGCGGTTCGCCAGCGTCCACCGCCCCGGCACGAGGTAGGCCGGGTCGTAGATGGACGACAGCGTGAGCCCGGCGCGCACGTAGGTGCGCGGCCCCAGGAGCGGGCGCCGGCTGACGTCGCGCTCGCCGCTGAGATCGAGGAACGAGCGTCCCTCTCCGATGAAGGTCTCGATGCGCATCCCGTAGCGCGGCCTTCCCCAGAGGATGGGGTTCTCCACGCGCACGTAGAGGCTCCCCACGTCACGCCTGCGTGAGAGGCCTCCCTTCCGGAACGCGTTCACCCCGGGAAAGCCGAGGCGCACCAAGGCCTGACGGGTGTTGCCCAGATACGACGTCCTCGCCTGGAAGCCGGCCACGACGCCTCCGGCGTTGTTGGCCCAGAGCAGCGGGAACAGGCGCAGGGGCGCGCGATCGATGTACCAGGGGAGCCCACCCAGCGGATCGTCCAGCCGCGTGAGATAGGGCCACCGACCGAAGAGGCCGGGCCGCCAGACGTCGTTGGTGGCGTTCCAGTCCAGGGTGGTGCGCAGGGGGTCCAGGGCGATCCGGCGGGGTTTGAAGCTCGTGTATACGTGGTGGGTCCAGCGGAGAGCGTCGCCCGGGACCACCGTGTCCTTCACCTGTCCCTTCGCCTCCAGGTACACGGGTACCGGCATGCGCATGTTGCCCCGCCGGTCGATCTCCAGGGTGGTGAGCCAGCCGCTGCCGTCGCGGCGCACGCGCACGTCGCCCAGGGCGTAGTCGGTGACCCCGGTGGTGTGCAGCCACTCGCCGAAGAACCAGTCCAGGTCACGGTGCATGACATCTTCGGCCACCGACTGGAAGGAGTACTGGTCCACGTGGCGGAACCTGTAGCGCTGATACCACGTGCGCATGATCTGCCTCATGCGCTCCTTACCGGCCATCTCGCGCAGCATCCAGAGGATGATCTCACCCTTGGTGTAGATCATGGAGTCGTAGGTGGGGAAGTCACTGTAACGCTCCGCCTGGAACGTCACGGGCTCCGATTTGCCGCGCAGATCGAGGTCCATGACCCGAGCCTCGCTCCCCACCCACGCCCTCCGGCCCAGGCCGTGCTCCTCCTCGTACCAGGCGGTCTGGAACGAGGTCATCCCCTCGTCGAGCCACCCCTCGTACCACTCGTTGTTGCCGAGCATGGCATAGGAGTACTGGTGGCCGACCTCGTGGAGGATGAGCCCCAGGGACGCGCTCCCGTCCATCACCATCATGGGGAACTCGGTTCCGCCGCCCTCCAGCCGGTGCAGGTTGGTGATCTGGGGGTAGCCGTACGTACCGTAGAGGCCGTCGAGCCAGCGCAGCGCCTCCACGGTGTTCTGGACGGCCTTGCCGTTCCCCCAGGCCGGCCGGTCTCCGGGACGGTAGAGGACGTGGATGGCGACGTCCTGGAAGTGGCCCTGCTCGTAGATGTACGCGGGGTCCGTGGACCAGGCGAAATGGTGCACGTCTCGGGCGTACCACCGCACACGTTTGCGCCCCGCGTTCGGGGCCGGCGAGAGGAGTCCCAGGGACGCGCCCGTGGGCAGGGCCTTCCGGGGCGCGACGTCGCAGCGACGCACCCCCGCGTGCACGACGCAGGGCGCTTTGGCCAGGGAGTCCAGGGGGCCGTACCAGCTCCGCTGGAGGTCCACCGGGCCCGTGCCGGAGGCGGCCGCGGCCGCCCAGCCGGGATCGCCCTCGACGGGCACGCCGGTGGCGCCCACCACCTGGTCCGCCGGGAGGTCCAGGGTCACGTCGAAGGTGGCGAACTCGCCGTAGAACTCGCCCATGCGATACAGGGGGTGGGCACGCCACCCCTCCAGATCGTACACCACCACCTTGGGATACCACTGAGCGAAGTCGTAGTGGCGGCCCTTGCGGCCCTGACGCCGGAACGTGGTGGAGAGCCGGGCCTTCCAGTCGTACGCCAGCGTGATCTCCCCTCCGGGGGGGAGTGGCGCGGGCAACGCCATGCGCACAATGGTGGAGTCCGGCGCGTACGGGTATACGAGCGAGACGGGACGGCCATCCACCTCCACGCCCTTCAGGTGGTCGAAGGCCCAGTCGTCCGGCCCGAGGTCCTGGAAGGTGTGGATCCCCATCTGCAGGTCCCGTCGCGCCCATGCGGAGTTGGGACGGAACGCGTTCAGGTACAGATGCAGGTAGAACTCGTGGAGGGTGTCGGGCGACTCGTTCCGGTACCACACGCGCGCCCGTCCCGTGAGGACGTGGCTGGGCTCGTCGAGGCTCGCCTCGATGCGGTACGAGACCCCCTGCTGCCACGCGCTGGGGGCCTGCTGCGGTGCGGCGCCGGCCGTCGCCGTGGCGGCGGCGAGGAGGGCCGACGTCAGGAGCCCGTGAACCGGCATGAATCAGTCCTCCTCCACGAGGTAGGCGACGCCCCAGGTCCCGAGCCCCAGGTGCGTGGCGAGAACGGGCGTGGCGGGCGCGGCGAGAATCTCCACGTCCCGACCGAACCGGTCACGGAGCCCTTGGGCGACAGGCTCCACGGCGTGGGGCTCGCCGACGTAGACGATGCCGAAGCGCGCCTGCGCGCCTGCGGGCACGCGCCGGACGAGCTCGTCCAGAAGCACGACACGGGCGCGGGCCATGCCCATAGCCCTCGCTACGGGAGCGACGGCTCCGTCCACGGTGAGCTCGAGGATGGGCTTCACGCCGAGCACGCTGCCGAGCAGCGCCCGCCCCCGTCCCACCCGCCCCGAAGCCAGGAGACGATCGAAGGTGTCCAGCGTGAAGAGAAGCCCCGAGCGCCGGCGGGTCTCCCCGAGCTCGCGGACGATCTCCTCCGGAGAGCGGCCCAGCTCGGCCAGCTCGCACGCCTTCATGACCAGGAGTCCCTGCAGGAGGGACGCCCCGGCCGAGTCCACCAGGTGTACCGGCGCGCCGTGGAAGCTCCCCGCCGCCGCCGCGGCGGAACGGAACGTGCCCGACAGCGCGGAGCCCAGGGTCACGCCCACCACGGCCTCGCCGTCCTCCGCGGCGCGGGCGAACGTCTCCAGGAAGTCCGCCGGCGCCGGCTGGCTCGTCGTGGGCAGGGATTCGTCCGCGGCCAGGCGTCGGTGGAACTCCTCGGCGGTGATGTCGACACCGTCCCGGTACGTGCGGTCCGAGTCCACCAGGAGCAGGGGCGTGACGTGGATGCCGTGGGCGCGGACGATCTCCTCGGGGAGGTCGGCACCGCTGTCGGTCATCACCACCACTGGACGCCTCGCCAGGCGGATGTGCCGATCGGCCGCACGCTCCACGGCGTGGTGTTGCACGTGCATGTCCTCGGCCTTGTGCGTCGCCAGGGTGCCCAGGCCGCGCAGATAGTGGAAGACCGCGTCGGGGTCGTCGGTGTGCACGTGGACCTTCAGGACCGCCCCGGCCCTGATGACGATGAGCGAGTCCCCGTGCTCCCGAAGCTCCGAGCGCACGTCGCTCTGGGACGGCAGCGCCGCGCCGCGCACCAGCGCTTCTGTGCAGAAGCGGAAACGCTCGGACGCGTCGGGGAAGTCCACGCGGGCCGCGGCCGCGTCGGCGGTGTCCCCCTCCGAGGCGCCGCCGCTCACCACGGGATCGCCGTGGATGAAGAGGAGGACTCCCTCGAGGAGGCTGACGAAGCCTTTGGCGCCGGCGTCCACCACGCCGGCGGTGCGCAGCACCGGAAGCAGCTCCGGGGTGCGCGCCAGCGACACCCGGGCGCGCTCCACCAGGTGCTGGATCAGGGCGGCGAAATCCAGCTGGCGGGCGTCGGCGGCCTCCGCGGTGTCGCGCATCACCGTCAGGATGGTCCCCTCCACCGGCCGCTCCAGCGCCTCGTGGAGCCTGCGCACGCCGGCGCGGAGCGCCTCGCCGAACTCGCGAGTCGTGATCCGCGCGCGATCGCGGAGGTCCTCGGCGAAGCCGAGCAAGAAGTGGGAGAGCATCATGCCGCAGTTGCCGCGGGCACCCAGCACCGCTGCCTGGGCCGCCTCCTGAGCCACCACCGCCACCGCCGCGTCGCGATTGCCGCGCAGATGGTCGGCAATGGCCCGCACCGTGAGGGCGAGGTTCGTCCCCGTGTCGCCGTCCGGCACCGGAAAGACGTTGATGCGGTTCAGCTCCGTGCGCTGGCTCTGCGCATACTCGCACGCGGCCATCAGCGTCCGTCGCAGGCGCGGACCGTCCAGGTATCCGATCTTGAGGGGCATCGGGATGCTCAGGGCCATGGAGAATAAGTCTCGGGGTGGCGGCGCACGGACGCCAGCGTCACCTTACCGATGTGGTCCCGCCTTGGCCCTGGACCCCGCGAGGTAACATCGTGGAAACGCCCGTCATTCAACACTGGATCGTGTCCGTCGCCCGGGCGGCGAAGCTGCAGGGGGCCGACACCCTGGACGTGTCGTCCGACACCGACGTGGGCGGCGCCTGGGACCTGGTGGCGATGCACACCGGGGTGGACCCGGACGCCCTGGCCGCGCGGGTGGCGGCCCACTATCGGCTCGGTGTGGCCGACCTCGACGCGGTGGACCCCCACGCGGGGCGGCTGCTCCCTGCCGGCGTCGCTCGCAGGCTGCACGTGGTCCCTCTCCGGTATTCCGACCGGATCCTGACGGTGGCGACCTCCGACCCGGTGAGCATGGATGCCGAGCGGGAGATCTCCCACGTGGCCGGGCGCACGGTGCACTTCGAGGTCGCCTCTCCGCGGGCTCTGGGCGACGCCGTGGAGCGCATGTACCCGAGCCAGCGGACCCTCGGGCACGAGCTCCCGCCGCTGGAGCCCGACGCCAAGGGCGGCCCCCTCGTCCTGGTGGTGGACGACGAGGCCGAGATGCGCTCGTTCCTGCGCTCCGTCCTCGAGCAGCGCGGGTTCCGGGTTGCCGAGGCCTCCGACGGACGCGAGGCCCTGGACCACCTGGCAGGCGAGGAGCCGTTCTCCCTGGTCATCCTGGACCTGTACATGAAGGACGTGCAGGGCCTCGATGTCCTCAAGCACATCCGGTCCCACGTGCGCACGGCGACGTTGCCGGTGGTGGTGGCGACGGGGTCCGACGATCCAGCCGTGGAGATGGAGCTCTTCGAGGCGGGCGCAGACGACTTCGTCGTGAAGCCGGTGGACCCACCCCGGTTCATGTTGCGCGTCCAGGCGGTGCTGCGCCGCCGGGAGGGCAGCATGGCCGACGCGGGGCTGGGACTCGCGTAGGCCGAGCCTCCTAACCCTCGCCAGGGCGCAGGTGTCCATATAGGTGCCATGACCGAGCAAGAACATCGTCCTTTGGGATTCAGTCGTTTCGTCGGGGAGCTGAGCCGGCGCCACGTGGTGCGGTTCTCCCTCGGGTACGCCGCCGCCGCGTTCGTCATCCTCCAGTTCGCGCAGATCGTCCTGCCGGCCTTCGGCATCGGCGACAACGGCCTCCGCGTGATCGTGATCGTCGTCGGCCTGGGCTTCCTGCCCGCGGTAGTGCTGGCGTGGCTCTTCGACATCACCCCCGAGGGAATCCGGCGCACCGCCGACCCCGAGGCCACGGCCGACCGGCTCCCGGAGGGGTCGCTCCTGCCGCGTCTCGCCTTTCTGGGCTTCACCGTGCTCGTGGTGGGCGGGGTGGGGCTGTGGTTGGCCCGGGACGGAGCGTTCACCTCGGCCTCCGCCCCGAGGTCCGACTCGTCCGGAGTCGTCGCTCCCGTTCTGGTGAAGTACGACGCCCGCCAGCCCATCCGCTCGCTGGCGGTGCTGCCCCTCGAGAACATCTCCCCCGGGGGTGGGCAGGACTACTTCAGCGAGGGGATGCAGGAGGAGCTCACCGCGCAGCTGAGCCAGATCTCGGGCCTGCGCGTCGTCTCCCGCACCTCGGTCATGCGATACCTGGGAACGAACACGCCCATTCCCACCATCGGAAAGGAGCTCCAGGTCGACGCGGTCATCGAGGGCTCCGTTCGCCGGGACTCCACCCACGTGCGCATCACCGTGCAGCTCATCCAGGCCGCCAGCGATACGCCCATCTGGACGAAGCAGTACGACCGCGACCTGAAGGACGTGCTGGCCCTGGAGAGCGAGGTCGCACAGGAGATCGCGCGCGAGGTGCGGGCGCGCATCACGCCGGAGGAGCGTGCCCGGCTGGCGCGCTTGGCGTCCACCAGCATGGACTCCCGCGCCCAGGAGTCGTACCTGCGCGGTCGGTACGACTACCAGCGAGGCACTCCGGAAGCCTATCGCTCCGCCATGCGCTACTTCCAGGAAGCGGTCTCCCGGGACTCCACCTTCGCGCCGGCGCTGGCGGGTCTGGCGGGGTCGCGCTTCCTGCTGTCCCTGAGCGACCCGGCGGCCCCCGGCGCCGACCCGGCTCTGGCGGAGAAGGAAGCCGACCGGGCGGTGGCTCTCGACAGCATGTCCAACGAGGCACGGGAGGTGGCGGCCATCATCCGCAGTAACATGCCGGGACCCGGTGCCGCGCGGCCGAACGACACGACGTGGGTCGCCGCCATGACCCAGCTCGGACGGCGCATCGAGGAGCAGCTCCACCGCGGCACCACCGACACCGCTCGTCAGGGACGCATCCAACAGATAGTAGTTGCCCGGCAGCTGATGGTGTCGGGCAACTTCGGCGAAGCCACCGACCTTCTGCGCGGCATCGTCGAGACGAATCCCACCTCCGGCTTCGGCTGGGAGCTGCTGGCCCGCGCGCAGCTCGCCGCCGGCCAGGTGGACAGCACCGTGGCCACGCTGGACCGCTGGCGCGCCGCCGGCGGACAGGGCGCGCCCACCGCCCAGGAGATCCAGGCGCTGCGCGCCGCCGTGAAGAAGAACGGCGTGAAGGGATACTGGACGTGGGCGCTGGCCCGGATGGAGCAGCGCGAGGCGAGCGGCCAGCACGTGTCCCGTGGCGAGCTCGCTGCTGCCTATGCTGCCCTGGGGCGCACGGACGACGCGTTCAAGGTCCTCCAGGAAGGCGTGAAGGCGGGAGATCGGAGCCTGCTCACGTTGCAGAGCGACCCCGTGTGGGACCCCCTCCGGTCCGATCCGCGCTTCGCCGAGCTCATGAGCCAGGTACGCTCGCTGCGCTTCGCGCCCGGGCACCGGCCCCCGGGGAGGGACGCGCCGCGGCGGTAGGCGACAGCGGAGCGGCCCGTAAAGGCACACCGGGACCGCGGTCTCGACTTTCCCGGGACCCCTTGTCGCTGCCGGTGTATTCCCTTGCCACGGGTCGTACCGGGCCACCATTCCCAAGCGCTTCCGACATCCATGAACCTGACCGCGTCGTCGCTCGGCCGACGACCTTCTTCCATTCGCGGCACGCACGTCGCCGCCCTGTTCGCCCTCGTCCTCCCGACGGCCGCCCTGGCACCGGCCCCGCTGGTCGCCCAGATCCACGAGATCCGGGGCCAGGAGCTGCCCGCTCCGGTGCGTGACCTGCCTCTGGTGCAGATCTCCGTGCCGCCGGAGGCCGGCCGTCCCATGGCGCTGGTCATGAGCGGCGACGGCGACTGGGCCCGGTTCATCCGCGAACTCGGCGATACCCTGGCCGCCCACGGCATCCCCGTCATCGGCCTCGAGTCACGTGCCTGGATGAAGGGGCCGCGCACCCCGGAGGAGCTCGCCACCGCCATGGAGCGGGTGCTGCGCTACTACCTGAAGACGTGGGGCGTCGACCACTTCATCATCGTGGGGTACTCGCGGGGGGCGGACTGGACGCCCTTCCTGGTGAACCGCCTCCCTGCGGATCTCCGCTCGGAGCTGCAGGGCATCGCGCTCTTCAGCCCCGCCCTCGAGGCCAGCTTCGAGTTCCACCTGGAGGACCTGGTGCGCTTCGTGCACCGGAAGACCAACCGCGCCACCCTCCCAGAGATGGCCGAGATCCACGACCTGCCCGTGCTGTGTGTCTACGGCGCCCGCGACAAGGAGGCGATGTGTCCGTCGCTGACCCCGTCGCAGGCGGAGATCGTTCAGCGCGACGCGGGCCACCGCCTCCACGACCCGGGCAAGCTCGCGGATCTGGTGATCGCCCGTATGGGCGGGGCGGCGGCCGACCGCCCGGGAGCGACAGGCACGGGTGGGAGCGGCGGGAGAACCAGGCCGTGAACGGCCGGGCCGGGCCCCCCGCCGCCGCGTCCCTCACTCCTCCCTGAGAGCCTCCACCGGATCCACGCGCGTCGCCCGCAGCGCGGGCAGCAGCGTGGCCAGCGTGGCGGCCGCCAGGAGCACGACCGCGACCAGGGCATAGGTCGCGGCGTCGGTGGGCGCCGTGTCGAAGAGCTGGCTTCTCAGCACCCGCGAGACCGCCAGCGAGACCGCCATGCCGAGGCCCACGCCCACGGCCACCAGCGTCATCCCCTGACGCATCACCAGCGACAGGACCGCTCCGCGGTCGGCCCCCATGGCCATACGCACACCCAGCTCGCGTGTACGCTGCCCGACGGCCTGGGCCATGACCCCGTACACGCCGGTGGCGGCCAGCGCCAGCGCCACGGCGGCGAAGACCGCGAGGAGCGTCAGCGAGAGGCGCCGATCGCCCATGGAGCTCGAGATGCGGCTCTCCATGGTGGCGACGTTCGCAAGGGGGAGCTTCGGATCGAGGGCTTCCACCGCCTTGCGCAGTCCAGGCACCAGCGCGGCGGGGTCGCCCTTCGTGCGGGCCACCACGAACATCCCCGCCCGGGGGAACTGCCTGTAGCTCCCGTAGACCTGGACGCGGGGGGTAGCGTCGAGACCCTCGTGGGCGGCGTGACCCACCACACCGACGACCTCGATGGTGTCGTTGCCGAAGGAGATCTGCTTGCCGATGGGATCCTCGTGGGGCCAGTAGTGGCGTACCAGCTGCTGGTCCACCACGGCCACCGTAGGCGTCTCGGGGCCGTCGGCGTCGGTGAAGAAGCGCCCCTTGAGCAAAGGGAGGCCGAGGGCCTCCCGGAAGCCCGGGCTGACGATGCGGATGTCACCCCAGGGGCCGGGCTCGTTGGAGCGCGGCTGGTACCCCACGACCGTGAAGCTCGCCGTTGACCAGCCGCCGCTGAAGGGCAACACCGACTCCACACCGGCCGCGGTGACGCCCGGGACCCCACGGAGTGCCGGGAGGAGCTGGTCGTAGAAGCGCCGCTGCGCGGCGCCGTCGGGATACGAGGTGCCGGGCAGCGACAGGTAGAACGTCTCGACGCCCTTCGGGTTGAAGCCCGGGCTGACGGCCTGAAGGCGCGCCATGCTCCTCAGCAGGAGACCGGCGCCGGCCAGGAGCGCCAGTGAGAGCGCCAGCTGCGAGACCACGAACAACCGCCGGAGGCGGAGCGCGGCCGGGTCCACGCCGGCGCGCGTACCTTCGCGCAGCGCGCCAAGCACGTCCGAGTGCCGGCTGCTCACCGCGGGCACGAGGCCCACGAGCACGCCGGTGCCGACGCTCACGACCAGGGTGAAGAGGAGCACCCCACGGTCCAGTGACACGCCCGCGATCCCGGGCATCGAACGCGAGGCCAGAGCCTTGAGGCCGTCCAGCCCCCACATGCCCAGCAGGAGCCCTACGCCCGCCCCGCCAAGCCCGAGCACGACCCCCTCCGCCAGCAGGCGCCGGAGCACGTCCCGGCGGCTCGCGCCCATGGCCAGGCGCACCGCCATCTGTCGGCGCTGGCCGGAGGCCCGCGTGAGCAGGAGGCTCGCCACGTTGGCGCACGCGATGAGGAGGACCAGCACCACGGCCCCCAGGAGCACGAACAGCGCCGGACGCACGCTCGCGGTGGCGAGCTCCTCGAGGCCGGTGACGTGGATGGTCCACCTCGCCGTGAACTGGTTCGGCATCTCCTTCTTGAGCTTCTCCGCGAAGGCGGCCATCTCCGTTCGCGCGCCCTCCAGGGTCGTGCCCGGGGCCAGGCGCGCCACCACGGACAGGTACTCGTTCGTGTAGCTGCGGCTGTACTGCGTCTCCCTAAGGACCAGGGGGATCCAGAGCTCCACCTGGCGGCTGAAGAAGTCCCGGAACGTCGGAGGCATGACGCCGATGACCGTGTACGGCTCGCCGTCGAGCTCCAGGGTCTTGCCCAGAACACCCGGATCGGAGCCGAACCGACGCGCCCAGAAGCCTCCGTTGAGCACCACCACGTGGGCGTCGCCCGTGTTCACCTCGGAGCCGAACGTGCGCCCGAGGGCCGGTGCCACGCCCATGGTGTGGAAGAAGTCCGAGGTCGCCGACGAGGCATCGATGCGCTCGGGGTCACCCTGTCCCGTGAGGTTCATGGGACGCCCGGACTCCGCGGCCATGCCCGAGAAGCTGTGGGTCTCGGTGCTGTAGTCCCTGAAGCCGCGGGCGGAGACCGACGCCTCCAGGTTGTCGAGCGATGGATAGAAGTGATTCAGGGCCACCAGGGCCGACGGGTGCGCGTAGGGGAGCGGCCGGAGCAGCAAGGCGTTCACCATGCTGAAGACCGCCGTATTCCCGCCGATTCCGAGGCCCAGCGTCAGCACCGCGAGGAGCGCGAATCCCGGCCGCCGCGCCATGCCCCGCAACGCATGCTTCAGATCCCGCAGCATCGTCTCCATTCCCCCTCCCCTTCCCTCTCTCGTAGGTCCGAGATTTCGTGTGACCGGCCCCGATGGGTCCAGGCCCAGGATCGCTTCAATGCGGGCGGCGCCTCCATTCACTGCCAGATCGCGCATGGTGCGCAGCATCAGCCTCGCGATCGCCCCAGAGCCCAGGCGGCGTGCCTCCACCCACGTGGCGTGGAACATGGCCGCCATCTCGTCGCCGTGGACGCCGCGGATCCGCCGTGGGTAGATCCCCAGTGCGCCGCGGTACAGCCGTACGGCGAAGGGCTCCCGGGCCATCAGTCCGTGCCTTCTCCGCCGGCGAACCCCGCACGGAGCTCCGGCCGGTCCAGGAGATGACGCAGCCTGGACGCCTCGGCGGCCGCGAGCGCCCGACCGAACGACGTGATGCCATAGTAGCGGCGCCGCGTGTCCACGCTCTCCTCGCCCTGCGGAGCCGGCACCTCCTCCAGCAGCCCGTCCTGCAGCAGCTTCGCGATGGTGCGGTACAGGGAGCCCGGGTCGAGGGTCACCGCCCCTCCCGAGCGCTCCTCCACCGTCTGCTTGATCCGGTATCCGTGCGCCGGTTCCTCCAGAAGCGCCGCGAGGATGGCGAAGACCCTCGGGTTCAGGGGGAGGCGTCGGTTCAAGTCCGCTTCCGTCATGGGCTATCTCTGCTGGATAACTATAGGTATCTGGCAGAGAGTACGCCGAACGGGGGGCGGGAGTTTCACGGCGGATCGGGGGCGCGAGGAACGGTCGCTACTCCATCGCCTCGAAGACCCCGGTGTCGCGGTTCTTGCGGACGTTGTCCCAGGGGAAGATCCGCCCGTTCATGGTGACGTAGACACCGGGGGGGAGCACCTGCACGGCGGTGAGCGCGCCGCCGAGGTTGAAGAGCCCGTCCGAGGAGCCGAAGGCGATGGGGATCATGGCCCCGGTGAGCACGATGGTCTTGCCCCGCACCCGCTCGGCGAGCACCCGCGCGGTGTCCACCATGGTGTCGGTGCCGTGGGTGATGACGATGTGACGCTCCGCCACCTCCTGGCAGTTGTGGGCGACGACCCCACGGTCGGCGTCGGTCATCTCCAGCGAGTCGATCATCATGAGCGTGCGCACCTTGACGTCGAGACGGCAGCGTCCCAGCTGAAGCATGTCCGGCAGGTGCGTGTCCGAGAAGAAGAGACGACCTCTGATCTCGTCGTACTCCTTGTCGAAGGTTCCGCCGGTGACGAAGAGGCGGATGGGCTCGCTCATGGGGACTCCTGGTGGGCAGCGTGTTCAGGACCGGGGTACCCTCGCGCTCCGTCGTCGTTCGAGGGTGGACGAAGCTCAAGGCGTCGCCGCTTTCCCGCAAGCCGCCGAAGGAGCCATCTTCCGGGTGCGCACATCTGTCGGTCCGACCCTCCCGGCGCATGCGACCCGAGTCCGTATCCTCGAGCCACATCCCGATTCCCGCACCTCCAGCCCGCACCTCGGGAGGTCCACCATGTCCACGCGTCCTTTGGTTCTTCTCGTGGCCCTGCCCCTCCTGGCCGCCTGCGGCGGATCGGGCGGATCCACGTGGGCCGGCACCGTCCTGGACAGCGCAGGCATCAGCGTCGTCCACAATCCCGATCGGGGGACCTGGGCGTCGGGCCAGGGCTGGAAGGTGAAGGAGGTCCTCTCCATCGGAGAGACGGCGGGAGACGCGAAGTACCAGTTCGGCCAGATCGTCGGTGTGGACGTGGACGGCGCCGGTCAGATCTACGTGGCGGACATGCAGGCCCGGGACATCCGGGTCTACGACCCGTCCGGCAAGTACGTCCGCACCGTCGGCGGGCCGGGAGCGGGGCCGGGGGAGTTCGGGGCCCAGATCGGCGGCGTCGAGGTCGCGGGGGACGAGCTCTGGGTTCCCGACCTGGGCAACCAGCGGCTCAGCCGTCTCTCGCTGGAGGGAAAGCCCCTGGGCAACACCCACCTGGACTTTCTCAAGGCGATGCCAATGCGGTGGGACCAGATGCCCACCGGGCGACTCGTGGCCCAGCTCCGCCACTTCGGGTTCACCCAAGCCGACGCCGCCCCCAGCCCCGATGCCATCGTCGCCGTGAACGCCGACGGAACGTTCGGCGACACGCTGCAGAAGCTTCCCGTCGGAGAGAGCATGAGGATCTCGGCCGGGAGAGCGCAGACACGCTTGTTCGCAGCGGAGCCCCTCTGGGACGCCGCGGCGGATGGGCGGCTCCTCTCCGGGCGCACCGACGAGTACCGCCTCGAGGTGCGCGACTCCAGCGGCAGGCTGACGCGCATCATCACCCGGGCCGCAACCCCCAAGCCGGTCACCGACCGGGACAAGAATGTCATCCTGGACGCCTACCGGAAGCGATTCGCACAGCAGGGTGCGGGGCTTTCCGCCGACGCCATCGAGGCGTTCCTGAAGACCATCCAGTTCGCGGACGACTATCCCGAGTTCGCCATGCTGGCCCTGGGGCCGCAGGGGTCCATCTGGGCGCAGCGCGTCCGCTCCGGCGCGGAGCTGGCCGGGGGCAAGGAGGGCACCTTCGACCCCCAGGACATCGGCTCCAACGACTGGGACGTCTTCGACGCACAGGGGAAGTACCTGGGGGTCGTGATCTTCCCGGAGCGCTACCAGCCCATCCGCGTGGTAGGGGACCGCTTCTACGGCATCGCCAGGAACGACCTCGACGTCCAGATCGTGAAGGTCTACCAGGTGGTCACGGGCTGAGAGGCGTGAGCGCGGCCGGACACATCGGCGCGGCGCACGGGTAGGCGAGGGGCGGCCGGCTCCAGCCGGCCGAGCCGCCTGATCGCGTCACCGAGCCACCCCCGAGGACCGACCGTGACCTTCACCGCCATCGACCCCGCCACCGGCAAGACGCTCTCCAACCATCCCGACACCTCCCCCGACGAGCTCGCCGCCATCGTCGAGCGCGCCCATGCCGCCCACCTGGCGTGGCGCGACGCGCCCTTCACCCGGCGGGTGGAGAACTTCCAGATCCTCGCCGGCCTGCTCCGCGAGCGGAAGGACGAGTACGGCCGCCTCATGACGTCGGAGATGGGCAAGCCCCTGGCACAGGCTGTCGCCGAAGCGGAGAAGTGCGCGACGGCGGCGGACTACTACGCCGAGAACGGCGAGGTCTTCCTGATGCCGGTGCCCGCCCCGACGGACGCGTCGCGAAGCTACTGGACGTACCGGCCCGTCGGCGTCGTGCTGGCCATCATGCCGTGGAACTTCCCGTTCTGGCAGGTCATCCGCTGTGCCGTCCCCGCGATCATGGCGGGCAACGCCGTCCTGCTCAAGCACGCCCCCAGCGTCCCGGGATGCGCCGTCGCCCTGGAGGAGCTCTTCCTCGAGTCGGGATTTCCGGCAGGGCTCTTCCGCAGCGTCTTCGTCGACACGGACGCCACCGGAGATCTCATCGATCATCCGCTGGTGCAGGGCGTGAGCCTCACCGGCAGCGTACGCGCCGGCAAGGCGGTGGCCGCGCGGGCCGGGGCGGCCATCAAGAAGTGCGTCCTCGAGCTGGGCGGCAGCGACCCCAGCATCGTGCTCGCCGACGCGGACCTGGACGCGGCGGTGGCGAGCTGCGTGTTCGGCCGGCTCCTGAACACGGGTCAGAGCTGCATCGCGGCCAAGCGCTTCCTGGTGGTGGACGACGTGCGCGAGGCCTTCGAGAAGAAGCTCGTCGCGCACATGAAGGCGGCGGTGATGGGTGATCCCCTGGACGAAGCGTCTGTCATCGGTCCCATGGCCCGCGTGGACCTCAGGGACGCGCTCCACGACCAGGTCGTCCGCTCGGTGAGGGCGGGGGCGAAGCTGAAGCTCGGCGGCGAGATTCCCGAGCGGCCGGGGGCGTGGTATCCGCCTACGGTGCTCACCGACGTGCGCCGGGGCACGGCGGCGTACGAGGAGGAGATCTTCGGCCCGGTGGCTTCGGTGCTCCCGGTGAAGGACACCGCCGAAGCCGTGAGGGTGGCGAACGATACCCGCTTCGGCCTGGGCGCGTCGGTCTACACCGCCGACGACGGTCTCGGGGAGAGCATCGCCGCCGAGCTCCTGGACGCCGGCAACTGCTTCGTCAACGGGATCGTGAAGTCGGACCCTCGCCTCCCCTTCGGCGGCGTGAAGGAGAGCGGGTACGGTCGGGAGCTCTCCCCCCTGGGAATCCTGGAGTTCACGAACGTGAAGACGGTGTGGGTGAGGTAGGGGCGGGACGCACCGGCGTTCCCGTCTCGGCGATCCTCGCGGTGGCGGCCACCAGCTCCCGTGTGATCCCGGGCTCGTGGGACGAGTGCCCCGCATCGGGCACGATCACCGCATCCAGCTCGGGCCACGCGCGGCGCAGGTCGTCGAGGCTCCTCACGGGGCATACGACGTCGTAGCGTCCGTGTACCGCGATGGCCGGGATGTGGCGGATGGCCTCCAGCCGGTCCAGGAGGAACGTGTCGGGGCGAAAGCGCACGTTGCGGAAGTAATGGGCCTCCAGGCGGGCGAGGCTCCACGCCATGTCCGGGTCCCCGAACATCTCCGCGAACTCCTCGTTGGGCAGCAGCGTGCAGCTCGATCCTTCGTAGATGCTCCACACCCGCGCCGCGGCCCGGGCCACCTCCGGGTCGTCGCCCGTGAAGCGGCGCCAGTACGCCTCGAGCAGATCCCCGCGCTCATCCTCGGAGACATGCTCGGCGAAGGCCCGCCAGAGCTCGGGTTGGATGTTGCGGACGCCGTCGAGCCACCACTCGATCTCGGAGTCGCGCATGAGCCAGATGCCCCGGAGCACCAGGCTGAGCACCGGCTCGGGATGCTCCTGGGCGTAGTAGAGGCCCAGCGTGCTTCCCCAGGAGCCGCCGAACACGTGCCACCTCTCGATGCCCCGGTCCACGCGGAGGCGCTCGAAGTCGGCCACCAGGTCGGCGGGCGTGTTGCCCTCCAGCTCGCCGTGGGGCCGCGAGCGACCGCTCCCACGCTGGTCCAGGAGGATCACCCGGAAGCGCTTCGGGTCGAAGAAGCGCCTGTCGAAGGCCGAGCACCCCGCGCCCGGGCCGCCGTGCACGAAGAGGACGGGGATCCCGTCGGGGGTGCCGCACTCCTCCCAGTACAGCTCGTGGGGCTCGTCGACCTTCAGCGTGCCGGTGACGTAGGGCTCGATCTCGGGGTGGAAGAACTCGTTGGCCATGGGAAGACGCTCGGCTGGACGCGAGGGGCGGGCCACGCCCGGAACGGGCCGTGGACCGCGGGCCGGGGAGACACGCGATGCACTCCGGGACGCGTACGGCACGTCGAATATCCCTAGATTGGGGCGCTGCAACCACCCACCCCGGAGACACACGGAGACACGATGACGGGCCCTGCCGCTGTCCAGGACTTCTACCCCGACGACGTCGCCCACTGCTACGGATGCGGCCGCCTGAACGAGGCCGGCCATCAGCTCAGGACCTTCTGGGATGGGGACGAGACCGTCACCCGCTTCACGCCTCTCCCCCACCACACGGCCATCCCGGGGTACGTCTACGGCGGTCTGGTGGCGTCGCTCATCGACTGCAGCGGCACGGGGTCGGCGGCCGCGGCCATGCTCCGGCGCGAGGGCCGCGAGATCGGCGACGGGCTGTCCCCACGCTACGTCACCGCGGCGCTCCACGTGAACTACCTGAAGCCCACTCCCCTGGGCCCGGAGCTGGTGGTCCGTGGCGTCATCAAGGAGATCACCGACCGCAAGGTGGTGGTGGAGGAGACGCTCTCGGCGGACGGAGTGGTGACGGCCACGGGATCGGTGGTGGCGGTGCGGATGCCCGAGGGCATGGTGAAGTAGTCGTGGATCCCCGCTGCGTGTCGACTACTCGAAGCTGCTCGGCACCGCCTCGTACATCTCCCCGGCCACGTCCTCGGCCGTGCGCATGACCGACAGGTTCAGCTCGAAGTCCTGGTGCTCGGGGGTCTGGAGCTTCTCCACCAGCTCCCGGATCTCGCGAGCGGAGAGGCCCAGGGCCTTCAGCTCGTCGGAGCTCAGCGCCGCGCCTTCGCGGGCGCGCACGCCGGCGTCGTCGGCCTCGAGGAGCTTCGAGAGCGCCGCGCGCTCCCCCCGGGTCAGCGGCCGGCCATCCAGGTCGTAGTCCACCCACGCCTCGTAGGAGAGGAGCGCCACCCGCTTCACCATGCCGGCGATGATCCCGGCGAACTGCCGGATCTCCCACTGGGCCCGCCGGTCCACGCGCAGCGTGAGGAAGTGGAGCAGGTTGTGGAGGTCGATCTTCCAGTACCACTGCGTGTACGTCGACACCGGCAGGTCGATGCGCGCGATCTCCCGGGCCACGTCTTGCTCCAGGAGCCACCCGTACGTGTCGCCGGCCTGCTTGCGGATACGCTCCCATCGTTCCACCGCCTCGCGGTACACCTCCGGCGGCGCGCCCCCCTCCCTTCCCTGCCTGTTGGTGCGGCTCTGGAGCTGGAAGTGCTCCATGTCGGGCATGTAGAAGAGCAGCGGCATGAGCGAGTAACGTGCGCTCAACTCGTTGACGGAGGCCGTCCTGTGTCTGATCCACTGCCGCGCGACGAACATGGGCATGGCACAGTGGAACTTGAGCTCCACCATCTCGCTGGGCGTCGTGTGCCGGTGACGCCTCAGGTAGCGGACCAGCCCCCGGGTCTGGGAGACCTTGCGGGTTCCGGCCCCATAGCTCACCCGCGCGGCGCTCTCGACGTCCTCGTCGGAGCCCATGTAGTCCACCAGGGAGACGAACCCGTGGTCGAGGACCGGGAAGTACCCGCCCAGGATCTCCTCGGCGGCGGGGACGGTGGGGCGCTTGGTTTCCATGGGCTTGGGAGTGCGTCGGCGGCTCGAGGGGTGGAGGAGGCGGCTCGGTGCGAATATAGTCCTGCGGGCAAACCTACCCACGGAGCGTCCATGGAGCGTCCATGATCGTCGTCACCGGAGGAGCCGGCTTCATCGGCTCGAACTTCATCGCCGGCCTGGAGGAGGCGGGGGGGGATCCCGTCAGCGTCGTCGACTGGCTCGGCCACGAGGACAAGTGGAAGAACCTCCGCCGGCGAGACCTGGACGAGCTCGTGGATCCCGGCGCCCTGGACGGCTTTCTGGCCCGTCGCGTGGGCGACATCACGTACGTCGTGCACATGGGGGCGATCTCCTCCACCACCGAGACCGACGCCGACCTCATCGCCGAGACGAACCTGCGCCTGTCCCAGCACCTGTGGCGGTGGTGCGCACGGCATGGGGTGCCGCTCCTGTACGCTTCCTCGGCGGCCACCTACGGCGACGGATCGGCGGGCTTCGCCGACGACGCCTCGCCCGGCGCCCTGGCCCGGCTGGTCCCCCTGAACGCGTACGGGTGGAGCAAGCTCGCCTTCGACAAGTGGGTCGCGCACCAGGCCGCCAGTGCGGACGCGAAGCCCCCGCAGTGGGTCGGGCTCCGCTTCTTCAACGTGTATGGCCCCAACGAGTACCACAAAGAGGACATGCGCTCGGTGGTGACCAAGGCGTACCCGGCCGCCGCCGCCGGGAAGCCGGTGACCCTCTTCCGGTCCCACCACCCCGACTACCCAGACGGGGGGCAGAAGCGGGACTTCGTCTACGTGAAGGACTGCGTGGACGTGATGCTCTGGCTCACCGAGCACCGGGAGGTGAGCGGGCTCTTCAACCTCGGAACCGGCAGGGCCCAGACCTGGCTCGAGCTCATGGGCGCCCTCTACGGCGCGGTGGGGCGCGAGCTCGACGTGAAGTGGGTGGACACCCCCGTGGAGATCCGCGATCGCTACCAGTACTTCACGCAGGCCGAGATGGGACGCCTCCGGGCCGCCGGCTACCGCCGGCCTTTCCGCTCCGTGGAAGAGGGCGTCGCGGACTACGTGGAGCACCACCTGGCCACGGATGACCCGTACCGGTGAGGCGGGAACGCGGGCCCTCGCGTCTCCCGGCTCCGCGTTGCTCGAAGCCCCGAGACGCTTGACGCGCGGGTCACGTGCCTATAATTAACCGTATTGTTAATTAACGACACGGTTAAAAGCCCATGCCCACCGACTCTCTGAGCGCCACCCTCGCCGCCCTCGCCCACCCGACCCGACGCTCGATCCTCGCGCGCCTGGCCCAGGGGGCCGCCACCGTCAAGGAGCTGTCGGAGCCGTTCGAGCTGAGCGCCCCCGCGATCTCCAGGCACCTACGCGTCCTCGAGAAGGCCGGCCTCATACACCGCGCCCGTGACGCGCAGTGGCGTCCGTGTGCTCTGGAGGCGGGTCCCCTGAAGGAGGTTGCGGAGTGGGCGCAGGAATACCGCGGCTTCTGGGACGGCGACGGCCACCTCGACGTCTACCTGGCGCACCTCAGGAGGAGGCGCGGAGACATGTGACGGAGGCGGAGGCCCGGTCTCGACCTCACCCGCCGGAGCCTCCCGCCGACTCCTCCCCCATCCGCGTGCCCTCACCCTTCAGCCAGTAGTCGAACCACTGGCGGATGCGGCCCAGGCGGTCCACCAGGAGCCACGGCTCTCCGGTGCGTGACAGGTCGTGGTTGGATCGCGGATAGCGCACGAACTCCGCCTCCACGCCGCGCTTCCGGAGGCCCATGAACCACTCCTCGGCGCTGGTCATGGTGGCGCGGTGGTCCTCCTCCGACTGCACCAGGAGCGTTGGCGTGTGCACGTTCTGCACGTACGTGTCCGGTGAGAGCTTCCGGTACAGGTCCGGATTGTCCCACGGCTTGCCGTAGAACTCGAACTCGGTGAGGCCCTGCGCGTCCGACGAGCCGTACCAGCTGAACCAGTCGCTGATCATGCGGTCCACCTCGGCCGCCTTGAAGCGATCGGTGTGGGCCGTCACCCACGCGGTCATGAAGCCGCCGTAGCTACCCCCGGTGACGCCCATCCGGGTCGAGTCCACGTCCGGACGCCGGCTGACGATGTCCACGGCCTTCATGAGGTCCTGATAGTCCTCGTCGCCCCAGCGCCCCCGCGTCGAGTAGGTGAAGTCGGCACCGTACCCGCCGGATCCGCGAGGGTTGGTGTAGAGCACGAACATGCCGGCGCCGGTGAGGTTCTGGAACTCATCGAACCACCCTTCGCCGTACGAGGAGTGCGGACCGCCGTGGATGTAGAGGACCAACGGGTACTTCTTGCCCTTCTCGTAGCCGTACGGGTACTGGAGCCACGCCTCGATCTCCAGGCCGCCCACCGACTCGTAGGTGAAGCGGTCGGCCTTCGACCAGGCGATCTCCCGGTTCAGCGCATCGTTGAAGCCCGTCAGCCTCCTCTCGTTCTTGCCGTCGATGCCGGCGACGTAGAGCTCTGTGGGCTCGTCCACCGACGTGGCCACGAAGGCCACCTTCCGGTAGGCCTCGTCGTAGGAGAAGCCGTTGATCCGCCGCCGGCCCGAGATCACCTCGGTCATGGCGCCGCTCTTCGGGTCCAGCCGGAAGAGAGCGGTGCGCCCGCCGATGGCCGCGCTCATCATCATCTTGCCGTCGGGCATCCACTCCACGCTCTGGGGCTCGTACTGCCAGCTCCCCAGCACGTTCCTGGGCTCGCCGCCGGCCAGGTCCACCACCCAGATCCGTCGGTTCGACGTGCGCGCGAGGCTCGAGACGAAGCCGATCTGCTTCGAGTCCGGCGACCACATGAGCCGGCTCTCGCTGCCGTCCTGATGCGTGAGGCGGCGCGCCTCGCCGCCACCCGCCGGCATGACGAAGATGTCGGCGTCGTTGCGCGGCGCCTCGTCGCGCGCCGAGTCGTACGGGAGCTCGGAGACGGAGTCACGCTCGGCCGCCGCCACCGAGTCGGGGCGCAGCTCGGGGTCGGCGGTGAAGGCGATCCAGCGCCCGTCGGGGGACACCTGGGGGTCACGGTGGGAGTACGGCGCGTCCGTGAGCCTGGTCTTGGCGGTATCCCCGCTGCCCTGCCGGTAGATCTCGGACGCCTCCCACGTGCGGGGCGTGCGCCGGTTGGGCAGGTACCCCCGTCCGTTGGCCATCATGGGGATGTCTGTGAACTGCATCCCGTCGAAGCGCCTCGGATCCAGGGGCCGGGTGATGCTCCCGTACGGAGGCCGCGCCACCGGCTTCATGCGGGCGTACGGATCGCCTCGGCCGCCGCGTCCGCCCGGCGCCTCCTGCGGGGCGTCTTCTTCACTCCCGCGGCCTCCCCGGCCGAAGAAGCCGAAGCGCCCCGAGCCGCCCTGGGTGAACACCGTGAACGAGCCGTCCGCGGGCGTGGAGCCCCGGGGCTCGGCCTCGGGCTGGAACGCCTCGCCCGCCGGCACCCGGTCCATGCGCAGGGCCCACGTGCTTCCCCGGCCTCCCTCCCGTCTCGAGGTGAAGAGCAGGAGCGAGCCGTCCCGGGACCACCGCGGGTTGGAGCTTTCCGTCCCCGGTGAGGTCATGCGCACGGGCTCGCCTCCGGCGCTGGAGACGAGCCATACCTCGGAGTGGCGCTTGTTCGCGGCCTCGTCCACCGTGGTGACGGTGAACGCGACCCACCGCCCGTTCGGCGACATGGCCGGCGAGGAGACGGTGGTGAGCTTGTACCAGTCCCGGGTCTGGAACGCACGACCCTGGCTTGCCGTAGACGGCGTTTGCGCCGCCGCGGGCGCGACGGCGAGTAAGGCGCAGACGACGGGGATGAAGCGACGCATGACGGGTGCTCCGATGAGCGTGGACCGCGCGGGCGCCGGCAGGGAGGACCCCGCGTCCGGCGACGATAGGCGCGGGCGGATGTGGCGTCAACGACAGGTGTGGGAGACCGCCGGCTCCCGTGCCGACCCGGCGTCCGGTAGACCCGGTCTCGTCGGAGGCGTGGGGGCGGGCTCATGCTCGGAGGCCCCGTCGCCCGGGATCCCCAGGTGATGCGTCAATCCAGCGGGTGAGCCGGGGCCGGCCGGCGGCGGCTGGCGACCTCCCGAAGCTCCACCCTACCTTGACTCGGTACCCATTCCAGGAGGACGAGCTGGACCCCGACGGCAAAACCTCCGCCCCCGACCGCCGGGCGTTCCTGCGCCGGGCCGCCGGTGCCGTAGGCGCCGCGGCCGTGGTGGGACCTCTCGGCGGCCGTATCGCCACCGGCGAAAGCGACCCGGCCGCCAGCGGCACGCAATCCACGCGTACGCCGGCCGCCGCGGGCCCGCTCCAGCAGCGCCGGCTCGACGGCCGGCCACCCCTCGCCGAGCGCCGCTTCACGAGCAAGGCCGTCGAGCGCACCATCCAGCGGGTGAAGCACGAGGTCACGGATCCGAAGATCGCGCAGCTCTTCGAGAACTGCTTCCCCAACACCCTGGACACGACGGTGGACTTCGGTGAGGTGGACGGCCGTCCCGACACCTTCGTCATCACCGGGGACATCGACGCCATGTGGCTGAGGGACTCCAGCGCCCAGGTGTGGCCGTACCTGCCGCTGATGCGGGAGGACGAGCGCCTCCAGCGCCTCATCGCGGGGGTCATCAACCGGCAGACGCGCTGCATCCTCATCGACCCCTACGCCAACGCGTTCTACAAGGGCCCGGGGGACAGCCCGTGGAAGCACGACCTCACGGACATGAAACCCCAGCTCCACGAGCGGAAGTGGGAGGTGGACTCCCTCTGCTATCCCATCCGGCTGGCGTACCGGTACTGGAAGCTCACCGCGGACACGTCCCCCTTCGACGATGCGTGGCGCCGGGCGATGCGCAGCGTGGTCGCCACGTTCCGCACGCAGCAGCGCATGCACGGGCGTGGCCCCTATCACTTCGAGCGCGTCACCGCCTGGCAGAGCGACACGGTGGCCGGAGGTGGGTGGGGCAATCCCGTCCGGCCGGTGGGGCTCATCGTGTCGATCTTCAGGCCCTCCGACGACGCGACGATCTTCCCGTTCCTGGTTCCGTCCAACCACTTCGCGGTGGTGTCGCTGGGCCAGCTCGCGGAGATGGCCACCGCGCTGGGACCCGGCGCGGACTTCGCCGCCGAGTGCCGCTCCCTGGCCGCCGAGGTCGCCGACGCCCTGCGCACGTACGCGGTGGTGGAGCACCCGACCCGGGGTCGGGTGTGGGCCTACGAGGTGGACGGATACGGTAGCCGCCTCTTCATGGACGACGCCAACGTGCCCAGCCTGCTGTCGCTCCCGTACCTGGGAGCGTGCGCGAAGGACGACGCGCTCTACCGGCGCACCCGTGCCTTCGTGCTCTCCGACGACGACCCCTACTGGTTCCGGGGCAAGGCGGCGTCGGGGGTGGGAGGGCCCCACGCGGGGCCGGGACGCATCTGGCCGCTGGGCTTGATGATGCAGGCCCTCACCAGCACGTCCGACGACGAAGTCGCCGGCGTCCTGCGCACGCTGAAGGACACGGACGCCGGCACGGGCTTCATGCACGAAGCCTTCGACAAGGACGACCCATCAGACTACACAAGGGCATGGTTCGCATGGGCGAATACGCTCTTCGGGGAGTTGATCCTCACGGTGCTGCACGAGAGACCGCACCTGCTGAAGACATGAGGACGAAGCGTGCGCCGGCGACGCCTCGCGCGCCGCCGGCGTCCCGGCGCCGGGGCGGCGGCGGCGAGGCCCGTCTCCGGCGGCTACGGGCTCGAGGGCCGCGACGGGCACGGCGGGTCGGGCTGCCCCTGGCCGCCGTTGCTGTTCTCGCGTCCTGCGCGCCCCCCGACCACCCGCCCGCCCTCCAGCAGGAGTCGCTGGCGCGCTGGGTGGATCCCTTCATCGGCACCGGCGGGCACGGCCACACGTATCCCGGCGCCACCGTCCCGTTCGGCATGGTCCAGGTGAGCCCCGACAACGGGCGCTCGGGTTGGGACTGGTGCTCCGGGTACAACTGGTCCGACTCGGTGCTCACGGGCTTCAGCCACACGCACCTCAGCGGAACCGGGATCGGAGACCTGCTGGACATCCTGGTCATGCCGGTGGCGGGCCCCGTGAACCTCGCCGTGGACACGCTCCCCGACGGCACCCGACCGTACGCAGACCGCCTGAGCCACGCCCACGAGCACGCGGAGCCGGGCTACTACTCGGTGACGCTCCAGCGCAGCCACATCAAGGTGGAGCTCACCGCGACGCGTCGGGTGGGCCTGCACCGCGTCACCTTCCCCGCCGGCGCGGACCCGGGGCTGGTCGTCGACCTCGGATACCACGAGAACTGGGACGCGCCCACCTCCACCCAGCTGACCCAGGTCGCGGACACCCTCTTCCTGGGACGGCGCTACAGCACGGGATGGGCCAAGGACGAGCGCATCCACTTCGCGCTGGTGACGTCCCGCCCGGTGACCCGTGTGGACATGGTGGGCACCTCCCCCCACCAGAGGGCGCTCCTGCACTTCGCCCCCGGCACCCACACCCTGCTGCTCAAGGTGGCGATCTCCTACGTCGACGAGCGCGGGGCGTTGGAGAACCTGGAGGCGGAGGCTCCGCTCTGGGACTTCGACGGCGCGCGGGCGCACGCCGCGCGCATGTGGGAGCGGGAGCTTTCCAAAGTCCGCATCACCGGAGGGACGCCGGCGGACAGGACGATCTTCTATACGGCGCTCTACCACACGCGCCTGGCGCCGATCCTGTTCGAGGACGTGGACGGCCGCTACCGGGGTGCCGACGGCAGGATCCACCGGGCGAAGGGCTTCGAGAACTACTCGATCTTCTCGCTGTGGGACACGTTCCGTGCCGCGAACCCGCTGAACACCATCCTCGATCCCGCCCGCGTGCACGACTTCGTGGCCTCCATGCTCGCGTTCGGCGACCAGCACGGGCTCCTGCCGGTGTGGCCCCTGGTGGGCAACGAGACCAACACGATGACGGGCAACCACGCGATTCCCGTCATCGTGGACGCGGTGCTCAAGGGACTGGCCGGCGTGGATCCGCGGCGGGCGCTGGCCGCCGCGGTGAAGAGCGAGTCCTCGGACATCCGCGACCTGGGCCTCTACCGCCGGTACGGCTTCGTCCCCTCGAACCTGGGCAGCGAGTCGGTGACGAAGACGCTGGAGTACGGCTACGACGACGCCACGGTGGCGCGCTTCGCCACCTTCGTGGGAGACAGCGCCACGGCCCGGACGTTCCGGGCCCGGTCCCGGGCGTGGCGCCACGTCTACGACCCCAGCACCGGCTTCATGCGTGGCCGCCTCACCGACGGCTCCTTCCGTGTGCCCTTCGATCCCCTGCGCGCGGACCACGGCCCGCACAGCGACTACACCGAGGGGAACGCGTGGCAGCACTCCTGGTTCGTTCCCCACGACGTCGCCGGTCTGGTGGCGGCCCACGGAGGTGACAAGCCCTTCGTCCGCCAGCTCGACGAGCTTTTCGACCAGGACACGGTCCTCACGGGCACGAACGTGGACGTGGACATCTCGGGCCTCATCGGCCAGTACGCCCAGGGCAACGAGCCCAGCCACAACATCGCGTACCTGTACGCGTGGGCCGGTCGCCCCGACCGGGTGGCGGACCGGGTGCGCCAGATCCTCGACACGCAGTACCGCGACGCGCCCGACGGGCTCCCGGGCAACGAGGACTGCGGGCAGATCTCCGCATGGTACGTCCTCAGCGCGCTGGGATTCTATCCGGCGGATCCCGCTTCGGGCGTGTACGTGCTGGGCCTGCCCCGCTTCGACGAGGCGCGCATCCGCGTGCAGCACGGGGTGTTCATCATCCGCGTCCACCGCGACGAGCCCGAGGCGCATTACATACGCTCCGTGCGTCTGGACGGCCGGGACTGGCCGTTCACCTACATCCGCCACGAGGACGTGGCCCGGGGCGGGCTCCTGCAGATCGAGCTGGGCGCCACGCCCTCCCCGACGTGGGGCCGGGCGCTGTGGACGCGACCACCTTCCGACTCCGACCCCGCGGACGTGGTGGTGGTGAGGGAGGAAGCGGAGAGGATGGCCCGGCGATGAGGGCGCTCTTGGCAGCCGTCCTCCTCACCACCGCCTGTGCCGCGCCGCATCCCGCCGTGGTGACCCGCGACCTGGACGCCGGATGGCAGCTCCAGCGCGTGGGCGACTCGACGTGGATCCCGGCGCATGTCCCGGGCACGGTGCACACCGATCTGCTGGCCGCCGGGCGCATCCCGAACCCCTTCGTGGGCGAGCGGGAGGCGAGCCTGCAGTGGATCGAGGACGCCGACTGGACGTACAGGACCGTGATCCGCGCGGACGCCGCGCTCCTGGCGCAGGAGCACGTGGAGCTGGCCTTCGACGGGCTGGACACCTACGCCGACGTGCGCCTGAACGGGAAGACGATCCTCACCGCGGACAACATGTTCCGGCAGTGGCGCGTGGACGTGAAGCGCGACCTGCACGTCGGCGCGAACACGCTGGAGGTGCGCTTCGCCTCGCCCATCCGCATGGGCAGACAGAAGGCCGCGGAGAGCCCCTGGCCCATCCCCCACCAGGAGCCGGACACGAAGAACACGCGGGCCTTCACCCGGAAGGCCGCCTACCAGTACGGCTGGGACTGGGGACCGCGCTACGTCACCAGCGGGATCTGGATGCCCGTCCGGCTGGAGGCATGGAGCGGGTCGCGGATCCGGAACGTGCGCGTGCGCACCGAGTCCATCTCGCCCCACGAGGCGCAGGTGCTCGTCGACGTGGAGGTGGCCTCGACGGCCGCCGGCGGGGTGCGTGTCGGCGCCCGCAGTCCCGACGGCGCCTTCGACCCGGTGCTCGTGGGCGCCGAGGTGAGGGCGGGCCTGGACACCGTGGAGCTCCGCGTGCGCATCCCCGACCCCGAGCTCTGGTGGCCCCGGGACCTGGGCAAGGCGCACCTATACGACATGGACGTGGACCTCACGCGCGAGAACCTCTGGGACCGTCGCCAGCTCCGCTTCGGCGTGCGCACCATCGCCCTGGACACGGCTGCGGACCCTGCGGACAGCGTGGACGCGGAGAAGGCGGAATCGGGCGTCGCCGACAGCGTCTCCATGCACCCGGCACACTTCACCTTCGTGGTGAACGGCGTGCCCTTCTTCGCACGGGGGGCCAACGTCGTGCCGCCGGACCACTTCCTGCCCCGGGCGGACTCGGTGACCTACGCGCGCCTGCTCGGCGACGCCGCCGCGGCCAACATGAACATGGTGCGGGTGTGGGGCGGCGGCGCCTACCTGCCCGACGTGTTCTACGACCTCGCCGACCAGATGGGCATCATGGTCTGGCAGGACTTCATGTTCGCCAACGCCATGGTGCCCGGCGACTCGGCGTTCGACGCCTCCGTGGCCGCCGAGGCGCACGACCAGGTGCGGCGCCTGCGGAACCACCCCAGCCTCGCCCTCTGGTGCGGCAACAACGAGATCGCCGAGGCCTGGGGTGCCTGGGGTTGGCAGGATGCGTACACGCCCGAGGTGCGTGCGCGGGTGGCCGCCGCGTATGCGCGTGTATTCCGCGGCATCCTGCCCCGGGCCGTGAGCGTGAACGACCCCTCGACACCGTACTGGCCCGCGTCGCCTCCCGTCTCGTGGGGGCGGCCCGAGGCCCTCATCCACGGGGACAGCCACTACTGGGCCGTCTGGCATGGGCGGCAGCCCTTCCGCGCGTATGCCGAGCACGTGCCTCGGTTCCGCAGCGAGTACGGCTTCCAGGCCCTGCCGGCTCCTGCGACCCTGGAGGCCTTCGACTCGGTGGCGCCGGCGAGCCTGGACGCGCCCGGGATGCAGGCGCACCAGAAGTTCGGCACCGGCCCGGACTACAACGGCTACACCATGATGCGCATGTACATGAGGCGCGAAGGGTGGCCGGATCCGCCGGACGACTCCGTGGATGCCTTCGGCTACGTGAGCCAGCTCCAGCAGGCCGCCGGCGTGGGGCTGGCCATGGAGGCGGATCGGCGCTCCTGGCCCCACAGCGGAGGCACCCTGTACTGGCAGCTCGACGACTCCTGGCCGGTGGTGTCGTGGTCCGGCCGCGACTACTTCGGCCGGTGGAAGGCCCTTCAATACAAGGCGAGGCAGGTGTTCGCGCCGGTGGCGGTGCTGGCCGACAGGTGGGCGGACACCGTGCACGTGTGGGCCATCGCGGACACCGGCCGCGTGGAGGGGATCCTCGAGGTGCGCACCGTGGACATGGATGGAGGCGCGCCACGGGTGCGGGCCACCATCCCCGTGACCCTCCGGGGGGGCGCCGCGCCCCTCGTCTGGAGGTGGCCGATGGACTCCCTGCTGGCCGGCGCGTCTCCGAGGCGCACCGTCATCGAGGCGCGCCTGGTGAACGACAGCACGTCCATCGCCCGCGATCTGACCTTCGGGGTGGTCCCCGACTCGCTGGAGCTCCCCGACCCCGGCGTGCGCGTCGTGTCCGCCCGACGCGACGGCGACGCCTGGCGGCTCAGGCTCACGGCGGCGCGCTTCGCCTTCGGCGTGCGCGTCACGGTGGACGGCATGGGCGCCCGCTTCTCCGACGACTACTTCGACTTGCTGCCCGGAGACACGAAGACCGTGGTGGTCACGCCGGACCGGCCCATCGACGACCTGACCGGACGGTTGCAGATCCGGACGCTGGCGGGCCTGGTACGGCACTGATCCGGATTGGGGCGGTGGGTCGCGACGGCAGCGACGAATCGACTTGCGCCCCTAAGCGGCGGCCCGCAGGAACCATGTGCCCGACGGCGCGTCGCTCCGAGCGAAGGGCCCGCGTCCCCACCCCGCCCCTCGACTCAGTCCGTCGGCGCCTGCACGATGAAGCCGTCGAAGAGCACGGTTCCCGAGAGCCGCTCGCGGATGGCGATGAAGAACGGTCGGTCGGCCTTCACCACCACCGGCCCGGCGGGCATGGACGTGACCCCCATCTCCACCGACGTTACCGCCGCGGCCTCCGTACCGGTCTCGTCCACCTTCAGGAACGTCTTCTGCTTCACCTTCTGGATGTAGAGCTGGACGGCCCGGGACATGGGTGTGAAGTCGGCCTTGTCCGGGTCGAAGGCGTCCACCATGCCCAGCGCCTCAAGGTCACCGTTCAGGGTGCGCCCCCACTCGAGCTGGAAGCGCGGCAGGTGCACCTCGACCACCTGCTCGGACCAGGTCTCGTCGGACGTGCCGGCGGTGTCGAGGAGGGCGCCCAGATCCGTGGCGACATCGTCCAGGGTGTAGCCTTCCCTGGGCACCGCCACGGTCATCACGAACGCGCCACCGCCGTATGGGATCTCCACGGCCTGCCACGTGTCGGTGGCGCGGTAGGGCAGCGTGTCCTTCTTGGTCATGAAGCGGACGTCCTGCGTTCCGCCGTCCGCGAGGTGGAAGGGCCCCGCATACGTGTCGGCGGGGTCGAAGCTCTTGGTCCAGTCGCCCTTGAAGTAGACCGCGTTCAGCAGGAAGGCCATCGTCGCCGGGTCGATGGGCGGTTGGACGATCCCGTCGATGCGATCGTTCGTCGCCTGCTTCACCCAGTCGTTGATGGTCACCGCCGCGGACGGATCGCCGAAGTCCAGACCCTGGACCTCGGCGTCGAAGTACGCATGCACGGTGTCGAGGAAGGGCTGCTCCATCTGGAACGTGTTGCGGTGGAAGATCGCGTTCGCCACGTCCAGCTGGACCGTGGGGTCGAGGTTCTCGAGGAGGTCCAGGAGATCGCGGTACGACGCGTCGATGTCGGACAGCGACATGGAGCCGAAGCCCAGGGTGGCGCGCATCTGATCCAAGGTCTCGCCGGCGGCGCCGTTCATGGTCATCCCCAGCGCCATGGACGCCGACAGCGGAGACAGGAAAACCGTGGAGTCCGGCGCGGCGGCATGCACCTGCGCCAGCAGGTTCACGGCGAAGACGTTGCTCGCCTGGATGAGGGCCTGCTCGGTGGAGCCGAGGGGGCGCGGCAGCTCGGTGATGGGCTTGGCCGGCCCGGGCCCCGTGGGACCTTCGCCACAGGCGGCGACCAGGAGGGTGAGGGCGGTACACAGGGCGGCCCCGGGCAGGTGGGTGCGCCGGCGGATGCTACGCATCGTATGCTCCGGTGGTGGTCACGCCGATTCGCTCGTAAAGATACGACCGTTCCGAGTGGTTTGTGACGGGCGGGGGCGGGCGTGTCGCCCGGGGCTGGTCCGGCCCTTGTCAGGATTCGGCTCTGCCCGGCTCGCGACGGCGCTCCACCCGGGACCCGCCGCCCGTCGAACGCGTCACACGCCGGGCTCCGCCTGCGTCCTACCCCTCCGGCGCCTGCACGATGAAGCCCTCGAAGAGCACGGTGCCGGTGAGGCGCTCGCGGATGGCCAGGAAGAAGGGGCGGTCCGCGACGAGGCCGCTGCTGTTGGAGAGTGCGACTACGCCCACGGACGTCGTCGCCGCGGCCTCCGTCCCGGTCTCGTCCACCTTCAGGAACGTCTTCTGCCTCACTTCGCTCACGTAGGTGGCGCCGTCACACGGCCCCCCGCACATCGGCGTGAAGTCGCCCCCGTCGAACGCGTCCACCATCCCCAGAGCCTTCAGGTCGTCGTTCAAGGTACGTCCCCACTGGAGCTGGAAGCGCGGTAGGGTCACCTTGTCGACGCTCATGGTCCAAGCGGCATCGGGAGCCAGCAAGGCCGGCAGGTCGGCGACGATGGCGTCCAGGCCGCGATCCCAGGCCGGGACGGCGACGATCATCTCGAAGGCGCGCCCCCCGTAGGGGATCGCGACGGCCCCCCAGCCGTCCCGAGCCAGGAAGCCGAGGGTATCCTTCTTCGTCATGAAGCGGACGTCTCTGGTGCTGCCGTCCAGGAGGTGGAAGGGTCCGGTGTACGTGTCGGCCGGGTCGAAGCGCTTCGTCCAGTCGCCCTTGAAGTAGACCGCGTTCAGCAGGAAGGCCACCGTCGTCGGGTCAATAGGCGTCTCGACGATGCCGTCGATGCGGCCGTTCGTCGCCTGCTTCACCCAGTCGTTGATCGTGCCGGCCGCCGACGGGTCGCCGAAGTTCAGGCCCTGGACCTTCGCGTCGAAATACGTGCGCACGGTATCGAGGAAGGGTTGTCCCATCCGCCACGTGCTCTCGTGGAAGATCGCGTTGGCCAGGTCGAGCTGGACCCTGGGATCGAGGTTCTCGAGGAGGCCCAGCAGGCTCCGGTACGATGCGTTCACGTCCGCCATGGGCATCGACCCGAACCCCAGCATCTGCCGCATCTGGTCCCGGGTCTCGCCGGCGACCCCGTTCATGGTCATCCCCAGCGCCATGGACGCCGACAGCGGCGACAGGAAGATCGTGGAGTCGGGCGTCTCCTCGTACGCCTGCGTGAGCAGGTCCACGGCGAAGGCGTTGCTCGCCTGGACGACGGCCTGCTCGCTCGAGCTGAGGGCACGTGGCAGCTCGGTGATGGGCTTCGCCGGCCCGGGCCCCGTGGGGCCTTCGCCGCAGGCGGCGAGCAGGGAAACGACCAGGGTGAGGGCGATACACAGGGCGGCACCGGGCAGGTGGGCGCGCCGGCGGATGCCAGGCATCATATGCTCCCGTGAGGGTCGGGACTTGTCGCTCATACAGGGATACGAACGGCGGAGGCCGTCCGTGACGCGGCTGAGCGCACCCTCGCGCCGACCTGGGGTATGGAGAGCGGTCGGCGACAGAGCAATCCTTACGGGAGGTGGAGCGTGGCCCAGTGCCAGGGGACGACCAGGAAAGGCGACCGCTGCAAGCGCGACGCCCGCGAGGGCTCGGCGTTCTGCGCCATCCATCAGGATCAGGAGATCCGCGCGAGATCCGAGCCCACGGACTCGGGAGAGTGGGATCGGGATGCCGTCGTGAAAGCCGCAATCGGCTTCGCGCTCGTGGGCGTCATCCTGTTCTGGGGGCTGCGCCGGTAGAACGGCACGCCGGCCTTCGAGCCGCCGACAGGCGCGGGCCGGCCGGCGTGTCCGGCGCTCCCGGCCCGTCGCAGGTCGTTCGACCCGGCGCCAGCCTCCCGGCCTGTGATGGCTGCCCCCACTCGGCGCCGGATATCGCCGCGTATTCGATGTCGAACCGGTCCAGCAGGGTGCTGAAGAAGGGGAGCACCCTGTTAACGGCCCCGCGCGCGCATGGTCCGTACGTTATCCTCGTGGGTCTTCCTGTAGAACGCGGGCACGGCACCCGGGTCCATCACCGTGCCGTCGAGGAGTGAGCGCAGATACGCCACGGCCTCCTCGATGAGCTCCCGGCCGCCGCTGCGGCCGTGCGCCGGGATCACCGAAGTGACGGCTTCGTCGTCCCTCCAGCGCTCCAGGCCCTCGACCCATGCGCCCACCGTCCCTCCGTCGTTCACCACGGGAAGGGGGGTCTCCACGGTGTCCCCGGCCAGGAGCACGCCCCACTCGGGCACGAAGCCCACGATGCAGTCCGGAGTGTGACCCGGGAGGGTGTGCAGGCGCAGCGTGACGCCGCCGAGGTCGAGGGTCAGCTCGTCGGCGAACGTCGTGGTGGGTGGCAGCAGGTGGACGGCGCGCCACGCCTCCGGGTCGGCACGGAGGCGTGCCTCGAGCTCGGCGGGGACGTCGGCGGCGAAGCGCGTCGACGCTGAGCGCTGAGCGACCACGGATTCAACGCCGGCGATCCCGCACGCTCCCCACGCGTGGTCCCAATCCGCGTGGCTGTAGACCACCGTGACCGGCAGCTCACCCACGAGGCTCGCCACCGGCGCCATCTGGGAAGGATGCGCCAGGGTGTCCCAGACGACGGCACGCTCGGCGCCCACCAGCACGGCCGCCCGCACGTCGAAGGCCTCCACCTCCGTCTCCAGGAGGTGGAGGCCCCGGCCGACGCTGCGGAGGTCCGGCGGACGAGCCGTGCCCGGCGTCACTTGGGAGGAACGACGTTCTGGTTCAGGTGGAAGACGTTGTCCGGATCCCACGCGCGCTTGACCTGCCGCAGCTTTTCGTAGCTGGCGCCGTAGCTCTCCTTCACGCGACCCATGTCGTCTTCCGCCATGAAGTTCGTGTAGCCGCCCTCGAATCCCGAATACGGGTGGATGGCGTCGTGTACCCACGCACCCATGCGGTGTTTGCGGAGTCGTCGGCGGCGTCCTCCCAGACGCCTATGACGTTCACGACGAAGCCGGCATCCCGGTGGGCGAAGGCCGTCGCGTCCGGCGGCACGTCGTGAACGGCGCCGTCACTGAGGTACAGGTGCATGGTGGAGGTCATGGTGGGCACGCTCGGACCGTGCTCCATGTGGGTCTCGACGGCCTCCTCGGGGAGGCTGCGCACGAAGTCCGACTTCCAGTAGTGCCTCAGCCCCGCGGGAACGAGGGCGTCGAAGGCGCTCTGGAGCACCGGGTAGGGCATGGGGCCCACATGCTCTGCCACTACGGGACCCGCCGCGCGTATGGGCTTCAACACTTCCTCGGCCTCGGCCGGATCACCGCTCCAGCACACGACCAGGGCGCACAGCGTATCGCCGTGGCGTGCCTCGGGGATGAAGGGAAGTGGAGGCGCGATCTGGAACGCGAAGAAGCCGCTCAACTCCCGGGGAGCAGCCATGAAGTGGTCCCGGAAGAAGCGCATGACGTCCGCCGCCGCGTCCAACTCGTAGAAGATGGGCCCACCGACGACCTGATCCACCGGGTGGAGCTTGAACTCGAACGACGTGACCACGCCGAAGTTGCCGCCGCCGCCCCGGAGCGCCCAGAAGAGGTCCGGGTTCTCCTCCTCGCTGGCGGTGACCAGGCGGCCGTCCGCCGTCACGACCTGCGCGGAGACCAGGTTGTCGCACGTGAGACCGAAGCGACGGGACAGATAGGGCCCGAGTCCGCCGCCCACGGTGAGCCCGCCGACGCCCGTGGACGAGAAGAAGCCTGCCGGTGTAGCCAGACCGAAGGCGTGCGTCGCGTGGTCGAGCTCCCGCAGCAGCGCGCCTCCGCCGATGCGCGCCGTCTTCTCGCGGGGGTCCACGAACACGTTGTGGATGGCGGACAGATCCAGCACCACGCCGTCGTCACAGGTGCCGTACCCCGGCACGCTGTGCCCGCCGCCCCGCACGGCCAGCACCAGGCCGGCTTCCCGTGCGGCGCGCACCGTCGCCAACACATCGGCGTCGTCCTGTGCCTGGACGACGACCTGCGGGCGCCGGTCGATCATGGCATTGTAGACGCTGCGAGCGTCGTCGTACGCCTGGTCGCCCGGGTCACGACCCTGCCTCGGACCGATGTGGCGAGCTTCTCCGCGATGTCGTCGTTCATGTCGCTACCCTCCCCGCCAGGTGGGTGGATTCTACAGGCGTAGACCCTAACCCTCGTATCGTTCTCGTATCAAGAACGATTACAGGGTCAGCGGGGACGACCGGGGCCCCCTGGGCACACACGGGGCCTGCCTCCCGGAGGGGTGCCGGCGCCTACCTCCCCCGCCTCATCGGCGCCCTTCCGCTCATCTTGAACTCCCTCGGCGGCTTCGCCCCCAGCAGGTTCTCCACGAAGTAGTCCCAACGCCTGCGCGTGATGTACGCGTTGTCGGCGCCGTAGCCGTGGCGCTGGTTGGGAAGCATGAGCATGTCGAAGTCCTTGTTGGCCTTGATGAGCGCGTCCACCACCTCCAGGGTGTTGTTGGGCGGCACGTTGTTGTCCATGGTGCCGTGGACCAGCATGAGCTTCCCCTTGAGGTTCTTCGCCAGCAGCTCGTTGGCCTGGTTGTCGTAGTTGCTGGTGCCGTCGGGGTTGGTCTTCAGGAGCCCCTGCCACTTCTCGCCCCAGTCGTCCTCGTAGATGCGGTTGTCGTGATTCCCGGACTCCGACCAGGCCACCTTGTAGAAGTCGGGGTAGCGCAGGATCCCGTCGGTGGACGCGAAGCCCCCGCCGGAGTGCCCCCAGATCCCCACCCGGCTCAGATCCATCCACGGGTGACGCGCGGCCAGCTGCTTGATGGTGGCGATCTGGTCGGGGAGCCCGTTGTCCCCCATGTCGCCGTAGTACGCCGCGTGGAAGGCCTTGGAGCGCATGGGCGTGCCCATGGCGTCCACCGTAACCACGACGAAGCCCAGTTCGGCCAGTGCCTGGTTGGTCCTCCGCGCCGCGCTGAAGCTGCGGCTTCCCACGCTCCCGGTCTGCGGTCCGGGATACAGGTAGTTCACAATGGGATACGCCTTCGTGGTGTCCATGTGGGTGGGCGTGTACATGAGGCCGTAGAGGTCGGTCTTCCCGTCCCTGGCCTTGGTGGTGAACGGGATGGGTGCCTTCCAGCCCGCCGCCACGAGCCGGGAGATGTCCGCCTTCTCAAGGGGCATGACCTCCTTGCCGTTCATGTCCCGGAGCACCGACGTCGGAGGGATCACCGGCGTGGACCACGAGTCCACGAAGTAGCGCCCGTCGGGAGAGAGCGTGATGGTGTGGTCGGCGCTGTCGGGGGTGAGGAGCTTCACGTCTCCGGGCTTCCCCTTCGCGTCGATGCTGGTGCTGTAGAAGTACTGGAAGTAGGGGTCACCGGGCTCGCGACCGGCACCGGTGAAGTACAGTCTACGCGCCGTGCGGTCGATCTTCAGGACCTGGAGGACGTTCCAGTCGCCCTGGGTGATGGGGTGTTGCAGCCGCCCCGTCCTCAGGTCGTAGAGATAGAGGTGCCCCCAGTTGCTCCGCTCGGAGTACCAGATCACGTCGTTGGAGCCCTCCAGCACGTGCCAGTTCACCTTGTTGTAGCCGGACTCGAAGAAGGTGTTGACCTTCTCCTCCAAGACGTCGCGCACCGCGCCGGTGGCCGGGTCGGCCATGCGCAGGTGCTCGTCCTGGTGGTTGCGGGAGGTGGACACGAAGGCCAGCTGATTCGAGTCGGGGCTCCACTCGACGTCGGTGAAGGAGCCACCGCACGCGACGTCGTCGCAGATGGTGGAGCGGTGCTGGTCCGGCGGCATCTGCAGGCGGGTCACTCGGGGACCGTCGAGGTCGATGACCACCCGGGAGATGCGGAAGATGACCGTGTCCTCGGGAAGCGGGTACTTCCACGCCTCCAGCGTCGGATGACCGATGGCGGTGCTCACGAGGTACATGTCCCCGACGCCCCGCTCGTCCATCTGGAAGGTGGCGATCTTCCGCGAGTCCGGGGACCAGAGCACCACCGGCCGGTCGCTCTTCGTCCACCCGGCGTTGTCGGTGGCGTAGCCGTAGTCCTTCACGCCATCGGTGGTGAGCCGGCGCTCCTTCCCGGTGGCCACGTCCCGTACCCAGAGGTTGTAGTCCCGGATGAAGACGGCCTTGGTGCCGTCTGGAGACAGTACTTCCTTGCGGTTCGGACGCGCCTCCGGAGGCGCGGCGGTGCACGCCTTGCCCGCCGCGTCGCACACGAACGCGCGCCGGCCGACCCTGAGCTGGGGGCCCTGGTCCGTGAGGGCCGTCATGTCCAGGTCGTAGGCGCCCACCTCCACGCCCGCCGCCGCCGAGAGCGCCCTCGCCACGGCTTCATGGTCGAAGGCGCGGGCCTTCTTCCTCGAGTGGGGGGCCACCAGGATGTACTCCGCCCCCTGCGGGATCTGGTTCCGGTACCAGAACCGGTCTCCGGACAGCCAGTGCGCACGCACGGCGCCGTTGGAGACCAGGGGATCCATGTCGGCGGCCATGTAGTGCTCCGCACGGGTGTACTCCGCGGCGCTGACGGAGTCGGGGCGGTAGGGCGGAAGCTGCTGGGCGGCCAGCATGCGCGGCGACGCCAGCGCCAGCGCGAGGAAGGTGCAAGTGGCCGGGACATGCCTGACGGCGGCGGCGGAGGAACATCGCGGGATCGAGCGCATGGGAGCCTTCCGGGGTACGACGGGTCAATGGACGGGGATCGACGGGTCCGACGGTGCGCGCCGGGTCGCCCGCGCGCACGGACCCGTGATGATACGCAGGTTGCGCCCCCTCGTCAGCCGAAGGGACGTCCGGGCAACCGCGCGCCGCTACGTCCGCCGGCTCACCCCCGCCGTCCCGGGGAGCGCTTCGCTGCCGGCCAGCATCGAGGTCGCGGAGCATCGCCGGGGAAGGCGGAACGGCGCCCACGCCCCCCGAACCGTCCGGCTTTGCGTGCCCTTCCCTTACATGAAATTATCCATATATTTTCATACTTATTGTCCTTCAGGCCCGTTCGGACCTTCATCGACCCATGCCGAGCTACGACTTCGTCTGCCAGGATTGCGGCGCCTCGTACGAGACGCGCCTCTCCATGTCCGCCTATTCCGCGGGGGAGGGACGCGAGTGCCCGAAGTGCGGCTCCAAGCGCGTGGAGCGGGCGTTCACCACGGTGAACGTCATCGCCGGGAGTCACTCCGGCGGCAGCTACGGCGGGAGCTCGTGCGGCTCCAGCGGCTTCTCCTGAGCGTCGTGACCTGATCGCCCGGTCCGGGCGAACGACGCTCATCAAACGCGCGGGGCGGCGGCCGGCTAACGCCGGGCACGCGCGCTCCCCTTTGCCCGGGATTGCCAGGCGCCGCCGCGCGGCGGCATGTTCCGCGGCCATGGCACCCTCCCTGTTCACCCGTGCCGACGCGCATCGGGACCGCCTGGCGGTGGTCGCGCCGGAAGGGGTGTACACATTCCGTGACCTGCTGACATCCTCGGCGACGGCGGCGACGCGCCTGCTTGCCGGACGGGACGACCTCGAGGAGGCGCGGGTCTGTCTGCTCGTCCCTCCGGGGTGGGACTGGGTGGCGGCGCACTGGGGGACCTGGCGAGCGGGGGGCGTCTCGGTTCCCCTGGGAGTGACCCATCCGACGGCCGAGCTGGCCTGGGTCCTGGACGACGCGAAGCCCGAAGCCGTGGTGGTCCACCCCGACCTCGTGGAGCGGGTCGCCCGGCCGGCGCGGGAGCGGGGTATCCCGCTCCTCTCCACCCCCACGCTGCTGGAACCGGGCCCGGTGGGACGGCTCCCCGACCTGGATCCCGGACGGCGCGCGATGATCCTCTACACCTCCGGGACGACGGGACGGCCCAAGGGAGTCGTCACCACCCACGCGAACATCGAGGCGCAGGCGCGGGCCCTGGTGGACGCGTGGAGCTGGTCGGAGGACGACCACATCCTGCTGACGCTCCCTCTGCACCACGTGCACGGGATCGTCAACGTGCTCACGTGCTCCCTCTGGTCCGGAGCGGTATGCCAGATCCTCCCGACCTTCGACGCCGACGAGGTGTGGACCCGTTGGGCGAGGGAGGACATCACGCTGTACATGGCTGTGCCGACGCTGTACCAGAGGCTCATCCGGGCCTGGGAACGCACGGACGCGGACACGCAGGCGCGGTGGAGCCGGGCCGCAGCGTACCTGCGCCTCATGGTCTCCGGATCGGCGCCGCTCCCCGTCCCCGTTCTCGAGCGCTGGGAGGAGATCACCGGTCACCGCCTCCTGGAGCGATACGGGATGACGGAGATCGGCATGGGGCTCTCCAACCCCCTCGTGGGGGAGCGCCGTCCCGGGTACGTGGGCCAGCCCCTCCCGGGCGTCGAGATCCGCCTCATGGACGACGACGGTCGGGTCGTCGGGCCGGGAGTCCCCGGCCAGATCCAGGTGCGCGGACCCGGCGTCTTCCTGGAGTACTGGGAAAGGCCGGAGGCCACCGCCGACGCCTTCGCGCCCGACGGTTGGTTCCGGACCGGCGACCGCGCGGTGCTGGACGACGGCAGCTACCGGATTCTGGGTCGGGAGTCGGTGGACATCCTCAAGACCGGCGGTGAGAAGGTGTCCGCCCTGGAGATCGAGGACGTGATGCGCACGCACCCCGCGGTGGCCGACTGCGCGGTGGTGGGCGTGGCGGACGCCGACTGGGGCCAGCGCGTGTGCGCCGCGGTGGTAGCGGCGGACGAGCTCGAGGACGTGGAGGAGCTGCGCGCCTTCGTCGCGGAGCGTCTGGCTCCGTTCAAGGTGCCCAAGGACATCCTCATCGTGGATGCGCTGCCGCGGAACGCCATGGGCAAGGTGACGAAGTCGGAGGTGACGGCCCTGTTCGCTCCGCGGGACGACGGCCCGTCAGGATGACGGCGCAGGCTGCTGCAGAAGCGCCCCCCGAAAGCGCTCCTTGAGGAGCGCGCCGTCCCGGGGCGGAAGGACCAGCGGCGGCGACTCCGCCAGGACCTTCACCACGGCCAGGAGCGGTCCCGGGGCCTCGTGGATCGCCCACCGCAGCCCGGGGACCTCGTCCTCCCGCGTCACCGTGGACGTGCGCGCGAAGCCGCACGCCTTCGCCACCGCGGCGAGGTCCACGCCGTGGGCCGTGTGCGTGGGCTGCATGCCCGTCTCGCCGTAGCGCTCGTTGTCCAGCACGACGACGGCGAGGTTCGCGGGCCCCTGCACGCCCACGGTGGCCAGGGCGCCCAGCCCCATGAGCATCTCGCCGTCCCCGGTGACGACCAGGACCCGGCGGCGGGGACGGGCGCACGCGAGGCCGAGACCCATCATGGTGGCCTGGCCCATGCCACCCCACAGCGAGAACGTCAGCGGGTGGTCTCCGGCCGCGGCGCAGTCCCACGCCGAGGCCCCCAGACCGGCGACCACCAGGAGGTCCCCACGCTCCGCCAGGAGCGCCGCCACGACCTCGCGGCGGTGGAGCGACGCGCTCACCCGGATACCTCCACGAAGCGCTTCACCCCGATGACCAGCTGGGCGACGAGCACGGCCACCGCCGTCTCTCCGGCGTGCGCATCGTACGCGCGGCCCATGGCCCTCCTCACCGTAGGCGCCACGTCCCCCGGCGTGTCGGCCCTGTACACCTCCGCACCCATGGCCTCCAGCACCGCGGCGGCGGCGCCCCCCATGGGAAGCTGCCAGGGATTGGTCTCGCCGTCCTCGCCGCGCATGGTCACCAGCATCACCAGGGGAAAGCGGCACTCTCGCGCCATGGCCAGGGCGTTCACCACGTTGCCCACGCCGCTGGACTGCATGAGCACGACGCTCTTCGCGCCCCCGAGCCATGCTCCGGCCGTCAGGCCCACACCCTCCTCCTCGGACGTGAGGGGCACGGCGCGCATGCGCGGCTCGGCATGGCACAGATCGATGAGGCGCTTATGGCCCGCGTCGGGGACATAGGCGACCTGCGTGACACCCGAGTCCATGAGGACCCGGTGGACGAGGAGGGGCCAGTCGGCAACCGGGCGTGGGGCGTCTGGGGCAGCCATGGCTGGAAGGTCGCGACTCGCCCCGCGAGCCGGAAGTCGCAGGGGACGGCCGGCGACTGCGGCCCGATGCCTCAGGCCACCGGGAGCGGCGAGGGCAGCTGACGTGGGCAGCGCGTCAGGTGCTCTCCCGCCGCAGCAGGGCGAACGCGGTATCGGCCCCGACGCCGCGCGCGAACGCCAGATCGATCCAGAGCAGGGCCAGGTGCTCGAGGAGGTATGCCTGCGCCAGCGGCCCGGCATCGATGGGATCCAGCCCCGCATCCGCCACCAGGCCTCCCACGATGCGCCGGGCCTCCGCGTCGTCCCCGCAGTACGGCCCGGCCGCGCGCACCGTTGCGTGGACGGGATCGGCGAGGCTTCGGAAGTGGATGGTGTTGAAGGCCTTGACCACACGGGTCCGCGGTGCCGCCGCCTGGATGCGCAGCGCCAGCGAATCGCCCGCGGGCAGGTCGAGGCCCACGCGGTTCGTGAGGTCCACCAGGATCTGACCTTCGCGAAACGAGAGGCCGGAGACACCGCGCACAGCCTCCCCGCCGGGGAACGTGAGAAGCACCGCGTCGCCGTGCGCGATGGCGTCGTCGTTGGCACCGCCCTGGATGCCCGCATCCAGGTCCGCCGCCACCGTGCGTCCGCGCCCGGGGTCGCGAGAGCCGAGGAGCACGTCGTGCCCGGCGTTCGCCCACAGGCGTGCCAGGGTGGTGGCCATGCGGCCCGTTCCCAGGATTCCAATACGCATGTCGTCCTCGCTAACGTGTCCTCCGTCGGTGGATATGGCCCTGGTCCTGCTCGTCGTCCGGCCGCACGACCGACCTCGAGCGGGGCCCGGCTTGGAGAATGGTGGTACGCCGCCCGGTCTCCAGGTTCCTCGAACGACAGAACGACAGATGGAGCATGTTCCATGACGTGGCACCGCTTACCAGGTGGAGGCAGGAACGTACGGCTCGTCGCCGCCATCTGCGTCGCGGCCCTCGCCGGATGTGGCTCCAGCGCTACCGGGCCCCGGACGCCGAAGATGGAGGTGCTCCTCACCGACGCACCTTCGGACGTGCTCGACAGTGCCCGGGTGTGGATCTCCCGCGTGTACCTCCAGGGAGGCGGGGGAAGCCAACCCGACACCACCGCCGCCGCCGACACCGCCACCGCCCATGCCGTCACCGCGGACCGCGTGGATCTCTTCGACGATCCGGCGAACCCCAGGGAATACGACCTCCTCACCTTGCGTGACAGCCTGGAGGCGGACGTCACCGGCCTCGTCCCCGTGAACGCCGGCACCTATCAGGCTCTCCGCTTCGTCGTGGACAGCGCCCGGGTGACCCTCGAAAAGGGCTACACCTTCGGGGACGGGACCACCAGCGCGGTCCTGATGACGCCGAGCGCGGACACCAGCGGCATCGAGGTGAAGCTGAGCCATGTCCTGGTGGTCGACGACGGCCAGGACATCACGGTCACCGTGGACTTCAACGTCGATGCGAACTTCGTCGTCCAGACGGACCAGCAGACCGGACAGGTGGGCGCGATCCGCTTCACCCCCGTGCTGACGGAAAAGGGTGTGCAGATGACGGCACCCTGACCGCCGACCGCCATACGGCCGGAATGCGTCGGCCCACCCTGAAGAGGGTGGGCCGACGTACCGGTGCACGGGTGCGTGCCCTTCCCGCGCGGCGGGCGTTAGCAGGGTGCTGAAAAAGGGGAGCACCCCGCTAGCTGTCGAGCATCCCCGTCGCCTGCTCCAACCCCGAGCTCAGGCGGTCCAGCGCGTCGGAGATCTCGGTCACGTACTTCGACACGTTGTCCCACTCGCGCTGCTCCACGCCCTCGCGCACCCCGGGCAGCGTCTTCACGCCGTACCCGGTCCAGAAGCCCGGCGCGTAGATCATGTGCCGGAACCACGGCCGCCGGGGAAGCCCGTCGGGACTCAGCAGGCGCTCCTCCAGGCCCTGGAGCAGCCCGTTGAGGTTGCGCGCCTCCTGCTCGGAGGGACCTCCCGCCGCCATCTTCCCGGCCAACGCGGCGTCGTACGCCGTTGCCGCCTTGCGCAGGCGAGCCACCGAGTTCTCGAGAGGAGCGAAGTTTAGGTACGGCACCGAGTCCTTCTTCTGTGGCACCACCCACGTCTCCGTTGGATCGTCCGCCAGGGCATACGCCTTGATGTCCACCAGGTGATCGAGGCGCTGGGTGCTCGTCCGCATGTCGCCGGCGAGCTTCTCCACCTGTCCCAGGTACGTGTGGATACGGTTGGCGAGGCTGCTGTACCTGAACGGGAGCACGTCGGCGTCGGCGAGGCGCAGCGTGGCACGCCCGCCGGTCTTCGCCAGCGCGACACCGTACTCGAAGGTGGGATCGCCGAAGCGCCGATAGTAGTCGAAGGAGTCGAATACGGAGTGGTACGAGCCACCGCCCCCCTCACCGCCGTAGCCGATGTTCAGCGAGGGGATCCCCAGGTGCTGCAGGAACGGCGTGTAGTCCGACCCCGATCCCAGGGGCGAGATCTCCAGATCACCCCGTGCGGCGCCGTCGTTTCCAGCCACCTCGAGCCTGGCCCGCAGCCGCGCCAACGCCGTCGCTCCCGTCTCGGGATCCTTCACGTCTCCGGCGATCTGCGTGACGAAGCGCTCGAGCTGGTGTGAGCCGCCCACGCCCAGGAACCCCCTCCCGTTGCTGTCGGAGTTGATGTAGGCCACGGCCTTCCTCTCGAGCTCGGCGGCATGGTCCTCCGCGAACTCCGTGGAGCCCAGCAGGCCGGGCTCCTCCCCATCCCAGGACGTGTAGACGATGGTGCGCTGCGGGCGCCACCCGCTCCTGGCGAGGATGCCCACCGCCCGCGCCTCCTCCAGGAGCGCCACCTGGCCGCTCAGGGGATCTCCGGCGCCGAACACCCAGCCGTCCATGTGGTTGCCGCGGAGAACCCACTGGTCGGGATACCGGGAGCCGGGCAGCATGGCCACCACGTCGTGGGCCGGCACCAGATCCCAGTTGAACGCGAGCTTCAGGTGCACCTTGGCCGGACCGGGGCCCAGGTGGTACGGGAGCGGCAACGCGCCCCGCCACGACGGGGGAGCCATGGGCCCCGACATGGCCGCGAGGATCGGCTCGGCGTCCTGGTAGGAGATGGGCAGCACGGGGATCTTCATGATCACCGGCGAGTCCTTGCGATCCATGCGCTTGGCGTCCCTGGTCGCTCCCACCCCCGGCGTGAGGGGATCACCCGGATACTGGGGCATGTCCTCCACCGAGCCCCGCTGGAACCCGTCTTCCCGCCGCCATGCCCCCTTCGGGTACACGTCACCGTTGTAGTAGCCGTCGTCCCTGGGATCGGAGTAGATGAGGCATCCGATGGCCCCCTTCTCCGCCGCCACTTTCGGCTTGATTCCCCGCCACGACCCGCCGTAGCGGGCCAGGACGATCTTGCCCCTCACGTCGATGCCCCTGCGGGCGAGCTCCTCGTAGTCCTGGGGGACCCCGTAGTTGACGTAGACCACCTCCGCTTCCACGTCCCCGTCGGCGGAGTACGCGTTGTAGGGCGGCAGGCGTCCCTTCACGATGGCCGACGTGGCGTCCTCCTTCAGCACCGGCTCCGCCAGGTTCATGCGTCGACGCGTCGGCGCCACCAACTCCAGGAGCCGCTCCCTGGGCGTGGGGAAGAGCACCTGATAGGTGTCGATGCGCGTCTGGAAGCCCCAGGCCCGGTAGTGCGCGGCGATCCACTCGGCGTTCGCCGAGTCTCCGGGAGAGCCGAGCTGGTTGGGGTGGCGCGACAGGTACTTCAGCCACACGCGCAGGCTGTCGGGCTGAAGCTGCGCGTCGAGGCGCGCCTCGAGCTCCCGCTGGGCGCGACTGCCGGCCTGCGTGAACCCCCACAGGGGTGTCTCGTCGGCGGTCTGGACCGGGGTGAACGCCAGCAGCGAGAGGCCGGCGACGGCGATGAGGGTCGAAGGGACGAGAAGACGGCGCATGGATCCTCCAGTGGAGCGGACGGAGCGGGAACCTCGTGCGGTGTCCAGGGACAGCATCATCGGGCTTCTCGGGCCCGTCGGCAACGTGCGGGAGCCTGCCCCGGAGGCGGCACGAGAGAACCCCCTCCCGGCGAGACGTGTACCATCCGACGAGAAAGCCCGACGGGTGTCGGGCTGCCAGCGAGAATGGAGGTGGACCCATGGCCGTGCGCGCGCGCCCGTCTTCCCTTCCGATCCTCTTCCTGTTGCTCCTGCCCGCCGGGTGCGCATCGGCCACCGGAAGCGCGAACCCCTTCGCGGCGGCGTCGGGTGCGAGTCGGATCCACATCAAGGTCCAGAACGACAACTTCTACGACGCCACCATCTGGGCCGTGGTGAACGGCGCGCGCCAGCAGAAGCTCGGCGTCGTGACGGGCAAACAGAACGCGGACTTCACCATGGCGTGGACCGTGCCCCGGATCCTCCAGCTCGAGATCGACCTGATGACGGGCAACATGAGCTGTCGCACGGACGCCCTCACCGTGGACCCCGGAGACGACCTGGAGCTGCAGATCACCGCGGACTTCGGCCAGATGCGGGGATGTCGCTGATCTCACGCGTATAGACGGTACGCTTCGGTCGACGCCGCGAAGGTCGCGCATTCCCGGTCCACTCCCCCGAGGATCTCGTCCACGGATGCCTCCGCGTCCAGGCCACGGCGCAGGCCGTCGTGTCCCCAGAGGATGTCGATGGGCATGAGCCGCTCCTCGTACTCGTAGGGCGGCATCCGCCAGGCGAAGTCCGCGGGAGCCAGATCCCGAGCCGCCCGCAGCAGCGCTATTGCCGTGCGCACCGGTCGGAACGCGGCCGCATCGGTGACGTGGATCTGCACGCCGCCACACCGGTGCCCGGCGTGCTTCTGGAAGGTGGGCTCGAACGAGCATGCCCGAAACGAGACGCCGGGCAGCTCCTCCGCTCGCATCCGCAGCGCCAGCGCACGACCGTCGATCCAGGGAGCCCCCACCAGCTCGAACGGCTTGGTCGTTCCCCGTCCCTCCGAGAGGTTCGTCCCTTCCACCAGGACCATCCCCGGGTAGACGGCGCACGAGGCGGGCGTCGGCAGGTTCGGACTGGGAAGCACCCACGGAAGCCCGGTCTCCGACCACGACATGTCGCGGCGCCATCCCTCCATGGGGACGACGTCGAGATCGCAGCCTATACCGCGCTCGACGTTCAGCCAGCGCGCGAGCTCCCCGACCGTGAGGCCATGACGCAGGGGAACGGGGTGCAGCCCCACGAAGGACTCGAAGCCGGCACGCAGAACCGGTCCCTCCAGCACGGTCCCGCCCACCGGGTTGGGGCGGTCGAGAACCACGAAGCGCAGGCCGGCGCGGGCGCATGCCTCCATGGCGAGTGCCATGGTCCAGACGAAGGTGTAGACGCGCACGCCCACGTCCTGGAGGTCGAAGAGCAGCGTCTCGATCCCCGTGAGCATCTCCGCCGTGGGCTGGCGCACGTCGGAGTAGAGCGAGTGAACGGGCAGCCCCGTGCCCGGATCCGCGTAATAGGCGCTCTCCACCATGTTGTCCTGCTTCTCACCGCGCGCGCCGTGCTGCGGACCGAACAGGCTCCGCAGCCTGAAGCCGGCACCCAGGAGGGCATCGGCGGCCGCATCCAGCCCCGCGGTCACCGACGCCGGGTGTAGGATCAAGCCGGCCGCGGCGTCCTTCAGGTGTGCGCCGGCTTCACCCGAGATCAGCCGGTCCAGGCCAGTGCGAACGGCGAAACGTGACATGCGGGCGAAGATAGCCTCCCGGCCCCGTCGGATCACTCATTCCGCGCACTGGGACCCCTCGGGCACCTACTACGAGTGTCTGGTGTCGGAACGTCCGGAACACGATATGCGTCGAGCAGACGGAGCCATCCCACCCATCGCGCTGCAGCCGGACGCGGGCGCGCCACTGTACCTCCAGCTCTCGGAGGGACTGAGGCAGGCCATCGTGTCCGGCTACATCTGCGGCGGCACCCGCCTCCCCTCCACGCGAGGGCTTGCGCGAGACATGGACGTGTCGCGGACTACGGCCATCCAGGCGTATCGCCAGCTCGAGCTCGAAGGGTATGTGGTCTCCGCGGTGGGATCGGGCACGTACGTGACGGACGAGCTGCCGGACAGGATCGTCTCGGTTGCCGTCCCGGCCCCGTCCAGCAACGGCCATCCGGACCACGAGCGGAGCCTCTCCGACCGCGGTCGCAGGATGGTGGACCGCTTCCCCGACATCGAGCACCGGCACGGCGTGATGCCTCTTCTCCCCGCCGTTCCCGCCCTGGACAAGTTCCCCTACAAGATGTGGCGCCGCATCGGACACGAAGTCCACGTTCCCACGAGCGAGCTCGGGCCGGGGGACGCCGCGGGCCACCTGCGCTTGCGACGGGCCATCGTCGAACACGTTGCCGTAACCCGGGCCATCCGTTGCGACGTGGACCAGGTGGTCATCACCACGGGTGCCCAGGAGGCATTCTCGATCCTGGCCGAGCTCCTGTTCGACCCGGGCGACAGCGTGCTCATCGAGGAGCCGGGACATCGCGGGGGGGCCAGCGCGTTCGAGGCCTTCGGAGCGGAGGTGGTACCCGTGCGCGTGGATGCGGACGGGATGGACGTGGACGCGGGAATCTCGCTGCGTCCCGATGCTCGCCTCGCGTGTGTAACCCCGTCGAACCAGTTCCCCATGGGCGCCCTCCTCAACATGCGGAGGCGCATCGGCCTCGTGGAATGGGCGCGGGCCGCGGGGTCCTGGATCATCGAAGACGACTACGACTGTGAGTATCGCTTTCACGGTGCCCCGTACCCGGCGATTCGTAGCCTGGAGGGTGCCGACGTGTGCACGGTCTACGTGAACGCCTTCACCAAAATCCTCTTTCCGGCGCTTTCTCTGGGCTTCGTCATTCTCCCGGATGCGCTGGTGGAGCCTTTCAAGACCGCCCGGGCGCTCCGGGATTACCCACCGCCCCTCGTACCGCAGCTGGCCCTCGCCAAGTTCATGGAGGAAGGCCATCTGATGCGCCACATCCGGCGCATGCGCCAGGTCTACGAGGTGCGGGAGGCGGCGTTGCGCGACGCTCTCCACGAGACCCTGCCGACGCTCCTCGAGGTCGCCCCGGCAACCGCCGGCACACACCTGGTAGCCTGGCTTCCCAGGGGAGTCGACGACCAGGAGGTATCGGCGCGGGCCGCGGGCGAAGGCGTGTTCGCGCTTCCCATCTCACAGTTCCGTCATCAGTGCGCCGATCGGGGCGGCCTCGTGCTGGGCTTCGGTGGCAGCCCGGTGCCGCGACTCGGCGCTTCCGTTCGAAAGCTGGCACGCGCCCTTGGGTAGCTCCCGGCCGGGAGGGCGCCGGATCGGTTCTTTCCGCCGTATATCCGGCAAGTGGACTCTGACAATCGTATAGCCGGGAAGTGGACTTTGACAATCGTACAGCCGGGAAGTGGACTTTGACAATTGTAGAGCTGGAAAGTCGGACTTTGACATGCGTAGTGCGGGAAAGTGGACTCTGACAATGGCCACAAACCGGATCTTGGGACGATATCACGCGCTCGTTATTGGTTTCTGTCGTGCAGGTCCGTCATTCATCGTCGGTTGGTGACGCGTTGAAGAGCGAGGCCGGGCATGATCGGGGTGGAGGGGTGGTGGGGAGTCGCTTTTTTTTTCAAGGAGGGTTTATGGGTGGATCGGTTGTCCGCTCAGGACCCGGCACCGCCAGATGGCGCTGGGTCCTCACAGGGCTGCTCACCGCTGCGGCCGCGGGGCTCATCGGGCCCACGTCGGTGGCGGCGCAGACCGGAGCCATCACCGGCACGGTCGTGAACAGCAAGACGGGCGAGCCGCTTTCCGCGGCACAGGTGAGCGTCGAGGGAACCGGCCTCGGCGCGTTGACACAGCCGAACGGCAAGTTCCTGATCCTGAAGGTGCCGACCGGGACCTACACGGTGAGTGCGATCCTCATCGGATACGCGAACACGTCGGTGCAGGTGACGGTCGCGAACGGTCAATCCGCCGTGGCGGACCTGAAGATGAAGCCGCAGGCGGTGTCGCTGTCGGAGATCGTGGTGACGGGGGTTGCGGCGGCGACACAGCGCGCCAAGCTCCCCTTCGACGTGTCCCAGGTACGCGCGACGGACATCCCGGTACCGACGCCGACGATATCGACGGCGATAGCGGGCAAGGTGGCCGGCGTGGCGGTGGTGGGCGGCTCGGGCCTCCCGGGCCAGGCGCCGAGCATCCTGCTCCGGGGTCCCACGAGCATCGACGCCGCCGGTCGGAGCCAGGGCCCGCTCTACGTGGTGGACGGAGTGATCCTGGGCTCGAGCCTGGTGGACCTGGACGCGCTGGACATCAAGAGCATCGAGATCGTGAAGGGTGCCGCGGCGGCGTCGCTGTATGGGTCGCGCGCGGCGGCCGGCGTGATCCAGATCACGACGAAGCGTGGCACGTCGATGACGGACGGTGTTGTGCACTACACGCTGCGCAGCGAGTACGGCCAGAACCGTCTGCCGAAGGATCCGAAGTCGCTGCTGGGCGAGTACCAGCCGTACGCGACGGACTCGAATGGGGAGTTCATCGACCAACAGGGCAACCACTGCGTGTACCTGCTGTGCCAGAACGCTTTGGCGCTGGCGGGGAACGCGGAGTGGGCGGCGCCAGGTGCTACGGGAACGGTGTGGAACACCGTGCAGGACCAGCCATGGCCGGGCAAGACGTACAACCAGGTGAAGCGCTTCTTCAAGACGGGTCAGTACCTGCAGAACTACGTGTCGGCCGAAGGCCGTTCGGGCTCGACGAACTTCGCCGTGTCGGTCTCGAACCTGCAGGACGGGGCGGTGATGCCCGGGGATGTCGCGTTCAACCGCACGAACCTGCGGGTGAACGTGGACCAGGCAGTGGCGGAGAAGGTGGAGGTGCAGGCGAGCGGCTTCTATAGCCGTTCGGTGGCGCCCAACTCGAACGGCCCGCTGTTCGGGCTGACGCGTATGCCGGCGGGCGTAAACCTGCTGGCGCCGGACCCGTACGACTCGTCGACCATCGTGATCCAGGCCGACCCGAACAACTCGGAGGCCGCGAACCCGATCTACGCGGCGACGCACCAGACGCACACGAGGACCCGTGGGCGGTTCCTGGGGAGCACGAACGTCCGGTACTCGCCGACGACGTGGCTCGACATCGACGCCAACGGGAGCTACGACCGGCTCGACCAGGACGCCCTCACCCTGTACCCGAAGGGGTACCGGACCACGAGGCCCAACGCGACCTACAACAACGGCTACATCGCGAAGTCGCGGGGCCGGACCGAGGCGTCGAACGCCAGCCTGACGGCGACGATGCGCCGGACCGTGCTGAGCAACGTCCACACGACGACGACGCTGCGGTACCTGTACGAGGACGACGAGAACATCGGCTACAACGCCAACAGCTACGACTTCGCGGTTGCGGGCGTGCCGACGCTGACGAACACGGACCAGACGAACGTGCGGGCGGGCTCGAGCCAGACGTCGATCAAGGCGGACGGGTACTTCCTGGACGAGATGGTCGACATCAACAGCAGGTACGAGCTCGACGGTCTGATCCGGAACGACGGGAGCTCGCTGTTCGGGTCCGCGCAGCGGCGGCAGTGGTACTACCGCATCGCCGGCGCGTGGCGGCTGACGCAGGAGCCGTGGTTCCACATCAACGGCCTGGACGAGTTGAAGCTGCACTACGCGCTGGGCACGGCGGGCAACCGTCCCGCCTTCAGCGCGCAGTACGAGACGTACAGCGTGAGCGGCGGGCGTGTGACGCCGGTGAACCTGGGCAACAAGAACCTGAAGCCCGAGTTCTCGACGCAGCAGGAGGCGGGCATCGACGCGGCCATGTGGAACAACCGCGTGACGCTGAACCTGACGTACGCCTACACGAACACGACGAACCAGATTCTGCCGGTGCCCCTCCCGGCGTACACGGGCTTCCAGACGCAGGTCCGGAACGCCGGAACGCTGGCGACCAAGTCGTACGAGGGGACGCTGAACGTGAACCTGATCCAGCGGTCCAACCTGGACTGGTCGGTGAAGGCGCTGTTCAGCAAGAACGTTTCGACGATCACGGCGCTGAACGTGCCCCCGTTCACATACGGGGTGAGCGGCCAGGGCCTGGGGACGATCTTCTACGCCCGTCCGAACGAGAAGTACGGGACGTTCTACGGTGAGAAGGCCGCGCGCAGCTGCGCGGACCTGCCCACGGACGTGCAGGCCAACTGCAACGAGTTCGTGGTGAACAAGGACGGGTTCCTGGTGTGGGTCGGACAGGGCGGCAGCCTTTCCGACAACAAGTGGGGCACGATGTCGGACGTGAAGATCCGCGGCTCCAGCGTGCCGTGGGGCACCGTGTTCGCAGGTGAGTGCACGGACCAGTCGACGGGCCAGCGGACGCTGTACTGCCCGGTGGGCAACAGCACGCCGAACTACGACCTGAACTTCCAGACGAACCTGCGCTGGAAGGGGATCAACTTCTACGCGCTGGTGACGCACAGCTCGAACTTCTCGATCTACAACCAGCCGCTGCAGTGGGCGGTGTTCGCCAGCACGGCCGGGATCTTCGACCAGGCGGGCATTCCGCCGGCACAGCAGAAGCCCATCGGCTACTTCCAGGCCGAGTACAGCGGGCTGGGCGGGCTGCAGCCGAGCGACGTGTTCGTGGAGAACGGAACGTACACGAAGATCAGCGAGGTGTCGGCGAGCTACCGGTTCAACGCGGCTCAGCTCGCGGGGATTCCGGGGCTCGAGCACTTCAACGGGATCGGCGTGACGCTGGATGCGCAGAACCTGTACACGTGGACGCACTACCGCGGCTTCGACCCCCAGATCGGGTTGGGCGGTGGCAGCACCGGGTCCGCCGTGGTCGCGCGTGTGGAAGGGTATCAGTACCCGCTGTTCCGCACGCTCTCGGCGACCGTCAGCCTGATTCTGTGAGGAGCGGAGCCATGAGACACACAATCAAGTACCTCGTGGTTGGTGCGACGCTGCTCCTCGGAGCGGGGGCGTGCGCCAACCTGGACGTGGTGAACCCGAACCAGGCCGACGCGGCCCGCGCTCTGAAGACGCCGGGCGACATCGAGTCGCTCATATCAGGTGCCTTCAACACCTGGTTCAACGGGTATTACTCGTATTACGGGCCGGGTCTCTTCATGAGCAACCAGTCGTTCCAGCACGCGGCCCCCTGGGCCAACGCCGGAATGAACTACTACGGCGCGATTCCCCGCAAGGGCATCGTGAACGACGCCGCCGACCAGTTCTACGGCAACTTCACGCGGCCCTGGTACTACATGTACCGGGCCATCTCGGCCGTGTCCAACGGCCTGAACTCGTTGCAGGATCCGAACATCGCCAACGCCCTGGGAGCCAACAACGTGCTCCGGGACCAGGCATTCGGGAACTTCGTGCTGGGGATGGCCCACGCATCGCTGGCCATCCTGTACGACCAGGCGTTCGTCATCGACCAGACGACGGACATAACCAAACCCCAGACAGCCGTGCCGTACAATGACGTGATGACCGCGGCCGAAGGCTACTTCAACAAGGCCATCAAGCTGTGTGGGCAGGGCAGCTTCGACATCCCGACCAGCTGGATGTCCACCCCGAGCGCCGTGACCGTGGACAACACGATGCTGGCACAGATCGCGCACTCGGAGATGGCGCGCTTCATGGCGGCGGTGGCACGTACACCGACCGAGCGCAAGGCCGTCGACTGGAACGCGGTTATCAGCAACATCGACGCCGGCGTCACCAGCTCGTTCGACATCTACATGGATGCCAACAACGGCTGGTACGACGACGAGTTGGACTACGGCACCTACAAGGGGTGGGAGGAGATCCCATACTGGATCTACGGCATGGCCGACCAAGCGGGGAACTATCAGCGCTGGCTGGCTCAGCCCATCATCAGCAAGAGCCCGAACCCGTCCGACGGTGACATCGTCATCGTCACCCCGGACAACAGGTTCCCGCAGGGGAACACCATCGCCATCCAGCGAGACACGGCGGCGGACGGAACCCAGATCAATGTCGGCCGCTACTTCCAGGCACCCACCTGGATCGGAAGCGTGTGGGCTCACCCCGAGCGCGGTACCTGGCGCTGGTCGTACTACAACAACTACCGCTTCCAGGCATACAACAACACCGAGGCCGAGAACGAGCCCGAGATCCCGATCGCGTCGATGAACCTGCTCAAGGCCGAGGGCCTGTACGACCAGGGCGACATGGCCGGAGCGGCGGCGATCATCAACCAGACGCGCACGAAGGCGGGACTCAACGCCACCGACGCATCGGGCACCAACACGAGTTGCGTGCCCAAGCTGCCCGACGGCTCGTGCGGGAACCTCTGGGAGATGCTCAAGTGGGAGAAGCGCATGGAGATCCAGTACATGGGTCTTTACGGCGCGCCCTGGTGGTTCGACTCCCGCGGATGGGGCGACCTGTTCAAGGACACCCCGCTGGAGTTCCCGGTCCCATGTAAGGAGCTTCAGACGCTGCAGATCCTGCCGTGCTACTCCTTCGGCGGATCGGGCGGCACCATGTCGGCGCCTGTCAGCAGTTACAACTATCCCGGCGAGAGTGGCTGATCTGACCTGAGCCGCGGATGACCCTCGCTCCGGCGAGGGACGAACGACTGGGGGGCGCGGTCTCCGGACCGCGCCCCCCGATCTTTCCGACGTGACGAGCCCCGCTTCAGGGGCCCGGGGAGCCGGGCACCCGGACGCCGAACGCCTGGAGCAGAAGCACCGCCCCGAGGTAGACGAGCACCACCACCAGAAGACGCACCACCGTCGAGCTGTGTGTGTGGTGTGAGAGCTTCGCACCGAAACGGGACCCGAGTTGCACGCCGATCACCGCCGGCACCGCCACCGAGAGGTCCACGAGGTGGTGCACGTAGTAGACGAAGGCACTGGCCGAGACCGTGATCCCCACCATGAAGACGCTGGTGGCCGCGGCAGCCTTCACGGGCACCCGCATGACGGCGTGCAGGAGCGGCATCTTCACCACGCCGCCTCCGATGCCGAGCATGCCCGATATGAGCCCCGCCATGGAGCTCAGGCTCAGCCCCAGGGGAAGGCGCTGCGGCACGTAGGCGACATCCGCTCCCGCCGCGGTATCCCGGAAGACCCGATGCAGCCGAAGCGGATCCGGACCCGAATCCATCGCTTCGGTCTGCTTCGGCTTGAGCAGCATGGCGAGTGCCAACACGATGAGGCTGCCGCCGAAGATCGCACGCAGCGTCTGCGGCGCGATGGCCACCACGATGATCCCGCCGACGATGGCCCCGAGCACCGTGCTCAGCTCCATGACCAGCGCCAGGCGCACGTTGGTCATGCGGTCGCGGAGGTACGCCGAGGTCCCCCCCAGCGAGTTCACGACCACCGAGATGGCGCTGGCGGAGATGGCCGTCTTCATCGGCACGCCGAAGAACACCGAGAGGATGGGGACCACGAACACGCCGCCCCCCAACCCCAGGGTCACCCCTACCGCACCCGCCAGGACGCCGGCCAGCAGCACGCCGGTCTCCGGGAGCAACGGCATGGCCAGCAGGTAGGTCTCTTCCGGTGCGGACTGCGCCAGCCATGCCATGGCGAGCCCCGACATCACCAGCACGAACACGGCTCCGGCGATGAGGGCGTAGATCCGGTCTCCGGCGCGGTGGAAGTGCCCACCCAGGTAGGCGATGGCAGCGGGGGGCGTCGCCAGGAAGACCAGGATGCCCAGCGTGCCCCACGCCGCCGGGTCCAGGCGGATAACCCCCATGGGCAGGTCGACCAGACCGACGGCGGCGGTGGGAAGCGCTCCCTTCCTCACCAACCCCAGCGCACCCGCCACCAGGACGAGCGCCACTCCCACGGCAAGCATCGCCCGGATCAGGACCGCCATGGAGCCGACGACGTCCCCTTCGTCGTACGGCGCGGCAACGGGTGCCGCAGACCCCTCGGGTCCTACCACGGGCATGACTCCATGCGCACGTTCCTCTTGGTGGGGATGTTCCGGTCACGCCTCTTCGAGCCCGGAAGCTAACCCAACGACGGACCGCGCCGACAGAAGCTCGCGCAGGCTCCACTTCGCCCGTGCCTGGCGCGCCCCCGGGCGGTGCCGCACACTGTGGTCGCAGGTTCCCAGGGACGCAACCGCTGGACACCCGAGAGAGGCACAGCTCCGTGAAGCCCATCCATGCCACGCCCGTCTTCGCCGTCGCCCTTCCCGTCCTGGCGTGCATCTTCTCCGCCGGCCCGGCCACCGCGCAGAAGGCTCCGACCACCTATCCGAATCTCCCCTCCGAGACCCCTGCGGTGCTGAAGCCGGCCACTACCGACTTCGACTACGAGCGTCGCGACGTCATGATCCCCATGCGCGACGGCGTCCGGCTGCACACGGTGATCCTCGTGCCCAAGGGAGCGCACGATGCGCCCATCCTGCTGACGCGCACGCCCTACGACGCCACGGGGATGACCACCCACGCGCACAGCGCCCATCTCGGCCCCCTCCTGGAGGGATACGACAACGCCACCGACGTCATCGTCCAGGGCGGTTACATCCGCGTGGTCCAGGACGTCAGGGGCAAATACGGCTCCGAGGGCGACTACGTGATGAACCGGCCGCTGCGCGGTCCGCTGAACCCCACGCCCGTGGACAACGCCACGGACACCTGGGACACCATCGACTGGCTCATCCACAACATCCCCGAGACCAACGGCAAGGTGGGGATCCTGGGGATCAGCTACGACGGCTTCCTGCCCCTCATGCCCCTGGTGGATCCGCACCCTGCCCTGAAGGTCTCGGTGCCCATGAATCCCATGGTGGACGGGTGGATGGGCGACGACTGGTTCCACAACGGCGCGTTCCGCGAGCAGATGATGCCGTACATCTACCAGCAGGACGCCACCCGTGACAACAGCGCCTGGTGGCCCATCACCGACTTCGACGACTACGACACGTATATGCGGGCCGGCTCCGCCGGGGCGCTGGCGAAGCTGCGGGGCCTGGACCAGGTGGGCTTCTGGCGGAAGATCGTGGCGCACCCCTCCTACGATTCCTTCTGGCAGGACCAGGCGGTGGACAAGGTTCTGGCGAAGTATCCCCTGAAGATCCCCGTGATGCTGGTGGCCAGCGAATGGGATCAGGAAGACATTTACGGCGCGCCGGCGGTGTACCGCGCGCTGGAGCCGAAGGACACCGCCAACGACATGGTCTATCTGGTGCTGGGGCCATGGCATCACGGCCAGGAGATCGGCGACGGCAGCACGTTGGGGCCGCTCCACTTCGGCCAGGACACCGGTCTCTGGTTCCGCCAGCACGTGCTGGCGCCGTTCCTGGCCCACTACCTGAAGGACGGCTCGCCGCCCATGGACGTGGCGCCGGTCACGGCCTTCGAGACCGGCACGAACCGATGGCAGCGGCTGAAGGCATGGCCGTCCGGGTGCGTGAGCGGGTGCTCCGTGACCCCGACGCCGCTGTACCTCGAGCCGGGCATGAAGCTCGGCTTCTCGGCCCCCGCGGACGCGTCGGCAGCCTACGACGAATACGTGTCGGATCCATCCAAGCCGGTCCCCTACCGCCAGCGTCCCATCCAGTCGGTGAGCTTCGTGGGCAACCGCACGTGGCCGCTCTGGCTCGTGGACGACCAGCGCGAGGCGTCCGGACGGACGGACGTGCTCACGTACACCTCCGACGTCCTGACGAAGCCCGTCAAGATCGCCGGCCGGCCGGTGGCCCACCTGGTGGCGTCCACCAGCGGCACCGACTCGGACTGGGTGGTGAAGCTCATCGACGTGTATCCGCCGCAGGTGGCGGCCAACCGACCGATGGGTGGTTATCAGCTCATGATCGCGGCGGACATCTTCCGCGGCCGCTATCGCGAGAGCTTCGAAACGCCGGAGCCCATCCAACCCGACGTGCCGCTCCTGTACCGGTTCCCGCTTCCCGAGGCGGACCACGTCTTCCTGCCGGGGCACCGCATCATGGTGCAGGTGCAGTCGAGCTGGTTCCCGCTCTACGATCGGAACCCGCAGAAGTTCGTGCCCAACATCTTCTTCGCCAAGCCGTCGGACTTCCAGAAGGCCACGCAGCGCGTCTATCACGCGCCCGGACACGAGAGCTACGTGGATCTGCCGCTGGTGGTCACCGGAGGCTGAGGAAGGGCCCCGCGGCCGCCGGGTGAAGCTCCCGGCGGCCGCGCTCGACACTCGTGCTCGGAACGCCCTCCGGCCGTCTACTCCATGCGCATGGACTCCATGGGGTCCACCGCCGCGGCGCGGCGCGCGGGCAGGTACGCCGACAGCAGGGCCACCGCCAGCAGCAGCAGCGCCGTCCCGACGAACGTCAGCGGGTCCAGAGCCTTCACGTCGTAGAGGATTCCCTCGAGGAGCCGCGTGAGCGCGGCGGCGCCGGCCAGCCCCACCAGGAGGCCGATCACGGTGATCCTGGCACCGTCGCGCACGACCATGCGCATGACCACGCCGCGCTCCGCCCCCAGGGCCATGCGCACACCGATCTCCTGCGTGCGCTGGGCAACCGAGTAGGAGAGCACGCCGTAGAGACCGACGGCGCCCAGGACGAGAGCCAGCAGCGCCGCGATGCCCAGAGTGAACATGGTGAAGGAGAGCTGGATCACCGACGCGGACACCAGATCCTCTCCGGTGCGGACGTCGGCGATCGGCATGTCCGAGTCCACGCTCCACACCGTGGAGCGCACCGACGCGGCGAGCGCCGCCGGATTCCGCGCGCGCACGACGTACGTGGGCATGCGCACCGCCCATCCCCTGTCCCCGTCGGGGCTCACCATGGGATAGTACACGAGGGGCTTGGGCTCCTGGCGGACACCAAGGTCGAGGACCTTTCCGACCACGCCCTCCACCGTGTACCAACGGGTGGTGTCGTTCAACGGCCGGAGCTGCTTGCCCACGGCGTCCTGCCCCGGCCAGAAGCGCTCCGCGATGGTGCGGTCCACGAGGACGTGGCCAGCGCCGTCGCTCAGATCGGAGGGTACGAGGGTGCGCCCCGCCAAGAGGTGGATCCCCATGGTCTTCACGAACCCCGGCGATACCCTCCTGTAATGGAGCATCGGCGGAAGCTGGCCGGGCTCCGTCGAGTGCCCCTCCACTTCGAACGTGGTACCCGGTGCGCCCTGCTCCAGAGGCATCGCCGAGGTCAGCGCCGCCGACTCCACGCCCGGGAGTGCCCGCAGGCGTGCCAGCAGATCCTCGTGGAAGGCCTCCACCGCCGTGGGTGTGGCATACTTCGCCTGCGGCAGCGAGAGGCGGAAGGTGAGGAGGTCGGCCGGGTCGAAGCCCAGGTCCGTGTTCCGGGCGCTCCAGAAGCTCCGCACCATGAGCCCGGACCCGACCAGGAGCACCAGCGCCAGTGCCGTCTGCACCGCCACCAGGAGGTTGCGGGCCCGCTGGCGACGGCCACTCCCGGTGGCGGCTCCACGCCCCCCCTGCTTCAGCGCTCCCAGGAGCGCCGCGGGCGAGTAGCGGAGCACCGGGGCCACACCGAAGAGCAGCGCCGAGAGCGCCGTCACCCCCAGGGTGAAGAGCACCACCGTGCCGTTCATGCCCACGCCGTCCAGGCGGGGAAGCTGTGGCGGAGCGTGGGAGAGCAGCAGCGGCACGCCGAGCCAGGCGACGAGGAGGCCCACGGCTCCCCCCATCACCGCCAGGAGCGCGCTCTCCGCCGCGTTCTGGCGGATGAGCACCCCGCGTGTCGCTCCCAGGGCCGTGCGCACCGCCGATTCGCGACGCCGTACCTCGGCGCGGATGAGGACCAGGTTGGCCACGTTGGCACAGGCGATGAGGAGGACGAAAGCCACGGTTCCGAGAAGGACCCACAGAGGACGCTCGAGGTTGCCCACCAGGTCCTCCTTCATGGAGTGCACCAGCGGAGCGTAGTGGCCGTTGTCCAGGAAGGCCTTGTACTGCTCCGCCTCTCCCAGGCCGTCCCGGAGCCGCTTCACCAGGGGGACGAGCTGCGCCTGGGCGTCCGCCGCGGTCACGCCGGGGGCGAGGCGGGCGATGGCGGGAAAGGAGAAGCTCCCCGTGGGTGGGTTCTTCGCATCCAGGCCCAACGGGAGCCAGAGGTCGATGTGCCGTGGAAACCCGAAGTGCGGCGGCATCACACCGACGATCTCCCGTGACACGTCCCCGATGTCCAGCGTGCGCCCCAGGACCTTGGGGTCGCCTCCGAAGCGGCTCTGCCAGAGCCCGTAGCTGATGACCACCACGTGGGGTCCGTCGGGAACGTCCTCCGCCGGCGTGTAGGCTCTTCCCAGCAGCGGTGCCACACCGAGGGTCGAGAAGAGCGACGCCGTGGCCGAGACCGTGTGCACGCGCTCGGGCTGACCGTTCCCCGTGACGCTCATGTCCTCCGCCGAGTAGAGCGCCATGTCCGCGAAGGCGTGGCTATGCGAGCGATAGAAGTAGTAGACGTCCGGCGACAGCGGGAACTGGTTGTAGCCCAGCCCCGGTGCGCTGCTCCACACGTTCACGAGCTCCTGGGAGCGCGGGTACGTCAGGTCCTTCAGGAGCACGCCGTCCACCACGCTGAAGACGGCAGTGTCCACACCGATCCCCAACGCGATGGTGAACACGGCGATGAGGGTGAACCGTGGCGTACGCGCCAGAGAGCGCGCCGCGTATCTCAGGGCCCGCGTGAATCGCTCGATCATGGGATCTCCCCTTCCCCGGCCTCCATCCGTCCGCGGGGTGAGCCTCGGCTCCCCCGACCATCTGCCCAACATCCGGTCCCGCAGCGCGCGAGCCGCGACCCCCAACGCCGCTCGTCGGTACCAGCGGCGAGCCACCCTCGGATCACGGTCGGCGCGGCTGGCATGCTCCTCTCTCAGATCACCGAGGATGCTCCGCCCCACGGTCCCCGGCGGCAGCACCCGACGCAACAGCGACTCCCACGCCCGCGGCGGCTCCACGACCCGTCCTCCTCGTCCGACTCACCAGTCCGTCAGGGTTCGCCCAGCTCCAGAACGCCCTCCAATCCCTCCGTCAGGTTGCGCAGGGCCCGTTGGTGCTCGCGCAGAGCCTCGAGCCCGGCCTCCGTGAGGGAGAAGATCCGCGAGGGATGCCCGCCCCGCTCCGGCGTGGATGCCTCCACGCGCCAGGTCAGGAACCCCTTGGACTCCAGTCGGTCCAGTGCCGAGTACAGGGCTCCCCGCGACACGCTGCGCCCGGCCTTTTCCTCCAGCTCCGCGCTCACCGTGTTGCCGCTGGCGCCCCTACCCAGGCGCAGCACCGCGAGGAGCAGGAGCTGCTCGAACTCTCCCAGTTGGGCCTGTCTCGGCACGATCGATCCCCCGGAGCTTGTCTGCTTTGCAGACTCAGTACGCAACACAGACACGTCGGGTTTCACCAGGGGTGGCCCCGGCGCGCGGTGCCCCGAGGTGGTGTGCGGGTGGGCCGGCGGCGCGAGGGTCCGGGATGCAGGACCCTCGCCCGCCCCACCTCCCTCAGGCTACGATGCGCCCTCCGTCCGTGAGCTTCACGATGCGCATGGGCCTGTATCGGTCCAGCACGACGATGGAGTTCACGGGCACGTCCACCCACGAGGGGTCGTCCGTGAGTCGCTCCGAGGACACAACCACCGCCTCGCCCTCGTCCCCCGCTCGGCGCTGGACGAAGCGCCGTCCCGCCGGCTCGTACAGCTCTTCTGTGAGGTAGTGCAACGACTCCGGCTTCTCCTTCGGCGAGTCGGTGAAGCGTGAGACGGCGGCGTGGTGGCCGTCCGAGACGGCCACGTTCAGGAAGCTCGGCGCGCCGTCGGCGAACTCCCTCACCAGCGAGAGCACGCGCGCCAGCGCGTGCGAGAGCCGTTCGGCGAGCTCCATGGCCGCATCGGGCTCGTCCCCGGACGAGGCGGGAGGGGATCCATTGCCGTGCCGGGGGTCCACCGGGCACCCGTTGCGGATGATCTCGTCAACGAACACGGCGAACAGGTGCTCGGTGTCCGTGCTCCCGCGCACGACGGAAAACGCCTCGTCGGTGAGCTCCTCCAGGAGCCGCCGGCGCACCTTCGGGAAGCCGCCGATGGCGCCGTTGTGCATGAGCATGTAGGAGCCGTACCGGAAGGGGTGACAGTTGGCGAGGTTCACTTCCATGCCCAGGCTCGCGGCGCGCACGTGCGCGAGGATGCACGGGCTCGCCACGGCCTGGGCGACGCTCGCCAGGTTCCGGTTGTTCCAGGCCGGCGTGATGGCGTGGAAGAGCGCCGGCTCGTGGGAGAGCCGGGGAGCGTACCATCCCACGCCGAAACCGTCGCCGTTGAGGGGCTCGGCGCGCTCCTCCGACCGGTACGATTGCAGGATCAGCGAGTGCTTGGGCTCGATGAGCAGCGTGGAGAGGCGCACCGGCGGTCCCAGGTACAACGTGAAGCGGCACATGGAGCCTCCGGCGTCATCTCACCGTGAACCCCACCGTCCCCTGCGTGTCCCCCCACGCCAGAGTTATGGTCCCGGCCCGCGCTCCCGCCGCCGTCACCGCGATGGTGAACACCTCCATGGGCTCCGGCAGCTTGGACACCTTCAGCGGAATGTGCGCGAAGTCCTGGGTCGCGTCGTAATCCGTGCCCCACTGGCCATGCTGCTTGTTGATGATGAGCGTCCAATCCCCGGACTGTGTGGCCTGGCTCCAGAGGGAGTAGGTGCCGGCGGGCACGGGTGTCCCACCGATCACCAGATCCCGGTCGGTGATGAGCTGGGTCGCGGCGTTGGCGCCGGTGCGCCACACCTGGTCGAACGGGATGAGCCCACCCCATACCGTCCGTCCGCGTACGGACGGGCGTCCGTAGTCGATGACGACATGGGCCCGGCCCACGGTCGCCCTGGCGGTGTCCCTCGGCGAGAGCGGGCCCGGCTGCGGGCGGGCGCCCCAGGCCGCTGCGATGGTCGGGACATCCAGGGATCCCACCGACACCACGGTGTACTTACTCGTGGTGTGCGTCATGTCCAGGTGATTCAGCCCCCCGCTCTGGTCCAGGGTAGCATGAACCGTTCCCCAACCCGGGAACCCGAAGTCCGCCTCGGTGGGGCTCGTGCGCCGGAACGTGATGGGCTGGACCCCCCTGCCCCACAGCACGCCGAACGTGGTGGAGTCGGCCTGGGACGACATGGCCCGGCCCAGGGACACGTCCCAGAACGCGAACAGGTCCTCGTAGAAGGGAAGTGGCCGCTCGCCGTTCGTGGCCACGGCGACGCGGCGTGTCAGGGTGTCACGCTTGGCCTCCACGACCACGGAGTCACCCGTGTAGGTGTAGTCGGTGGTGACGCTCGGCGTCGCCCCCGGCGCACCACTGGTGAGGTGCACGCTCTGCACCTCGCCGCCGGGGCCGAAGGTGATCTTGTAGGATCGCACCGCGACCCGGGGGTAGGCCCGCACGTTCGTTCCCGAGAGCGTGTCCCCGGAACGCGTGTCGACCTCCACGGCCACGGTGTCCTTCGCGGCCGCGCCGATGGTGGCGACGAAGGCGCTGGTGACGGGCTTCTGGGCACAGCCTGCGGCGGCCCACACGAGCGCCAGCGCTGCGGCTGTCCGGATTCCAACGTGGGTGTGCGTGGTCATCGTCGTATCTCCCGTCATGGGTCCCAACCCTCGGCGTCGGCCACCCGGCGTGGGGGCCTCGGGCACCGGTTGGGGTCGCTGGACGACGTACAAATGGGCCTCCCCGGGCGTCCGGCGCAATCTCGGAGCCTCGGGTGCGCGCGGCCTGGCACGTGGGTTGCTGATCGGATGGAACCGTGAAGATCCCTCTGCCTCGCCTCGACTCACGTCGCGGACGCGCCGCCGCGGTGGCGCTGGTGGCTCTCGCCGTGTGGCTGGGGGGCCGCCCCTTCTCCATCTCGTGCGGCGGGAGCTCGTCGTGCATCACCCTCTCCGAGCTCGCGCGGGGGGCGCCGCTCCCGGAGGCCATGCACCTCTTCGACCGCTTCGGCGAGCCACTGGCGAGCGTGGCGGGCCCCATGCGCGTCACCCTGGCGGAGGACCGCATTCCCCCACGGCTCGCCGCGGCCTTCGTGGCGGTGGAGGATCGGCGCTTCTGGAGTCACGACGGCGTGGACTACGAGGGCGCGGCGCGCGCCCTGGTGCGGGACCTCGCCGCGGGCCGCATCGTCGAGGGCGCCAGCACGATCCCGATGCAGCTGGTGCGCACGGTGTGGGCGGACCGCCTGAGCACCATGGACCGGTGGCGCCGCAAGATCATCGAGGTGCGCACGGCACCGCTCCTCGTGGATCGGCTCGGGCGCCGGCGCGTGCTCACCCTCTACTTGAACTCCATCTATCTGGGAAACGGGATCTACGGCGTGGAGGCGGCGTCGCGCTACTACTTCGGCGTGCCCGCCGACTCCCTGGACCTCTCCCAGATCGCGACGCTGGTGGGCATGACGCGTGCGCCCGAGGTCTTCGACCCCCGGGACCATCCGCGCAGAGCACGCGCGCGCCGGAACACGGTCCTGGGGGTGCTGGCGTCGGCGGGCATCGCCACCCCCGCCGAGGCGCGACGGGCCACCGCCCGCCGGCTGGAGACGGTGCCGGAGCCCGAGATCTCCCGGGAGCGGAGCTATCTGACCGCGGCGGTGACGCGGGAGATCCGGCAGATGGCTCCGGATCTGGCGGGAAGGCCGGGGCTCCGCGTCTTCACCGGTATCGATCCGCGGATCCAGGCCGCCGGCAAGAAGGCCATGGAGCGGCAGCTCGCGCGCGTCGAGGGAAGGTCGCGCTACCGCGACACCCTCGACGTCCTGCAGTGCGGCGCGGTGGCCCTGGACCCGTACACGGGCGTGGTGCGCGCCTGGATCGGGGGCCGTGACTTCCGCGACTCGCAGTACGACCACGTGTCCCAGGCCCACCGGCAGGTGGGATCGTTGATGAAGCCGTTCATCGTCGCCGCCGCCCTCGAGCACGGGCTCGGCATCCTCGACCTGGTGTCGACGCTTCCGGACTCCGTGCGCTCCGGCGGCGTGGATTGGGCCCCCGCCGATCACGTCACGACGCCCATCCTTCCTCTGCGCGAGGCGCTCATCCACTCCTCCAACCGTGCCGCCGTGAACCTCGGGCTCTACCTGGGGATCGACGCCGTGCGCACGGTGGGGCGCGAGGCCGGGATCGAGAGCCCCATCCCGACGTTCCCCTCCTCGTTCATCGGTGCCTTCGACGCATCCCTGCTGGAGATGACGACGGCCTACGCGGCGTTCGACAACGGCGGCCTGCGCGTCGCGCCCCACCTCGTGGAACGGATCGAGGACGCCGACGGGAACGTCCTGTGGCGCCGAAGCGACGACGTGCCCGAGCACGTCATGGACTCCGCCACGAGCTTCGTGATCCTGGATGCGCTCCGCGGCGTCGTGGATCGCGGCACCGCGTCGTCCATAAGGGCGGCGCGGTACGACGGTCCCGCGGCGGGGAAGACGGGGACCACGAACGGAGGACAGGACGCCTGGTTCATCGGGATGGTGCCCGACCTCGTGGCGGGCGTGTGGGTCGGGTACGAGCGGCCCCGCCCCATCGTCCCGGGCGCCAGCGGAGGATCGGTGGCGGCGCCGGCGTGGGTCCGCTGGATGGAGAGAGTGGACGCGAAGCTGGGCACCCCCCGGGGCGATTGGGTGCCTCCCGAGGGCGTTCAGCGGATCGCCTACGACCGGAACACCGGGGAAGCATACCGGGCCGGGTGCAGCGCGGGCGACGCCGAGGAAGCGTGGGTGCGGACCGGGCAGTACGCCACGAGACCCTGCCCGGGGAGTCTCGGGGCCTGGATCCTCAGCCTCTGGCACGCCGTCGTGCCGCGGCATCACGAGTCCGTCGTGGGGCCCTTGCCGGGAGCGGGTGGAGGCTGATCCACGCTCGCGCTCCCGCGGGCGTCACGCCCGGGAGCTTCGCGGGTCCCCGACCCTCACCCTTCTCGGGTGCCGTCCCCGTCCACCCGGCCGTCCACGATACGCACGAGCCGTCTCGCCCGCTCCATCACCCGGGGATCGTGGGTGGAGAAGATGAAGGTCACGCCGTGGTCCTCGTTCAGCTTACCCATGATGTCCAGCAGGCGCTCGGCGGTCTCGGAGTCAACGTTGGCGGTGGGCTCGTCGGCGAGCACCACCGCGGGGCCCGCGGCGATGGCCCGGGCGATGGCGACCCGCTGCTGCTGGCCCCCGGAGAGCTCGTCGGGCCGTCGATCCTCCATGCCCTCGAGGCCCATCTCCGCGAAGAGCTCGCCGACCCTGCGCCGGCGCGTCCCGGCCTCCACCCCCTGGAGCGCCATCACGGTCTCGGCGTTCTCGTAGGCGGTGAGCACGGGAATGAGGTTGTAGGCCTGGAACACGAACCCGATCCGGTCGCGGCGCAGATGGCTGAGCTCACGCCGGCTCAGGGCGCCGAGGTGGCGGCCCTCGATGAGCACCCTGCCCGAGGTGGGGTGATCCAGGGCGCCGATGAGGTTGAGAAGCGTGGTCTTCCCGGAGCCCGACGGGCCGTACAGGGCGGTCAGCTCGCCCGCCCGCACCACCAGGTCCAGGCCACGGAGGGCGCGCACCTCGACCCGCCCCTGCTGATAGATCTTGGTGACGCCTTCGACGGCGACGATGACGTCCGACGTGCTCATGGTCGATGCGACCTCCGTCGATGACTCGTTGCGCGCTGCCACGTTCGCCCCCTCACACGAGGCGGATGGTCTCCACCGGAGCCACCCGACCCGCCCTCCACGCGGGATAGACGCCTGCGGCGAGGGTGGCCACCAGCGCCGCCACCGCGATGAGCACCGCGTTGCCCGGGAAGATCTCCACCTTGAAGATCGACGACACCCCCACTCCGGCGACCTCGGTACCCCCCTTCCCCACCATGGCCGACATGTCGAGGCCGTGGGCGTGCAGGTACATGTAGGGGCCCACCGTGAGCAGGAAGCCCACCACCAGGCCCACGAGCCCCATCCACAGGCTCTCCATCATGACGAGGGCGCGGATGTCGCCCGGGCTGTACCCGATGGCGAGCATGATGCCGAACTCGCGCATCCGCTCCGTCACGCTCACGAAGAGCGTGTTGAAGATCCCCGCCGCGATGAGCACCGCGATGAGGATCTTCATGAAGTTCGCTCCCCCCACCTTCATGGCGATGAAGCCGGCCAGCTCCGGCTGGCTCTCGTGCCACGGGAGCGCCACGGTGCCGCTGTCCAGGGTCGCCCCCAGGCGCGCGGCCACCTCGTCGCTCCTGCGCTGGTCGGAGATGAAGACCGCGACCTGCGTCGCCTCGTCCGGAGCGTATCCGAGGATCTTCCGCAGGGTGTTCAGCGGCAGCAGGCACATTCCACCGTCCACCCCCGGCGAGCCCGTGTGCACGATCCCCGACACGCGCGCGAGCCCCGCCACCAGCTCGCCGTTCCGGTCGGTCATGTTGTAGACGACCTTCTTCCCCAGCGTCACCCCCAGGTTCTCGGCCAGGCGGGAGCCCAGGACGATCCCCTCGCCCTCCGCCGAGGGGAACATCGCGCCCTCGCTGAACGCGTTCGCCACCGCGAGGGTCGTCGAGTCCTCCCGCGTGGGGTCGATGCCCACGAAGCGTGCCCCCCGGCTCTTCGTCGCGGTGGACAGCAGCGTCTGCCCGACGATGCGGACCACCACCCGCGTGACCCCGGGCTCCGCCCGCGCCCGCTCCGCGATGGCGTCGCTGCCGCGCACGGTCTTGTCCAGCGTCGGCGCGTCCAGGAAGCCGGCGTGCTCCACCGTCACGTGACCGCCCCCCAGGCGGGCGGCGAGGTCGATCATGTCCGCCCAGTTCCGGTCCTGCATGGCCGTGAGCAGGATGGCCAGGAGGAGCCCGAAGGCGATGGAGGCCAGCGTGAGCATGGTGCGGCGGCCGTTGCGCCACAGGTTACGCCAGGCCATGCGCAGCATCTGCGGGAATCCCATGGGCTCCTCCTACTCCGCCGTCATCGGTGCTGGATGGCCCGGATGGGGCTGATCCAGGCGGCCCTGGCCGCCGGATACGCCGCCGCCAGCCCGACGATGGCGACCAGCGTCACCAGGGGCATGGTGAAGACGCTGGGGTTGACGACACCTCGCCAGATGGGATCCAGCACCACCCCCATCATCGCCATGCCCCCGAGCTTTCCCATGTTGATGCCCACCCGTGTCAGGTACCAGAGCCCCGGCCACGCCAGGAGGAGGCCGGCGACGATGGCCAGAAGGGTCTGCATGGCGCACTCGCCGAGAATGACCAGAAGCACCTGACCCGGCGCATAGCCTATGGCCTTGAGGACCCCGAACTCCCGGATGCGCTCGAAGACCGCCATGAGCATCGCGTTCAGGATGAGGATGCCGATGGCGACGTACACGATGAGGAAGACCACCACCATGATGCTCCGCGCCGAGTCCAGCAGCGAAGCCAGGGTGGGCGCGAGCTCCCGCCACGTCTGCACGCGCTCGTTCGGTGCCAGCTCGCGCACCGACGCCGCGAAGGCGTCCACGTCCATGTCCGGGGGGCGGCGCAGGATGATCTCGTGGGCGCCCTCGGGAAAGGCGAAGAACCTGCGGAACGCCGCGTCGGTCATGAACACCCCCGCCCTGTCCACCGCTTCGCTCACACCCTGGAGGACGCCCCGTACCGTGTAGATGTCGTTGGCGGTGCTGCCGTCCGCCGCCTGGCTCAGCAGGATCAGCTCGTCCCCCGGCTTCACCACCAGCGTCCGGGCCAGCTGGGATCCGACGACGACCTCGTGCGGCGCGCCCGGATCGAGCCAGCGCCCCTGCTTCACCCGCTCGTAGATGCGGCTCACCCGCCGGTCCCGTGCCACGTCGATGCCCTGGATCTGCACCCCCGCCGACGCGTCCGCGCCGGCGCCCAGGCCGAAGCCCAGCAGCCGGGCCGACGCCGCGTATCCCTTCGCGTCGAAGCGCGCCAGGAGCTCGGACGCATCGGCGATGCTCGAGTACAGCGAGGGGTCGTCCTGGTACCGGGGATCGTGGACCTGCACGTCCCCGAGCTCGAGATCCAAGAGGTTGCGCTCCATGGCCACGAGGTAGCCCTGGACGAGGCTGGAGTACAGGACCATGACCGTGAACGCCAGCGTGGTGGCCGCCACCGTCACCAGCGAGCGGCGGCGGTTACGCCACACGTTGCGCCAGGCCATGCGCAGGATGCTCATCGAAGCTCCGCGACGACTCCGAAAGCCCGGAAGGCGCGCCCGAGGCGTTCGGGCACGGGTGCTTCACGATAACGGAAGGAGAAGGCCGGGGCAGGCCCCGGCAGGTGCCGCTCCGGCCACCGCCCGGATCCTGCTCGGGAGCTACGGCGCTGCGCGAACTCCGGCAAGGTTCAGGCATATGAGGAGCGGTGGGAACCATTCCTCGGGAGGACACCATGAACGACTCGCCCCCGACTCCTGACGAGTCGCCGCATCAGCCCCTGTTCACGTCGCAGAGGCGACAGCGCAGGCTGCTGAGAAACCGGCGCGCGAAGAGGGCCGGGCTCGTGGCCCTGGCGGTGGTCGTCGTGGGGGTGGGCGGGTGGCTGTGGCACCGCTCGCGCGCACAAACGGCCGTGTCCCAGCCGACCGTAGCCACCGAGGACACCGCGGCCCAGGCGAACCCGGCGGCTGCGCAGGCGGCGGCACCCCTCGACCTGCCGGCTCTGGATGCCAGCGACGCGTTCGTGCGCAAGCTCGTGTCGGGGCTCTCTTCGCGGCCGGAGCTCGCCTCGTGGCTGGTCAGCGACAAGCTGGTGCACCGCTTCGTGGTCTCGGTTGTGGACGTGGCCGACGGCAAGAGCCCGGAGGATCAACTGGGGTTCCTCACGCCGCGGCAGCCGTTCCGGCCCCGGAGCACCGCCGCCGGCCTGGTGGTGGACCCCGCGAGCTATCACCGGTACGACGCGCTCACGGCGACGTTCGTGTCGCTGGACGACGCGGGCGTTGCGCGTCTCTACAGGGAGCTGAGCCCCCTCATGGAGGAGGCGTACCAGGATCTCGGGCTGCACGGCGGCACGTTCGAGTCGGCACTGGCGCGGGCCTTCGGACGGCTACTGGCGGTCTCCTTCCCCGACGAGCCGCCCGCCCTCGTCCACACCAGCGTGCCGTACTCCTACGAGTCACCGGCCCTCGAGGATCTGAGCCCGGCGGCGAAGCACCTGCTCCGCTTCGGCCCCACCAACGGCAGGAAGGTCCAGGCGAAGCTGCGGGAGCTCGCCGACGCCATGGGGATCGTGCCCCAGCCTCCCACGGGAAGCTAGCCCGACAGTCGCCTCCATCCGGAGGGAGACGACATCGCCGGAGCCCAGCCGGATCGACACCTCCGACTGCCGCGCCGCCGCCAGGCAAATGCCGCTGCGGTCGTCCCTGCCCGGACGGTGCGTTCCAACACCGGACACCTTCGTCCCGTCGAACCCGTAGTAGGCACGGGGTCGGCCACCGGCCCCGGACACGGACGCGCAAAGGGGAGGACGCATGCTGGGCAAGGTCATGAGGTACGGGATGGCGACGGCGGCGCTGGCCGCGCTGTGCGGGACGGCGGTGTCGGCACAGCAGGAGAATCCCTTCCGGTGGTCCGGGACGCTCGGCCAGGGCCAGACCCTGGAGGTCCGCGGCATCTCGGGCGATATCCACGCGGAGCTGGCCTCGGGCAACACGGCGGAGGTGGTGGCGGAGAAGCACGGGCGGTCCAGAGACTTCGACCGGGTCGAGGTGCGGATGGTGAAGGAGAACAACGGGGTGACGATCTGCGCGGTCTACCGGCCGGACGAGAACCCCGAGGGATGCGACATGCGAGGCAGCCACGGCCACGACGACAACATCCGGGTGAGCGTGGACTACACGGTGAAGCTCCCGGCGGGCGTGGACTTCGTCGGCAAGACGGTGTCCGGCGACGTGGACGCCAAGGACGTGCGCTCCGACGTGAGTGGGTCCACGGTGTCGGGAGACGTGACGATCTCCACCACCGGCAAGGCCTGGGGCTCGACGGTGAGCGGCGATCTCGACGTGCAGATGGGGAGCCTGGACTGGAAGGACCTGAGCTTCAAGACGGTGAGCGGCGACATCACGCTCAGGCTCCCCAGCACGTTCGCGGCGGCGGTGGACTTCGAGTCCGTCTCGGGTGACTTCGACTCGGACTTCGACGTCACGCTCACGCGCCGCGACCACCGTTGGGTGGGCTCCCACATCCGCGGAACCATCGGCGGCGGAGGCGGGCGGACCCTCGAGGTGAAGACCGTGAGCGGGGACGTGCGCATTGTGAAGATGTGAAGGCGGGGCCGTTCCGGGGAGACGACGCGTGATCGAGGCCGGGTCGAAGTGGCCCGGCGCCCTCCCCAGGGCGGTCGGCGGGCGCTACCATGAGCGCCGAAGCTCGTCGATCCGCCCTTCCGACCCGGTCCCACCATGCCCGATCCAGCCCCGGCGCGACCCGAATCCTGGGCCCCGTACCTGACGTGGGCGAAGCACCATCCGCACGCGCGCTACGATCTGTGCGGGAGCAACCTGCTGCACTGCTCCGTGGACGACCTCCCCGGCGCGCGTGAGTCCCTGGAGCTCTTCGCCCGCAACGACGACGGTTATCCGCCGCTCGTCGAGGCCATCGCCGAGCGCTACGACGTCGCCCCGGATCGGGTGACCACGGCGTCGGGGGCGGCGGGCGCCACCTTCCTGGCCCTGGGCGCTCTGGTGCGTCCCGGCGACACCATCCTGGCGGAGTGGCCGGGGTACGACCCCCAGACGGGCGCGGCGCGCTTTCTGGGCGCGAACGTCAGGATGTTCGACCGGGCCTGGAGCGACGGCTTCCAGGTGGATCCCGACCGGGTCGCCCGGGAGCTGACCTCGACGACACGGGTCATCATGCTCACCAACCTCCACAACCCGTCGGGGGTGTATGCCGACGCCTCGACGCTCCTCGCCATCGGCGAGATGGCGGAGGCCGTGGGCGCCAAGGTCCTCGTGGACGAGGTCTACCTCGAGGCCGGCCTCGACCTGGACACGACGCCAGCGGCGAGACGAGGCGACGTGTTCGTGAGCGTGAGCAGCCTCACCAAGTCCTTCGGGCTGGCGGGGCTGCGCCTGGGATGGCTGCTCGCGGACCCCGACACGGTCGAGGCCGTCCGCCGGACGCGGGACGTGGTGGACGGGACGGGGGCCGTGCCCTCCGAGCGTCTCGGCGCGCTGGCCTTCGAGCACATCGACCGCCTGCTGGAGCGCGCCCACGCCATCCTCGAGCCCCACGGGCACATGCTCGAGCGCTTCGTGGAGAGCCGTCCGGAGCTGGAGTGGGTGGCCCCCGTGGAGGGGAGCTGCGTGGCCTTCCCGCGCCTCGTGGGCGTAGCCGATGCGGGGCCCTTCGTGGACATGGCCCGCGACGAGTTCGGCGTGGGGCTCGTGCCCGGGAGCTTCTTCGGAGCGCCCGCCCACTTCCGCATCGCCATCGGCGGGAAGCGCCAGACCCTGGAGGACGGCATCGAGGCCCTGGGGAGGGCGCTGGACAAGGGGATGGCCTGAGGAAGCTCAGCCTCCCCGCTTCCACTCCAGCGCGGACATCCTGCTCGTGCCGGGGTAGGGTACGTTCCGGCCCTTGATGATGTCCCAGAGAATGTGGTTGAACAGGCTGTCGTTCGACATGTCCTCGAAGCGCAGGTCCAGCTTCCGGGACGCCTGGGCGTCGGGGCCCGTGGAAGGGTTCTTCTGGTCCAGAGGCGTGCTCGGCGTCAGCGCGGTGTAGGGCGCCAGGTCCGGCTTGTCCCGCCAGATCCCCCGCAGGGGCCGACCGTAGAAGTCGAACTGGGAGAGCGAGCCCAGGTCGAGGATCTCGGCCATGGTGGCGATGACGTCGGTGGTGTTCGTCCACCGGTGGTTCACACCGGGCCGCGCCCACGGGGAGATCACCAGGAAGGGTGAGCGGTGCGAGTCCACGTGGTCGGGGCCGTTCTGGGCGTCGTCCTCCACCACGAAGATCACCGTGCTTCCCCAGAACTCCGTCTTCGACAGCGCCGCCACGATGCGACCGAGAGCGAGGTCGTTGTCGGCGAAGTAGGCCTGGGGGGTAGGCGCGCCCGCCCGGCCCCCGGCCGTGTGGTCGTTGGGCAGACGGAGGATCTGCAGCGCCGGCATGGCTCCGGCCCGCACGTACCCATGGAGCGCGCGGATCCACACGTCGGCCCGTTTCTGGTCGGGGATGTTCAGATCGAAGCCCGGGTACGCGCTGTCGGTGTGGGCGCGCAGGAACGGCTTGTCCCCCCGGTAGCCCGCCGGCACGTGCTCGCCGGGCTTCACGTAGTCGGGCACGACGAACTCGCCGAAGTTGCGGAACGTGATGCCCGCCCTCTGGGCCAGGTTCCAGAGGTAGCCGTTCGCCGGCTCGGTGGCGTCGTCGTCCCCGTGCTCCCAGGGGATCACGCCGCGGTTGGTGCCCTCGTAGTCGTAGGTGCGGCCACGGTCCGAGTAGTTCTCCTGGAGGGTCTTCTCCAGGTAGTCGGTGGCGTAGGCGGCGGTGGACCAGTTGTGCCCGTCCGCGCTCACCTCCGCGTTCACGAAGAACCGGTCGTAGAGCCCGAAGCGCTCGGCCAGCGCGTGGTGGTTGGGGCCCACCGGGCGGGGAAAGAAGACCAGCGCGGTGTCGCCGTCCCCTTCGGGCATGTCCCCGAACACCTGGTCGTAGGTGCGGTTCTCCTTGATGATGTAGATGACGTGCTTGAGTGCCTCGGGATACGCACGGGGGCGCCGTGTATGATCGGTCCACAGGTTGGCGCGCGCGACCCGGGCGGACAGCGGGGCCAGCTCCGCGTCGGTGGCATCGGCCAGCGCTACGGTGCTCAGCGTTCCGGTGAGCTGGCCCAGCGTGTAGTTCGTCTGACGCGCGGGGCCGGATTGGTTCGGCTGCGGAAGCCCCGGGTTCGGGGCGGTGCCCGCCCCTTTGGCGTTGGCCACCAGGATCGTGTCGCCGCTCACCGCCAGCGCCGCGGGATACCACTGCACGGGGATGCGCCCCACGAGCTGGTCGGCGTGGCCCATGGGCGCGGCCGAGGCGACGGCCGCCGGAGGCCCGGCGGACGCGCCCGTGCCCTCGGAGAGCACAGGGGCGCCGGCGGTGACCGGCGCCAGGTCGAACACGGCCACCGCGTTGTTGTCCGCTTCCGCGACGAAGAGACGGCCGCCGTCGGACGACAGGGCCAGCGCGTCGGGCGTGCTCCCTTCGTGGGGCCCGGCAGGCGGGTCGTCGTGGAGAAGCGCGACCCGGTGCAGGGTCTTCGTGTCCAGGACCGTCACCCGGTCGGTGCTCCCCGAGGCGACGAAGAGACGGGAGCCGTCGGCGTTGAGGAGAAGAGCCGAGGGGTGCCTGCCCGCCGGGACCCGTCTGTCCAGCGTCGCGGTGCCGTCGTCCGCGAAGCGGAAGACCGACACCGTGTGGCCGCCCCACGCCGACACGTACACGGTGCCGTGGGGTCCCACCACCACGCCGTACGGATAGCGCTCGGTGGCGTAGCGGGCGAGGACGCGTCCGGAGGCGACGTCCACGACGGCCAGGGAGTCGGCGAGGTTCTCCGCCACGTACAGGAACCTGCCGTCGGGAGAGACGGCGAGCTGAGCCGGGTAACGCGTACCCGAGCGGCGGGGGCGCTTCACCGCCAGCACCAGCGAGTCCCTGAGCGTCGCCCGGCCGCCGGCCCAGTCGTAGCGGTAAACGACGTCCTGATTGCCCCCGGATGCGTACAGCGTACGCCCGTCCGGCGCGAAGGCGAGACCCAGGAACGCCGCGGCCTGCGGCAGCGTCTGGGTGACCCGGCCGCTGAAGCGATCCACGACCTGGATGCCCTGCTCCCCCCATCCGTTCAGCAGGAGCACCACCTGGCGGCCGTCGGGGGACAGCGCCAAACCCAGGGGAAAGGACCCCACCTTCACCGAGGTCCCGGCGGGATCCAGCGACTTGCCTGTGGGGAGCCGCCCGATGACCGGAAGGAAGGGCTCCTTGCCCGGGCCGGGGGTGGACGGGGTGGGGCCTGCGCACGCCGCGAGGCCGAGGACGGAAACGAAGACGAGGGACGCGCAACGCATGGGGATGCCCGGGAACACGAGGAGACGACGGGGTCCGAAACGGAACCCGCGTCAGGAAAGTCGGCAGCGAGACGCCCTACGGCAATTCCTCCCCCCCCACTCCCCGTTACCTCTCTTCGCCCAGCCTCTCGTCCAGCAGATTGCGGATGCTCCTCAGCTCGTCGTCGGAGAGACTTCGGTCCGAGACGAGATGGGTCACGAGGAGCCTCGCCGAGCCGTCGAAGAGCTTCCGGCGCACCCGCGCCAGCGCGCTCACCCGTGCCTCGCCCCGATCCACGAGGGTGTGATAGCGGAACGCGCGCCCCTCCTCGACATGGGCCACGTGGCCCTTGTCCTCGAGGGTGCGCAGCACGGTGAGCACCGTCGTGTACGCCAATGGGTCCGTCAGGCGATCCCTCACGTCGGCCACCGTCGACGGGCCATCCTCCCACAGGACGGTCATGATGTCGAGCTCTCGATCCGTAAAGACCACGTTCGCCACGTGCTGCCTCCGCTCACGAACAGGATGGTTGCGGGTCGGCCCGGGCAGTCGCCGAACGGCTTCGCTGCATTCCTGCTACCCCGTGATGCTGTACTCGTACCGGCCTCGGACCGGGTCTCCTTCGGCGTAGCGAGACAGGCGGAAGAGACGGGCGTCGAAGGTCGGCGTCTCCCCGGTCACCATATCCGCCATCAGGCGTCCCACAGCCGGGCTCAGCTTGAAGCCGTGGCCGCTGAAGCCCGTGCAGATGAAGTGCCCGCTTCCCTCCGGCACCTCGTCGATGACGGGGTGCCAGTCGGGGGTGATGGCGTAGAGGCCGGCGTATCCCCGCCGGCGCTGGGCGGCTTCCATCGCCGGGCATCGGCGTATCCAGCGCTCGCCCACGAGCAGGTCGAAGGCGTCGTCCGTGTGCTCGGGATACCGGTCCGGGTCCACCACATCCTCCGCCTCCGACGGGTCGATGAGGCCCACGAGCATGAGGTCGCCCGTCTCGGGGCGGAAGTAGGATGCGTGCACGAAGTCCAGCACCACCGGATGGGGCCCGCGCTGACCCACGGGCCTGCCGAAGACTGCCACCTGGGCACGGCACGGGGACACCGGCACGTCCAGCCCGGCCATGGCCGCCACCCGGGCGCCCCATGGTCCCGCGCAGTTCACCACCGCGCCGGCGGCGAGCGGACCCTGGCTGGTGTCCACCCCGGTCACCCTGCCTCCGACGAAGCGGATGCCCGTGACCTCCCGGTTGAAGAGGAACGCGGCACCGTGGCGCTTTGCGGCCTCGTAGAAGCCGGTGGCCGTGAGGTGGGGGTCTGCGTATCCGGCGCCGGGCTCCCAGGCGGCGGCCACCAGGTCCGCCGACGCCACGCCCGGCATCACCTCCACGATCTCCTCGGCGGAGAGCAGCCGCGTGTCGATCCCGACCGCCTGCTGGAGGGCCACGTTCGCGCGCAGCCCCTCCACGTCTTCCGCGGGCACCAGCACCACGAAGCCCGCATTGACGAAGCCGCTCTCCCCGCCGACGCGCTCCCCGAAATCGCGGAAGACGTCCAGGGCCCACCGGGCCATGCGCGCCGTCACCTCGTTGGAGTAATGCTGGCGCACGATGGCGGAGGACCTGCCCGTGGAGCCGCACGCGAGCGTCCCCTTCTCCACCACAGCGACCTTCACGCCGCGGCGCGAGAGCTCGTGTGCGGTGGCGCATCCCATGATGCCACCGCCCACCACGACGACATCGAACTCAGCAGGCATACCAATAATCTATCGCGACCGGACCGTCCCGGCGCGCCGTCCGCGCGGAGGCGGGTCGGACAGAGGCCGGGCCCCTCGCCTTGCCTCCCCCGTCGCGGCGCCCCAGGATCCGTACCGTCCGCAACTCCGGAGCCCTGGATGAGCAGGTCCAGATGAAGTCGCCCCGTTTCCTCCTCGCCGCGGTGGTGGTGGCCTTCGGCCTGTGGTTTCTTCTGCGCTTCGAGGGCCGGCCTCACCCCGTGCCCGTCCACTTCGTGGCCCTCCCCGTCCCGGCCTTCGACGCCGGAAACACCCTCACCGACGCCTGGGCCGACTTCGACGGCGACGGCCGCCCCGACCGCTTCGTGGGCTTCAACGGTGAGCCCAGCCGGCTGTACCGGAACGAGGGCGATGGTGCGTTCACGGACGTCGCAAAGGAGGTGGGACTCACGGTGGCACGGAAGGTCCGCACGGCCGCCTGGGGCGACTTCGACGGCGACGGCGACCCGGACCTGTTCCTGGGCTATGCGCCGGACAGCACCCAGGCCGGCGTGACGGCGCTCTGGCGCAACGACGGCCCCGCCGGCTTCCACGAGGTGGCGGCCGAGGTGGGACTCGCCCTGGACTCCGGCGTCACCCGCCAGGCGTCGTGGGTGGACTACGACAACGACGGCGACCTCGACCTCTTCCTGGCCATGCGTGACGGGCCCAACCACCTGTGGCGCAATGACGGGGGGAGGTTCGTGGACGTCACCGAGGAGAGCGGCATCGGGGATCCGCGCCGCTCCGTCGGGGCGGTCTGGTTCGACGCCGACCAGGACGGGGACCTGGACGTGTACGTGGCCAACATGGACGGCGACGCCAACGGCATGTGGCTGAACCAGGACGGGCACTTCACCGACGTGGCCGCGTCGTGGGGCCTCGCCGACGGCGGCCGCGCCGTGGGTGACTCGACACAGGGAACGGTGCGGCCGTGCGCCGTGGACTACGACAACGACGGCGACTTCGATCTGTCCACGGCGAACTACGGCCCCGACGGGCTCTTCCAGAACCCGGGTCCCGGGAAGGGCCGCTGGAAGAACGTCGCCCAGACCGAGGGGCTGGCCATCCCCGGCCGCTACGACACCTGCATCTGGGGCGACTTCGACAACGACGGCACGCCGGACGTGTACGTCAACGGCACCATCAGCGAGGGTGTGCAGTACCGGGACTGGCTCCTGCGCCGCGAGGGCGGGCCCTTCGTGGACGTGACCCCGGCACAGATCCTCGAGGTAGCCGCCGACCATGGAGCGACCTGGGTGGACTACGACCAGGACGGCGACCTGGACCTGGCCCTCACCGGCGCGACCCCCGACGGCATGCACCACCTGCTCGAGAACCTGCTTCCGCCGGAGCGCGCCGCGGATGCGGTGGCGGTGCGCGTGCTGGACGGCGAGGGCCACGCGACGCGTCCAGGGGCGGAGGTGCGCGTCTATGCCGCGGGAACCCACCGCCTGCTGGGGACCGGACTCGTGGATACGGGCTCGGGGTACGACTCGCAGTCGGACCTGCCCGTTCACGTCGGGCTGCCGTCGCCGGACCCCGTGGACGTGGTGGTCACCGTGCTCACCGCCGACGGCAGGAAGGAGGCCCGGGTGGACGGCGTGAACCCGGAGGCCGAGCGGGGTAAGGTCGTGGTGGTGAAGGTGGATGCGGAGGGAAGGGTGGTGCAGTAGGCGGGACCCTCCCCACTTGCTCGTACGCGCATTGCCGCGCAGCATCCCCGGAGTCCAATCCCCGACTCCGAGAGGATCCCATGCGATCGGTCGTTCGCCCCCGTGCGCTCCTCGCCCTCCTGCCCTTCCTCGTCGTCGCCGTCGCCGCGCCCGCGCGCGCCCAGGAGACGGCTCACCAGACGGCTCCCGACACCGCCAAGCGGGCCCTCACCCTGGCCGACTACGGCCCCTGGAGCCGCATCAACCAGGTCGCGATCTCGCCCGACGGCAGGTGGCTCACCTATGCGAAGCAGCCGAACGAGGGCGTCGGGACCTTCATCGTGAAGTCGCTGGACGACAGCACGTCCTACGACTTCGTGAACGGTACCGGCGCCCAGTTCAGCAAGGACAGCCGCTGGGTGGCCTTCCTGACGTCGCCGCCGAAGGAGGAGGCGCAGGGGGGTCGTGGCCGGGGCGGCCGGGGCGGCCCGGGAGCACAGAACGGTCAGCGCGGGCCGGCCGAGCGCACGCTGCACGTCATCGACCTGAAGACCGGCGCGAAGACCGAGGACCCCGGCGTGCGCGCCTTCGCCTTCTCCGACGACTCCCGCTACCTGGCCATCCACAGGGACCGCTCGGAACGGGGGGCCACCTTCGAGGGCTCGGACCTGCTCTTGCGTGACCTCACCACCGGAACGCTGACGAGCATCGGCAACGTGTCGGCATTCGCGTTCAACGAGCCCGGGAACCGGCTGGCGTATCTCGTCGACGCGGCGCACAAGGCGGGCGACGGGCTCTATCTGGCGAGCCCCGCCGACGGCCGCATTCGGCCCCTGGACACCGACACCCTGCGCTACGACGACCTGACGTGGGACTCGGCGGGCACCGACGTCGCCGCCCTCAAGGGTGACAAGCCCAAGGGTAAGACGCAGCGGACCAACGTGCTGGTGGTCGCTCGCGGCGTAACCGGGACGGCCCCTTCGGTGAAGATCTACGATCCCGCCGCCGACAAGTCGTTCCCGGCGGGCTTCGTCCTCTCCGAGATGGGGAACAGCCACTGGACGAAGGACGGGACCCGCCTCGTCCTCGGCATCAAGCAGCAGGAGGACGAGCTCGAGAGGCCCGAGAACGGCGAGGAGCGGGCCGACGTCGACGTGTGGAGCTGGGCCGACGTGCGCGTCCAATCGGAGCAGATGCGGCAGGCCTCCGCGGATCGGCGCTACACCTACACCTCGGTCTACGACGTCGGGTCCGGCCGCTTCCTGCGGCTGGCCACCGACGACATGAAACGGGTCGAGATCACCGCCGACGGGCGCTGGGGCGTGGGGCAGAACGACGCCGCGTACCGGCGCGACGTGACCCGCCCCGAGGGCACCGCGGACTGGGTGCGCATCGACCTGTCCACGGGGGACACCGCCACGCTGGTGAAGGCGCTGCGGCGGCCCATGGGCATGTCGCCCGACGGCAAGTGGTTCCTGTACCTGGCGAACAAGAAGGTGCAGGCCGTCGACCTGGCGACGCTCCACCACACCGATCTGTCGGCCGTCTCGGGCGTCGACTTCGTGAACCACGACTACGACATGGTGGACGAGGCGCCGGCGTGGGGTGTGGGCGGGTGGACGAAGGACGGCACGGTGCTCCTCTACACGAAGTGGGACGTGTGGCAGGTGCCCCTCGGCGGGAAGGGCAAGGCGGTGGACCTCACCGACAGCGTGGGAACGGCTCGGCAGATCCAGTTCCGCGTCGTGAACCTCGACCGGGCGCCGGGCTTCGGCCGCTTCCGCCGGGGCGGGGGCACGGAGTCGTTCGTGGACCCGAAGGATCTGCTGCTGTCGGCGTACGGCGAGTGGACCAAGAGATCGGGCTACTACAAGGCCGTCCCGGGCAAGGCCCCCAGGCCGCTCCTGTACGACGACGAGATGATCGGGGACCTGCAGAAAGCCAAGGACGCCGACCGCGCCGTCTTCACGCGCCAGACCTTCCGGGAGTTCCCCGACTACTGGGTGAGCGACCTGCGCTTCGACTCGCCCCGCAGGGTCACCGACGCCAACCCGCAGATCTCCCGGTTCCTGTGGGGGAGGCGCATCCTGGTGGACTACACCGACAAGCGGGGCCACAAGCTCCAGGCCACGCTGACGCTTCCGGCAGGGTATCAGCCGGGCCACAAGTACCCGATGATCATCTACTTCTACGAGAAGCTGTCACAGAACCACCACCTCTTCTCGCAGCCCGTGTACGACGACCGGCCGCACATGTCCACCTACGCCAGCAACGGCTACCTGGTGCTCGAGCCGGACATCGTCTACGACCGGGGCCTGCCGGGCAGCTCCGCCCTGGACGACGTCACGTCGGCCGCGAAGCGGGTCATCGACCTCGGGTACGCGGACCCCGCCCACATCGGCCTCCAGGGGCACTCGTGGGGCGGGTACGAGACGTCGTTCATCCTCACGCAGACGGACATGTTCGCCTGCATCGTGACCGGGGCGCCCCTCACGGACCTCATGAGCATGGACAACATCCTGTACAAGCAGTCCGGGAGCCCCAACGGGCCCATCCTCCAATGGAGCCAGGGACGCATGGGCGACACTCCGTGGGACGACGAGGCGCGCTGGCGCAGCCAGTCCCCCATCGAGCACGTCCCGAACATCAAGACGCCCTTCCTCATCCTCCAGGGGACCGCCGACGGCGCGGTGGACTGGAACCAGGGCCTGGAGCTCTACCTCGCCGCGCGGCGTCTGGGAAAGAAGGTCATCCTGCTGTCGTACCCCGACGAGCCCCACCACCTTGCGAAGGAGGCCAACCAGAAGGACTTCCAGATCCGCATGAAGCAGTTCTTCGACCACTACCTCATGGGCAAGCCGGAGCCGGAGTGGATGGCCAAGGGGGTGCCGTTCCTGCAGAAAGGGAGGGAGGGGCCGGACGGCAAGCCCATCAAGTGACGACGGTGCGCGACGGTGCGCGACGGTGCGCGACGGTGCCTGGCGGTGCGTCGCGGTGCGTCGCGGTGCGTCGCGGTGCGTCGCGGTGCGTCGCGGTGCGTCGCGGTGCGTCCCGGTGCGTCCCGGTGCGTCGCGGTGCGTCCCGGTGCGTCCCGGTGCGTCCCGGTGCGTCCCGGTGCGTCCCGGTGCGTCCCGGTGCGTCCCGGTGCGGTGCGGTGCGGTGAACGACGCACCCGCCGGATCCCGTCGCACTTGCTGTGCACGGACACGCGGTCTACAGTCCGCGCCACCCCGCTGCGCGCGGTCTACAGTCCGCGCCACCCGGCGGTGCTGCCGGTTCGCCCGTCCTTCGCCCCCTATGTGTAGAGAGATCACATGAAGCCCCTCCCCTTCTTCCTGGCCGTGGCGCTGTCCGCTTCCGCCGCCGTCGGCGCCCGGGCCCAGAGCGACACCACCGCTCTCGCACCCATGGCCATCACGAGCGAGGGCTCGGTGCATACCGCTGCCGGAGTCGTGAGCTACCAGGCGGTGCTCGGGAAGCTGGTGGTGCATGCCCGGGGCTGGGACGACGCCGCGCCGAACGACGACACGCCCGAGGCGACGATGTCCTACGTCGCCTACTTCAAGACCGGTGCGGACGCCGCCAAGCGTCCGCTGACCTTCCTCTTCAACGGCGGGCCCGGCTCCTCGACGGTGTGGCTGCACATGGGCGCCTTCGGGCCCAGGCGCGTCGTCACCGCCGATCACACGCACACGCCCGGCCCTCCGTACCGGATCGTCGACAACGAGCAGAGCCTGCTGGACGTCAGCGACCTGGTCTTCGTGGACGCGCCCGGCACGGGGTTCGGACGGATCCGCGGCAAGGACAAGGAGAAGGCCTTCTACGGGGTCGATCAGGACATCCACGCGTTCGCCGCGTTCATCAGCGAGTTCCTGTCCACGTACCACCGGTGGAATTCCCCCAGGTACCTCTTCGGCGAGAGCTACGGCACCATGCGGGGCGCGGGCCTGCCGCTGGCCCTGGAGGGCCGGGACATCGACCTCAACGGCGTGATGCTGCTGTCGTGCATTCTGGACTGGGACATGATGCCCGACGACCCGAAGCTCAATCCCTCCATCGACGAGCCGTACGAGGTGAGCCTGCCGACGTATGCGGCCACCGCCTGGTATCACCACAAGCTCCCGAACCAGCCGAAGGAGCTGCAGCCGCTGCTGGACGAGGTGGAGCGCTTCGCCACCACCGACTACGCCCTCGCGCTCCAGCAGGGGAACAGCCTGAGCGCCGAGCGCAGGCAGGCCATCGCGGAGAAGCTGCACGACTACACGAGCCTGCCGGTGGCCTACCTGCTCAAGACCAACCTGCGCATCGAGTACGGCGCCTTCGAGAAGAACCTGCTCGCGGACCAGGACCTGACCACCGGCACGCTGGACACGCGGTTCACGGGCCCGACGCTGGACCCCCTGAGCAGGACCACCGAGTACGACCCGCAGGGGGCGGGCATCAGCTCGGCCTACGTCTCGGCCTTCAACGACTACGTCCGCGGGACGCTGAAGTACTCGGGGAAGCTCGCCTACAAGCCTGAGATCTCCATCTACACGAGCTGGGACTACCGGCACCAGCCTCCCGGCGCCAACCGACCCCTGATCCAGCTCCCCAACGTGCTCCCCGACCTGGCCGTCGCGATGAAGCAGAACCCCGACCTCAAGGTCATGGTCCTGGGCGGCTACTTCGACATCTCCACGCCGTTCTACGAGGGCTGGTTCGAGACGCACCACCTGCAGATTCCGCCGGAGCTCCAGGCCAACATCCAGTACCACTACTATCAGTCCGGGCACATGGTGTACGTCCACGTGCCCGCCCTCGAGAAGCTGCACGACGACGTGGCGGCCTTCATCCATAGCACCTCGGGGGGTCTCGCAGGCCACTGAGGAAGCGGAGTGAGCTCCGGAGGCGGGCCCGAGGCGTCTACGCCTGCACGGCTCCCGGGCCCCCTCCGCGCCCATCCATTAGATTGATGGCGGCCCTGCCCGGCCCGTTCGCCAGCCCCCCACGGAGGGCCGCACGATGGGTCGGATGCTCTCCGAGCTCATGCGCCGCAGGGTGCCCCAGGTCCTGGGCATCTACCTGGCGGCCGCGTGGGGCCTGCTGGAGTTCACGGACTGGGCGGTGGCCCACTTCCAGCTCGAGCGCAACCTCACCAACGACGTCTTCGTCGCCCTCGCGCTCTTCCTGCCGGTCTTCCTGTGGTTGGCCTGGAAGCTCGGCGGCCGTGGACCGCGGCTCCCCACCGTGGACGCGCCGCCCAGGTCCGTCGCCGTCCTTCCCTTCGCCAACGTGGGCGGAGACGCCGACGCCGGGTACCTGGGCTTCGGGCTCGCCGATCAGATCGTCACCGATCTCGCGAGAATCGGCGATCTCAAGGTCGTGGCCCGCACCTCGTCCTTCGCCTACGAGGGCACCACGGAGGACGTGCGCACCATCGGGCGCCGCCTGGGCGCGCGTGCGGTGCTGGAGGGCAGCGTCCAGCGCTCCGGTGATCGCCTCCGCGTGACCACCCAGCTCATCAACGTGGAGGACGGGTACCACCTCTGGTCGGATCGGTACGACCGCCCGATGGAGGACGTCTTCGGCATCCAGGACGAGGTGGCGGACAACGTCGCGCGGGCGCTGCACGCCGTGCTGCGCGAGAACGAGCGGAAGGCGTTGTCGAAGGTGCACACCCGCGACGTTGACGCCTACGAGTTCTACCTCAGGGGACGCCGGTTCTTCTCCCAGGGGAGGAGGAAGAGCCTGGAGTACGCCCGCGACCTGTACCGGCGGGCCATCGAACGGGACGAGCGCTTCGCGCTGGCCTACGCGGGGGTGGCCGAGGCCACCGCGCTCCTGGCCATGTACTATCCCGCGGTCCACGTCGACCTGGACGACGCCTTGAGGTCCGCCGAGGCCGGGCTCGCCATCGACCCCGAGCTGGCGGAGGCCCACGGCGCGTTGGGGGCGGTGCTCTTTCTGCAGGGCAAGGTGGAAGCCGCTGCCGCCGCCCTCCGCCGTGCCCTGGATCTCGACCCCCGACTCTTCGAGGCCCGCTACCTGCACGCCCGCGCGTGCTTCCAGCAGGGCCGCTTCGCCGATGCGGTCCGCCTCTTCCAGGACGCCGAGTCGGTGCGCGAGGACTACTCCGCGGCGTTCTTCGTGGCTCAGTCCCTGGAGGCCCTGGGCGAGCACGAGCGGGCCCGCGACGCATACGAGCACGCATCCAACGTCGCCCTCCGCCACGTGGAGCTGAACCCCGACGATCCCCGGGCGGCCACCATGCTCGCCGTCTCCCTCTCCCGGCTGGGCCGCCAGGACGAGGGCCTCCGCTGGGCGGATCGCGCGCTGACCATCGATCCGGAGGATGCCGGCGTGCGCTACAACGTGGCCTGCCTCTTCGCGGTGGCCGGGCGAGCCGATCGCGCTCTGGACTGCCTCGAGGAGGCGCGCAGCGTGGGCTTCGGAAACCGCGAGTGGCTGGAACGCGACCCGGATCTGGCGAGCCTGCGGGACCATCCCCGATTCAAGACGATCATGGACGCCATGTAGCGGCCTGCGGAATCGGCGAGATCAGAGAGTAGCCGGGCCGGCTTCCGGGTCGCACCCTGTCCCGTTGGCACGGGCGTGAGTATTACTTGCATGAGTAATACCTATGCCGGGAACACGTCATGAAGATCACGACCAAGGGGCAGGTCACGATTCCGCAGGACATCCGAGAGCGGCTGGGACTCCTGCCCCACACCGAGGTTGATTTCGAGGTGCGCGGAGATGTCGTTGTGGTGACTAAGGCGGAGGGAGGCCGCCGCCGCGGCAGGCGGATCGTCGAGGCCATGCGAGGTCGGGGCGATGTGCGGATGAGCACCGATGAGATCCTGGCCCTCACACGCGGCGACGAGCCTTGAGCGACACCCTCGTCGACAGCAGCGTCATCCTCGATATCCTGACTGAGGATGAGGAGTGGCTTGAATGGTCGGCCTCCGCCCTCGAGCGGCAGGCGGAACACTCGGTCCTCGTGATCAACCCAGTCGTGTACGTCGAGGTCTCCATCCGCTTCCAGCGAATTGAGGACCTGGATGATGCCCTTCCGGCGACGACGTTTCGAAGGGACCCACTGCCGTGGGAAGCGGCATTTCTCGCGGGCAAGTGCTCCTTGACCTACCGGCGACGCGGCGGTGTGAGGCGCTCACCGTTGCCGGACTTCTATATCGGCGCGCACGCGGCAGTCGCGGAGATGACGCTGCTCACCCGTGATCCGAGAGAGACCTGAAGGCGTTTCCTCGCGCTGTGCAGCGAGACCTGGGGCAGGCGCTTGAGATCGCGCAGTTCGGGAGGAGGCCAGTCCACGCAAAGCCTCTGAAGGGCTTCAAGGGCGCTGGTGTGCTCGAGGTGGTGGAGGATCACGATGGAGATACCTACCGCGCGGTCTACACCGTGAAGCTGGCCAACCGGGTGTATGTCTTGCATGCCTTCCAGAAGAAGTCGAAACAAGGCGTCAAGACACCGAAGCACGTGATCGACCTAATCAAAGTCCGGCTCAAAGAGGCGGAGCGGATCCAAGTGGCACTGGAGGTGCAGCAGTGAGCCGGGAACTGGAGTATGAAGTTGGAAGCGGCAACGTGTTCGCCGACCTCGGGCTTCCGGACGCGGAGGAACTGAAGGCCAAGTCCGAGCTCGTGATCGAGATCATCCAGATCATTGAAGACCGCGGCCTGAAGCAGGCCGAGGCAGCTGAGATCATGGGGATCGACCAACCGAAGGTGTCCCTGCTCGTGAGGGGTAAGCTGGACGGCTTCTCCATGGAGCGGCTCTATCGGTTCCTGAATGCCCTCGGCCGGGATGTCGAGATCGTCGTGACACCGAAGCCAAAGAGCCGGAAGGAAGCGACGCTCAGGGTCAGGCGCGGAGCGGCTCGCTCGCGAGTACGACGGCCCGCCAAAGTCTGAAGACCCGCATCGGCGCGTTTATCGTCCTTTCACCCAAGAAGACCCCGCGGCATTGCCGGCGGGCTGAACCTCCACGCCCACGCCAAGGGTGGTCCCATCAACTTCTCGGATCCGGCCGCCCAGGGACCTATCGTGTTGACCCCGGAGTAGGGAGTACCTTGAAGGCGTGACCAGCTACGAGACGATCCTGGGGAAGGTGCTCAAGGGCACTTCGGACGCGAACATCCGGTTCGGTGACCTGAGGATGGTCCTGACCACCCTGGGCTTCCACGAGCGCATCAAGGGAAGCCACCATATCTTCAGCCAAGAGGGCGTCGAGGAGATCCTCAACCTCCAGCCCTATGGCTCGAAGGCGAAGGCCTATCAGGTCAAACAGGTCCGCGACGTCATCCTCAAGTACGGGCTCGTGAGACATGCAGAAGAGTAAGCACCGATACGAGGTCATCCTCTACTGGAGCGACGAGGACAAGGCCTACATCGCCGAGGTCCCCGAGCTGCCCGGATGCGCCGCCGACGGACCTACCTACCAGGAAGCGATCGGCAACGTCGAAGTGGTCATCGATGAATGGATCGAGACGGCCAAGGAGCTCGGCCGAGCGGTGCCGCAGCCCAAGGGACGTCGACTACTGTACGCCTGATCAGCCCGTGCACCTGCAACGGACCGGCGCCCACGCACGACAGCGGGTGGGGTTCGACTCTTTGGGGCGAGAAGCGGAAGAGGAGAAGCAGCCATAAGGGTGTGAGCGGCGCGCCCTGAGTTGGGCGGTAAAGACCCGACGGTGCAGCCCAGCCAATAGCCCTTTCACCCAAGAAGATCCCATTGGCATCGCGGGTGGGCTGAACCTCTACGGGTATGCCGGCAGCGACCCTATCAACTTCTCCGATCCGTTCGGGCTGTGTGTCTTTGGTCTGCCTTGCCCGAAGTGGTTCGTTAACGGCGTAGCTGGGTTCGGCGATGCAGCCAGTTTCGGGCTAGCCGGGTTTATTCGGCGACACACACCTGGTGGCGACGGAGTCGACTACGGGAGCGTTTCGTACGCTGTCGGATCCGCTGCCGGAACGGCTGCAACGGCCGCGATCACTGACGGGCTGTCAGAAGGCGGTGCGGCTGCCGAGGAAGCCGGTACAACTGCCAAGGCAGATGAACTCTTGCCTACGCAAGACTGGTACAATCCGGAGCAGGTTGATGAGTACGCAGCTCAACTGGAGAGAGGAGACAACGTCAAGCCAATTCAGGCGGTCAAGACGCCGGACGGCCGGAAGTTCATTCTTGACGGACACCACCGGTACTTGGCAAGCCAGAAGACTGGTATTCCTGTTGAGGTGAATGTCAGAGAGGGGGTTGGTCCGGTAGGATTGTCGAGCTGGGACAACGTGAAGCCTCAAGCGCCGCCGGGAGGCTGATCTAGCCATGGCCTTTGAATCAGCGAACTACATCTTTCGCCCGCAAGCCGGCACACTTGACGACTTGCGCGCCATGCTCACGCAGATGGGGGGAACGTCAACCGGCCCGACAACGTGGGTTCTGGAGGGCGAGGACCACTGGATCGACGTTCAACTCAGAGATGGACCGCCCTTGGCAGTATCTGTGCGGATTGCATTAACGAATCCACTGGCAGCCTTGAATCGTCTCCGTGACTTGGTCGATCGCCTCTGGACGGAGTTTGATGGTACGTTATCCGCTCCAAATGAACGCGCGAGCTTCTTGGACGGCAGCGAAGAGACGTGGAAGGTGCTCTTTGCCGACTATCAGGCTCGCCGAGAGCAGTTTCGAAAGCATCTAGGTGATATCGAAGCCCCTGTCAGCGCGGAGGATGTGTACACTTTGATAGACGAGCGAGCCAAGAGACCCGACCGGTAGAGAGCCGAGGAGGCGAGAGCTGCGGCTTCCACCGGTACTCATCGCCAGCATACCGGGCGTTGGACAGTGACTGCTATCATAGGACCTGTGCGGTAGAGCCCCGGAGATGGGGGGCTCGCTGCGTGACACCCGTTTCCGCTGCCAAGCGAGGCATCGCGCGTAGGTGGCGGCGTTCCTGTGCGTGCTCGACTCCCCCACCAGTATACGCTCCACTCCGCTGCGGGCGGCCAGACACTCCACGATGGGTTCGACCTGCCCGGAGGTCAGTCCTGCCACCTTCCGGACGCGCGGTCCTTGAGGCTCAAAGTGGCCTCGGTCAGTTCCTTGAGTCCCATCCGCTACATGACTCTATTCCAGGGAACCGCCATGACCTTGTCCGTGAGCCAGTATACGTCTTCCCCCGTATAGAGCAGGATCCCGGCGGCGGCCTTGTCGGGGTACTCGTCCAGGAAGGTCGTCAGGTGCCGGGCATCGTCCGTGCGGACCCTGGGAGCCGCTTTGACTTCGATGGGCAGTAGCCTCTGCGGCGTCTCCACCACCAGATCGACCTCCGCTCCCTTGCTCGTTCGCCAGAAGAGGATGTTGGGTCGGTGGGTGCGCGTCTCACGCCAGGCGAAGAGGTCGTTGACGACCAGGTTCTCCAGGTGGGCGCCGCGGGGCGACTCCTCCGCACTCAGGTGAAGCGCCAGTCCCGTGTCGCTCCAGTACAGCTTCGGACTCTTCACCAGCCGTTTCGTCCTGTTTACGGAATAGGCCTCGACGCGGAGGAGCTGGTAGGAGACCTCGAGCAGGTGGAGGTACCGCTGCGCCGTG
>Ga0315535_1000002_pt1 | contig 177917 bp, 125 predicted proteins | sample SalMarSW160220MG_2_FD_203092 | JGI IMG/M metagenome (GOLD analysis project Ga0315535, IMG submission 203092) | Salt marsh sediment microbial communities from the Plum Island Ecosystem LTER, Massachusetts, United States - Salt Marsh Sediment SW1602-20 ... | reverse complement strand
CTCGCTTATGGCAGCCTTTGAGAAGCTCAACCGGGCCGTTGCGCTCGAGCCTCGAATGGTACGTGCACGCTATCTACTGGCGAAAGTGCTTGCGGCCTTGAAACGGCCCGATGAAGCAAAGCTCCAGGCAGAGCGCGTTCTCCAAGACAGCCCCGATCACGAATTGGCAAAACAACTGCTAGCCTCGCTGCAGCCCAAGCCCAAACCCGAGCCAAAATCCGAGACGAAGCCTGCCGAGCCAGGCCAACCCACAACCTACGAGGGCTGGAAGAATCTGGCGGACGCGTTGCAGGAAAAAGGCCTGGTCGGTAAAGCCCTCAAGGCATACGATAAGGCCCTCGAGCTGAAACCCGAGGACGTCGAGGCACTGAACGGCAAGGGACTTTGCCATTTGGATAACGGAAGTTATGGAATGGCCATTACCTGGTTTCGCAGGGCGCTGAAGAAGAATCCCCGCTTCGCTGATGCCATTATGGGACTGGCAGAATCCTACAAATATCAAGGAAACAAAGAACAGGCCCGGACATACTACCAGCGCTACCTTGACGTGCTTCCGGGAGGACCTGAGGCGGCCGTTGCCAGGAGAAACCTGAAAGAAATGAAGTAGCGCCCTATACAGACACAGCCCATCGAACAGAGGAGACGCTTATGCCACTGAAACCTTCAAGCATCGAAGATGAATACTTTGCCAGAGAAGAGGCCATCAAGCTCCGCAAGTTGACCAATCTGAAAAGGAAGGAATTGTCAGCTGCCGAGCAGCAAAAACTAAAAGAACTTCACTTCATGCATTGTCCCAAGTGCGGCATGGATATGAAGACGATTAAAATCAACGATGTCGATATCGACAAGTGCTTCGCTTGCGGTGGTCTCTTTTTCGATGACGGTGAACTCGAGAAGGTCACCCGGCGTGCGAGTGAGTTCTTCAAGAGCGTAGACAGCGTGTTCAAGGAGTAAACTGGTCTCTAGTCGCCAAGGCCTTGCAGCAAACCAACTTTGCTGTTGAAATCTTCTATCAGCTTGTCGTACTCGTCAGCCCTGCCGAAGCGTTCGGGCCAATAGGTCTTGTAGTCGTTCCATTGTGCATTGAGCTCGTCGAGTTCCTTATGTTGCTGCTCGATCCAGGTATAGTACTTCAAGTTGTGAATCCGGCGGCGGTCGTAGTGGTCCAGTTCGGCCATGCTGTCGTTCTTCAGACCATCCAAATGCAACTTGAAATCCAAACCCGCGCGCTGTTCATCGTAGGGACCTTCCGCCTGCCGGGCCTCCTTCAGGCGAGAATCGTATAACTCCATGGAATCGGTAAAGACGGTGAACAAGCAGTCATGCTCGTCGAGTTCGTACCAGCGGGCCGCCTTGATTGCGCTGAGCAGGTTGGAAATACCAGAAATTCCCAGCAGGTCGAGTTTGGAAATCAGCTCGGGGGAAATGCCCTGCGTTCCGAGAAAGCTCTTTCCGGCCGGCTCGCCAAAAAGCCGGATGAGCGCCATTGGATCGGCATCGTCTATGGCCACCACCATATCGGTATTTCGCACGTTGTGAATCCAGGGAACGTGCTTGTCACCGATCCCCTCTATTCGGTGGCCGCCGAACCCGTTCCTGAGCAGGGTGGGGCATTGCAGGGCCTCAGATGCGATTATTTTCGAGGACGGATAGATCTCTTTCAGGCGATCCCCGGCCGCCAGGGTCCCGGCACTGCCCGTAGCCGACACATACCCGAAAAAGCGATCGGCCGATCCCATTACGCTAGACAACACTTCCTGGATGGCCTCGGCGGTAACGCTGTAATGCCACATCCCGTTTCCAAATTCGTCGAACTGGTTGAATACGACCACGTCGTCGCGCTCGGCCACTAGCTCCCAGCACTTGTCGTAAATCTCCTTGACGTTGGATTCACAACCCGGCGTGGCGATAACTTCTGAGCCGATCGAGGCCAACCATTCGAAGCGCTCTCGACTCATCTCCTCGGGCAGAATGGCCACGGATTCACAAGCCAACAAGGTCGCGTTGTAAGCTCCGCCGCGGCAATAGTTCCCAGTTGAAGGCCAGACCGCCTTTTGGCGTGTTGGATCGAACTTCCCTTCCACCAGGCGTGGTGCCAGGCAGCCGAAGGTCGCCCCGACCTTGTGTGAGCCGGTGGGAAAATACTTGCCGATCAAACCGAAGATCCTGGCTTTTACTCCGGTCAACTCCCGCGGGATCTCGAGGAAATTAACGCCATGGAATTGCCCGCTATTCGGATCGTTCTTCCAGCTGATCCTGAATAGATTTCTGGGATGCACGTCCCAGAGCCCGATCCCGGAAAGTTCGCTGCAAATCTTTTCGGGAATCAATGAGGGATCGCGGTTTTGGGCGAATGTGGGAATGATAATATTCCGTTCGCGGCATCTTTGCGCCGTTCGCTCTATTTGCTTCTCGTTGGTGTTCGACATTTGTGCCTCCAGTAGGATATTGCGCCGCGATTATTACCACGTGGAGGCTCGACTGGACAAGGGGAAACTAGGTCAATACAATGTCAGGCATGCGAGAGGCCCGCTACTGGGAAACCGAAGTCGATTTAGCCGTACGCTGTCGGCTGTGTCCCCACAACTGCGCCATCAAGCCGGGAAAGCGCGGAATATGCGGTGTTCGCGAGAACCGCGAGGGGATCCTTTTTTCGCTGAACTACGGCAAGGCGATCGCAGTCCACAACGATCCGATCGAGAAGAAACCATTGTTTCACGTCCTGCCCGGTTCGCAGAGCCTGAGCGTGGCCACCGTGGGTTGCAACCTGAGCTGCTCGCACTGCCAGAACCACGACATCAGCCAGTACCCTCGCCGTAACAAGAGCATTCCGGGCAGCGAGGCAACAGCTGTATCCGTCGTCGAGGCGGCCAAGCGAGCGGGGGTTGCCAGCATATCCTTCACCTACTCGGAACCGACTATTTTCATGGAATGGGCCCAGGACATCGCCGTCCTGGCCTCCGCCGCCGCTATACGCTGTATTTCCGTGACCAACGGCTACACATCTCCCCGGCCGCTTCGCGACCTGGCCCATAATCTGCTGGCCGCCAATGTAGACCTGAAGTCTTTCCGGGAGGATTTCTACCAGCGGGTGTGCGGGGCGCGCCTGCAACCCGTGTTGGACACCATCCGCTTGATGCACGAGTTGGGCATCTGGGTCGAGCTGACAACGCTGCTCATTCCCGGCCTGAACGACTCGCCCGACGAGTTGGCCGAGTTGGCCGGCTTCATCGTTTCGGTTGATCCTGCCATTCCCTGGCATCTGAGCCGTTTTCACCCCGACAATGAGATGCTCGACCGCTCCCCCACACCGGCGGCGACAATAGACCAGGCCCGTCGAATCGGTCTCGATCAGGGATTGCGCTTTGTCTACTCCGGAAACATATGGGGTGACGATGGTGAGCACACACGTTGCCCGTCCTGTAACAGGATCATCATCGAGCGTCACGGTTTCAGCGTGAAGACGAACCACCTGCTGGATGGAAAATGCCCGGACTGCGGCGAGACCATAGAGGGAATCTGGATCTAATCCCGCAAAATGCGCGGGACAAGCTCAATCAGGGGTTACCCCACAGTGATATGATTTGTTGAATATATTTCAAGTTCCGCATCAACAAGCAGGGCTAGGATCCTTCCCGCCGCCTGGTAAGGGCAAGTCCCAGGAGAGCCAGCAATCCCAGCAGACCGAGCGCATTCGATCCGCCGGTCGCCGCACAGCCGCACCCCGAGGAGCCCTGATCCCGGCAAGCATCCATCCCGCCAGTGCAAACGCCGCCGATGCAATGCTCACCGGCAGTACACTCATCACCGTCGTCACACAGAACACCATCGGTTAAAGGTACCGCCTGGCAAGAACCACTCTGCGGATCGCAGGCCGCCTGATTGCAATCATCTATCAGCGCTGAGCAATCCTTCGGCATCCCGTCGCAGGACCCAGCCATGCAACTATCGGAATCGGTGCACGGATCGCCGTCATCGCAAGCCGTTCCGTCATCGACGACAGTTGCGAAACAGCTGCCGTCCGCAGGATCGCAAGTCCCGACATGACATTCATCGTCAAGGCTACTGCAATCCACCGCGGTGCCCGAACAAACGCCGGAGGCGCATACATCCGAAGTTGTGCAAGAATCGCCATCATCACACACAGCCGTGTTGGCAGAGTGATAGCAGCCGCTGGTTGGATCGCAGGAGTCGTCGGTGCACGGGTCGCCATCGTCGCAGTCGATTGCCGCACCGGAGCAGTTGCCTAAATAGCAGCCATCGCTTTCCGTGCAAACATCACCGTCGTCACAGGCTGTGCCGTCTGCCAGCGCTTGTTTCTCACACAGGCCGCTTGCCGGATTGCAGGTCCCGGCGTTACATGCGTCGTCGAGAGTCGAGCAGTCGAGCGCCACACCCGCGCAGGCGCCGTTGAGACATATGTCGCCACTCGTGCAGGCATCGCCGTCGTTGCATCCGGTCGTGTTGTTGGTGAAAACGCAACCAATAGAAGAATCGCAGGCATCGTCCGTGCATACGTTGCCGTCGTCACAGACAATAGTCGTACCGCCACAAACACCGCCGGAGCAACTGTCATTGTCTGTGCACGAGTTTCCGTCGTCGCAGCCCGCAGTGTTGGCGACGTGCTGGCAACCCGAATCCTTGTCGCACGAATCGTCGGTGCAGATATCGCCGTCGTCGCAATTCAGAGACGTTCCGGCCTGGCACAGGCCGGAGGCGCAACTTTCTATACCGTTACATACGTTGCCGTCGTCGCAATTCGCGTCGGTCACACACTGATCGCAGCCATTGTCGGCGGAGTCGCTCGCGCCGTCACAATCATTGTCCTTGCCATCGGAACATACAGCGTCACCGTAAGGGCCTTCGAATGCGTCCGGGTTCACCTGACCGGCGCTATCGTCGCAATCGTCACCTCCGCAGGCGGCTGAAACATATCCATCCCCGTCGGCATCCAGGGGTACTCCGTTGCAGGATCCCTGATCACAGGCGTCATTCATGGTGCATACATCGCCGTCGTCGCAGCCTACGCTGTTGGGTGTGAAAACGCAGCCCAAGGCGGAGTCGCAAGAATCGTCGGTGCAAATATTTCCGTCGTTGCAGCTAATAGCGCTGCCGGAACAGACGCCGTCTGCGCAGGCGTCGCTCGTCGTACAAGCATCACCGTCGTCGCAGGAGGCCGTGTTGGGCAAGTGCTGGCAATTGCCGGTGCCTGCTGCGCATGAATCGTCGGTGCACGGATCGAGATCGTCACAATCCTTGGGTACTCCCTGGCACGTGCCGGACAAACAGAAGTCATTGACGGTACAGGGATCGGAGTCATCGCACAGGGCCGTGTTGGGATTGAATACGCAGCCCGAAGCCGGTTCACAGGAATCGTCGGTGCAATTGTTATTGTCATCGCAAGTGATCGTCGTGCCCGTACACAAACCGCCCGAGCAGACATCACTCGTGGTACAGGCGTCGCCGTCATCGCAGAAAGCGCTGTTGGGAGTAAACACGCAACCACTTGATGGATCGCAGCTGTCATCGCTGCAGGGATTGCTGTCGTCGCAAGTGATCGGCGTGCCGGCGCAGACGCCTGCCGAGCAAACATCGCCCGACGTGCAGGCGTCGCCGTCGTCACAGGCGGCGCTATTGTTTGTATAAGTGCAGCCGGTCGCAGAATCGCAAGAGTCATCGGTACACAGGTTGTTGTCGTTGCAGGAAATGGGTGTGCCGGAACAGCTTCCTTCAGAACAACTGTCGGTGATGGTGCAAACATCGCCATCGTTACAGGCGGCTGTGTTGTTCACATGCATGCAGCCCGTGGCCGAATCGCAAGAATCATCGGTGCACAGGTTGCTGTCGTCACAAGAAATGGGTGTGCCGGAGCAGGCGCCCCCCGAACACATGTCTGAGGATGTGCAAGCATCTCCGTCGTCGCAAGAATCGTTGTTGTTCGTGTAAACGCAACCCGATCCGGAATCGCAGGAATCGTCGGTGCACACGTTGCCATCGACGCAGCTAATGAGCGTGCCGGAACAGGCTCCGCCGGCACAAGCGTCGCCGGTTGTACATGCATCACCATCGTCACACACATCGGCGTTGTCCGTAAATACACAACCCAATACCGTATCGCAGGAATCGTCGGTGCAGGGATTCATGTCGTTGCAGTTTATCAACGTCCCCGAGCAGACTCCTCCCGAACATGAATCGGGAGAAGTACAAACGTCGCCATCGTCGCAACTGGCCGTGTTGTTGGAATGCATGCAGGTGCCGTCGGCCGGGTTACAGGAGTCATCGGTGCAAATATTCCCGTCATCGCAGTCGACTGGCGTGACGGTACAGATTCCGCCAGAACAGGCGTCGCCGGTAGTACAGGCGTCACCATCGTCACAACTGGCCGTGTTGTTCACATAGACGCAGCCCGTGACTGAATCACAGGAATCGTCTGTACAAACGTTGCCGTCGTCGCACGAGATAGGAGTGCTGGAGCAGGTGCCTCCCGAACACAGGTCAGGGGCTGTACAAGCATCTCCGTCGTCACAACTGGCCGTGTTGTTGGAATGCATGCAGGTGCCGTCGGCCGGGTTACAAGAGTCGTCGGTACACACACTGCCGTCGGAGCAGTCCTTCGGCTGGCAGGTTCCGGAAGAGTCGCAAATGGCGTCGCAGATTCCGTCGCAGGCATTTTCGCAGCAGACACTATCTACACAGAAGTCGCTTTGGCATTCGACCCACACGCCGCAGGAGGAGCCGAGGCCAAGCAGCCAGAAAACCTGCCCGGGCGTGGGTGTCGTCTGATCCAGCATGTCGTGGGAGCAATCATCTGAGTCCTCGCGTGACTGTGGTCGCTCTAAAGAATGCGATTCGACCACGTCCGCCGCCGGCGTAACACCCGGCCAGGCGCCACTGCCCCAACTTATTGCGTCGATCACGGTGTCGTAAGGGTCTACCAGCAGCACTTCGTCCGAGCTATTGCTCAGGTTGACGTTGCCCGTGGCCCACAGGCTGTAGTCGATCATGTCTCCAGCCGAGCTGGTATCGTTCAGCTCGAAGTCGGCGGCAAATCCGTAATTGTTTGTAAACTGCAGCCCGTCGTTGGCCACTAGCGCAACGTCATCCAGGCCCACAGTGCCTCCCGCCGGGAAGGCCGCCATGCCTTCGCCCCCATCGATTGTCTCTTCGTCGCCCAGCTTGTAGCCGTCCAGCGGAAAGTCGGCTAAGCCGCTGCGGTTGAAAACCTCGATCCACTCATCCTGAGGCTCGTTTATCCCATCGTAGAGCACCTCGTTGACCACCAGCGGGGCCGACGGCTCAAGGTCCGGATCGAGATGGAACCAGACGCTGAAGTGGTAGTCGACTACTCCATCGGACACTTCGGCCCAGGTGTTAGACATGTCGCCGGGATCGCCGTAGTTGGTGATCGCGTCCAGCACATCGCTCACCCCGGAAATGTCCCAGGCGCCATCGCTAGCGTCGGCCATCAACGAGACGACCGTGAACTGGGCCGGGAGACCTCCCGGACCGGGTAATACGCTCAAGGGAACGCTGATTTCGATGAAATTGCCCGAGATCGCCGACTGGGGAAGACCAAGACCAACCTCTGCAAAGCTCGGATCATAGACGGCTGGAACCTGGCCGCTGCCGAAACGGGTTACGATCAGAAATTCCCATCTGGCGAGGTCGGCCACCATGGTGTCCGAGTTGGCGCCGAGCCACTGCTGACCGCTTCCGGTAAGGTGATCGAGATCGATGGCAATCTGAACCTGGGGCGCGCCATCGCCTGCAGGAATGGTGATACCGGCCATCTCCACAAGGAAATAGATATTGTTACTATCGGACGTGACGCGGATCTGAAGAATATCGACATTAGAAGAATTGGCGAAGTCGGTGCGCTCGTCTCCAGGGGCGTCGATCCACACGTATTCACCCTCGCCGGCCCCGTTGCGGGCGATGTGTCCGAGATTGACACTCGGCGGCACGGCCAGCGTCCACTCGGCAGGATTGCCATCGACGACGACAGGATGCGACAGACCTTTTCCCGGAAAAGTGACAATAAATACCGTCGTTAAGACAACGATAATACACAGGCCACTCGATTTCATGGCGATTCCTCCTGGCAGTTTCGCTTTGAAGCATTAACCTAGCAGATCGGAGCGGTGTTTCCCACCCGTAATCTCATGATTGCGCAGACGGTTTGAGATAGCGTTCGAGCATCACCTCAAGGCCCTTGATTTCCCCGACGAAAGAGAAAGTCTCCTGGTTGAAATGCCATTGGAGTACCAGTCCCTCGAGCGCGGCCAGGATTATCGAGGCCGTGCGCTCGGGATGAATGTCGGGCAGAAACTCCTTGCGCGCGACGCCCAGCTCCACAATCTGCCTGAAATGATCTCGCAGGGTTCCCTGCACATCCAGGATGAACTCACACACCGCGGAATGATGAGCGGCCAGGCCCCAGAATTCGATCCAAACTTTTGCCAGGGCCGCTCCGGATGGACCAAAAGCCTGGATCGGATACCACAACGAGGCCTTGAGGCGATCGAACGGATCCTCAATCTCGTCCATGGAGTTCTTGAACTCCATCAGGTTGGAGTCCCTCAGGTACGCCACCAAAGCACCTATCATCTCGTGCTTATTCTTGAAATAGTAATGCAGAATACCACGACTGACACCAGCCGCCTTGGCCACATCACTCATGTTGCAGTCTTGAAGCCCCCGCTTGGCCACCGCCTCGAGCAAGCCCTCGAGGATCTGCCGCCGGCGGGTGTCTCCCATCCGCTTGCGTGCCATGTCGGGCAGTTCTATTGGGATCGGGGGAGAAAGTCAACCTTGACGGTGGGCCCATCGATTACGACGAAAGGCCGCCCGGCCTTCTGTTTCTCGAAGAAAGCGCCCGGGTTCAGGTATACCCGATGAGGCCACTGAAGCCTCTCGGCGTAATGGGTATGACCCATTACAACAACGCCATCGCTTTTCTGAAGGATCGAGCGCGCGGCTCTACGACAGCCGGTCCTGTCCCTGTGCCGGTAGAGACGCCTGCGGGACGGGGGCCACAGGAGAAAAGCGGCACAGGGCACGCCGGCTACCAGGGCCGTGTGTGGCGGTGCCGCTCCCAGCAAGCTTATCATCATGATCAACGAAAGGATTCCTGCCATGGCAAGGCGATCGAGATACATGCGTTCGAGTACGTGCCAGGGACTGGCCATACTCGAACGGGCCTCCGCATCCCTCCTGCGCCTGGCCAAGATAGCCTGCCAGGCAATGCGCATGGCAGCCAGGATGTACAGAAACACCATCCGAGGGGTCGCCCGTCCATGGTTTTTTATTACCCTGAGCAAGACCCTGCCCGGCGTCGCATGATTGTCACCCTGATTGTCATAGGCGGGAATGCGGCAGAGCAGGAAACGGGTTGTCAGGCAACCCAACGGCAAGGCTGACAGGCGCTGTTTGGCTACGGCCGCGGCCGTGTCCGGGAAAAAGCTGTTGTCCGGATCGTTTTGATGGCCGTGCTCTATATACAGGCCATCGGCCTTGTAGCAACGCGGCTCGAAGCGAACCCGGCCTGCAGCTCTCCCGATCCCGTGCATCAGAACCCCACGCACCACCGGCAGGCACAGTTCGGCGTCGTGATTGCCGGGCAGCCAGATGATCTCGCCGCCGCGGTCCGCCCAACTAGAGATGGCCTCGCAGAACCCAGGAAATTTTTCGAGTGTGTTGCCAAGGCGGCAGGCAGCCCGATAGCCGCCTTCACCGGCACGATGCTCCCCGGCGACCCGATCGAGATCGAAGGCGTCTCCGTTGATCACCAGTTTGCCGGCCGGGCGAGAATCCAGCAGGCGGGCAAAATCAGCAACCAGTGAGGGATCGGATCCCGGGTGCAGGTGCAGGTCGCCGACTACCAGGATGCTGCGTTCATTCTGTTCCAAACCTCATCCTTTTATCCGAGGTTCCGAGTACTTTCTGGGCTTATCGGCGGTCGTAAAGGCGACGGAGGTGTTCTCTCCCTGCTGCTCGTGCGCTCGCTTCATGCGCCAATCATATATTTTGTACAGATCACGACGCCCGTAAAACGGAACCTGCACACTGTGCCCGGATTGATAATCCTCACCCTTCCAGGCACGCTCGGCCAGGACTGCATACTCTCGGCTGTAACGCATCAGGTGTTCACGAATTGTCGGATCTTTCAAAATCGAATCAGCACCGGGATAGGTAGGCCGAGCTCCGCATTCCCGAACCACCTCTTCAAGCACATGGGGATGATCGATTATCTTGCAGGGACGCAACAGATTGGGGTGATAGGGCTGACGGCCACGAATCGCCCTGAAGAACTCAGAATCGAATATCTCTCGCAGGCTGTGGTCCTTGACGTTGTGCGTGGTGAAATGGACGAAGACACACGGCTGAACCCAGCCTTCGTTGCTGATGAAGGCGAACCGACTGGCCGACATGCAGCCTCCGCAAAGTGGTCCGTCGTTCCAGAAATCGGCCATGAAGAAAGGCTTGGTCCGGCGCCATTCCAGACTCTTGCGGCGCAGGAATTCACGCTGCTTAGGTGTTGCCATTAAAGACGGATCGGGATCCCGGCCGACCGGCATGTAGGTAAACATCCAGCCGAACAACGCTCCCTTTTCAATATAGTGATCCAGGAAGGCATCGGAAGCCAGAAGCTCCGTGTTCTTGCGGGTGGGCACCGCTGAAATACCGAACAAAACTCCGTCTCGTCGGAGATAACTCATGGCCGTGGTCAGCTTCTGATAGACACCCTTTCCGCGGCGCGCATCGGTTTCGGCCTCAAAACCCTCGACCGATATTGCTGGCCAGACGTTGCCCAGTTCGGCCAGGCGGCGTGAACGTTGCTCGTCGATGAACTGGCCGTTGGTATATACCATGAATGTGATATCGGAATACTCCGCGAATACTTCCTCGATCTCGGGATACAGAAAAGGCTCTCCGCCCGTTACGGTGACGAAGGTGATTCCCAGATCGCGGGCCTCGTTTAACACTTTATTGAGCAGGTCCCGCTCCATGTCGCTCTTTTGTCCGTAACTGTATGCGTAACACCCCGTGCATCGCAGGTTGCAACGCATGGTGGGGTTAATAACCAGGGTTATGGGCGGATGATAGCCCATAGCCTCTACAACCGGCTTGCGTTCGAATACCATCCCCAACAAAAAGTTATCGATAAAACGCGAAAAGACACTATCGCAGCTTCTGGCCGCCACCGAAAGTCCCCAGGCAACCAACATCGGATTGTCGGCCAGGTTGGAGTTGAGGCCGGCGAGCAATCTGGTGCCTTCGCCATCTCCTGTGAGTCCCTTCGAAGATGCCACAGAGGCCAGCGCTCCCATGATCTTGCCCATCGCTCTGTCGACCTCTTCTCGCTCCAGGCCTGCAGAAACGCCCACTTCACACACCCTCTGCATTTGATCCGGCACGGGCATCGATTCCTCCTCGCATTTTAATCTTGGCTGGCTAGCCAATATAACTACGGGCCCGCACGTAAGTCAAGAGAAAAGAAAGGGAATTTGTCACACACCGTCCTACATGTGTAGAAAAGTCGTATCTGGTGAGAGAAATGATCAGATCTGGGCGGGAGCTATTTGGTCTTATTTATCTTGAATGCGTACAGTTTTCGGTCGCCGGAGGTCACGTACAGTTTGTCTCCATCCAGTACCGGATCGCTTTCGATCTTGTAACCGGTCTTGCTAGAAAAGAACATCTTACAGGTGCCTTCCTCGACCGCGTAGATGTTGCCGTCTCCCTGGCCTCCGGAAAAGAAGACCAGATTCTTGTAAAAAACTGCAAACGACACGATCGGCCCCTTGGCGCTGAAATGACACTTCTCTTTGCCGGTTTTCTGATCGAGTACGTAAAAGTTATTATCGTTTGAGCCGATGTAGATAACTCCGTTCTTTGCCTTGGGTGAACTCAGGACATCGTCACCAGTCGTGAACTTCCAGAGCACTTTCGTGCCGCTGACCGCGTCTATGGCGTAGACGTTGTTGTCCTTAGAGCCGAAGAAGACGACCCCTCCTTGTACCAGGGCGGTAGAGGTGATGCCCTCCCCTGCCTTGAAGCGCCACTTCAACACACCATCCGCCGTTTGGATTGCATACATATAACCGTCAAGGTTGCCTACATACAAGACCCCATCTTTCACTGTCGGGGCCGCATATGAGAACTCTCCGGGCTTGATCTCGGCGATCGGTTCCTTGTCCTCAGCCGCTTCTGCTGGCTTTTTTTCGTCGCTCTTAGCCGCCTTCTCTTCGTCTTCGGCTGGCGGCGGCTCGGGTATCTTCTCGGCGGGAAACTGCCAGATCCTTTTGCCGCTGTCGCTCTTCAGCGCGTATACATGTCCATCGTAGGATGTCACATATATTACACCCTCGGCCAAGGCGGGATCGGATTTGATTCGCTCCCGTGCTGCAAATTGCCATTTTAGCTGACCTCTCAGGTCGATTGCATAGAATTTCTGGTTAGTGGCTCCGAAGAAAATAAGCTTTCCGTCGCTCAATGGATGAGAGAAAATTTCCGCGCTAGGGGCCTGGAATTGCCAGCGCGACTGACCGCTCTTGTCAACCGCGTGCAGTGTCCCGCTCTCCGAGCCAAAAACGATCAGATCCCCGACCACCAGCGGTGTCGAGTAAAGGGGAGAGGCGACAGGGAATTCCCATAACTTCTCGATAGGCGGACTACAGGCGCCGAGCCACATCACAACGATTGATAAAGCCAGGATTCCGATAGAGAACTTGCCCAACTCAAGTATTCTAGTCATGCCGTCTTCCCCTCCCCGTCAAGCTCGCGGGTTACGGTTCGAATTCAGATCCTCTTATCAGACAGCTATTGTTCCTGTCAATGAAGGATTTCGCATGGTTATCTACACTCCCAGCTTGTTTGGAACGCAAGTTAGCCTTTTCTTAGGCGGTCGTGCTAGAATAGTGAAGGCCGTACAGGTTGTCGGAGGAGAATAGTGCCCCGTCTTATTAATATAAGGCTGATTTTTACAATCCTCTTGGCAACGGGGGCTGTTTGCGCTTGCTCTGGGGGAATCATCGAGGAAAGCTGTACTGATGGAGTTACCGTAGACGGGGAGTGCCTGCCGCGGGATTGTCCCGACCGAGTCTGTCCTGAAGGATTTGCCTGTCGTGATGCCAACTGTATCGAGTTGTCCTGTCTGCATGTCGATTGTTCGGCAGGCACGGCCTGTGCCGCGGGCGAATGCTACCCAACAGACTGCGTATGGCGTAATTGTCCCGGTCTGGGTGAAGTATGCGTCGAGGAGGAGTGCCTGCCGGCAAGTTGCGTTGGAGTAAACTGTCCTGGCGGCCAAAGTTGTGCCGGCGGAATCTGCTATCCGGTCGACTGCGCCACCAAGACCTGTCCCGGCTACGGAGACGTATGCATCGGGGAGGAATGTATAAATCGCAGCTGTGTCGGGGTCGATTGTTCAGTGGGAATGGAGTGCGCCGGAGGAATTTGCTATCCGGCAGATTGCTCCCAAATCGATTGTTTCAACCAGGGCGAGGTATGCGTAGACGGCACCTGCCAGCGGGCGTCGTGCGTAAATGTCGAGTGCGATTCCGAATCGGTCTGCGCCAACGGATGGTGCTACCCGAAAGACTGCACCGACATCGAGTGCTCCGACTTTTCCGAGGCCTGTTACCAGGGTCAATGTATACATGTAGATTGTGTCGGCATCGACTGTCCCCCGGGACAGCGCTGCGCTCGCGGAGAGTGTCTTGATACCGCCTGCGGAAGCCAGGCATGCAACGCGAACGAGGTTTGCTATCAGGATCATTGCATTAGGTTGAATTGCGTCGGCGTGCAATGCTCGGCAGGTCAAAAATGCGCCGACGGAGAGTGCTTTCCGGCGGATTGCCTGCAGCAGGACATCGGTTGTGCGCAGGGAGAAATATGCCTTGACGGGCAATGCGTGCCGAACGACTGTGCACATGTGTCCTGTCAGGTCGGAGAGGTCTGCGGCTCCGATCTTGTGTGCCACCCCGAGAATTGCCAGGTAACGGATTGTGGCCCTCATGAACTCTGTATCGACGATTCCTGCGTTGATCGGTTGTGCGCTGATATCGAGTGCCCGCCGGGTCAGGTTTGCGCCGCGGGCTCGTGTTACAGCCCCGATTGCGGATCGCCTTGCGGAGTGGACGAAGTCTGTATAAACGGCGTCTGTATTTCCATAGATTGCGCCGGCGGACGCTGTTGCCCGGCAAACAAATGTACACTTTACAACCAGTGCGCCAGCGTCGATTGCGACGGGCTGGTATACACTTGCTTGTTCGATCAGGGCGCCGGCCAAACAGCCTGGAGTGAAGGCGGCACGTCATGCACAGACGCGGATCCTTGCACGCACACCGACGTCTGCCATGACGGTCTCTGCCAGGGAGATTCCGTCATCTGCGATAATCCACCGGCGGATGTGTGCGAGGACGCCAATACTCTGCTTTTCTACTCGGCCATCGGTTTTTGCTCCAACGGAGATTGTGATTACCCCGAGAACCGCCAAACCTGCGAGTTCGGTTGCCAGAATGCGGCATGCAAGGGCGATCCCTGCGGCCCAATTGAATGTGATCCGGGAGAGAGATGCACGAACGGTGAATGTCATTGCGGAGGCAGCGGTCCCGACTGCACAGCGATCCAAACCTGTTGCGGTGTCGACTGTGTCGATGCCAGCAGCGACGCTTCCAACTGCGGATCCTGCGGCAATGTCTGCGATCAGGATGAAAGCTGTGTTTCCGGCGGCTGCCGCTGCGGGGGCACGGGCCCCGACTGCTCGACCGGCCAGACGTGCTGCGGCACGGTTTGTGTCAACCTGGAAACCAGCGCTCAGAACTGTGGGAGCTGCGGTTTCGCCTGTGATTCCAACGAGGGATGCGTTGCCGGCCAATGTCATTGCGGCGGAACGGGTCCGGATTGCAGCTCGGCCGAGGCCTGCTGCGGCACAAGTTGCGTCGATATTTCTGCCGACCCGCAGAACTGCGGGGCCTGTAACACCGTTTGCGATCCCGGCGAGCAATGTGTCAGCGGTACCTGCCTGTGCGGCGGCAGCGGGCCCAACTGCTCGGCCTCGCAAACCTGCTGCGGTATCGATTGTGTAAACACTTCGAACGATCCCCAAAACTGCGGAAGCTGCGGCAATGACTGCGGCGCCAATGCCCACTGCTCGTCCGCCGTGTGCTCCTGCAACAGCGGATTCGGAGATTGTGACTCAACCTCTTCGAACGGCTGCGAGGCCGACTTCAACAGCGATCCCACGCATTGCGGCTCGTGCACGGGAGACTGCGGCCAGCACAGCACCTGCAGCTCGGGATCTTGCGCCTGCCAGTCCGACTATCAAAACTGCGACGGTGACTGGGCCTCTGGCTGCGAGGCCGCGCTGTTGACAGATGTGCACAACTGCGGCTCGTGCGGCAACGACTGCGGCTTAAATGCCCATTGCTCGGCGGGCAGCTGTATATGCGACAGCGGTTTTTTGGATTGCAACTCTTCCTGGAGCGACGGCTGCGAGATAAACGGTCAGAACGATCCTCAGAACTGCGGCGGTTGCGGCTCAGCCTGTAGCCTTCCGCATACCAGCCAGCCCGGTTGTTCCAGTGGATCGTGCACGATAGTTTCCTGCGACACTGGTTACGACAACTGTGATCCCGACATTCAAAACGGCTGCGAGACGAACACCGACGGCGATCCCAACAATTGCAGCGCTTGCGACTCGATTTGCAACCTGGCGCACACGGATCAACATGGCTGCTCGTCCGGCAACTGCACGGTGGTATCCTGCGACTCGGGTTTCAGCGACTGCGATTCGTCGGACCCAAATGGTTGCGAGACAGACATCGGCGCGGATCCCTTGAACTGTTCAGGCTGCGGACTGGCATGCGATCTGCCACACACGAACGCGCATGGCTGCGCCGGAGGCTCATGCACTGTAGTGACCTGCGACAGCGGCTGGGACAACTGCGATCCCAACATGCTGAACGGCTGCGAGACCGACGTAACCGCAGACAACAATAATTGCGGTGGCTGCGGCATCTCTTGCGGTTCAAATGCAACGTGTTCGGGAGGTTCGTGCTCCTGCACCGGCAGCTTCGCAAATTGCAACGGCAATTGGTCGGACGGCTGTGAGGTAAACACCGACAACGATCCCGCCCATTGCGGATCGTGCGCGGGAGACTGCGGTCAGCATAGCACTTGTAGCGCGGGATCTTGCGGCTGCCAAGCCGGTTGGGACGATTGCAACTCGTCCTGGGGTGACGGATGCGAGACCCAGCTCGGCACTGCGGCGGCTTGCAGCGGCTGCGGAGACGTCTGCAGCTACGCCCACGCAAGCGGTGTTTGCAACTCAGGCAGTTGTGAAATGGGCACCTGCAACTCGAGCTGGTGGGACATCAACGGCGCAAGCGGCGATGGTTGCGAGTGCGGCGACACGTCGGACGCTCCGGGAACCTGTTCCTCGGCCGCCTCGGCAGGTACTGTCAGTTCAGGCAATCAGACCGTCACGCGCTCGGGAGTGATTGTGCACAAAACCGGCGTCCGTGAGGATATCGATTGCTACGCTGTCAGCTATGTAGATCCGGCGCCCGGGAGCGCAACCTTTCTGGCCGATCTGAATCCAAACCCGGGCACGCTGGCCCTTGTGGTGTACAGAGGTAACTGCTCGACGATCGACTGCAACGGCTCCGACGCGGCCTTCGATTCGAACTGCTCGAGCCTCGGCGCTACCTGCGGCAGCGGCAACTCGAACACTTTCACAATCTGCGTCCAGGCAGCCTCCGGACAGAATAACTTGTGCCAGGGCTACTCGCTCAGGCTCAGGTATTCGGCTGCGAAATAGGTAAGAATTCAGCGCTCGATACGTTCGAGTCCCCGGCGTGCATCTGTGGCATAGGTCGGATAGTCTGTAATGATCCGGTTGTAAGTCGCACGCGCCTGATCGAAGCGACCCAGGCGTACTTGACACGAAGCCTTGTCCAGTAGTGCCGGGGCGGCCATGGCGTGGTGCGCCGAGGAGCTTGTGGCCTGCTCGACGGCCGTGATCGCCTGCGCACAATTACCCATAAGAAACAGCGTCTTCGCCAGCCGATAACGGCAGGTCGGCAGGCGGGAGTCTTCTGGAAATCTCTGAATGAAAGCGCGGAAGTTGGACAACGCCTGCCGGTAACGCTTGGCGGCCAGATCTTCTTCGGCCATGGCGTAGAGATCCTTCTGCCTGGCCTTCTTGGCAACCGATGCTTTCACGGCTGAACGGCGCGATGAGGTCGACTCGACGGACTCCGATGCGGCGCTCTCCTGCTCGGCTAAATCTGCGCTGACTCCATCGACCGGGGTTGGGGCCTCGGCCAGCTTGCGTTCCGGTCGCGGAGCCTTCTCGTCCTTAGCCTGCATGCCCCGCGAGTGCTTCTTCGGCTCGGACATCCCGGGAGGCGGTTTGGCAAAATCGCGTATTGGCTTGTTCGCTCTGTCGTCTTTCGCCGAAACGACTCCTCCCACTGCTGCAGGAGCGCCCGAGGCTCCTGTCTTCGACCAGTCGCCTTGCCATTCTTTTTTCTTGGCCAACTTGACCTGCAAGTCTTCTTCGCCGCTCATCTCCTGCTTGCCTTCTTCGGCCGGGTAGTAGTTTGCAACGCCCTTGGAAAGCGTCCCGATCTTGTTTGCGCTTTTAGTGGCAGGCTTCCTCTTGGCACTTTTCTTGTATTTGCGCCCGGCGGCAGCCGGCCTGGGCCGGGCTTGTTTGAAAACTTGCATGGGTTTGTCTCGTCCGGGCCGCTCCCCATCGCGGTCGCCCAGTCTGCCCGTCGCAGGACCGGACAAGGCGGGTGCCTTCTGCTCGCGCGCAAGTTCTTCTGAAGTGGTTGTCTCGAGCCGCTGAGTGTTCCTGGTAACAGTATTCTTTTCACCGGGTGCCGGTGCCGGCAGGACACTCACGGCCTCGGGACCAATTTCAGCCGATTCATTTCGACTGAACTGTACCGATATCCCCACGACTACTATCAGGCCCACCAGAACCGCCGCCGCCGCGACGGGGCTCAAAACCAACCTGCGCCACAAAGACCCTGGCTGGCTGTTTTGTTCGTCGACCGCCCTGGCCAGGCGCACAATTCGACGGCTTACTTGTTCGGGAACTTCCTCGACCTTTTCTCCGCGGACGATATCGAGCACGGCGCGCAACTTGCCTATTTCCTCGGCGTGAGTCGGGCAACCCTCCAGATGTTCTTCGAAAGCCGCATGCAAGACCGGCGTCAACTCGCCGTACAGAAAATCGACCAGCAGTTCGTCCGCCCTTTGGCAATCCATTTTTTCTTCGGCTTTCATCAGAGTTCCACTCCCTGCGCGACCAGGTTGTCTCTGAGATTCTGCAGGGCATAACGCATACGACTCTTTACCGTGTTGAGCGGCGCATCCACGATGGCAGCGATCTCGTCGAAAGGCAGGCCGGACTCCTCGCGCATCAGGAACACCTCGCGTTGTTCCGGGCGCAACTCCTCCACTGCCCGGGCGATGTGCTCCCTGAGCCTGATCTCGTGGGCTTGCTTGTCCGGTGAAACTACCTTGGAGTCGATGCGATCCATCAGGCTCACCTCGGACTCCGAGCCGGGACGGCAAGGCTGATCGAGTGAGGCCGCGTTGCGATGGCGCATCTTGCGCAAGTGATCAATGCACAAGTTGCGAGCGATGGTATAAAGCCAGGTTGTGAATTTAGAGCGCTGCTGGAACGAATCTTTCTTGGCCACAACTCGCAAGAAAACATCCTGGAGCAGGTCTTCGGAGGTCTCACGGTTGCGGGTAAAGCGCAGGATGAAACGAAACACGCCGTCGCGGTGCCGTGCGAAGAGAATCTCGAAGGCGCGCAAGCGCCCTTTCTGGAAGCGGGCCATGAGTTTTTCATCGGCTAGCTTCTCCAAAACGGCTCCGACGGCTCCATTACCGGCGGGCCACTGGATACTGACGTCCAAGGTGCCCCGACGGTCTAGCAGGTTAACAAACAAAATGTGTAATGTTTCCGGCTATAAAAAAAATACCACAGCCAGCCTTGCCTTTCACGTTTTTTCTCTGGTGGCCAACACTCATTTGCGTCCGGCCGGTTCACCGGTTGCACGGCGCGCATACACGCGTCGCATTTTGGAGACAAAATCTTCTCGTCGCCGGTAGAGCCTTTTCAGCGGACGCCTCTTGGCGTTTGTGAGGACATAGGCAGCCAACAGCGGCAGGGCCAAGGTTGTATCGGCATAGCAAACCACCGCGTCAGGCAGGCGTTCGGGATCCACCTTGCCCCAGCTGACAGCCTCGGACGGAGTGGCCCCGCTCAGGCCGCCGGTATCCGGCCGCGCATCCGTAATTTGAATGAAGTAGTCGTGCCCTCGATCGGACAGTCCCAGGATCTCCTGCAGTTGGGGTTCGGTTTGCAGCAAGAAGTTTTTGGGGCTGCCGCCACCTAAGATCAGCACAGCGCTCTTTCCTCGTCCGCGCGTGGCGGCATAAACGATAGCCGCTGTCTCGTTTACATCGGCCGAGACATCTATCTGCGGTCCTTTGCCGAGCAAGTCGAGCTCGGCCAGGTTCAACCCTATAGTGCTGTCACCCGGCGACGAAGTGAAAATCGGCACTTCGGCGGCATGGGCGGCCGAGAGCAACCCGGGATCCGGGCGCGAAAGTTCTTTCTCGACCGCCGCGACCGCCGCGCCCATTCGATAATGCAGTTCAGCCGAACTCATCCGCCTCCGGAATGCCTCGGATGATAGCAGTTTGTTGCAGAATCGATCGGTAGACAGCAGCACGTCGAAGTCGAAGACGATATCGTAGATTCGCACGATATTGCGTCGCCTAAGCTCGCAATCGTCCTGCCGCGGATGTGAGCGGTGCAGAGGCAGTCCCAGCGAGTAATGAATATCGTGGTAGAGATTGGCTCCGGTGGAGACGATGTAGTCAACGAAACCTGCCCGAATCAGGGGCGCCAGAATCGAGGTGCCCAGCCCAGCCGGCGTCAAGGCACCGCTTATCGAGAGCCCAACATAAACTTCCGGTTTGAGAACCTTTTCGACCATCAAGCGGCAGGCCTCGTTCAGGCGGGCGCCATTGTATGCAACCAGATATTCATCCACTAGTCGGTTAACAGAGATCCTGGACGGCATGGGACTTGGTTCAAGGCGTCGGCCTTTGATTTTCATTGTGCCTCCTCCGCGAATGAAGTAGAGGCTAGTTTTTCACGAATGTCGTGGCTTGGCAACCGGATTGACCCCTCGGCGCCTGGCTGATAGGCTGTGTACTGGTCGACTCCAGGAGAAAATTCATGCTGGCGGCAAGACTGATCCTTGTTGGCGGGTTGTCTTTCGGACTCGGCCTTTCAGGATGCGGGGCAAGTAATGGCGATGGACAGGAGCTCGCCCCCTACGCGGGCAGATTTTCGGTGATCGAGACCTTCAACCATCAGGACGGATCGAGTTGCCCCCCGCCGGCGCAGTCCTATGAGAACGAGGTGGAGATATTGATCGACAAGAGCGATCTCGAAGCTCGCTTCCAGACCCGCTGGCCGAGGCTCTACGGCGAGATACTCGCCGATCTGAGTTTCCGGGCCACCGACAACGACAACGATCCCAGCCAGGCTTTCGAGATAACAGGAAAGTACGCAGACGAGAATGGGTTTAGTGGTTCCATGAAGGAAGTCTGGCAGGGTTGCACGCGCTGGACGGATCTGCTGAGCGATCGGATAATACAGGAATAGACCGGCGCTGGAGGCGCTTATGAAGCTTTGGGGTATATTCACGGTGGCGGTATTGATGAGTCTGACAAGCACGGCCTGCGTGGGCGGATGGGTCGAAGAAAGTTCGTCGACCTCCAAAGATCTCTACGCCGTATTCGGCGTGTCCTCGGGAGATGTTTTCGCCGTGGGCGCCGGGGGGACCGTGTTGAGACGGCAAAACGCCAAGTGGCGGGAGCTGGATTCAGGTACCAGCGAGGATCTGTACGGGGTCTGGGGAACTGCCGACGACCACGTCGTTGTTGTCGGAGAAAACTGCGCGGCTCTCGAGTACGACGGTCCGGTAGAGCCGCCGGAGGAAGGTGAACCTCCCCCTGACCTGCATGCGCTGAACGTTGCTAGTTGCGGAAATTTTCGCGATCTGGACGGTGATTTGGATAACGGCAACGCCTTCGTTGTTGGAGAACGAACCGCTTCCCAGTGGTACGGCGGCGGCGGCCTCTCGAATGGCCGTGACTTCAGCGAGCGCATGCAGGGCGTCAGCATGCAGGTCAACGACGAAATCCATGCCTGCGGTGACGAGGGCGCTTACTATCGCAAGCACGACGGGAGTTGGACTTTAACGAGCGTGACCGTGTGCGGTGTGGAACTGGTTGACGGCCAGTGCCCCGAGGGACACGAGGCAAGCCCCATTCTTTGGGATGTATGGGCGAGCGCGGCGGGAGAGGGCGCGCTGGTGGGATCTTCCGGCGGAGTATGGCGCCTGCCGCCTCCCGCCGAGGGGGGGTGGGAGTCGGAGTATACTGATTTCGACGCCGATCTGATGGCCGTCAGTGGTTATGTTGATGAGAAGTCGGGAAAAGCAACCATGTTCGCGGCCGGCAATAAAGGCGTTTTGATCAGGATCTCTCCCGAAAAAGTGATCCGCGAGGCGCCCGGAACGCACGCCGATCTTTACGGCATCTGGGTTTCCCGGGATGGTTCTGAAGTCTATGCCGTTGGCCAGGCGGGGACCATCGTTCATCTCAGCAGGTAGCTGAAAGCCCCCCCTTAAGGATTTGTGCAGGTCAGTGTTCCGGGGAAGCTTCCCAGACCGCCCATGTTGAGCGTCCCGGCGGTGCAGTTCATCACACCCCCGGGGCAGTCGCTTGCCTGGCCACAAAGTTGTGTGCAGTAGGAGGATGCTCCCGAGCCATAGCAGATTCCGTGAGAGCAATTGTCATAACCAATGCCGCAGGGCCCGCTGCCGGTCGGGATGGTAGTGCCGGTCGGGGGAAACCCGCAGAAGCCCTGGACCGCCGACGAGTCCACCAGCACCGCCGGGTGGCACTGCATGCCGCTCGGGCAATCTGGATCGCCCGCGCAAGCGATGTGACACTCGCCGATGAAATCGAAGAACGGCTTGGGTTGACAGGCCTTTTCGGGATCCGGAGGATTGACCTCTGAACAGGCATAGCCAGGCTGACACTGCCCGTCGTCGGTACATGCAGGGCCAAGACAAAGAGCGCTCTGACAGGTATATCCAAGCGGGCACTGCTCGTCGCGCCCGCAGTCTCCCGGAAAGACGGCTACCCAGGCAAAGACGCAGGCTGTGTCGTGGCCCAGGTACTGAGTGTCGCAATCACCCGGCAACGAACAAACCTCGGCACACATGTCGGTGAACGATGAGCACAACCCGTTGGCGCAGGTGGCGGCCGAACAGTCTTCGCCGGGAGACGCACCCGGATCGTGCCCTGGACGACACTCGCTGACAATCGAAAGCTGATCGTCCGCCTCGTGATAGGTGCAGACACCGTCGTCCGGAGAGCAGTCGGCATCGGAGCCGCAAGCTGCATAGTCGCGAGCGTAGTAGTCCTTGCTGGGACCAATCACACATCGATATCCCGCGGGCCAACCGGCGGGATCGGAAGCTGCATCGCACTCGGCGCTGCAATAGCGCTCGAATGAGTCTCCCGCGCAAATCTGACCCGGACAGTCGATGTAGCTGTTGCACGGATCCCCGAAGCCGGCGCATGGCGAGCCGGCTCCATTGTCTTCGTCGACTTGTCCATTGCAGTCATTGTCGATGCCGTCACACATCTCGGCCACGGGCGAGTTGCCGCCCGTGCATTGACAATCGGCGAGACCGTCGTCCAGTTGTCCGTTGCAGTCGTCGTCGATATTGTTACACGTCTCTCCTGAGGGACCATTGCCGCCCGTGCAGCCGCAGCCAGTCAGCCCGTCATCGACCTGCCCGTTGCAGTCGTCATCGGAATTATTGCAGGTCTCGGTAGCTGGCGGGTTGCCGCCCGTGCAACCGCAGCCTATCAGCCCGTCATCGACCTGCCCGTTGCAGTCGTCGTCGGAATTATTGCAGGTCTCTGAGGAGGGAGCGTTGCCGCCAGTGCAGCCGCAGCCTGTCAGCCCGTCGTCGACCTGTCCGTTGCAATTGTCGTCGATGTTGTTGCAGCTCTCGCCGGAGGGGGCATTGCCTCCGCTGCAGCCGCAGTTTGTCAAGCCCTCGTCGGTATCTCCGTCGCAATCGTCGTCCAGGTTGTTGCAGCTTTCCGTCAGATTTACGGGATCCTCGTTGACACACTCCGTTCCGCTACCGTCTGACGTGCAGGTCGTGGTGCCGTTCACGCACTGGTCGTCGTCGTCACCATCGCAGGCCAGGCCCGTACCGAAGTCCTCGTCGACCTGCTCATCGCAGTCGTCGTCGATTCCGTTGCAGACTTCAGTTGCAGGCTGGTTGCCGCCCGTGCAGCCGCAGTTTGAAAGCCCGTCGTCGATCTGCCCGTTGCAATCGTCATCAATGTTGTTGCAGCTCTCGCTGCCGGGAGCGTTGCCGCCGGTACAGGCGCAGTTGGTAAGATCCTCGTCGGTATCGCCGTCGCAGTCGTCATCTGTGTTGTTGCAACTCTCCGCCAGATTGGCTGGATTTTCGTTGATGCATTCCGTCCCGCTGCCGTCGGCTTTACAGGTCGTGGTTCCGTTCGCGCAGCCATCTGAATCATCGCCATCGCAGGCCTGGCCGACGGAAAAGCCTTCATCCGTCTGTCCGTCGCAATCGTCGTCGATTCCGTCACAGATCTCGTCACCCCTCGGCTCGCAGGGAACTATGGCGCTTGAGCAGGCTAACAGGCCGGCGACCAGCATTACTGCCAAGGCGCATGATATCAAGGGTCTCTTGTCCATAGCTAACCTCCTCGGAGAGAACACTCTTGATATTAGCTCATTCTCGCCCTACTCGCCGCCCTTTTTTTCCTCTGGCTGCTCGCCTACTGGAATGTCCTCTTCTTCGGTGCCCTCTGGCGGGCCTGCGGGCGAAATCAGCAGGCTTTGATCCTCACCGTCCAGGGGCAGCACTTCGATCTGTTCTTCCACCTGGAGGTTTGCGTCCGCCCTGGCTATGGCCGTGGCCAACCTGTCGATTGTGTGGCTGGCCTGGTAACCTTCACAGTAGAAATCATTGACGATCATCGCGAAGGCGTAGACACGGTCACCGCGCGTATTGATGTAACCGGCCAAGGCGCGGACGTTGTGCAACCCGCCCGTCTTCAGGCGCATGGTTCTCACCAGGGCCGGCTGAATAAATCGGCCGGCAACGGTGCCGTCGGCCCCGGCCACGGCCAGGCTGGCCAGGAAGTCGGGTCTGACGTCGAAGCGCCGCCACATGTAGCGCAATAATTTTACCACGTGGGACACGCTCACACGGTTGACGTCGTTCAGTCCCGATCCGTTATGCAACACGTAGCTGCCGGCCGGAATGCCGACTTCCTCGGCCAAGAAAGCGTTCATCACCTGTTGGCCCTTGTACCAGCTTCCAGGAACACCCAGGAATTCGGCTCCCATGGTCTTGAAAATCTGCTCGGCCATGAAATTCTGGCTGCGCTTGTTGACCTTGCGAACCAACTCACCCAGAGCAGGCGAGCGCAAGGTGTAAATCAGCTCGGCCGAGTGCGGTGCCGTACCGCGCCGCACTCGGCGCTGGGTACGGATTCCCAACTGCCCGAGAGCCTCGCGGAAGCTGTAACCCGTATAAAGCGTGGGATTGTAGATGCGCAAGTAGCGGCGGCTGCCTGGAAAATCTGGAAATACATGCCCGCGCGCCGTGACCCTGGTGCGACGCCCAAGGCTTTCGGTTTCAATGCGTACCCGGGAGCGACCGCGTCTGGTGACAATGTGGTTGACCAGACGAAAGTGATCGGATTCCGGCATAAGTTCGACCCGGGCAGGCTTCCCGGCTTGCGCGCCTGGAAAAACCAGCACTCGGACCGTGTTGAAGTCGAGGCTCAGCGCGCTCACCGGAGCCTGGTAAGCCCGCGAGCTGCTATCCTGGCTCCAGCCCGGCCCTTCCCGAACGTCATCGAAGAAGGAGTCATCGACGATGATCGGGCCCTCGATTTTCTTGATATCCAGGGCCTGCAACTCCAAAGCCAGGTAATGCAAACGCTGGTCGATCAAGAAGGGATCGCCGTAGCCTTTGAGGTACAGCGGTCCCTTGATTACACCCTCCTTGGGCTCGTTGCGGGCGTAGACCTCGGTCTTGAAGCGATAGTCGGGGTGCAAAAGGCACAGGCCGGCGGCCGTGGTGAAGGTCTTGGTGACCGAAGCCGGATTGAGGAGCAAGTCCGGATTGTGAGCGAAGAGTGTCTTGCCGCTTGACAGGTCGTCGACCCTGACTCCCACGCGCGCCCCGGAAAGGCGCGGATCAGCCAGTGTCTGTTTCAGATAGTCTAAAAGCGGCACGAACTGCAAGCCGACCACGGTGGGTCGCTCGTTGGCCGCGCGCACGGGCACAGCGGACAGCGCCAGGATTATCCCGGCCAGATATGAACACACTGCCTTGCCATGTGAGAAATTCATCATGCCTGCCAGAAAGAAAGGCTATCACACGGAAGAATTGGACTCAACAAACTGGATGACATTATAACGGTTTGACGTCTGCCGGGAATTCTTGCGAAGATGTCCGCAATGCGATCTGAAAAAACCCATGAACTAGTGGCGCGTCTGTTCATTGCCGGGTTCGAATCCGGTTCGGCCTCAGAGGCCGATCTGTTCAAACTCATCCAACAGGGATTGGGGGGTGTGATCCTGTTCTCGCGCAACCTGCCCGACCTGGACACGGTTCTCGACCAGAACCAGAGGCTGATCGACGCCAGCCGGAAGCGGCCGCTGGTTATCTCCATAGACCAGGAGGGAGGGCGGGTTCAGCGGCTGGGCGCACCATTCTTGCAGCTTCCGCCGATGCGCGTTTTCGGCCAGGGCGCCGATGCCGGGTTGTGCCGCCGAGCCGGCTTGCAGCTCGGCCGTGAACTCGCGGCTGCGGGATTCGGCATGGACTTCGCGCCGGTCATGGACGTTGATACCAACCCCGCAAATCCGGTCATCGGCGATCGTGCCTTCTCGGACGATCCCCTCCTTGTGGCGCGGCTGGGAGCGGCTTTCGGTACCGGACTACAGGAGGCCGGTGTGGCCGCCGTGGCCAAGCATTTTCCGGGACACGGCGACACGCATGTCGACAGCCATCTTGGCTTGCCGGTTGTCGAACGCGATCTTGCGCGCTTACGTTCGGTCGAGTTGGCGCCATTCGCCGAGGCCGTGCGACAGGGGCTTTCTGGCATCATGCTGGCTCATCTTCTGGTGCCCGCGCTCGACGAAAAGCTGCCCTCTTCTCTTTCCGAGTCAGTCTATCGCCTGGCGCGCGACGAGCTGCATTTCAAGGGTCTGTTGGTAAGCGACGATCTCGAGATGAAGGCGGTAGCCGATGATCCCGGCGTAGTGCCGGCGGCAGTCGCCTCCATTCGTGCAGGCGCTGACGGAGTGCTGATTTGCCACAGGCCGGAACTTACCGCCCGGGCCATCGACGAGAGCGTGCGGGCGGTAGAGCGAGGCGAGATTTCCCGGGCGGCGATCGAGGCTTCCAACAGGCGCTGGGACGAGCTGGAGGTTTCTTTCGGCCTGCAGAATTTACATCCCGATCGTAGGCGCTTAGAGGCGCTTTTCAAGAGCAGCGAGCGTAAAGCCCTGGAGCAGCGGCTTGTCCCGCTCATGGAGGCCTGAGTGCTCCGAGCTGGATACGTCCTGCTGGCCGCTGTGCTTTCCATCGGAATAGTGTCGACGAGTGCCGGCGGCGGCGAGACCTGCGTTGATCCCGTTTTCGTTGAATACGAAGCCCGTATTGCCGAGCGGGTGACCATCGACCAAAAACTCGCCGGCTGGCAGGAGTTCTTGCAGGCCCATCCGGGTAACGCCTGCACCGAAGAGGCCAGGCATCGGATGCGCTTGCTTCGCAAGTCTGCGGCCTACCGGGACGAGCAGGCGACCAACCGGCGCTACCTAACGCGTTCCCGCGGAGGCGTACTTGCTCCGGGCGCTTGGGAATTTCCCTCGAGCATGACAGAACAGGATCCGGCCCCACGCAACCGGCTGCGTTTGGTGAACGAATTGATCCTGGTTGGCGACAGGCTGGGCAGGCGGGCCGGAGTAAATAATCCGATTTTTTTGCAAATTGTCGAGCTAGAGGCGGCGCCCGTCTACAACCTGGGCTTGAGCGCCAGCTTGCCGCTCATTGCCGGCGGTCTCGACGAAGGCGGCTTTTCCTATACCGCCGGGAACATATTACTGGGAGCCAGAGGAATCTGGGGTTGCAACCTCACTGGAGATGAATTTCCTTTTGTATTGAGCGCTGGCATCTTGTGGGGCTCGGGTTCGTCCAGCTGGTCTGGACAAGATCATGCCACCCTGCTCGATTTCACGGCCTATGCCGCACCGCTGTCTTTTCATTTATACCGTTATCGTCAAAGTGATTACGCTGTTCACGCTGAGACCAAGCTGGGAATGGGCGCGCATTTCATTTCCGCCGGGCTAATCTATCACGTGCTCGACCAGGGCGGTCCACCGGCCTTTCGGGCTTACCCGCTGGTAGATCCCGTAAGTCAGATGTTCACAGCCTGGCTGGGTTGGCAGTGGCGCTTGCGCGACTGGATCGTACCGAAGCTGGAGGTACTGGGCGGACTGGGCTTTCCGAGAGAATCAGAAACAAGCCACCTCTACCTGTCACCCGGACTGACCATGCTGGCCGGCAGCTTCGAGTTCACGCTTGCGGTAAGGGTTCCATTCCTCGATGCCGCAGACTATGCCAACCTTCTGATCGACTTGCAGATCGGGATGCAACTCTGGTGAGAAGGTTGATGGGCGGCCGATCAGGAAATGTCCGTCTTGCGATCCTTGTCGTCCAGGGTCTTTTGCAGGGCGGCGATCTTCTCCATGGCCAGATCGAGCTTGCTCTTGGTCACTCGGTAGACCTGCTCGTCATTGCGTGTCTTGCGCCTGGCCGCCTCCAGCTTCTTGGCTAGTAACTTGTTCTCGCGCTCGATGTCATCGAGATGCTTGCCTTTGGCCGATTCTTTCCCTGTGCGTGCCTTCTGCTCTTGCCGGACTTTATCGAGCTCGGCGTTCAGGTTTTCGGCCTTGGCCTGCAAGCGGGAAATTTCCTCGTTGGCCCTCTCCGTCTCGGCCCGCGCGCTGGACAGTCCCGCTCGCGCCTCCTCGATTGCTTGCTCCTGAATACGATCCAGCTCGACCTGTTCTGGTGTCGGACCCTTCTCCCTGCTGGTCTGCTCGATCGTATACACCTTCTTCTTGAGCCTGCGTTCTTCCTCTCGCACCCTTTCGAGTTGGCGATTGAGTTGCTCTGCTTGCCCGTTCTTTTCCTTAAGCTGCTCAGATATTTTCTCGATAGTTGCCAGATTTGTCTTTGCGGTTGCGCGAAGGCTGACAATTTCGCGTGATCTCCGGGAAGCGATCATCGCAAAAACCAGGAACAAGACGAACAGGAAACCGGCCAACCCGACCAAGACAATCTGCATGGTTACGTCCTCTAAGAATTTCAGCCTTTCAAGCCAATGGAACGCAGCCTCTTAGCACGTTTGGGCGGAAAAAGGCAAGGGCAAGGCATCGACCCGGTTGACATCATCGGCGTTGTGGGGGATCTTCTTGCGAAACTCGAGATTGGAGACTCTGCATGGCCCACCGAATCGAGGTCGCTTTGGCCACCTGGGTGAAGGATGCGCCGGGCAACAAGATCCGCGCCCGCATAAGCTCAGAGCTCGGCATTGAAGCAGACGCCGTGCAGTGCATTGATGTCTATACGCTCGACGTCGAGCTGACTCCCGAACAGCTCTCACTGGTGGCTGGAGACCCTTTATGCGATCCGATCATCCAGCGTTCGGCCATAGACAGTCCCCTGGGAGCCGAGTTCGACTGGGCGATCGAGGTTGCCTACCGTCCGGGCGTCACCGACAATGTAGGACGCACCGCCGCCGAAGCCGTTGCCCTGGCTCTTGATCGACCGCTGCAAGATGGAGAGGGAGTATACACCTCGCGGCAGTACTTGATTCGGGGCAAGCTCGATCGCAAGCAAGTAAAACGCATTGCCACCGAGCTGCTGTCCAACGAGTTGATTCAGCGTTCGCACATTATGGATGCCGCAACATTCGAAACCTCGGGTGGTTTCCCGCTCGAGGTTCCTCGCGTATCCGGCGCTGGTCGCCCGGGGGCGCAAACGATTTCTCTGCAACTCGACGACCAGAGTCTTGTGCAACTCAGCCACGAAAAGGTGCTTGCGCTCTCGCTCGACGAGATGCACGCGCTTCGCGACTACTTCGACTCGCCGGAGGTGCAGGCGGCGCGCAGATCTCAATCGCTCGGGAACGATCCCACCGATGTCGAGATCGAGGCCTTGGCGCAAACATGGTCGGAACACTGTAAGCACAAGATTTTTAACGCCAGAATCCGCTACAGAGAGAATGACGGCAGCCAGGAAGAGATAGTCTCGCTCTTTGACTCCTACATACGGGGAGCTACCGAGAGGGTGCGCAAAAACAAGGGCGAGAAAGACTTATGCCTGAGCGTTTTTTCCGACAACGCAGGTGTGATCAAGTTCAACGACGACTGGAGCCTGGTCTTCAAGGTCGAAACCCATAACAGCCCTTCGGCCCTCGATCCCTACGGCGGCGCCTTGACCGGTATCGTGGGCGTCAACCGCGATCCATTCGGAACCGGCATGGGAGCGAGACTGATCTTCAACACCGATGTCTTTTGCTTCGCCAGCCCCTTCCGCAACGGCAAGATCCCCAAGGGCTTGCTGCACCCGCGCCGGGTGCTTGAAGGAGTTCGCGAGGGTGTCGAGCACGGAGGCAACAAGTCGGGTATTCCGACCATCAACGGCTCGGTGCTCTTCGACGAGCGCTATCTGGGCAAACCATTGGTGTACTGCGGAACCGCCGGCCTTCTGCCGACCACGGTTGCAGGCAAACCGGGGCACGAGAAACAAGCGCTCCCGGGAGACCGGATCGTCATGGTAGGAGGGCGCATCGGCAAGGACGGCATACATGGAGCCACTTTCTCGTCGGAGGAACTGCACGAGGGCTCGCCGGCCACGGCGGTACAAATTGGCGATCCGATTACCCAGAAACGCATGACCGATTTCCTGCTCAGAGCCCGCGACGAGGGGCTCTACCGCGGCATCACCGATAACGGCGCGGGCGGACTGTCGTCTTCGGTTGGTGAGATGGCCACCGATCCCGGCGGATGTGATCTAGACCTGACGCACGCGCCTTTGAAATATGCGGGCCTGGCACCGTGGGAGATCCTGCTCAGCGAGGCGCAGGAGCGCATGACGGTGGCTGTTGCGCCAGAGAAGATAGAACGCTTCATGGAATTGGCGGAGCGTTACCAGGTCGAGGCCACCGATCTGGGCGACTTCAATGACAGCGGTTATTTCAAGGTCAGCGACAATGGCCGCTGCGTCGCCTTTCTGAAGATGGATTTCCTGCACGATGGAGTGCCGCGCATGGATCTCGCGGCGCGCTGGAGCATTCCGGACAATTCTGAAGTCTTGCCAGCAGAGCCCGAGGATCACGGCGAGTTGCTGAAATCGATGCTCGCCAGACTGAACATCTGCTCCAAGGCTTACTGGGTCAGGCAGTACGACCACGAGGTCCAGGCCGGTACGGTAATAAAACCACTGACAGGGGTCAAAGACGATGGCCCGTCCGACGCGGCTGTTTTCAGACCCCTGCTCGATTCGATGCAGGCGGTGGTCGTCTCGCATGGAATCTGCCCGCGCTACAGCGATCTCGACACCTACGCCATGGCCGCCGCCGCGGTGGACGAGGCAGTCAGGAACGCCGTCGCGGTCGGGGCCGACCCCGGGCAAATGGCCGGCCTGGATAACTTCTGCTGGTGCGACCCGGTCTTGAGCGAGAAGAATCCCGACGGTGATTTTAAGCTGGGGCAACTGGTACGCGCTAACCGGGGTCTGTACGACACTTGCGTGGCCTATGGAATTCCCTGCATTTCTGGCAAGGATAGCATGAAGAACGATGCGGTTATTGAGGGCAAGCGTATCTCGATCCCGCCTACCTTGCTGTTCTCGCTGCTGGGCAGGCTGGATGACGCATCACGGGCAGTTTCAATGGACGCCAAATGTGTGGGCGACCTGGTCTATGTGTTGGGTATAACCCGCCTTGAGCTTGGCGCCTCGGAGTACTTTGGCCAAATTGGCGTCTCTAGCGGAGCAGTACCCATAGTGCACAGCGGCGAATCGGTCCCGCTCTACCGGGCATTGCATCGGGCAATCTGGAGCGGTTGCGTATCGGCCTGTCACGATATGTCCGACGGCGGGCTGGGCGTGGCACTTGCCGAAGTTGCCTTCGCCGGCGGGTTGGGCATGGAGATCGATCTTGGCCGTGTACCGCGCGAGGGCATAGACAGAGACGACCTGCTGCTCTACTCAGAGAGTCAAAGTCGCTTCGTAGTCACTGTACCGGCCGACAGGAAGTCGGACTTCGAGGAAATCCTGGACGACCGACCGATGGGCAAGATCGGCACGGTGACCGCGGACGGTATGCTGACTGTCGACGGACTCTCGGGAGAGATAATCTGTAGCGAGTCGATCGAGGCACTGCGCCAAGCCTGGCTGCGTCCGCTGGCTTTCTGAAACGAGAGAGACGAAATGACTACTGTCAAAGCTCTGGTGATTAGCGGCAACGGAACCAACTGCGAGCGAGAGACGGCCTTCGCCTGCAAGCAGGCGGGAGCCGACGTCGCCGATATTGTTCCTGTCTGGGACATCGTAGCCGGTGAGGCTCGCCTTGGTGACTACAACCTGCTTTGTCTTGCGGGAGGCTTTTTAGACGGTGATGACCTGGGTGCAGCGCGAGCCTGTGCCAACCGCTATCGCAACGCAAAGGTAGCCGGCTCCGAGCGAAGGCTATGGGACGAGCTGCAAACCTTCGTAGCCGACGGCAAGCTGGTAATCGGAATCTGTAACGGCTTTCAGTTGATGGTCAAGTTGGGCCTCTTGCCGATGCTCGATGCTGGAGAGCGGCGTCAGCTTGTCACGCTTACTTTCAACGACTCGGGGCGTTTCGAAGACCGCTGGGTGGAACTGGCATGTGACAAGGCAAGTCCCTGCGTCTTCACCCGAGGCATCGAATGCCTGCCCCTTCCCGTCAGGCACGGTGAGGGCAAGCTGGTGGCCGGGAAGGAAATACTCGACGACCTGGCGGCACGACACCTCGTCCCGCTGAGGTACGCAGATTCTTCCAGCGGTCAACCCACCGAACAATATCCGGCCAACCCCAACGGCTCGCCGGGCGGCGCGGCCGGGTTGTGCGATCCCAGTGGACGCCTGTTTGGGCTGATGCCCCACCCCGAGTGCAACCTGCACCGCACACACCACCCGCGCTGGACCCGCGAACCCGAACTACCGGAGGAAGGCCTGGGCCTGCAAATATTCAGAAACGCCGTCCGGGAAATACGGTCCGCCTGAACGCTTGGCGTTGTCATCGATGAAACGCCGAGATTTCATTTTCGCCTGTCTGTCTGCCGGGATTGCCGCCATCCTGCCGGGAACGGCGTTCGGGCTGGAGAAGAAAATTCTGTGCCTGCAACCCATGGGAAAGAAGCTCGGCCACAAAGACCTGACTATTCTCAAAAAGGCGTTGCAAGAGTTCTTTGCCTTCGAACTCGTCGAGCGCAAATGGGTAAGCATGCCCGCTGAAGCCTACTACCCGCCCAGAAAGCGCTACCGGGCCGAGAAACTGCTCGATTGTCTGGAGCGCATAGCACCTGCAAATGCCTATCGTATCCTGGGACTGACCGGCGACGACATTTCCACAACCAAGGGCAACTACCGTGACTGGGGTATATTGGGTCTGGGCTCTATCAATGGCCGCACGGGCGTCATCTCTATGTTCCGCTGTCTAAAAGGCGCAAAGAACAGGCAGCATGCCAGAGTTCGACTGGCCAAGGTTGCGGTTCACGAAACAGGTCACACCCTGGGCCTTGAGCACTGTCGTAGGCGTGGTTGCCTGATGGAAGACGCCCAGGGCAAGGTCTCGACCTGCGACCGCGAGTACGACTTTTGCGGACGCTGTCGAGCGCTTCTGAAAAAATGGGGCCGGCCGATCCCGGCCTTTCCCAAGATACCCTGGCCCAGACATGACTGACGGTAGCACGGAAAAGTCCAAGCGAGTGAACTACAATACACCCAAGTGCACCGGCTGAGAAGCCAGGCTTTGCGGATGCAGCGAGGCCTGGATACCGTGCTTGCGCAGCAGCCTGTGCAAGCTCTGGCGATGAACACCTGCCGTGCGTGCCGAGGCTGAAACGTTGTATTCGTGGCGACGCAAGAGATCAATCAGGTACTCCTTCTCGAAGATCTCCTTGGCTTCGCCTATGGGCAGCGCGCCGTTGGCGCGGGAGATCGATACGCTAGGCGATCCCGGTTGGCTGGCGGATGCCGCCAGGAGCGAATCACTGTTGATCACCCGATCATCGACCAGCCGCACCAGACGCTCGATCACGTTGCGCAGCTCGCGCACATTGCCAGGCCAGTCGTGCCGCATCAGCAGGCGGATGGCACCTTCGCCGAAGCGTCGATCGACCTCGCCGGCAAGCTGACGCAAGAATGATCGCGCCAAATAGGGAATATCCTCCTTGCGCTCGCGCAGCGGAGGAACTCGCAACTCGACCACGTTCAGGCGGAAGAACAAATCCTCACGGAAGTGCCGGGCCTCGACTTCGGCCCTGAGGTTCTTGTTGGTGGCTGCCAGAATGCGCACGTCCACCTTGACCTCGTCGGCACTGCCCACCGGTTTGACCTCCCGGGTCTCGATCGCGCGCAGTAGCTTGACCTGCATGGGTGGCAACAACTCGCCGATCTCGTCGAAAAAGATGGTGCCGCCCTGCGCTTCTTGCATTGCCCCCGGCCGGGTGAACAGGGCCCCGGTGAACGCCCCACGCACGTGGCCGAACAACTCCGACTCCATCAGGTGGGGTGGTATAGTTGAGCAATCCACTGTCATGAATGGCTTCTTGGCCCTGCTGCTGGCAAGATGAATCTCCTTGGCCAACAAACCCTTGCCTGTTCCCGTCTCTCCGGTGATCAACAACGTGGTATCATGCACAACCACGCGTTCGAGAGTATGAAACAACGCTCTCATCTGAACACTGGTCCCCAGCATGGCGCCGAAGCTATCGTGTGAGCTCAACGGCACCTCCACCCGCTCCCTGAGCGGCTGGAAGATCAAAGTCACTTCCCCCAGGTTCAAGCGGGCTCCGGGGTGCAGCAGGGCGTCCATCACGAAGCAGCCGTCCAACTGCACGCCGTTGGTGCTTTCCAGATCACGGATGCGATGACCAGCCTCGGTGGCCTGGATCTCGAAATGGTAGCGCGAGACGGTGTCTTGTTCGATGCACAGATCGTTGTCCGGAGCCGAACCTACACGGATGCGATTGCGGTCGACCAGGAACTCACGGCCCTCCTCGGGACCCTCTTCCATCACCAGTTTGAACTTCTGGAAAGACACGCTGTCTTGTGAGCCGCGACGCACAATACGCATTGTCTTTTTATTCGAAAAAGCCAGCGATGGGGACTCGACAGTTCCCTTTCCTTTCATGATCGCGCCTCCTTCCACTATCCAGAAAATCACATTGCAAATGTCGAGCCAGCAGGCTGGTATCGATAACCAACTGATTTACAATATTATTTTGTATGCTCGGCCGGCTCATGGCAATGGGCAGGCAAGCAAAATGGTTTCAGGTGAAACCTTTTTGCTTCAGATGACCAACCCCGCAACGAGAGCTACGAGCTGCGCTGTGGATAATGCGGGGTTCCGCGCTTTCTTCATTCGCGCCGCACCAGCACGCGGATGGCATTCACCAACCACTCGTGTTTCTCCACCTGGACCGCCCCCGAGCTGTTCTCGGCCACCATCAATTCAGACCCAGGAAACAAGCTATTGAGTTTCTCTCCCTGAGCCGGCGTCGCCAGGCGATCGGCTTGGCCGACAACAATGCCAAGCGGCACCGGGTAGGCGACCGGCTTGTCTTCGCGGGCTTGCAGCTCCAGAGTGATTTCCTTCCTGTAAGCGGGCGAACGTGTCAAGGCTTGAATGTGCATGGCAACCCGGGCCGTGGGCAGACTCATGAAACGGCGGGCCAGCCTGCGTATCTCCTGGCGGCTTGTAACTGTAACATCCTTGTAATCGATCATCGCCATGGCAGCCTGAATCGGTTGCTTGTATCCCGCCATGGCACGGCGCTCGATCAACCATCGGTTGGCCGCCACTCGTCCGCCGGCGCCAACAATCAGCGGCAGTTCGAAAGACGCCCCTACGACCATCAATGCCCGTAAAGCCTGCGATTGCCGCAACCCGAGCAGCAAGGCGGCCAGGCCGCTCTCGGCGTGAGCCACAAGCACGGGTTTGTCAAGTCCAAGCTCCTGGATCAGCGCTAAAAACAGGTTCGCCAGGCGCCCAGGATAGTAGAAATCAGTCTCGACCGCCTGCAACCAGCTCGGATCTACCAGTTCGGGTATAATCAGGCGCATGTCTTTCGAAAGCGGGCCGATTAAGTGCCTGAATGTATAGGCCTCCGTCCACAGTCCGTGGAGCAGGAGCACCGGAATTCCGTCACCGGCTTCGCGATAGTGTATCTCTACAGGATCCCGACCATCGGCCAGCCGTAAAGTGACGCTCTTTTCCGGCAGTAAGAAAAAGGGGTGACTCTCGGTCGGGAGTTCCGGGAACGATTCTGGCCTTCTATTCAAGTCGCCTCCTGCGGGGTGATTGTATACAACGACCCGCCTGACATCGCAAGTCCGAAAAAATTATGGGGTTGCAAAAAAGTCGATTGCTCTGGTAGTAAGATAATCAGTTACAAACCATGGAAAGAGAGAGCAGTCATGACGCGTTCAAGTCAAATGCTGCTGGTTTTGGCAACGGCCTTTTTTCTTGTAGCCGTTGCCGGGTGTGACGAGACACGCTTCGTCGGCGTCAAAACCCAGCTCGACACCTTCAGCCAGGACGGTGAGGATGTGGTCGACTTCTTTTCCCAAGAAGGAACCTCCCAGGTGGACACCTTCGAGCAGAACGGCTTTCACCAGGTGGATGCTTTCGAGCAAAAGGCATCGGCGGAAATTGACATCCTGTGGGTGGTGGACAACTCGGCTTCGATGCTGGAGGAGCAAACCAACTTAGCCAACAATTTCGACAGCTTCATCACTTACATCCAGGACAGCTTGATCGATTACCACATCGGCGTGATTTCAACCGATATGCAAGAAGACTCGAACGGCAACTGTATCAACGTCGGCCATTGCGGCCAGCTACAGGGCAATCCCAAGATAATCGACCGCAATAACCCCGATCCGGTGGCGGCCTTCGCCTCTAACGTCATGGTGGGCACCGATGGAGGCGGCGACGAGATGGGCGTCCTGGCGGCGCACATGGCCTTGACCGAACCGCTCAAGTCGGGCGCCAACGCCGGATTCCTGCGCGACGACGCATCGCTGGCGGTTATTTTCGTCAGCGACGAGGACGATCACTCATACGGCGACCTGAACTACTACGTGCGTTTCTTCAGCTCGCTCAAGGGTATTGGCAATGAAAACGATGTAATCGTGGCCGCCATCGTCGGGGATGTACCCGACGGTTGCGCCACCGCCCGGGCCGGCGAGGTCTTTCATGAGCTGGTCAACGATCTGGGCGGAACGACCGCCTCGATTTGTGATAACGACTTCGGCGCAACTCTCGAACAGCTCGGCCTGACTGTCGCCGGGCTGACCCATAAATATATCCTCTCGCGCGAACCCGATCCCGGCGAGATAACCGTGCGCGTGGACGAAGATGGTGACGGGCCCGGCGGGTTCGTCGATATCCCCGAGTGCGCCCCCGATTGCACAAACCCGGTTGCGCGTAACTGGAGAGTCGAATTGGCCGAGAAAGCCATCTATTTTGTCGACTACGTACCGCCCCCCGGATCCTTCATCCAGGTCGAGTACTCCAACGTCGACACCGTCTTTCCGTTGTCTTCCCGCGGAGACCAGAGCACCATCGTGGTGACCGTTGACGAGGACGGCGACGGGCCTCTCCCGGCCGAAGAGAAAACGGAGAACACAGACTGGTGGTACGACTCTGACGCAAACGCCGTTGTCTTTGTCGGAGACTATGTCCCGCCCCTGGGATCGGTCATCGAGGTGTCCTTCTCCGACCTGATGCGCGCCTTCGCTCTCAGCAGAGAGGTGGAAAACGCAGAGACTCTCAAGGTCGAGGTCGATCTCAAGGACGGTGCCGGCTGGAGAACGATCTTCCAGGACTCCGCCACCGGCTGGATGTACCACGCCGGCAGCAACAGCATTCTTTTTCAGGGTTCGTATGTCCCTCCCTACGGATCTGAGTTACGGGTCACCTACTCGAACCTGGTCTGGTTCTTCACCCTCTCGCTCGTGCCGCAGATAAATACACTCACGGTACAGCTGGATACCGACGCGGACGGCCCGCTCGAGCCGCAAACGATACCGGCCAACGACGATTCCAAGGGCGTGGCCGGATACGTCTACTACGGTTCCGGTGAGCCTGCGCCCTATACCAACAGCATCTCGTTCGAGAAAATAGAATGGCCACCACTGGGCAGTGTCGTCACGGTGCGCTACTCGCCAGGAAGTTGACGGGCGAACGAAGGAGCAAAGCCATGAGATTCTTTGCCATGATAAAGTTCGGCTGTCTTGCGGGAATACTCGCGTTAGCAGTGTTTGCTTGCTCGGGCTCCGAGGTCGCTGGCGTGTGCAACGACAACGGAGATTGCGATACAGGATTTTACTGTGGGCCCGATCACCAGTGCCTGTGCCAGGCTGACACCTCCTGCGCCGCCGACGAGTTCTGCAACGCCAACGGGTTCTGCCAGAAATACCAGGGCTGCCGATTAGACGCCGACTGCGGAGATGCAGCCAATTTCCGCTGTCAGATAGAGCAGACCGGCAAAGGAACCTGTCTGTGCCGCAACGACGGGGCCTGCAAATCAGAAGAGTACTGCAACGCCTCGGGCGTGTGCCAGAAAAAGGCCGGCTGCATACTCGATTCTGACTGCGGAGACGATACACTGTGGTTTTGCCGGATCAACTCCGACACCAAGATCGGCGAGTGTTTCTGCAAGGCCGACGGGGCCTGTGAGCAGGGAGAATTCTGCAACCCGCACGGATACTGTCAGCCGCTTTCAACATGTACCTCGAACGACGACTGTCAGGCCGGCAAGCTTTGCGACATTCCCTCGGGCGAGTGCCTGTGCGACAGCGATGCCCAGACCGGTTGTGCCTCCGGCGAGGTATGCAATTCTTCGGGCTACTGTCAGCCGCGACCGGGGTGCTACGACAACTCGGACTGTACGGACATCGCAGGCACTTTCTGTGATATTACCACGCGCACCTGCATCCCGAACGGAACTTGTACCACAGACAGGCAGTGCCCCATTGGCCAGGTGTGCCAAAACGGCGCTTGTGCCGACGGCTGCCACTACGCAAGCGATTGCGAGCTGACAGAGTGTTGCGTAAGCAACCAATGCCAGACATGCGACTGTCAAAACGACGATTTCTGCGCTTTCGCCGAATTCTGCAACAACAGCAACTGCCAGAGCGGCTACTCCCAGGACACACCCTACTGCAAGCCCTGCAACTCGCAGTCGACTGATTATACCCAGTGCGGCGATGTCCTGAATCGTTGTCTGATCTACCCCTTTACGAATGACACGTTCGCCGGCCACTCGGACGAATACTGCGCCATGGACTGCTCCACCAACGATCGCTGCCCGAAGGGCTTTGGGTGCAGTGAAATCGTCGTCATCAAGTCAACCGACGAGTGCGTCACCGACAACGATTGTCCTTCGGGCGTACCTTGCTGGAAAGGCCCAGAGGAAGACAAGGGCTACTGCCCTTGCCATCCCCAGAAAAACTCATGTCCCCTCGATAGCTGCGACGTCTTTGGCATTGTCGGGCCGCCGAACACCTGCATCAACAAAAGGACCCCGTGCAGCTCCAGCCTGGACTGCACTATTGAGTGCGTATCCGATCAAGCTGACGGCTTCGGCGGCTGCGTGATTGGCAAGACCTGCGGTCTGCAAGAAGGAATCCATTGTCCCTACCCGTTTCCTTGATAATCCACTCGCTACAAACTATAACCCTCTCTGTGCAATGGGCTGTGGAGGTGCAATTCCGTGTCCGACGATAAATCCGTGATCAATGATGGCCTTGGGGCCTGGCGCTCCGCAACGCTCGACAAAGTGCTTGGCAAACACCCAGAGCGCCGTAAGAAGTTCGAAACCGGCTCGGGCTTCGAGGCCAAGCGCCTGTACACACCCGCGGACGGTGGTGGCCAGCCTTACATCGAGAAGCTCGGCTTTCCCGGCCAGTATCCCTTCACCCGTGGAGTGCAGCCGACCATGTACCGTGGCCGCTTCTGGACAATGCGCCAGTACGCCGGATTCGGCACGGCCACCGAGACCAACGAGCGTTTCCGCTATCTTCTCGATCAGGGACAGACCGGTCTCTCGGTGGCCTTCGACCTGCCGACTCAGATGGGTTACGATCCCGATCACGCTATGGCCCGCGGAGAAGTGGGCAAGGTTGGCGTGTCGATCGCCTCGATAGAGGACATGCGCCGGTTGTTCGATAAGATCCCGCTCGACAAGGTCTCCACTTCGATGACCATCAACGCCACGGCCGCCATCCTGCTATCGCTATACATCACCGTGGCCGAAGAGCAAGGGGTAACGTCCGACGCACTGCGCGGGACGATTCAGAACGATCTTCTCAAGGAATACGTCGCCCGCGGAGCCTACATTTTCCCGCCCAGACCTTCCTTGCGAGTAACCACGGACATCTTCGCATATTGCCGGGAAAACCTTCCGAAGTTCAACACGATCTCCATCTCCGGCTACCACATCCGGGAGGCTGGCTCAACGGCAGCGCAGGAAGTCGCCTTCACCCTGGCCCACGGAATCGCTTACGTGCAGGCGGCAATCGATACCGGCCTCGAGGTCGACGCCTTCGCCGGGCGACTGTCGTTCTTCTTCGGCTGCCACAACAACTTTCTCGAGGAAATCGCCAAGTTCCGGGCCGCGCGGCGTCTGTGGGCGATAATCATGCGTGAACGGTTCGGCGCCAAGAAGGACAAGTCCTGCAGTCTGCGTTTTCACACCCAGACCTGCGGTGTCACCCTGGTGGCCCAGCAACCCGAGAACAACGTGGTGCGCGTGGCCATGCAGGCTCTGGCCGCAGTGCTCGGTGGCACACAGAGCCTGCACACCAATTCCCGGGACGAAGCCCTCAGCCTGCCGACCCAGGATTCCGTTCGCATTGCATTGAGGACCCAGCAGGTCATCGCCCACGAGTCCGGGGTGGCGGATATCGTCGATCCGCTCGGCGGATCTTTCGCCATAGAGTCATTGACCGATGAAATTCAGAATCAGGCCCGGGAACTTATTGCCAAGATAGACGAGATGGGCGGAGCAGTCAGGGCCATCGAAGAGGGTTTCATGCAGCGAGCCATCGGCGACGCCTCTTACGACTACCAGAAAAAAGTGGAGACGAACGAACAGGTGATCGTCGGCATGAATCGCTTCCAGACCGACGAAAAGCTCGACTACGAGATTCTCAGAGTAACCGAGGAGGTTGAGCGGGAAGCTTGTGAGCGTATACGAGCATTACGCGCCAAGCGTTCCGCGCAAAAAGCTTCAGAAAGCCTGCGGGCCGTGGGCGATCGGGCCCGGAGCAACGACAACCTGGTGCCGCCGATCCTTCAGGCCGTTAAAGCAGGCTGCACCACCGGCGAAATCTCCGATGCGCTACGGGAAGTCTTCGGAGAGTACAGGGAAGCCTGACATTTCAAGGAGGTTATTGTGAAGCTCGATCATATCGGTATTGCCGTTGCGAACCTGGAAGAATCTATCAAGTTCTACAACCAGGTGCTGGGTTTGGATGTATCAGCCACTGAAGAGTTGCCGGATCGACAGCTTCGGATCTGCATGGTGGATATGGGCGTCGGCGGTGCCAACATTGAACTTCTGTGGCCTACTCATCCGGATTCGGCCGTGGCCAAATTCATCGAAAAGAAAGGGCCTGGTATTCACCATATCTGTTACAGGGTGAACGACGTGGCTGCCGAGATTGAAAAGCTCATCGCTGCCGGCGTGAAAATGATAGACAGCCAAGCGCGTCCCGGAGCCCATGAAACCCTGGTAGCCTTCGTTCATCCCAAGAGTGCGGGAGGCGTACTCACTGAGTTGGCGCAAAAAATGTAATCTATTCTTCCTTGGCCCGCTCTCGTTCCTTCTTCTTTATCACCAATCTGGCTGCCAGCATGCCCAGCTCGTAGAGAATGTATATTGGCAAGGCCATTATCGTCTGGTTCACGGCGTCGGGGGTAGGAGTAACAATGGCGGCAATAATGAAGGCCGCCAAAAGGACGTACTTGCGAAAACGCCCCAGGGTCTTGGGGGTAACCAATCCGATCAGGCAAATCAAGAACACGATCACCGGAGTCTCGAAAACCAGGCCGAATGCCAGTATGAACATCGAGGCGTTCGAGAAGTAGCTCTTTAGAGAAAGGATGATGCGGGTATTGTCCGTCATCTGGCCGATCGAGAAGGCTGCTGCTTTGGGCAACACGATGAAGTAACAGAAAGCAGCCCCGCCGATGAAAAAGAAGCTCGCGGCTAAAATGAACGGCAGCGCCAATTTCCGTTCCTTCGGATGCAGGCCGGGCGAGATAAACCACCAAAGCTGCCAGAAAACTACCGGGCTGGCCAGCAACAAGCCGCCAATGAAACCGAGCTTGAGTCGATAGAAGATAGGCTCGAAGATTCCCAGGTAGACCGGCTCATCGCTCCCGGCCGGAAGCAGTCCCTTGATCGGCAAGCGCAAGGCCTCATCCAGGTATTCAGAAAAAATCACACCGAGAACGACACCCACCAGGACGGCCAGGCCTGAAACCAAGAGCGCGCGGCGCAGTTCGCCGAGGTGCTCCGCAAAGGTGAGTTTTTTCTCGTCCATTTACAGAAACTGGGTCGAAGAGGGTTTTATAGTTTGAAGCGCGACATCTCAGAGCGCAGGGTTTCGGCCTGCTCGGCTACCAGATCGACGATCTTCTTCATGTTGCTCATCGAATCCGAATGGTGTTCGGCGACCTCTTTGATCCGCTCCACCGCCTGCATGACCTGCTCGGCGCCATGAGTCTGCTCTTTTTGGGCCCGGTTGAGATGGTGAACCATTTCAGAAATATTCTCGATGGCCCCGGTAATCTGCTTCGACCCTCGCGCTTGTTCCTGGCTCGAACTGTGGACGTGCTGGGTAGTAACCTTCATGCGTTCGGAAGAATTCATGATCTGCTCCGAACCCTTGGCCTGTTGCCCGGTAGCGGCGGCGATTTGCCCGACCGTCTCGGCGATTCTTCCGATGGCATCGGTAACGACCTTCGAGCCTCGGGCCTGTTCGACCGTTGCCCGGGCAATCTCGCGCACCATTTGGGTAGACTTGGTTACACTTTCCAGAATCTTCAAAAGGGCTTTCTCTGCTTCCCCGGATAGGGCCACACCTTGATCGACACTTTGTCGTCCGAGCTCCATCGAGTTGATGACGCTCTTGGTCTCGCTTTGTACGGCGCTCACAAGTTCGGATATTTCATTGGTTGACGTAGCCGTGCGCTCGGCCAGGTCTTTTATTTCATCGGCCACTACAGCGAAGCCCTTTCCATGCTCTCCCGCCTGGGCCGCGATGATGGCCGCGTTGAGCGCCAGCAGATTGGTTTGCTCAGCAACGTCGTCGATAACTGTCAGCACCTGGCCAATGGCCTGGACCTTCTTTCCGAGCGCCTCCATGGCACCAAAGGCCGCATGTGTCGACTCGGAGATGCGCGAGATGCCCTGGATCGTCTTCTTGACGGCCTCGGACCCTCGCTCGGCGTCCCGACGAACTTCCTCGGACAAGTCGGCCGTCTCGTTGGCGTTGGCCTCGACCTGTCCAATAGAGACGTCCATCTCTCGCATGGATGTGGAAGTTTGCTCGGAGGTGGTAGACAAGTCCTCGACGCTTTTAGCCACTTCCTTGATGGCCTGGGTCATCTGCTCGATACTGGTAGTCGTCTGTTCTACGCTGGATGCCAGCAAGTTGATGTTGTCTGCAACTTCGTCATTGGTCGCAGCCATCTCCATGATCGAACTTGAACTCTCTTCCGCGCTCGATGCCAGAATCTCGACATTCTCGGCCACTCCCTTGAGAGAAATAACCATTTCTGAGATCGACGATGAAGTCTCGTCGACCGCGGCCACTTGATATTCGGCGCCCTGGACGACTTCCTCGGTACTGGCCGTGATACGCTCCATGGCCTCCCCCAGGCTGCTGGTCACAAGAGCGATCTTGCGAATCATATCGTTTAGATTGGCGGTAATTCTGTTGAGCGCCTCCGCCAGCATTCCTATTTCGTCAGGAGAGATATCAGGAATTCTCTCTGTCAAGTCGCCGTCGGATATCTTTCTGGCCATTTCCATCATCTTGACAAGCCGGCTGTAGATCTTGGCGGACGCCCAGTAGATGAAGAACGTAAAAGCAACCAGGGCGATCAGCAGGGCGACAAAAAGCGTGAACACCAGACGGCTCTTTTGCGCCTGAATCTTCTCGGTGCTCAGACCCAGCAAGACATATCCCCATGACCCGGCCTGTTCATTTTTGAGATTTTTTTCCTGGGCCGGCTTGGCTTTGGAATTGTCCTCTGCGCCTCCCTTGGTATCAGCGCCTGCCTCGTCTTCGCCGCCCAATTCCCCGAACATCAGGGCCTCGGTCTCAGCGCCGTCGTCCTTGACCTTTTCGGAACCGGCAGTCGGTACGGTCTCTTCTCCTGTTCCCTCTCCGAGCTCGGCGCCGGTTTTCACTTCCTCTGTAAAACCGATGAAATCGGTTCTTTCTGCAATATAGTCGAGGTCGGACATGTGCACGTCGACCAGGCCCTCGACATCCATCGGCTTGCCGGCCTCGCGAAACTCGCTTGCAAAAACAGCAAAAGGCCTGCCTGCGATACCCGCTTCAAGTTTCTTGGTATGCCTGAGAACGATGATGTACTGCACTTCTTCGCTTTCGCGTATTATTTTCCTGAGTCTTTTTACTTCGTTGTCCTTTTGCTCATAAACCAGGTCGAACATGCTTTCAGAAGTGACGTTCTTGACGAGTTCCTTGCCCAGCGCCTCCAGTGAGGATTTCAGCTGCCCTAAGACCTGGAAATAGACCGTGATTCCCACGGCCACCATGATTACGGCCAAGGCCGCAGCCATCGTGCCGATGGCCTTCTGCCTCAGTCCGAACCGTCCTGTGGAGCGTGGATTGATTTCCATGATCACCTCATCGGCGGGTCATTTCCCCACCCTGACGACATCGGATCGTGTCAACACTTCTTGCGATAGCTTCACGCCCGCCTTGGCCGCTGAGTTGACATTGACAGTCAATGTGCCCGCCGGCGCCTGAATGGGAATATCGCCGACGTTAGCGCCGGCCAATACTCTCTTTACGATTTCCGCCGCCTTTTTTCCCTGATCGGAGTAACTGGATGCAAAGGAACAAACAGCCAGCTTTTTGACGAACATCGGAGAGTAGGCTAGTAGCGGAATCTTTCTTTCAAACTGTAAAATAAGCGTGCGCTTGAAAAATTCGCGAGACATCACGGTGGCGTCGCGAATCAACCATAGGGCGTCGGCGCGTTTGATCACTTCGTTGAGTGCTGCGGGTACGTCTTTTTTCTGACTGATCTTGATAGCTATCAGGGTGACACCAGCGGCCGCGGCCGACTTGGCGGCTTCTCTGATGAATGGGCCTGTTCGCCTGTCATCGTAAATAACGCCAATCCGCTTCACGTCGGGAAGCGCCTCTCTGAACGCTTTGAGTTGGTCGTGAGCAGTCGGCTCGAGATAGACTCCGGTTGCATTGTTAGAGCGCAGCTTGGCCTGGATCGGGTTCATTGCCATGACGAAAACAATCGGAATGTCGGAGATTTCAGCCTTCAATGCCTTTGCTGCCCCTAGTCCAACCGCCAGAATAACTTTGGGACCCTGACTTCTGACAGCCGATGCAAGCTTGCCGGGATCGCTTAGATCTCCTTGCATCAACAGGACGGAGAGTGAACCGGAATAATCTTTTTTAAATCCGTCTATGGCCTTGTCGTAAACACCCAGTTCCCTCGACTTTACAGCAACCACGTCGGCGGCGATTGCCGGCAACTGGGCGAAAACAAAAAGACCGACCAGGCACACAAGCACCCGGCCGCTGTGACTACCAGGTTGCATTTTCTTAGCAAGCACTTTCACAGCAGTTAGAGTCTGCAAAACACGGTTGAAAAATCATACGTTACGCTGTTTTTCAAAGTCAAGCTTTCCTTTTCTTTTTACATTGGCAACATAATATTCGACGTGCCCGGCAAGCGATTTTTGCACTCGATCGTGAAGAATGACAAGCACTTGCCTGAAACCAAGATTCCGCCTTGTTTTTATCTGACTAGAAATAGTAGACTCGGCACCTCCTGAAAGGAGATCAAATGAATCGCTGCGGTCTCGTAACTGATCCCCTATTTATAATGCACGATCCTGGACCAGGCCACCCCGAATCCCCCAAACGCCTCAAGAGCATATATCGTATGCTGAAGGAAGAAGATTTATCCGGACGCTGCCAAGTCGTCGCGCCGCGGCGCGCAAGCAGTGAGGAGATCTGTCGAATTCATACAAACGAATATTACAAGAGCATTGCCGAAAGTGAAGGCCGGGCGGTGATGCTAGACCCTGATACATATACCTCGGTTGACTCTTTTCGGGCCGCCGAACTGGCCGCCGGCGGAACACTGGCGCTTGTTGAGAGTGTGGTCGGCGGCGAGATAGATAACGGCTACGCCCTGATTCGTCCTCCCGGTCACCATGCAGAGCAAGCTCGAGCCAAGGGCTTCTGCCTGTTCAATAACGTGGCCATCGGGGCCGCGCACGCAATCGTGAAATTGGGAATGAAACGGGTCATGATTGCCGACTGGGACCTGCACCACGGCAATGGTACGATGCACTCGTTTTACAACCGCGCCGACGTATTGTATTTCAGCATCCACCAGTACCCCTATTTCCCCGGAACCGGCGCTGCCGCCGACATCGGAGCGGGTGAGGGTGTCGGGTATACGGTCAATGTTCCGGTAGCGCCGGGCATGGGAAACAGGGAATACCGAGCAATCTTCAGAGAGGTGTTGGCCCCTGTGGCCAAACAATTCGCACCTGAGTTGATACTGGTGAGCACGGGATTCGATACCTACCGACGCGATCCGCTGGGCGGGATGAAGATGACCGTCGAGGGCTATGGTGCCTTGACGCACGAGCTTATGCAGATGGCCGATATCTCCTGCGGCGGCAAGCTGGGACTGGTGCTTGAGGGCGGGTACAATCTGGAAGGTCTCTCCCAAGGAGTTGCCTTTACAATTCGCACTCTGCTCGGTGAGTACCAGCCGGAACCGCAAGACGAAGATCCCGGCCTGGCCGGTCCCTTCATCGAAGCTACCAGGCAGGCGCATTCCGAATATTGGAAGTTTAATTAGAAAATAGATTCAAAAGGAGTCTTCGTCTCCCGTCGAGCCCGGCTCCCGTAGCGACTTGATCAACTTCTTGCAGCGGCCGTAGGCATAGGCTCCGGAGTTCGTCATCTGCATGACGGTTTTGCAAGTTGAGATTGCTTTGTCCGGCTGGGTGCCTTTTATCACATAGGCCATCTCATACAGCTTGCGCGCTTCGCGTTCGAGCGTATCGAGTTGCTTTTTGGCCTGGTTCAGATCGGATTTGTGCACCAGAGCAGACTTGTATGATTTGTAAGCCAGAGGGTATTTCTTACTGTTCTGGGCATCGACGCCCTTTACGAAATATACCTTGGCAAGCTTGGAGTGCAACTCGGCTGACAGTTTGCCATTTTTACCAGCCAGTTTCTCGGTGAGCTTCAACGCCTGTGCCAAAAAGGCCTCGGCCTTTGCCGCTTGTCCCGGATTGTGAGCCAGCTCGTTGCCACGCTTGTACAATTTCTGGAACTTTCGAAGCTGGTTAACTCCTTCACTGGAGACACCAGAAGCGGCCGCTTGTGAAAGGGCTCCGTCAACCTTGCCCTGTCTGAAAGCATCCAGGCTTGCCCCTACCAATAGCGTTTTCGATGCCTTACTCGGCCTAACTGTTTTCTTCTTTTTCTTTTTCCTCTTTCTGTTGCCCTTGTGTTTATGTGGCTTGTTCAGAAGCCTTTCAGCCGCATGTTTCAATTCTTGCGCCGTCTCGTTTCCTGGTGAAGCCAGCAGCACATCATCGGCAAGTTGCATGGCCTTTTCGAATTCCTTGCCATCCAGTGCTTTACGCGCTTCTTCGAGCTTGTAGTCTTGTCGTTTTTTCTCAACCTGTGTCTTGAGTTCTTTCGCTTTGTCGACTTGAAGGCTCTCCGATGAAACACTATTGAGCAACAATATAGCGGCATCAAAGTCGCTGACCGCGATCTTGGCCTCTGCACCCAGAATGGCCTGCGAGGCGCTATCTTCACGCTCGATCGTCAGCTTGTACTTCTCCACTAGTTTGTCGCCCTCGAGAACCTCGGCCACTTCGACGATCAGCGCCTTGGCCTCGGCCCATTTCCCTTGTTTCACTAGATCTTTGACTTTGGTAAAAGCCGCCTGGGCTTGTTGCACCCTCTCTGCCTGAATCTGTTGTTCCTCCATTCTGCGCTGCGCGGCCAGTTGTTCAGGAGTGGGGCCTCTCTTTTTGGTCAACACCTTGGCGATACCCAAGATTCCGATCAGCACTATCAGGCAGCCGATGATGATGAACAGCTTCTTTCTCCTGGGGCTCTTGGGTATCGGCCCGGCCGAGGTCAAAGTCGAGGTTGAGGGCGATGCCCCGACATCGGCGGCGGCCAGCATCATGGTCTTTTCCACCGGCGCCCCGCCCGGCCTGGACGAGTCGGAACCGGGACCGGTATAAGAAATCGCTGCGTCTCCCACCTGGACAACATCGCCGTCATAGAGTAACGATTCGGAGATGCGCTCGTCGTTGAGGAAAGTACCGTTGCCGGAATCGAGATCGACAACATACCAGCCATCCGATCGCTTCTCTATCTTTGCGTGCTTTCGTGATACCAACTGGTCAGGAAGGACAACGTCACACTCTGGCGCCCGGCCTATCAAGAAAGAGTCCCTCGATATTTCTACTTCCGAGGCACCGTCCGACGTCTCTACTGTAAGCATCGGAATATCTTCGGGAGCTTCATCAGGAACTGCTGCAAGAATCTCGGTCTTTTCGGCCACCTCATCGACTTGTGGCTGCTGTAAATCGGGTAGGCTGCCGACAAATGTCGGGCCTGCGTCATCATCAACTGGCTCTTCACCGCCGAAGATAAAGGCGCCCTGGTCGACGCCCGGGTCGCTCAGATCTTCCGGATCAACCAGTTCAGTGGGTTTTTCCAGTTCCCTTTCGTCGATTTCCTCTTCTTCTTCTTCGATATCCCGCAAACCGCGTCGAGCGAGCTCGCGCCTGATGGGGCTGCTGTCTAACTCCGAGGTTTCCGCATCCAGATCTTCTTCTTCTGGTTCTGATGAGCCCACATCACCAACCGCCGGTATCTCATCGGTCGGAAAATTGTCCGGGATCTCCTGCGTGCTTTCGTCATCAACGGGCAGAGGTGGTGGTCTTCTTCTTCTGCGATCGGCGCTCATACATTTACTCCGTGACTATCATTAGTCTCTGGCCGCTTGACCGGAATTGGTCATTTTGCCTGCCTCAGTACAGCTTGTCCACCTTGAAAAACTGCCCGGGCTTGACCACGTCTTTGGCCTGTACGAACTCTTTCGGCTGCTCTCCTTGTTTAAAGGCCTCGCGTACCGAGTTGGGAGTGTCCGGACGAGCCAACAGTCCTGTTTTGGGATCGATCCTGGCAAAGGTGATTCCAGCCGGAACATCGAAATCGTCCTGCGGTCTCTCGGCCAGAATCTCCTGCATATATTTTAGCCAGATGGGCAAAGCAGCCCGCGAACCGTTCTCTCCGCGCCCGAGAGGATCTTTTGGCTCATCATGTCCGACCCAGACGCCCGTCACCACGTCGTGGGTGAACCCCATGAACCAGGCATCGGCCGAATCGTTGGTGGTTCCGGTTTTCCCGGCAACCGGCTTGCCCAGTTGCCTGGCCCGGGCGCCGGTGCCACGGGTGGCAACACCGTGAAGCAGGTCCGTCAGGATGTAGTTTGACTGGGAAGAAAGCAGACGCGGCATTGGGTTCTGCAGACGATCATAGGCCCGATCGAATTTTTCGTCCCAGCTCTGCCAGGGATCCTTGTACGAAGTGTGGTTAATAAGGACGCGCCCGAAACGATCGGTAACTTTCTTGATCATGAAAAGCTTCGGCTTGCGCCCTCCCATGTTGAACACAGAATAGACATTGAGCAGATCCCAGGGCTTGACGCAGGATGAGCCCAGGGCCAGGCCAAGCTCTTCCCTGAGAGACGTGGTAATACCAAGCTTGTGGGCCCAGGCAATGTCTTCCTTGATGCCTACGGCGTCGAGCACCTTGATCGAAGGCACGTTCATGGACTTAACCAGGGCGGTATAGACGGTGACCTTGCCCTGGAAATCACGCTCGTAGTTTTCGGGCTTCCAGCGGTTCTGATTCTCGGGATCGTCGTAAACAATGGCGCTGTCGATGATGATCGTGGCCGGGTTGTAGTCGAGGTTCTCAATGGCCAACGAATAGTGAACGGGTTTGAACGAACTACCCGGCTGGCGGCAGGCCTGAAGCACCCTGTTGAATTCGCTGTCTTTGAAATTGTAACCGCCGATCATGCTCTTTACATAACCGAGCCGCGGCTCGGCCGAGGCCAGCGCTCCCTGCACGCTGGGAATCTGCTCGAGAGCAAAGATTTTCTCTTGCTTTTCGTCATTGCCGGGTTTTGGCAAGAGCTTCGACGACCCCGCCGGTTCACCGGCAAGCAACTTCTTCAGCTCGACAGGCCGAACAAGGATCAGGTCGCCCTTCTTGAGCACCTTGCGCGCGTCCGTGACCCTGGCGGCGGAACTTCTGAAGTGGACAGTGGGATCCGGCTTGCGCGCCCAGCGCATGCCGAAGATCGGCAGTAACCCCCGGGTGCGTCCTACCGATATACTGGCATAGTTTTCGCTTACCGCTCCCACCACGGCCGGAAGCGGGTGACCCAACTGAAGATCTTCGAGTCCGTTCTTTTCGAGATAGTTCTGGGTCTTGTTCAGGAAATCGGCAATCTTCTCGTCACGCTCGAAGTGGTGCAAGGGTCCGTTATATCCCTGGCGATGATCGAGCCGCCGCAGCCCCAGGTTAATCGCTTTCTGAGCGGCGTGCTGCCAATCGAGATCGACGGTTGTCTCCACATTCAATCCGCCTTCATAGACTCCGTCTGTGCCGTAGCGTGACTGAAGTCGGCGGCGCACTTCTTCAGTGAAGTACGGTGCCCGGCGCCTGAAAATATCCGGAATCGGATGGGCCTTAAGGGGGGCCGCATCAGCACTCTTCTTGCTGGCGGCATCGATGAAGCCAACCGCCATCATCCGGTCTAGAACATAGGAGCGACGAGCAAGAGCTTCCTTGGGCCGCTCCACCGGATCGTATTCTGAGGGCGCCTGCGGCAGGCCGGCAATTGTGGCCATCTCGGGCAGGCTCAAATCCCAGACATTCTTCTTGAAGTAGTTGCGCGCGGCGGCCTCGACACCGTATGAACCGTGACCCAAGTAGATCTGGTTCAGGTAAAGGTACAGGATTTCTTCCTTGGTAAACTTCTTTTCTAGGCGCCGAGCTAAAATTGCTTCTTTGAATTTCCGCGTAAACGTCTTCTCACGTCCTATGAGGCTTTTAGCGACTTGCTGGGTAATAGTGCTGCCTCCCTGGACTACGTGGCCGGCCTTGATATTTTTTATGGCCGCTCGCAGAATGCCCATGGGGTCGATGCCGCCGTGAGAGAAAAAGTTGTCATCCTCGGAGGCTATGAAAGCCTCGACCAAATGCCGGGGGATCTTGCCGGCAGGAACCACGTCGCGACGCTCGATTGCAAACTCGCCGATTGGAATTCCCGACAGGCTGAAGACCCGTGTGGTCAGCGGTGGATTGTACTGCGAAAGCTCGGGCAGAGTCGGAAGGCTGTCTTTGACGATCAGATAGAGACCCCAGACAAGGCCCGCCCCGGAGATGACCCAGAACAAGATGCAACTTACGGCCCAGAGTGAGATCCTCTGCCAGCGTGGCCGCATCCGTCGCGGATTGACAACCTCAAGCAGTAGTTCTTTTTCTTTCCCGGGATGTTGCGCCAACCTGTAGCCTCCTGATTAATTCGTGCGAATTTTATGTTCTTTCCCCTGGTGAGTCAAATCTGCACACGGAACCATGTTGTTTTTCGGTTGCTTCGATGCCATATCCACGTATATTTCATAGAGTGTTTACCAGAAAGGCCGTCTCCTGACGCAACGTAAAAAAGCCGCGGTTGCCAAGTTATCGATTTTATCCAACGCCTTTCTTGTCGTTGCCAAGACGGCTGTCGGGTTGTGCATTGGATCCGTCGCTGTGTTGTCCGAGGCGATACATTCAGGGATAGATCTGATTGCCTCCGGCATCACCTACGTTGCCGTCAGAAAATCCGGAGAACCGGCTGATATGGCGCACCCGTTCGGGCACGGCAAGATCGAAGATATCTCCGGGGCACTGGAGGCACTTCTGATCTTCATTGCGGCCGGCTGGATAATCTACGAGGCCGTCGGCAAGCTGCTTCATCCACAACCGATAATCCTGGCATGGTGGGGCATAGGCGTCATGGGAGCATCCTCGATTGTAAACCTGTTCGTTTCCCAGCGCCTCTTCAAGGTGGGCAAGGAGACGGATTCGATGGCTCTCTTGGCGGACGCCTGGCACCTCAGGACGGATGTCTACACTTCTGCCGGCGTCATGCTGGGCCTGCTGCTAATCGCCTTCGCAGGCGTATTTTTCCCCGGCCACGACTTGCTCTGGCTGGATCCGGCGGTGGCATGTGCCGTAGCCTTGCTGATCCTTCATGCCGCCTGGCGCCTGACCAGGAAATCGATCGGCGAATTGCTAGACTCCGCCTTGCCTGCCGTTGAGCAGGAACAGATCAAGGAGTACTTCCGCGGCCTGCGCCCACGGGTGCTTTCCTTTCACCGCCTTCGCACCCGCAAGGCAGGCCCGGCGCGATTCATTGATATACATGTCGTGCTTGATCCTGAGATGACCGTAGCCGAGTCCCACGCCTTGTCACATCACATCGCGGATGATATCGGCAGGCTTTTTACTGATGCGTCCACCAGCATTCACGTAGAGCCTTGCGACGGCCGCTGCAAGGAAGAGTGCCTAGAGAACTGCACGGACACCCCTCGCCAAAAACCCGGCGCTTGAGCTTTGCACTTCCTTGGTGATGGAACTCGTCATCCGCTGGATTGATTTGAGACGACCCGATGTGCTAGAGAATAAAAGGCACCATCGTCGGGAGACACCATTGAAAGGACTCTCTGATATGCGGGTAATCTTGGTATTGCTTGCGCTGGCCCTGGCGGCCGCGACTGCCCGGGGAGCGGAACAGTCAAAGTCACACGCTCCGGCAACAGTCAAGATTGCCGTCATGGAATTTGCCTCCAAGGGAGGTGTAACCCAGAAACAGATGGAAGCGCTGGGGGACATGTTGGCCACGGAGATCCGGTCGCTGGGGGGCTTTGAAGTGATTTCCAAAGGAGACCTGCGCTCGGTTCTCAAACTGGAGCAGCAGAGACAGTTGGTGGGGTGCAACGACGAGTCGTGCGCCGCAGAGATTGGCGGCGCCCTGGGAGTGCGCTGGGTATTGACGGGAAACATAAGCCTGTTCGGCGAGACATATCTTCTGAACATGAAGATGATTGACGCGAACAGAGTAACCGTTGTCTCTTCGGTCTCAGAAAAAATCAAGGGCAAGCAAGACGAACTGGTCAACGCCTTGCCCGCGCTGACCCGCCAACTGTTCGAAGCCGCCCGGATGCTGAGAGTGACGGAATCGAGCACAAGCGTGGAAGTTCCTGTGCTCGGGACGAGATCGGCTTCCAGGCCTTATTCACTGTGGGGACATATCACCGTCTGGAGCGGAGTCGGGCTGTTGGCTCTTGGAGGCACTGCGGCCTACATGGCAGCCTCGACCGGCGACGATTACGATCGTCACGGGAATCCGGACGACCTGGACACCAGCCGTGCCTGGTCCGCTACCATGTGGACCGGCTTCGGCCTGGGTGCCGCGCTGGTGACCTGCGGCATCGTCTTGTGGATCATCGATCCCGGCGCAAGCGATGCCACCTCGATCGGAGCCGTTCCACTCCCCGACGGGAGCGGTATGGCTTTTTCACTGGGCGGGAGGTGGTGAGATGAAGCCCGCATTCTCAGGTGCCGGCCTGATCGTGATGATCTTTCTGGGCCTGTCCAGCACGACCGGCTGCGATCTTTTCGTCAGTCGTGGAGGCGAGGGACAGCCGTGCTTCTCGGAAACCTCCGGCTGCGCCGGAAGCCTGGTTTGCATACAGGGAACGTGCCGTACGGCGGTGACGGACGGCGGTGACGGCGGCGACATCGATCTCGACGGCGGCGACTTTGCCCCGGATGCCGGTGATCTCGGAGACGCCGGCGATGATGCCGGTTCCGGCGGCGATGACAGTATTGATGGCGGTGATGGAGATGGCGGTAACGGCGGTGATGACGGTGGTATTGTGGTGCACCAGATCTACCGCTCGGTGGGATACAACAACAAGAATGCGCTCGCAACAGGTGATCCGATCAGTATGACTATTTCGGATATAAGCGCGACTTTTTCCGCCGATCTCCCTCTGAATGTGGGAGTGGGCGACATCATTCAGTACGATACAACCGGCGAAGGAAACGTGGATTCACTGGCGGTCATTCATGGCCGTAATAACGGCCAAAGCTTCGTCGTGGCAAACGCTGCGGGAGGTAAAGCCAATGCTGCCGATACCGTTCACTGGGCCGTTTTCAGGGCCTATACTTCACTTTCCGGCGCTCTCGGGATGACAGAGAACTCGGGTATCGACGGAAGCCTACGGGACTTCGACGCAGATGCTTTCGACCCCAAGGACTTGGTTGGGCACCAGCGGGTGCTCAACATCGCTTGCTATGCCGATGCCGTCGACAATGGCGAGACCGTGTATCTTGATAACTGGATCACAGACGAAAATTATTTCCTCAGGATCTTCACGCCTGTCGACTCCAGCCAGGTTGGGGTCAGCCAGCGCCACACCGGCGCCTGGACCGCAGCAGCTTATACGCTGGGACATGTTTGCGCCGAATACGATGAATTGTTCACGATTGGCCAGCACATGGTCGTCCGCATCGACGGGCTGCAGATCGACAAGACGGGAAGCGGCAGCCAATACTGCACGGCCGTTATGATCGAGAACGACGCGGTTGTCGACCTGTCGAACAATATCATTCGCGGCACCGGCACTGAAGGCGTCGGAGTTTTTCTCTCAAGCAAGTTTGCCCTTTTGAGGATGTGGAACAACGTCGTCTACGACGCGGCCGTGAATAGCGGGGATGGAATTCACGTGGGAAGTAATACCCAAGCTTTCATCTACAACAACACTATCTATAACTGCTTCCGGGGCGTCTATTCTGAATTCAACACCAGCCAGGCCGTAGTGCTGAAAAACAATCTCGCCATAGGCAACAGCGATTATGATTTCGATGCCGATGCAAACTTCTCGACGGACTCTAGCAACAACTGCTCTTCGGACGACTCGGCGGCCTTGGCCTTCGAGCCGGACGGCATCACCGGGGCCAGCGAGAACGACTTCAAGTCTGCGGCCGGCGGCGATTTCCACCTGAAAAGCGACGCCACCTGCGTCAACCAGGGTACAAACCTGGATTCTGATCCGAATCTCCCCTTCTCGATCGACATCGATCTCCAGCAGCGAGACGATGGACCCTGGGACATAGGCGCCGACGAGTATTTTCCCTAATGGTGCCGGGGCTCTAATCATCCAGGCGGTAACCCACCTGGCGAACTGTCTTCAGGTAGCGCGGGTGCGAGGGGTCAGCCTCGATCTTCTGACGCAGGCTGAGAATGTAGTTGTCGACCGTGCGGCTGGTGCCGTCGAAGTCCCAGCCCCATACCCGGTTGAGAATCTCTTCTCTGGTGTAAACCCTGCCCGGCGAGACCGCCAGCAGATGCAACAAGTCGAATTCCTTGGCCGAGAGCAAGACTTCTCGGCCCTTCAGTCTGACATTGCGCCCGGCCGGGTCGATCACCAGGTCACCGAAAGTGATCGGCGGCGTTGCCTGATGATCGGCTCTTCGGCGGCGAAGCATGGCCTCCACCCGGGCCAGCAACTCGGGCAACTCAAACGGCTTGGTCACGTAGTCGTCGGCTCCCAGATCGAGCCCCTCGACCTTGTTGCCGGTGGTGTCGCGTGCCGAGAGGATCAACACTGGCACGCCTTCCTTCCTTGCGCGCAATTCGGTGAGGATCTCCAGGCCGCTGAAACCGGGCAACATGATATCGAGGACGATCAGGTCGGGGCTGGAGTCGAAGGCCTTCTGCATGCCCTGCTCACCGTCCGAGGCTGTGATGACATTGTATCCACGCACCTCGAAGTTCAACGCCAAGCCCTCGCGCAGTGAGCGATCGTCTTCGATCACCAGGATGGTCTCGCCGCCGGTTCCGTCGCCCCGTTCTTTCACGCTGGATTCTCCCGGCCGTTGGCCGCGGGCAGCAGAATCGTAAAGCAACTGCCCTGGTTCTCACGGGATTCGACTAGCACTTCGCCCCTGTGAGCCTTGACCATGTGGCGGACGATGGCCAGCCCCAGGCCTGCGCCGGATGACTTGCTGCCTAGCCTCGAGTCGACGCGGTAGAACGGCTCAAAAATACGATGCGCCTCTCGACGAGGTATCCCGATGCCGTTGTCGGCAACCGAGATTATCACCTGCCCGTCACGATCTTCCACCGAGACTGAGATCTTCTTTTCGTTGCGCGTGTACTTGTAGGCATTGATCAGCAGGTTCAACACAACCGAGCCGATTGCTTGCCGGTCATGGGCGACCGCAGTCCGGCTCGTTATCTCCAGCGAAAGAGCCACTTCCCCCGGCGCGAGCATGCCCGAAAATCTGCGGACGGCGTCCTCTACCGCTTCCCCCACCGGTTGGGTCATCATCTGCAGGTTCACGCGATCCTTGGCTGCGGTCCTCCAGGTAAGCAGGCGATCTATCATCGAATCAAGCCATTGCGTTTCCCGAACTATCGTCTCCAGGCATTCATGGACACGATGCTGGTCAGCCTGTAGTTGCCCGCTTTCCAGCGTCTGGGCATACATGCGAATTGCGGAAAGCGGTGTGCGCAAATCGTGGGTCACATTGGCCAGCAGATCGGCCTGCAGCCTGGCAGTGCGGGATCTTTTTCCCAGCAGCACGGTCACCGTCACGATGCTCCCCAGGGCGGCGGCGGCGAAGCAAACCACCAGCACGCCGACTACGATCGGGTCTGTACTCCTGCCCAGCGCCAGGGTGACAATACCTACGGCCGTAGACAACAAGACCGGCAGCAGAACTCCCCCCAAGAGGGCCACGATGATCCCGGCGAGGCTCATTTTACGTCCCGAGCGCGTGATCCTGGCTGACGTCATCGACTCCATACCGGAAAGTATGCCCCCCGGACGACAGACAGGCAACTCGAAGTTGGTTGCGTCAGGGAGATATGCGGTTGACGCCCATTTCGGGCGCTTGAAACTGATCGCGAGCGTCGCCGGCCAGCAAGCCGCGATTTTCTTTCTGCCAGTGTCTTACCTGCTTGCGGGCATACAGATTGAGCAAGGCTTTCTTGAATTTTCCCCGGGCGGCCATGCCCAGGATTCTTGCCGGAGAGTACACCCGGGCCATGCCGTTCATGGTTTCGACCGTTAAATCGTGGGCCGACATGCGCTCCGGCCTGAAAACCGAGTGATGGGCATCGTAGAGCGACCAGTCTTCGGTCAATAGCCGATCACTAGTGCTCATTTCCTCATACACGGAAGTTCCCGGCAAGGGGGTTAACACCATGAACTGGACGGTATCGATACCTTCCTCGATTACGAAGCGCCTGGTGGCCTGGATGGTCTCGAGCCCGTCGGCGTCCGAACCGAACATGAACATCCCGTGTACCTGTATGCCGTACTTGTGAAAACGACGAATCGCCAAACGGATATCATCGAGACTCTGATGCTTGTGATACTGCGCCAATGTGTCTGTGTTGATCGATTCGAAGCCGACGAAGACACGATAGCAGCCTGCCCGCCGCATCATCTCGAGCATCTCGATATTTTTTGCGGCTCTTACGGAAACCTGCGCCATCCATGGCGGCAGGAAGACCTTGCCTGTCATCAGGTAGTCCAGTAACGACTTCGTCCTGGACGGCGAGGCGCAGAAATTGTCGTCGTAGAAGAACACCGTGCCGCCGTGTCCGCGCCGGCGTTCCAGTTCCTCCGCCACGTGCTCGTTTGTGGCGTAACGCACCCGATGCCCGAACATGGGAGTCACAGAACAGAAGTTACAGTTGTGCGGACACCCCCGCGAGGTCTGAACGGGAATGATTCCCAGATCGAAGTCGAAGCGCCGCCGCCCGCCTGCCAGCAACGAGAAATCGGGTATCGGAACATCATCCATGCACACCGGTTCGGCCGGCAAAGCGTTATGCAGCGCCTGTCCGTCTCGCAAGTAACTCATGCCTAAAACCGCGGAAGGATCAGTGTTTTGCTCAAGCATGTCCAGAAACAGACCGAAATTGCTCTCGCCTTCGCCACGCAGTACCCAGTCGGCGTGTTCGAGTCCTTCGTCCGGCATGAACGTCACGTGCGGGCCGCCGATTACAACCGGGACACCTGCCGCCCGCGCCCGGTCCGCCAGCCGATAGGCGCGCGGCGCGGTCGGCGTGATGGTCGAAATACACAACAGGTCGGCGTCCGTGACGTCGGCGAAATCAAGAGGCGCCATTTCCTCGATAACGACGCGCGTATCGATCCCCCGCAGGGCCGCCATAGTACCCAGTATGGGCAGACCCAGGCGCGGCAGGCGCACGAGCGAGTAGACATGTTTTCCGGGAGCACGGGGCTCCACCATCAAGAGTTTATGAATTTTCATCGGTTCCCTCCGAGCTAATTTCAAAGCGACCAACACCCCGTCTACCGACCATACTGGAGGACCCAGGTCATGGTTTCGTCATGAAGAGTGCGTAAATAGAGTCGCTGGAAACTGCCGGGAGGGAGGGACGAGAGGCTCTCTGCCTATCCGCATTAGCGGACGTTAACCTTCCAGTCCTCGGGCAGGTGTATGGTGTAAGCCAGATCGACCGACTTCTCGCGACCGGCGGACAGTCGCAGCGTCCAGCTTATGAAGCCACGGTGTTGATCAAACTGGTAGTGCTTGGCCGTCTTGTCTTTCACCAGTTCCACCTTGACTTGCTCGGTCTTGGAGACCGGTATGTTTTCGCGCACCTCCACCGCCTGGCGCGAGCGGGCCCGGTTTATCACCCGGATACGGAAAGAGCGCTCGAGGTGCTTGGTGCTCGACAGGAAAGAGGCAGAGCGGTTCTCCGAAGAAAGCTCGCGACGCTCCACCTTGAGTTCCTCGTCGATGCCCATGGAAATCTCCATCGGCTCACCGGGAGCCTTGTACTCCGTGTCGGTGTCGCCAACATAAGAACCGCCGCGGTAAATGTGCACGCGGCCGGCCAGCAACGGGTAGGCCGCCGGATTCTTGAGTTGAACAACCTGGTAGACGAAGGGACGCAGTTTGGGGATGCAAACGAGTTTTGCCTCGGCTCGGACCGATGCGACGTCGACGGGCATCCAGTAGGGCCGCCCGTCGGCCATGACATTCACTCGCCGGGGCATGGCCAGGGCAAATGACTGCCCCTTGTCCTCCAGGGCCGCTCCGGCCGGACCCTGGCCCTGGGCCCCGCCTTGCCCGGTCAACTTTTCGCGGCGCTCCATGGTGGCTACCAGCGTCTTTTCTTCTCCCACCTTGTGCCCATTTATGTAGATCGGGGCGGGATAGGGCGCTTCCGAACCGAGGCGCGGCTTCGAAGTGGAAAGAAACAGCTTGGCGTTTTTCCAGTCCTCGCCCGTCGACTGCTGGACCACGGCCGAAACGGTCAGTTCGGCGCGTCCCCGGCCGACCTTTGCCTTCCCCCGGGGAACGAACCTGAGATCATACTCGGGATGCCAGGTGGCGCCCGGGACGACATAGGAAAGGGTCACCCTCAGACGGGCCTCTCCATGACACTCGACAGCAACGGACACGCTCCTGGCTTCGGCCACACGGCTGGGCCTGAGGGCCTGAAGCCTGCGCTGCAGGCGCTCCTGCTTTTTACCCAGCTCTCGCAGCTTGATATTTAGCTCACCCTGCCTGGCCGCTGCCGTATTGTGCTCTTGCTCCATGGCGTCCAACACATTTGTCCAGCGGCGCGGATCTGGGCGCGCATTGCGCACTTGCTCGTTAAGCAGTTGCTTGAAATAGACCCCGAATGCGTCGAGTACGGCAACCCGCTCACGGGTTCCGGCCAGCGTTTCGGAAAGCTCCCGGATTTCATCCTGCACCTTGATGAGTTCTCGGCGGACCTCGGCAACACGGGCGTCGCGATTTTCTCCTAGCGGAACAATCCTGGAAGTCAGTCCGATTGCCTTGGCCTTGCCAGAGGCCTCGGCCCGCAGAGTGCGCTCGTCCAGCGAAGTGGGCAGCAGGGGGAATGTCACATTTGCGCTGGCCGACTTGCAGTCGACGCTGGCAATCCTGGTAACCTCGGCCCGATCTGCGTAAACCGTCACCCTGTCCACCGGGCCCGGGTCCTGGCCGGCCAAGGCCGGCGTGGTCAGAATCAAAACAGACAGGCTGATCAAATTCGAAATTCTCATGGCTTGCCTCTCTATTGCGAAAGCTGCCAGTTCACTGGGCGCTTTATCTTGTAGGAGAACTGGATAGTCTTGATCTTACCGGGAGGAATGCGGAGCAAGAAGCGCATGATGCCGTCCTCGTCGGGACCTGTTTCTGGTTTGGGGCTAATCGAGCCCTTCTCGATCTCGATGTCTTCATTGCGTGTCTTTGGAATCTGATCGTAAACATTGATGCTGATGGCTTTCTTCTTGTAGTTGCCGATCTCGATAGTCTGGGTGTAGGTCGTGATCTCGTCCTTGCTGATGATTCCCTTGGTGACCGTGGCAGGCACGACCTTGTGCAGGATGCGAATGTTCTCGTCGGCTCCAAGAGGCAGATCTATTACGCCGCCCTTTCCAGTGGTCCTGAGCTGGCCCTGGCCGATGAAATCCTTGCCCACGAAAATATTGGCTGGTCCCTGTAAAATTGGCCGCTCGCCCTGGTTGGTTACCTTGGCTTTAAGGTAAGCCGTCTTCTTCAGCGAGGGCGTGGCCTCGTAAAACGTCTCTACGGGGTAGGACTCCGCGGCCAGCGGCACGCGCAGGTCCTCACCGCTGGACGGGATGCTGGCCCGAGTCGGGCAGGCATAGACGTAGTCCAGTCCGCCGGCCACCACGGCAGGCAGGCTTGAATCGGAAAAACGAGGTGGGTTGTAGTAAACAGGCTCGAAGAGTCCCAGCGATGTGGCCAGCGTGCGTCCTTTCCGTCCGCGAGTGCTCACGCGTTGAGTGCTGACCGAGCTGGGTCGTGCGAGTTCCATTTCCTCCATCGGGGGAGGCGCGGCAGGCATTGCCTCGGCGACGGACGGCATGGGTCGGCGCTTGCTGCGGCTGGGCTTGCGATAGCGGTGTTCGGCCTTTTTTTCGGCATAGTCGCGCCTGCTGGCCAAGCTGCCAACGGCCATACCATAACCGGCACCGACACCGGCACCACCGCTATCGAGACCGGCCAGGGTGGAAATGGATCGCTCGTCGACGGCCATGCTGAGCATGTTCTGCAACTTGGCAATCCGTCCCTGCAACACCTGCAGGCGGGCCTGGCGCTCTGCCTCGAACGGGGTCGGTTGGGGTTGCGGCGGCGGGAAGCGAGCGGCCGCGGGAGGCATGCGGGCCGCTCGCGGGCGGGGAATGAACTCTCGTTTCTCACCCAAGGCCCAGGTGAGCAACTCGGGTAGTTGGATGCCCAGGCCGGGGATCGCGGTCGAAAGGGAAACTGCGGCGTTGATCCAGTCTTCGCCGGTGGCCTGGCGGACCATGCCGGCGGTCTTGATCGTAACCTTTCCTCGCTCGGGATCGAAGTGGATGTTGTATGCGGGCTTCCAACTCGCACCGGGAACGAAGTATTCGAGATCGAGCCGCACCTTGCCCGGCTTCCTTACCTGCACTATGGCCAGAACCTGCACCTTGCGATCTGTAAAGGCGCCCAGGTTGTGACGCTGAACTTCCCGTTGAACCTTGGTGAACTGTTCTTGGAGTTCACGACGTTTCAGCGCCTGTTTTCGCAAAGACGCCCGGCAGGCGTTCTTGCGCGCTTGTAGAAAATCGAGAACCTTCTTCCATAGATCCACCCGCACGGGCGGCAGGGGTTTACCCACCCGCTTGGACTCCTCCACGGGTGCACGCGGCGAGATACCGTTCAAGAAAGAAAGCTCGAGGTTGTACACCTGGCTTTCACGATCAAGTGCGCTGAGTTTATCGGTAATTGCCTCCAGCTTGCTAATCTGCTCCTCGACTTGCTCGATGGAGAAGCGTTCTCTCTCGACTGGGACTGTCTCGACCCGGATCACCCGCGCGCCACTGCACTCGATCCTGACTGTGTTGATCATCACCGCCCCGGGCAAATCGGGCAGACCGAGCTTGTGGATCCCGTTGTCGAGATTAACGGTCGCCCGGCGGACAACCTTGGCCCGATCGCTGAAGACCGTTACATTTTCAATGGCGGCCTCGATTACTTTGGCCTCTTCCGAAAGCCCAGGGCCGGCGGTCACGTCCGGCACGGATGCGCTGGCCAGCAGAACGAAAAGGATCACACTCATGACATTTCTCCCTTGTGTCTGTCCGTATGCAACTACCTATATTCGTTGTATGGACGACCGTAAAGAGTAAAGGTTCTATTCCAGTTGGTCGTTTTTGCCAGGCTCATGGCAGTATTTCAGAAGCATTTTGACACGGGGAGATACTGATTAGGCGCTCCTGGATTCGTCCGCCAACAAGATGGAACGTTGACTTTTGTTTTCTTCGGTGTATCAACTGCCTGCAAGACGGTTGTTGAGAGACATCGAAACATGCACGAACTTAGACATGATCCAATTCAGCGACGTTGGGTAATAATCGCACCCGAGCGATCCTTGCGGCCGACTGACTTCAAGGTCATGGTCCACAACAACGGGACAGAAAATTGTCCGTTTTGTGAAGGGCATGAAGATCAGACGCCTCAGGAGATCTTTGCCTTCCGTAACCAGGGAACCCGCGCTGACACGCCTGGCTGGCAGGTTCGGGTCGCGCCCAACCTTTACCCGGCTTTGAAAATCGAAGGCAAGCTCGAGAGGCGCGGAGCAGGCATCTATGACGTGATAAACGCCATCGGCGCGCACGAGGTGATCGTTGAAACACCGCAGCACGGCTTGAAGATGCCAGACTACCACGACGAGCACATGGCCAAGGTCGTCATCGCTTACAGGGAACGCATCCGTGACCTGATGCGGGATGGACGCTTCCGCTATGTCCTGGTGTTCAAGAACGAGGGCCGCGATGCGGGGGCTTCGCTGTCTCACTCGCACACCCAGTTAATCGCCACACCGGTTACGCCTCTTACCGTGGCTCACGAGTTGGACTCGTCTCGCGACTACTATCGCCTCAAGGAGCGCTGCCTGATCTGCGACATCCTGGCCCAGGAGAATGACGGAACGCGGATCGTGTCCGAGAACGAGGATTTTGTGGCGCTGTGTCCCTTTGCGTCAAGGTTCCCTTACGAGATGTTCCTGGCTCCCAAGAAACACTCACACGACTTCACCCTGCTGAACGACGCCGGGGCGCTGTCTATGGGACGGATACTGAAGGACGTGCTGTCGCGCCTGCGGACGACACTGGACGATCCCCCTTTCAATTTCATGATCCATACGGGGCCTAACGCCATGATGGCTCCAAAGCGTCCGGGCTACTGGGGCACGCTCACTTACGACTACCACTGGCACATCGAGATTATCCCGCGCCTTACGAGCGTGGCCGGCTTCGAGTGGGGAACGGGTTTCTACATCAATCCAATCCCGCCGGAAGTGGCGGCGGATCATCTGCGCAACTTGACGCGGAACAGTCTTCGGCCGGCGAACTGATCCAGCAGGCTAATGCCATAAAACACCCGTTTGTACGATTTTCGTTGACAAGCTGAGCGCTTCGTTGCAGATTCCTGCTCCCCACCGAATACCGTTGGTCTTTCCCGGAAAGGTTGAAGTTGCCGCGAGCGGCAATGCGTTTGTTTGGCTTGCCCGATTTGCCTCGAGGGCGACCGCGCGCAGCTTTCAGAAGTGCGGTTGAGATAAAAAGAGGAACGGCCTTCATGGTCGGTGAACGGTTGGTAATTGTTGACGCGCAGCGCCGGATGGCGGCTGAAATATTGCCCATGGTTCTTGCCTTGCTGGAACCCTGTGGCGAGACTGTCACCGTTTGCATTGCCGGCGAGTCAGGATCGGGCAAGAGCGGCCTTGCGGTTTGCCTGTCGGAAACTCTCATCCAGCGTGATCTCGAGGTAGTAATCCTGGCACAAGACGACTACTTCAGACTTCCGCCTCGAACCAACCACGATAGCCGCAGAACAGACATCAGCCAGGTCGGACCAAAGGAAGTACGGCTCGATCTTCTGGACGAGCACATTCACAGACTCGTGCAGAATACAGGCCAGCCGCTTTTGAAGCCGCTTGTGTGCTTCGAAGAAAACCAAATCGAGCAGGAGATGCTGCCGGCGGGAAAACTCGACGTGATCATAGTTGAAGGTACCTATACAAGCCTGCTTTTAAATGTCGACCTACGCATCTTCATCGACCGCAGCTATCGCACCACCAGGACTGCCAGGCGACTGCGGTCTCGCGACGTAAGTGAGAGCTTCACAGAAAGAGTGCTGCAGAAAGAACACCAGCTGATTTCAGAACACAGGAAACTGGCGGATATAATCGTCCGCCAGGGAAGAAAGAGAGAAGAAACATGCTACAACAGCGCAACTTTGATGGTCCGCAATCAGAACTAGAGGCACTGCTTGTCCGTTGGCAACAACATCTGTCGGAACACGGCCTGATTGGCAAGTGCGACGTAAGATTCGATCGCCGGGAAAACTGGTTCATTCTCGACGGCTGGGTCGACTCGTTCAGAACCAAGTGCCGCCTGCTGGACATGATACCCGAGATTGACGGAGCGCGCTGGATCGTCGACCGTATCCGGATCGGCCGCCCGCTGTGTGTGTGCTGAAGAGCAGAGCCGTAAAACGCCTCTTCTACCTGCGCGAGACCGCGTCTAAAACGATACTTTCAATAGCCTGATTGTATGTCATGCCGGAGCGCTCGACGGCTGCTGCGAAACCGGCGTCCGGTGAAAGGCAAGGATTGGCGTTGACCTCGAGTATGTATGCATTTCCCGCTTGATCCACGCGGAAGTCAACCCTTGCGTAGCCACGCAATCCAAACAGTCGCCAGGCTTCCGATGCCAAGGCGGATATCTTGCTCAGGAGACGATCGTCGCTGGAGGGAAAATCAAACGAGCGTACCGTATGCGAATATTCAAAAGACTCGCTATCCCACTTGGCCTTGTAGCCCACCAGGCGTGGCCTGTCGGCCTCAAAGCCCTCGAAACGGATCTCAGCGGGTTGCAAGACGCGCGCTCCTTCCATATCGGCCAGTAATGACAAATTGAACTCGCGACCGTCAATGAAGGCTTCGGCAAACCATTCTTTTCCTTTAGATGCAGACAAACTGCGCAGACGTGCAAGCAGGTCGGCCTCGTCTTCCAACTCCAGCAGTGAGTTGTCATCCAGGCCCTTTGATCCATGATCCCAGGCCGACTTGACAATCAACCGAGTCCCGGGTGCTGGCGCTTCTGGGGAACGATCATACGGCTCCAGCCAGGCCGGTGTAGGCAGCCCATGATCGCTCATCATCCGCTTGGCTAAAAGCTTGTTAGTCGTCGTCAGCGTTGCGCACGAGCCGGACCCGCTAAACGAAATACCAAACGCTTCCAACAGGGCCGGGGCAAGATGCAGTAAGCGATCGTGCCCCGCGACTGATTCGACAAGGTTGAAGACGCAGTCCGGTTTTTCGCGTTGCAGTGCACGCCGAACGTTTCCGAGATCGAGCCCGAAAGGCAAGGGAACAGCCTCGTGACCCATCTCACATAACGCGGTGCTGATTGACTCCAGTTGAACCAGGCCATCTAGATCATCCGGCGCAGCGTCCGGCGCGGCCGGGGTATACATGACTACCAGGCGCATGTCATCTCCCCTCAGGCGTTCGAAATCTGCGGTGCTTCGATGCCGTATCGCGCCAGGGCCGAATGCATGATGCGATCGATCAGCCTGGGATAAGAAATGCCCATCTTCGTGGCTAAAATCGGCAGATCCGAGTGCTCGGGATGCAGGCCGGCCAGGGGATTCAGCTCGATCACTTGCAGTTGACCGCTCTCGTCCGCGCGCAAATCCACGCGGCCTCCGTCGCGGCATTCAAGCACCCGCCAGGCAGCGAGAGCCAGCCCGGATGCCTGGCGAATCAGCGCGTCATCGTCTACCAGGCGATATTCGATCAAGTCCTCGCAGTTCTCCTTATTGAAATAGGAGTACACTTGGGCTTCTGCCCGAGGAAGCAGGACGACTTCGAGCGCGCCAATCGCCTCCGCCGCCTCGCCCGTACCGATCAGGCCGACGGTCACTTCCCGGCCCGGTAGGAAGCGCTCGACTAGAACCGGTTGGTGAAATCGCTCGAGTAGATCATTACAAACGCGTTCTGCCTGTACCGAATCGGTTATACACGAACGTGCGTCGACACCTTTACCGGTACCCTCTGCAATAGGTTTGGCAAACAACGGGTAGGCTAGTTTCAAACCGGCAATGTCAGCCGGGTTTGTAACGATGGCGAAGTCCGGAGTAGGCACACCGGCATCGCGCAGCACGCGCTTGGCATGGGCCTTGTGTAGCGCAAGGGTCAAAGTCATCGGATCCGAGAAGGTATATGGAATTTGGTAGGCATCCAGCAACGCCGGCACCAGCGCCTCACGTCCGTGACCGTAAAGACCCTCGGCAATGTTGAAAACGAGATCCCAGCGATCGCCTGCGGCCAGTCGCGTCACGAGCGTGCGCGCATGTCCAATGCGCTCGGTCTGATAGCCCAACCGCCGCAGCGTGTTTTCTATGGCTTCGATGGTGCTTGGCCTGTCGAATTCGGCCGTTTCCTCCTCGGTGTAACCCTCTCGTAAATAGTCGTCACGTAAATCGTAGGTCAGTCCGATCAGCATCTTTGGTTCTCCAGTACATCTGCTGGTATTTGTTTCATAATCTATATTCGATCGCTATGGCCGGAAAAAGAACATTTCTTTGATAAGTAAAAATGAAAATTTCTTTGTGACAATACGTTGCACTACATGGCCATAAAAAAAGACTTGACACAATAGGGTCATTTGTGACTAAATAGTCCGCAGTGACTAGGGAGTCTACTATGACCGATATGTTTTGTACTGACCAAGAAGAACCTTTTGGCGAGATCCCGATTACGGATGCGGAGTTGAGGGAACCCTCCAACCGCATGCAGCGCCGCACTCTGCGCACACGCAAGAAACTGCTCAGCGCCGCGCGGTTATTGTTCTGTAGCTATGGAGTCGATGCAACGACAATAGAAGAGATTACCGAACGTGCCGACGTGGGCAAGGGAACATTCTATCGCTACTTCGCCAGCAAGGAAGATGTCGTGCTGGCACTCATGGAAGACACAATCAATCGCCTGATCAAGTTATTGCGTAGCTCCAAAAAAGCCCCGCAGAGTCTGCAAGAAATGCTCGAGCAGTTGTTTGATGTCCACTCTCGATTCTTCATGAACAGACGAGAAGATTTCCTGCTTCTGTTCCAGGGTCGCTTGCTAATCAAACTTCAAAGCGACGCCATAAGCGGCCTTGAAGATCACTTCGGTTGCTACGTCGATGAAATCGCCGGGCAGTTGGCCAACTTCCTTCCCCAGACCCTGCAGCCCGAACGCGCGCATTCGCTGGCCTTCGCCGTGATCGGGATGATCTCGGGCTTCTTCTCCTTCAGCATGAGCGCCACGGAAACGAATGATCTAAAGGCCAGTTTGAAGTTGCTCAGACACGCTTTCGTGTTCGGAAGCAAGGCGTTCCTGGTCGACCTTGTCTAAGTCATTATCCAGTGTTCATATAAAAGGAAACAACCAAAATGAAAATGCAGACGGATTCCACAGAGGCCATCGAAGAGCCTCCATCCGCAGAACCGCAGCGATCCGAACCAAATCAAATAGCGATTCTGGAAAACGTCAGACCGGAAATGACGCTCGTTCCGACCAGCGCACAGTGGAACAACTGGCGCTGGCAGATGCGCAAGCGCATTCGTTCAGTCGCCGATCTGGCGGAGACTTACAGATGGCGCTCCATTCCGAACGACATATACGAGTCAGCCTTAAGGTTTCCGTTGGCCATTACTCCGTATTATGCATCGCTCGTGCGACGGCTCGACCGAAGTGATCCAGTATTCGCCATGTCCGTGCCTCAAGGACTTGAACTTATCGATCCTCCGTTCCTGCGCGACGACCCGCTGGAAGAAGAGTGTGACATGCCCGTTCCCGGCCTGGTGCACCGCTACGCCGATCGGGCACTGCTGATTTCAACCTCGATCTGTGCAATGTATTGCCGGCACTGCACTCGTAAACGAGTCACCGGCCAACGCGAGTCAGTAATCTCTGCGGCCAGTCTCCGCCGGGCGATCGCCTACTTGCAAAAGCACCCGGAAATCCACGATGTGATCATTTCCGGTGGCGATCCCCTGACTCTCTCTACAGGCGCCCTGGAAAAGATCCTGTCTGCCATTCGTTCGGTGCCAAGCGTGGAAATAATTCGCATCGGCACCCGTACGCCGGTTACCCTGCCGATGCGGATAACCGACAACCTGGTATCCATGTTGCGCCGTTACCAGCCCTTGTGGATCAACACCCACTTCAACCACCCACAGGAGTTGACCCAACAGGCAGCCGAGGCTTTGGCTTGCCTGGCGGATGCCGGTATCCCGCTAGGCAACCAGAGCGTCTTACTGCGCGGGATCAACGATGATCCCCGGGTGATGGAAACTCTTTGCCGAGGTCTGATACGCAACCGCGTCCGGCCTTACTACCTGTTTCAGTGTGACCTGGTGCGCGGTGTGGAGCACTTCCGCACGCCGTTGGCGCGCGGCATCGAAATCATGGAGTACCTGCGAGGTCGTCTCAGCGGCCTTGCCATTCCGACTTTCGTGGTGGACGCCCCGCATGGCGGCGGGAAGATTCCCGTCCTGCCCCAGTATGTGCTGTCATCCAGTCCGAGTCATACGGTACTACGCAACTTCGAAGGAACTCTGATCTCGTACCCCGAGCCACAATCTTTCGTTGTGCCCCAAAATATCGTACCGATCGACCCGGTGTGTGGACCTACCGTGGCCGATCTGGCATGCGGTCGGCAGGACAAGATCCAGCCAGCAGGTACCGCTCGTCAAGGTCGCCGTGCCCGTAAAAAAGTGCTGGTTATGTCGGCCTGATCTTATTGTCCGCAAAAGAACGTCTACTGCAAAATTCGCTATTTAGCGACAAGGCGCAAGCGATCGTATTCGATCAGATCACCATTTCATGACGGGAAGTCTGCTTTCGGCATCGGTCTCTTCGATTTCATCCCTTTTAGGCTCTTCTGATTTTTTAGATTTTATGTCTTTTTTTTTCTTCTTCCGTAAAGATTTCTGGTTGTTACTTGCTCTCAACTCGTCTTGATCAATATTGATTTTTTTTGAGCACATGCAACAACTCCTTAAAAAGATCTTTTCATCTGCAGGATTTACATTTCAAAAGGCATGCCATATTAGCAAATGGCGGGTTTGGTATTCGTTTATCTGCTGATTCTCCATGGTTGGAACACGGAGACCCGGATGTGATCATTTTAGAACAGGACATGCAATCGGATGTTGACTTCCTATAAAATAAGAAGTTATCCTTCCGAAAACCCCTTCGGGAGGTTTTGCAAGTGATTGCTCGAATCTTATTAGCGTTAAACCGCCAAAATTCACGCCGTAACCTGAAGAGGCTGCTTGCAAAGCCGGATGTAATCGTCGATTTTCCCCAAAAACGACTGAATCTTTGGGAACACATCGGCCGTGAGACCTGCGACCTGGTCGTCGTCGAGCGCTCTTTGATCCCTGAACCAATCGAGGAATCACTGAGCAAATACAAGAGCCTGCTCAACGCACCAAGCCTGGTTGTGCTTACCAACAAGAACGATCCAGATGAACGCGTGAACCTGACAGCCGCCGGCTGCGACGCGATTCTGAACGCCGGGCTTCCTCCGGCCGAACTGGCAGATACAATCTCCGCCATCATGGAGAGGCACCTCGAACTCAGCCGCAAGGCCCTCTCGATGAGAAGCGTCAGGCAGCCTCCCCGGCTGGATGACTTCGTTTCCGAGAGTCCCATCATGAAGGAGTTCATGGATCTAGTGCAGCGCGTTGCCGCTAGCAAAACTTCGCTGCTCATTACAGGTGAGACAGGCGTGGGCAAGGAGAGGCTGGCTCGGGCCATTTACAATGGCAACAACCGGTCCGGTGCTTTCGTAGCCGTCAACTGCGGGGCGTTGCCGGAATCGCTGCTCGAAAGCGAGTTGTTCGGGCACGAGCAAGGCGCCTTCACCGGGGCGACAAGAGCTCGCCGAGGCTGCTTCGAGCTAGCTCACCGGGGCACGATCTTTCTCGATGAAATCGGCGAGATGCCTCACCACCTGCAAGTCCGGCTACTGCGTGTGCTTCAAGACCACGAGATACAGCGAGTAGGAGGGGAATGGCCCTTCCAGGTTGATGTCCGGGTCATGGCCGCCACCAGCCGGGATCTGCATGAAATGGCCAGGCAAGGAGAATTTCGTAGCGACTTGCTCTACCGCCTGGGCGTGGTCACCTTGAAGGTGCCTCCCCTTCGCGAACGCCGTGAAGACATCCCGGCGCTAGCCAAGAGCTACGTCAGCCATTTCGCCGCGGATACCGGCCGTGAAGCCGAAGGTATCGGAGATGAGGTCCTGCGAGCACTTATGCGCTACGATTGGCCCGGCAATGTTCGCGAGTTAATCAACGTAATCGAGCGAGCCATCCTGCTTTGCAAGACCTCTCACATCGAACTCGATGACTTGCCGCATTCCTTCCGAATGAACACCGTTTCTGAAAACCTTCCTGAGAATAGCGATATGCGTGACCTGGGGAGTTTGGCTCTACCGCAGGCATGGTTTGAGCAACCATTGCGCAAGGCCCGCAGTTTGCTCGTGGTACAATTTGAGAAGGCTTACATTTCATCGCGGTTGAGGGAAACAACTGGACGGATAGGCGAGACCGCCAAGAGGGCACAGATCACCACCCGCGCTCTTTACGACAAGATGCAGCGTTATGGCCTGAAGAAAGAAGACTTCAAGAATACAAACCACAAAACAGCATGATCCTCCAATCTGGTTTTTTTTCGGAAGTCTTGTTCCGATAATGCCCCTAGAACTCGGGCATTCCCATCCGCTGACGAAAACATTGCAATAAAAACGGGCTGTTCTCTCCAGACAGACAAAAAGTCCTTCGTTGGCACGAGATTTGGATAAAGAGTGGGAGAATAGGAGTTGGACTCTAACTTCCGAGGAGAAAAGACATGAAAAGGATTGCTATCACCAGCACGGCACTATTCGTAGCCCTGGCATTCTTGGCGGGCAGCCAGGCTCTGGCGGGAAAGGCGAAACCAGCGGCCAAGAAAGGGCCCAAGCTGCAAACCGTCCAGGGAGAAGTAGTAAAACTGTCAAGCAAGAAGGGCAAGCTCATCGGCATCAACCTCAAGGGCGAGAACGCGAAGATCTATCGCGTATACATGAACGCCAAGGGCAAGAAACTTGTAAAGGAGCTTGCCGGCAAGAAAGTCAAAGTCTCGGCCCAATTGATCCGCAAGGGCACGAAGAAGAAGCCGATCATGTGGCTCAATGTGAAGAGCTATAAGGCCGTCGAGGCGCCCGCCGCCGAGGAGCCCGCAGCTGGTGAAGGAGGAGCAGCGACTGAAGAAGGCGCGGGAGAATAAGTAGACGATGAGTTGATCCGCTCTGGTGGCCGGATCAACTCGTGTGAACCCTTTCCCGAGCAGCGTGCAATAGCAGCGAAAACGCAACCGGGACTACCCTCGCGTTCTTCAGCATTTCTTGCAGCTCGTAGATCACGGCCATTCTGATTCCGGACGTCAATCCCATCTGTCTTCTGACTGGATCTTGCATAGAGCTGTCCGGCATGTGTATCCTCAATCCCGGGCGCAGGCGTGGGAGGAAATGTGACCAGAAATTCGATCTGCGTAGTTATTCTGATCTTGTTTGCCACTGGCGGCCGGTCGTTTGGCGGGCAAGCAGAATTCAAGGTAGTCGTCCCCGGCGTTCACGCCTATGCCGGTGTCCCAGCAGGCACGGACGGCGTACTTTCCGATCTATTACTGAACGCTTTGCTCGCGCGCCACGGTGTGCACGCCATGGGGCCGGCCGATGTGCGGGCCATGCTTACGGCCGAGCAGCAGAAAAACCTGCTGGGCTGCAACGATGAGAGTTGCATGGCCGAGTTGGCCGGGGCGCTCGGAGCAGACTGGCTGATCGGCGGGAGCGTCGGCCGCCTCGAGGATCTCTACGTGCTTTCACTGCAGCTTATCGACGCGCGCAAGGCGCGAGTTACATCGCGTGCATCGACCAATCTGAAGAACCTCCGGGAAGCAGCGGATAGAATCGGCCCGCTGGTGGACGAGCTTCTCAACGCGCGTCCGCGGCACAAGGCCGCGCCCGTCATTCTCGAGCAAGCGCCCGCAGAAAAATACAAGCCTCTCGATCGGCCCGCCTTCTGCAAGCTCAACCTGGATTACGTCTCGATGATCTGCAAGACGCCGTATGATCCGAATCTGGTTTCTCAACGCCGGAAAATTTTACTGGACCTGGTACTGACTCCTTTCCGGCGCGAGTTCGACAACAAGCGCTCATGCATCTGGGAACCGCAGGGCCGAACGGCACACCTTCTTCAGGTCAGCCTGAACAGGTCCCGAAACAGAACACAGGCGCTGGATGCAAAACAGCGCCTGTCCGAATACGCAACTTTCATAAAGCAGGTAGAGATCGTCCAGGACGAGTACGTACGAGCGCTCAAGATGGAGGAGAACGGCACCGGCAAAAGACTTACCGGCTTGCCATTCGAGGTGAAACAAGCACCAGAGCCGGCCAGCAAGGAAGGCGCCGAGATACGCGCATACAGGTCGGCATACCGATCGGCAGTAAAGGTACTGGAATATGTATTCGCGGCGGCAAAGAGAAAGAACAAGGAGTCCCTGCGGGCATATTTTTCAGTACCGGATCCCTCGCGTGCGGCGACGAGACCGCAGGAGGTTTTCAGACAGCTGCGCAATTATTTCAAGCAGGGATACCAGCTGCAAACCTGCCCGTTGGACGTGCTCCCGCAGGCCGACATCGAGCGAGCCGCGAGGCGTTATAAAGAAAAGAATGTCGTCGAAGGCTGCTGGGTGCGGGTGAAAGAAGACTTTGCCTCGCGGGACAAGGTCTGGATCGTCAAGCACAAGAGCAAGTGGAAAATCGATCGCTGGTAAGGCAAGTGAATGAAACTCAATGGGTTGCCCCTTTTAAGGAGGCTGCCGGCATGAGGCGCTGTGTAGCGTTGCTCGCAGGCGTCCTGGCATTGGTGTTCGCGGGTGCCGGTTGTAGCCAGGGCCGGATAAGCGGTCGGGAAGATGCCGGGAAGGACGGTGCGCACGACGCTGGCGTAGATGCCGGTGCCGATCCGGGCGTCGATGCCGGTGCTGATCCGGGCGCCGATACTGGAGCTGATGCGGGTGCCGACACCGGAGGAGACATCGTCGTAGACGGCTGGCTGCCCACGGGTTTGTCCGGCGGCGGGGGTATGTTCGCGCCCTCCATCAGCGCGCTGGACCCCGATCTGATGATGATAAACTGTGACATGTCCGGCTCCTATGTCTCGGAAGACGGCGGTCACTGGTGGCGGCTGATACATTTCAAGCAGCGGCAGAGCTACCTTCATTGTCCGGCGGCATTTCACCCGCAAGATCTGAACGTGATCCTGGCGCCGCAATGGGACCAGCTGAAAATATCCCACGACCGGGGCCGCACCTGGGAAGACTGGGCGAATCTCGGCGCCAACGCCTATGGGCAAATTCTCTATGACCCGGACGACCCCCAGCTGGTAGTGGCCGGCACCGCCGACGGCTGCCGTGTCTCCCGCGACGGCGCTCGCAGCTGGACGAAATGCGCCGGCCCGGGCGGCGAGGCTCTGGCGGTACACTTCGATCGCAGCTCGTCGTCGTCGGAGCGGGTGATCTTCGTGGCCACCCAGGAAGGCATCTGGCGCTCGGACGACGGCGGCCAAAGCTGGGTCCGCAAGACCGCTGGGCTGCCCGACGACGGCGCGCAGATAAATGGTTTTGCTGGCGGGTCGAATCCCGCTTCAAGCCAGATCATGCTCTACTGCACCGTGCCCAGCCGGCTCGACGGTGGACAGTTCGCCGGCGGAGTATTCCGTTCAGCGGATCGGGGAGAGAGCTGGCAGTGGGCCATGGGGGAGGGGATCAACAAGGATACAGAGCAGTACGACCAGTGGGCGGCCGGTTCCATCCCCACCTACACCTGGGCACTTACCAGTGACGCCGCCCCCCTGACCGTCTACACCACCAACTCCAGCACCGGTTTCTGGCCACCGCACGACGAGAACGTCTGGCGCAGTGACGACGGAGGCGATAACTGGAGGGAGACTTTCTTCATGGATCCACGTTCCGCAGAGTACAACGTGGCGCCCAACTACGTTACAGCCTCCATGGGACAATCTTTCAAGGGAGGTGATCCCCCCTTCGGAGCTTGCATCAGCCGCGCCGACCCTGAGCGGGTTCTGATCGAGTGGAGCAAGTGCTACATCACCCACGACGGTGGCAACTCATGGTTCAACGGCCACACTTTCCCGCCGCCGGGAGTGGTGCCCGGACCCGGCACTCCCTGGGTAAACAACGGTCTGGTGGTGACCACTACCTGGCATTACTACATCGATCCACACGAGCCCCAGCGCCACTACATCGCCTACACCGACCTGGGCTTCGCCTGTTCCACGGACGCTGGCGGTAGCTGGATTTGGTGGGACGAGCAGGGTCAAGCACCCTGGCACAACACCTGCTACGAGATGGCCTTAGACCCGGACGTCCCGGGCAAGGTCTGGGGAGCGTTTTCCGAGGTGCACGATATTCCAAACGCCAACATCATTTACAACCGTCACTGGGGTGGAGATCCGGAAAGCGGCGGCGGAGGCGTGGCGGTATCCACCGATTTCGGGCGCAACTGGCAAGAGGATAACGACACCCTGCCCGAAGCGCCGCTGACCAGCATCGTGCTGGATGCAAACTCGCCTGTGGGCTCGCGTACCCTCTACGCCGGGGTGTTCGGCCGCGGGGTGTACCGCTCGCAAGACGACGGTCATAACTGGACGAGCATCAGCAATGGTCTGGGCGACCCCGCCAACATGCGTGTCTACCGGGTAGTGCTGCACGCCGACGGGACATTGTTTACGCTGATAACCGCCCGCATGGTTAACGGCGCCTTCCGGCCCGAGGGAGTGGGGCTTTATCGCTCCGGCGATGGTGGTTCCTCTTGGACGCGGATCACCACTAGTCCTCTGCTGCTCTGGCCCAAGGACTTCCAGGTCGACCCGGGCGACAGTAATACCATTTTCATCGGGGCCGCCGATGCCGGCAACGACCAGGGAGGGCTGTGGCGCACCCGCGACGGCGGTGCGAACTGGCTTAAGGTAGCGCGCTTCGGCCGGGAACACTTCGGGGCCTACTTCCACCCGCAGCGGCCCGGCTGGGTGTACGCCACCATGTGCGAGGGCACACCGGAGTGGGCGCTATGGTTGAGCACCGACGGGGGCGACAACTGGGAACCGTTTACAGACTTTCCCTTCGCCAATACTCAGCGCGTGCAGTTCGATTCAGCCGACCCGGACGTCATTTATGTCACCACCTTCGGCGCCAGCGTACTCAAGGGCCCGGCCCAACCCTGAAGGAGTGAAGGTGCTCCGGAAGACGTTCAGCGTTTTGTAGCGGGGGCTTCCCGGATGTCTCAGTGCCGGGCCAAACAGCGGCCGGCGATAGTTGCTATTTATCGGCCCGGGCCAGCAAAGCGGCGCCGTAGGCACCCATTAGTTGTGGGTGATTCGGAAGCTCCACCGCCTGACTCAGTTCCTGAGCCAGAAACTCTCGCACGGCCGGGTTTTTGGCCACGCCTCCCGAGAGCATCAATGGAGCGCTTATTCCCGCGCTTTTTGCCAAAGCCGCCACTCTTCTTATCAGTGAACGCACAAGGCCGCGCACGATGTGCTCTATCGGCTGGCCGCGAGCTAGCTGCGAGACTATCTCGCTCTCGGCGAAGACGGTACAGGTCGAAGAAATCGAGACCTCTCCTTTTGAGTCGAGCGCAACGCGGCCAAGCTCGTCAAGGCTGATATCCAGTCGCGTGGCGGCGACTTCCAGAAAACGTCCGGTGCCGGCGGCGCACTTGTCGTTCATCACAAAGTTGGTCACCTGTCCGTCTTGTCCAATGACGATCACCTTCGAATCCTGTCCGCCAATGTCCACCAACGTGCCGCCATGACCGGTCGCGGCGAAAGCGCCCCGCGCGTGGCAGGTTATCTCGGTGATCCGCCGGCCTGCCGGAATCAGGTTTCGCCCATAGCCCGTAGCCACAATACTTTCTTCGCCAAGCTCGCGTCCGGCCTTGGCGGACGCCTCTTGCAGCATACGCTTTGCCTGCTCCTCGAGTCGCGGCTGGCTTGGTTCGAGCATGTGCCACAGCATGGAACATTGCCCGTCCAGTGCCACCAGCTTAAGGGTGGTCGAACCGGCATCGATTCCCAGCGCGTGGACGTCTCCGCCGCTCATGCTCCGAGCACCTCCAAGAATGCTTCCAGCCTGTTTTCTGCCTGTTCGTCCGAGTATACCCGCGGGTCGTTGTGATCGGCTTCAAGCAATAATGCGGCAAGGTTCATTTCCTTGGCCAGCTTTTCACGCTGATCCATTTGACCCACCGAGTAGGGTTTGCAGGAGCGATCCGAATGCAGGATGATCCCGTCGGCCTGATACTCTCTGGCCATGTTCTCGATCGTCTCGAGCTTGTGGCCCGTACCGCGATTGAGAATCGGGTGCAGGTAGACGCGCGCGGCCGATTCGATAGGCTTCGAGGAATCCATCATTTCGGCAAGTTCGCCCCAGGCGTTGGTGTATGTCGATGCCACCATAGCCACGCCGCGCTCGGCCAGCAGCTGTGACAGGCGCCGCATGCGATACCAGATGGGCAAGTTATCCCACAAGATGCGTTTCTTCTCGTTCTTCAAAGCGCCCAGCTTGTGCTCTATACGCCCCTTGAGCTCCGCCAGCATTGCCCTGTAGTAGTCGACGGTAAACTGTTCTCCGCGCATCTCGACGATCGGAGCCATGTGGATGAACTCGTCGAAGGCGGTGATCGGCGTCGGGCACTGCTTGCCGCAGGTCATGATCTCGGCCCACAAGAGCGAGGCTTCCTTCGAACGGCGTGCCACCAGACCAAGTGCGCTAGGGGTAAGCGAGCGGCCGGCGACTTTCTCGGCCACTTCGACCCCGGCCTCGAGTTGGCGCTTGACGTAGTCGACCTGGTGGGGCAGGGCGTCACGATACAAAAACGGCGTCTCCACTAAAATAAGGGGCACCTTGAAATGATGCGCCAGTACCCGGTACCAGAGCAACACGGTCTGACAGATATTGCTGCAACACAGAAGCAGATCCGGCCGCGGCAGGCGGCCAACCGGAGTCTTGCCGCCCAGCATGGCGCCGAAGTCGGTGCGCGCATAGGAACATATGTCGCGCGAGTAACCGTGGCCCTCGGCCATAATGCAGAGATCTTCCGCGCTGCGCCTGATTCCACAGACTGCCCCGTGGTTCTCCGGATAGAGGACGTAGTAACCCAGCGCGACCAGGAACTCTACCGGGCCGCCCGAGGTCACCCAGGCGACCGGGCCGTGTCCGTTGGCATAACGCCCTTTCAGGTAATGGCTGGCGATCAGCTCCTTGAGCCACGGCGAGGTCATCAACGGTGGAGACAGGTATTCGTTCTTCCAGAAGCCCACTCGTCTCATGCGCCGCGTGAGTCGCATTCTGTCAAAGCGCAGGAAGGATCTTCCCAGCAGGTTGACGTTCAGGTGATACTTAAGTGAGCCGAGAGGATTCATTTCACATTCTCCAGGAAGGCTTCTATCCGTGTAACGGCCTGGTCGGGAAAGTGCTGATCGAGTTCTGACTCGATCACAACCGAGCGGATACCGGCAGCCTGAAGACCTTGCTGCAACTGGGGCAGATAGAACAGTTCGGGCTCGCAGAATTTCATTGAGTAGAAGATTATCCCTCTGGCCTGGTGTCGCCTGACCAGGTCCATCAGGTGATCCAGGCGTGCATCCACCACACTTCCGCGAGTAGAGTCGGGAGGACCCGAGAGCAACCCATCCGCCATACGCACCAGTGGATCATCCCCTTTGCCCTTGGGATAAAGCCTGCGGCCTGAGCAACACAGATCGTCACCGGCCACCCTGCCACCGGCCGCTGCTATTGCGTCGAAGAGACCGGCGGGCTCCGGGACGATGCCCGAAAGCAACACGGGAATTCCCGAGCGCGCCTTTTCGGTCTTGCGCTCCAGCAGCGCTTTAGCCGCCTCTTTGAACTCCTCGGACGGCAGGTATTCCCGCGAGCGCACGACGCGATAGAGATCCCGGTCGCTTATGGGAAGCTGCGCGGCCTGGGCCAGCAACTCGGCCAGCAAGGAGTCGGCACGTTCTTCGCGTTCAATAGCCTGTGCGATCTCTTCGGACGAGGGCCTCTTGCAGTCAATCTCGCAAAGCTCGTCGAGAACTCGCGAAATCTCAGCGACAAGGAACCGGCGGGCCGGTTCGCCCGAGTCGCGCGGCAGGTAGAACGGCACAATCGGCTGGGCCGGCTTGATGAAATCCAGCAGGATCGATCCAAATCCCTGGAGCGAGTCGCAGGCGTGCGGCACGACGATCAGGTCAACCTGCTCGAGTCCGCCCTGCAGCAGAAAGGTCAACCCGGCGCGAACGATTGGGCAGGTGTAAGACTGCAGGTGGGCGTCGCCCTGGCTGGTATCCATCCCAGGCGGCCCCCAGACCTCCACCGGCAAGATGCCGCAGGCACGCAACAATGCTCGCGGATAGTGGATCGGAAAAACCGCAGCTACCTTGCCACCGCGCGCCTTGTGTGCGCGAATAGTCTCGGTACGCCCGGGAATTGTGATTTTGCCGGTGGACATGTCCATCAGCACAACCTAGAATAATTAGTCGGGGCGGTCAAAGGTTTGTGAAAATCGCGCGACGCTTGTGAGGAGGTTTCTGTATGCGTTGGACGAGACGTGAAATGCTGGCCATGAGCGGGATGGCTTCGCTGCCTTTGCTTTCAGGCTGCGCCAGCCGACCGATCGTCCGGCACGGATTCGCTTGGCGGGACGATGAGCGCCTGCGCCTTACCGAACAAAGGGAAGCTTTCAAGGTGGTAACCCGCGGTTCGCCCGAGATGAGGGTGTTGCGTCTCTGGGCCCGCCCGGTGCCGGCCGACCTCGATCTCGAAAACGTCGCCCGGCGCATGGAAGCCGCCATGCGCCATAAAGAAGGCGTGGGCATCGCCGGGCCGCAGGTGGGCTTGAGCCTGCGGGTGGCCGTGCTGGAGCTGGACTACAAAACAGACAAGCCGCACATTGTCTTCGCCCGCAACCCGCTGATCATCGAGCGTTCGGATGATACACAAGACGGTTACGAGGGCTGCCTGAGCATTCCCGATGTCGGCGGCCTGGTGCGGCGCAACCGCTGGATCAAGGTCCGCTACGAGACGAACTCCGGCAAGGAAGTCCTGGCCGAGGCGCAGGGTCCCAACGCGGTGCTGTGGCAACATGAGATAGATCACCTGGAAGGCATCCTGTATGTGGACAAGCTACAGGGCGAACTGCTGCCAATGGAAGAAGTCCGCAGGCGACGCAAGGCGGCCGAACAGAAGACGGCGCCGATACCGCCCGACCCTGTCGACGTGAGCCAGGCTCCTCGACCGGATCACATCGAAGGTTCCTTTTTCCTGCAGGCCTGAACGGTTGTCGGTAGTGAGATCGGCCAGCCTTGTCGCTGCACCCCGCGGCATGTGAGATTCGGCTTTACCCTACTTGTCGAAGTTCAGCCGCCCTGGCGTGAGCCTCCAGGCCCTCCAGCCTGGCAAATGCAGCGGCGTCGCTGACAAGGGGCTGGACGGATTCCAGATCGTCGATTCGCAACCAGGTCCGTGTGCGCAAGAAGGTAGAGACGCTCAGGCCACCTGTGAATCTGGCCGTGCCCCCGGTGGGCAGGACGTGGTTGGGCCCTGCGCCGTAATCAGCCAGCACTTCCGCAGCGCCGGCACCGATGAACAGTGCGCCGTAGTGGTTCAACCGAGAAGCCATGTCTTTTGCACCCTCAATACACAGTTCCAGGTGCTCGGGTGCCAGACAATCGCAGACGCCTATCGCCTCTGTCGGGCTCGTGACGAACACGGCGAACCCGTTCTCCAGCGCAGCTCGAGCGCTTTCGGCGGTCGGCAGGCCTATCAACCGCTCTTCTAGTCTTCGTTCCACCCGGTCGATCAACTCCACGTCCAGGCTGATCAACACCGGCCAGGCGTCCGGGTCATGTTCCGCCTGAGCGATTAGATCGGCCGCCACCACATTCGGATCGCTGGATCCATCTGCAACTACCACCAACTCCGATGGGCCCGCCAGCATGTCGATGGCCACCCGGCCCGAGACCAGTTGCTTGGCGGCTGTCACCCAGCGGTTGCCCGGACCCACCACCGCATCACAGGCAGGGATTGGCCCTGCTCCATACGCCAAAGCGGCAATGGCCTGGGCCCCGCCGACGGCGAGAAGACCGGTGGCTCCGGCCAAACCAGCCGCGGCCAGCGTGATCCGGGCCGGTCTGGGTGATGCGATCCAGATACAGTTCACCCCGGCCGTCGCGGCGGTCAGCGCCGTCATCAACACCGAAGAAGGGAGAGGAAAACGGCCACCCGGGGCGTAACAACCGGCTCGCTCTACCGGAACGACGGAATGACCTGCGGCTCCTCCCGGAAGCGCCACTTCAAGCGACCCGAGAACCGATCGCTGTGCCCTGGCGAAAGATCGAATTCGCTCCGCGGTTCTTTCCAGCAGAGCACGTTGTTCGGTCGGTATCGAATCCAGGGCATCGGTCAGGGCATCCCTGCCAAACACCAAAGGATCTCCGGATGCCAGGTCGCCCAATCGTTCGGCATGCGCGCGCAAGGCGTCTTCGCCGTTCGTGCGAACGTCCTCCACGATGGCGACCGCCCGGGAAAGAACCTCGGGATCCGTGGCTCTCCTGCCCAACGACCGGACCTGATCGATTCCCAGCCTGCGAAACAAAAACCGGCTCATGAGGCATCCTCCTTTTCGATCTTGGCGTCACCCGCTCGGCGGGACACCAGCATTCGTCTGCGATCCAGTTCGGCCTCTACCTCATCGAGCCCTACGCCGCTTCGGGCCAGAGCGACCGAGGTGAAGTACAATACATCCGCGGCTTCCCAGGCAACCTGCTTCGCGCTGGATGCCTCGGCCAGTTCCTTCGCTTCCTCGACCAGCTTGGCCTCAAGCAGAATTTTGTCCGACAGCAACCGACCCGTATAAGAGCCTTTTGGCGCCGCTTTCACGCGCCCGGCCAAAAGGCGGACGAGGCCTGCGAGTCCGCCGTCGCCTCTCCAACACGAACGGCCGCCCAGATGGCAGAAGCCCGATCCGTGCTGGCGAACCTTGAAGCGAAGAGTATCCCGATCGCAGTCGGCATTCACGGCCAGCAGATCCTGGTAGTTGCCGGAAGTCTTCCCTTTGACCCACAACCCCCGCGTTCGGGAACGGTAGATTCCTCGCCCTTGCTCCAGGGCTTGGCCGAGACTCTCGATGTCCGAGTAGACCAGCCCCAGGGCTTTACCGACCTCATCGACAACCACTGTAGGCCACAGCCCGTCCTCACGATCAGAGATCATGGGAGCCGAGAAGGCCTCTGCCAGGCTCATCTCGCCGGTGTAGATGGCCATGCCTACCTGTGCGTCCGCGCCTAGACGATCCAGGGCGGCGATCTCCGCGGGGCTGCTCACGCCCCCCGCCACGGTCAGCCGGGCCGGGCCGGCCAAGTCCACCAACTCGGCCACCCGATCCAGGGCGGTTCCCGACATTCGTCCCTCGCGCTCGACGAAGGTCACCAGAAACCCGCCAGCAAGACCCCGCAGCTCTGTCATCCGGTCGGCCACCGAGCGACCCGTGCCCCGCCTCCATCCCTCGACTACAACTTCCCCGTCCACGGCATCCAGTGCCGCTACCACCCGATCGGGCGGAAGCTGCCCCAGGATCTCGGGTTCGGCCGCGGTTCCCAAAATGACCCGGCAAGCCCCCGCATCCAGCCACTCGCGTGCGGTACTAACGTCGCGAATTCCGCCGCCAACCCTGCACGGAGCCAGGCTAAGAAGCTCGCGGATAATCTCGGAGTTGGAGCCCAGGCCCATGGCTGCGTCCAGATCGATCAGCGCCACTTCGCCCACTCTTCCGAACCGCTCTGCCAAGGGCCGTGGGTCGCCGGCATCCAGGACTTTCTCTCTGCCTCCTACCAGCTGCACGGCTGCACTCTGCATGATATCAATGCTCGGGACGATCATTGGCGCACCTCCTCTCCTAAGCCGGCCAGAAACTCCTTCAGCCCGGCCACGCTGTACTCCCGGTAGTGGAAAATGGAGGCCGCCAGGACCGCATCTGCGCCGGCACGAATCGCCTCTAGCAAGTGCCCCGGAGTGGACGCCCCTCCCGAGGCGATCAACGGTACAGACACGGTCTCTCGGACGGCGCTGATCAGCTCCAGATCGTATCCCGATCTCGTTCCATCGCGGTCCCAGCTTGTAAGGAGGATCTCGCCGGCGCCAATCCGAGCCGCTTCCTCGGCCCAGGCAATTGCGTCGTTGCCGGTATGCTCCCTACCCGATGTCACCACAACTTCCCAGCCTCCCCGGGGCCGGGAAGCAGCATCAAGTGCAAGTACCGTGCATTGACGTCCGAACCGATCGGCCAACTCGCCGAGGAGATCGGGCCGGGCCACGGCCGCCGTGTTGACCGCAATTTTATCGGCCCCGGCCTCGAGCAGCTCACCGGCCGCCTGCACCCCGCGGATCCCGCCGCCCACGGTCAGGGGAATCGACAACCGGGCGCGCACTTTACGTACGATCTCCAGGGCCGTACTGCGACCTTCTGGTGTGGCCGAGACGTCCAGCAGGACCAGTTCGTCGGCACCGCACGCCTCGTAGGCACTCGCCAGTTCCACCGGGTCACCTGCATCGCGCAGGTCCTGGAAACGCACTCCCTTGACCACCCGGCCATCTCTTACGTCCAGGCAGGGAATGATCCTGGTGGTTAACATGACCTGTCTCCTTCTCGGCCCATAGCAAGCCAACGCTCGATCAGCCCACGGCCCCAATCCCCGGATAGCTCCGGATGAAACTGACATGCCAGGACCGACCCACGCTCCAGCGCGGCGATGAACCGGTCGCCGTGTTCGGCCCAAGCCACCGACCAACCCAAAGGCGCTTCAGCCAAACGATAGGAATTTGCGAAATAGGCGTATCCGGGCTCCAGTAAGCGACAATTTGTATCTGGATCGACCCGGTTCCAGCCCATCTGAGGAACGACCATCGATCCGCCGAAACGGCGCACACTGCCCGGAAAGATCCCCAGACCATCGCTACCCGGGCTCTCTTCGCTTCCGGCACAAAGGATCTGCAACCCGAGGCAAATCGCCATGGTCGGGCGACCCCGGCCGATGCGCTCGGCGATCATTTCATCCAACCGGTTCCGTCGTAAATTCTCCATGGCGGCCCCCATGGCTCCAACGCCCGGCAGGACCAGGAATTCAGCGTTGATGGCTTGTCCGGGATCGTTTGACACCCGGGGTTCGGTTCCCGCTCGTCGAAACCCGGCCACGACCGAAGCCAGGTTGGCCGTTCCGGTCTGGATGACTAACAGTTCTACACCGGCCATTACAGCACCCCCTTGGTGGACGGCAGCTGTCCAGAACCGGTTCTTGATACGGCCTGTCGCAGGGCCAGGGCCAGGGCCTTGAAAGCCGCCTCGGCTCGGTGGTGATCGTTGTCGCCTCGCAACACGTCGGCGTGCAGACAGCATCGGGCGGCGCATGCCAAAGATTTCATGAAGTGGGCGACATTCTGGCAGGACAGTCCTCCGATGGATTCACACTCCAGCCCGAGCGCCACTGCTGCAAAGGGACGACCCGACAGATCGACTACCACCCTGGCCAGGGCCTCATCCAGCGGTGCGAATGCCGACCCGAATCTGGCAATACCCAGCCTGTCTCCCAGGGCTTTATCCAAGGCCTCTCCCAGAGCCAAGGCACAGTCCTCGGCGGTGTGATGATCGTCGACATCCAGATCGCCAAGACAGTTTAGTTCAATATCGAACCCCGCGTGCCGAGCCAGCGTCTCCAAAAGGTGATCCAAAAAGCCGATCCCCGATTGAACCTCTGCCCGCCCGCTTCCCTGTAAATCCAAGTTCAATTCGATACGGGTCTCGTTCGTCTCGCGCTTTACCTTTGCCTTTCTTTTCTTCATGGCAATAGTTCCTCCAGTTGTCCGAGATCGCAAAGCACCCGGCCTGCGCCGGCCTTCGACAACGGATCGTTCTGCTCGACAGCCCCTGCTTTCTGGTTGAGCACTCCTAAAGCCAGTACGCCAGCCGCCCTGGCAGCCCGGATATCGTCAGGGGTGTCTCCCACCATCCAGGCGTGTCGAACCCCCAGGCGTTGAAGCGCCAATCGCACCGGTGCCGGATCCGGCTTGGCGGGCCCATCTTCCATACAAATCACGGCCGCGAAGAGACCGGCTATCTCGGCTCGTTCGCAGAATCGATCTGTATCCTTCCGCGGCCGGCCCGTGACCAGGGCCAAGGGCAGACGTCGTGCCAGTCGGACCAGAACTTCCCGATCGGGGATCAGCCGCTCCCGTTCGCAAAGTCCGGGATGCCCCGGGGTACCCTGGTAGATATCCTCGAACCGCTCGCGCACCTCGGCCAGCGAGACATCAACTCCGTTGCTTAGCAGCAGGCGCCGGGTTACTTTCCAGTCGTTGTTGGAGTCCAACTCCGCCTTGGCCGAGTCAATCTCGGCCGCTGACAAGCCTACTCCAAACGCCGCCGCGGTTCTTCCAATTACCTTGCGGTACGACTCGGACACGTCCGCCAGCACCCCGTCCAGATCGAACACAAGGGCCTGAGGATTGCAGCAGGTCTTCAACGCCGAAACCAGACGATCGAACTCGACCTCGTCGCCGGGGCAGGTTATGCGCACCCGGTCCTTGAGACCCGGACTATCGCTGAAAACCCGAACCGCGATTCCTAACCCGGCCAGGCGGTCGCGCAACCAGGCGGGATCGTTGTCACGCGCCAGGATGAAATTGGCCTGGCTCGGCGTTGCTTCAACGCCCAGTTCAGCCAGAAGCGTCTCTAGGCGGTTACGTTCAACCCGAACCCGTTCGACGAACCCGGCGATTCTGTCCTGGTCGGTCTCGAGTGCTCGTTCAGCCAGTACCAAAGACGGCAGTGAGACCGCATACGGTCCGCCGGCCGCCCTCAAATAATCGATGATCTTGGCCGGTCCCACGGCGTACCCGACCCGCAAACCGGCCATTCCCCAGGCCTTGGACAATGATCGCACGGCCACGGTGTTGGGAAGTCGAAGGCTGGTGGCCATCAGGTCCGTGTCCGCGAACTCTCCATAGGCCAGATCCACAAGTATCAGGCAGCCAGGAGCGCCAGACGACAAGCGCTCGAGATCCGAACTGGAAGCCACCGCGCCGGTGGGGTTGTTGGGACTGACAACTGCAATCACCCCGGTTTGCGGCCCCACCCGTGCAAGAACTTGATCCACGGGATATGGCCCCGTCGGCCAGGGAACCTCTATGAACCGACCTCCGGCCAGGGCCGCGTAGCGGGCAATCATCTCGAAAGTCGGCACCGGCAGGACCAACTCTCGGCCCTCCCAAAGAAACGCACGGCAAACCCGGTCTATGGCATCGTCCCCGCCGGCGGTCACCAGGACACGCCGGGAATCCACGCCCAGGCGCCCGGCCAGGCGGGTTTCGAACGACCAGGGATTGGGGTAGCGGCGAATCACATCTGGACCGGCCTCCTGTAAAAGGTCCAACAGATTCGCCCGCGGGGGCTGGCCCTCGTTGCCGTCCAGACGCAAGTCGGTCGGCGCGACCGGCGGTTTTGGGCGGTAGGCCACGGTCCCCAGAAGACTTGCCCGTGGCGTAGGCAGAGATTGATCGATCTTGAACATCTGAGTCTCCTTTCTAGGGCACAATCTGGGCCAGGTTGGTTACGATCACGTCAGTGCCGCCTCGGGCCTTGAGCTCCGGTATCACGTCGGGCAACCGTTCGATGGGTACGGCCGCCTTGACCGCAAATCCGGCGCCGTCGTGGAGCGGCGCCACAGTGGGCTCTCGCATGCAAGGCAAAACCTGGATGACCGACTCCAGGTCGCCCGCGGTTACATTAACCTCGATCATCACCCGCCTGCGGGATTCGAGGACGGATTTGAGCAGGAGTACCAGCCGATCCACGGATCGCTTCCGGCCGGGGTCGGCCAGCACTCCCGGGTTTGCATAAAGTCGAGTCGAGGAACACATCAGTTCGTCCACAACGGCCAGTCCGTTGGCGCGCAGGGTGGAACCAGTGGCGGTATTGTCGACAATGCAATCGGCGTCCTCGGGAGGGAAAACCTCGGTGGCGCCATAGGTACGAACGAAGGTAGCCTCGATACCACGTCGACGAATCCAGTCTGAAGCCAATCGTTGATACTCAGAAGCAACCACCAGCTGCCGAGCCGGCAATTTGCCATCGACCAGCAGGTCTAAGGGGGCGGCGGCCACTACTTTTACAGGCTCCAGCCCGGTATCGAGCACTTCGATCAACTCGGCACCCTGTTCGGCCACCCAGTCGGCTCCGGCAAATCCAAGATCCCTGGAGCCCTGGTGCAGCATCTCTACGATGTTCTGGGGCTTGAGAATCTTGGCCTCGAAACCGGGTACCGAGATCTCCGGCCGATAGTCGCGAGAGCCAAGCCGAACTTGTATGCCGGCATCGGCGAGCAAGGCTAAAACCGCCGTTTGCATGTGACCCTTGGGCAGGGCCAGGCGTAAGCGAGTACTTTCGAGGGATAGTGCCATTTTGGCCTCCTGTCTTTCCTGGACGGCGGCCTCAAGCGGCACCCGGCGTTGCTCCGAAACGCCCGACGCCGGCCCAAGGCCGGCGTCGATGGTTTCAGCGTTCTCCTAGCGAAACGAAACCATCACCCGGCCCAGCCGGTGGCGTGATAGTGATGGTGGAGTCTTGTACTTTCGCATCGCATGAGGAAAGCATCTGCCAAAGTCGGACTGTTGTCAAGTCCCTTTCTTACCCGGCGAGCGCCGGGCCAGGTGAATACGTGTAGTTGCCATTGCCGGTCAGGAACTGCTAACATTTGCGCATGAAAATTTTTTACTTTGCCCTGACCGGCGTGTTCCTCTTGCTCGGCGCCTGCAGCGGCGGATCCGGCGCTACAGATGGTGGTGACGGGGGAGACGGCGGGTGGCAGCCTGCGCAGGTTTATGTCGATGTCGCCTTCACCCAGGAAATTGGCCAGGTGGTTGGCGAGCTGTCCGACGTACGAGCGCTGGCACTTGATCAGAATGGCACTCCCTTTCTGGCCACGGCATCGGGCGTCGTCAAGCTAACCGGTGACGATTGGACGCCGGTTACCACTCAAGTCCAGGGCGAAATCTCCGATCTGGCCTTTGACAACTCCGGTAAACTTGCAGTTGCCGGCCCACAGGGCGTAGCGATCGACAACCAGATCATCACCCTGCCGGCTGGCGCCGTGGTTGGCTTCGTCGCTGCACGGACCGCGGGCGGATGGTGGCTGGCCGGTGACAACATGGCCGGCTATTTCGACGGCACATTCCACTCGATCTGGGATCAGATCAGCTTGCCGGTGGCCGCCGTTTGCGATCTCGCGGACGGCAGCTGGCTGGCCGCCACCTCGCAGGGCATCGTAAGCGCCACCGGGGTAGTGACAACGGCAGACGGCTTGCCTTCGAACGAAGTCCGCGCGCTTTCGCTCGGGCCGGACGGCACGCTTTGGGCTGGAACCGACTCGGGCATGGCCCGGCGCGACCCTGTCAGCGGCGCCTGGTCCGCTTTCCTGGGGGCGGACGGATTGCATTACGGAGACGTGCTCGATGTCGATTTCGATGCAGCGGGTGACATGCTGGTGTCAACATCCATGGGAGCCGGCCTATACAGGACCGACGGCACGCGGCGCTACTATTTCGGGCGCAACTGGATCCCGGCTGACCGGGTCAACGGCATGGCTCGGGACGCTGCCGGAACAATCTGGCTGGCAACGGACGGCGGAGTTTCACGCGTGTTGCAGCAGCAAACCACGCTGGCCGAGAAGGCCTCCCTATTCGACGAGATCACTCACCAGCGCCACGTAAGACTTGGGTATACCTCAACCGAGAACAGCCTGCAGGTTTACGGCGACACTTCGAGTTACTCAAACCACGACGACGACAACGATGGCCAGTGGACAGCCATGTACCTAGCTTCGCAGTGTTTCCGCTATTCAGTGACCGGAGAAGCCGAGGCCAGGGAGAACGCACACGTCGCGGCCTATGCCTTGATGAAACTCGAGCAAGTGACGCCGATAAAAGGTTTCTTTGCCCGCTCGATCGTGCCCGCTGACGAATGTGACGCAAAGCAACAGGGGGAGGGCGAGTGGCACCTGTCCGACGACGGGCAGTGGTGCTGGAAGGGAGACACCTCGTCGGACGAGTTCGTTGGACACATGTTCGGGCTTTCGCTCTTCTACGACCTCGTCGCCGATGAGCAAGAGAAACAGGACGCGGCCGATACATTGGGTGCAATCGTCGGCTACATCGTAGACAACGGCTACCGCCTGTTGGACATCGACGGGGAGCCGACCACCCATGGTCATTTCGATCCCGACTGGATGGAGAACGATCTCGGGGCTCGTTTCGGCGACGCCGGCCTCGACTCGGCCATGATCCTGGGAGGTCTGCTAGCGGCTTATCACATGACCGGCGACGAGAAGTTTCGTGCTTCGTTCGACTACCTGGCCCATGAGAGGAACTACAAGAACTACATCGCCTGCATCGAGGAGATTAATACATCATTCCACATCAACCACGACAGCGAGGAGATGTCCTTCTTGGCCATGTACACTCTCCTGCGCTACGTAGACGATCCCGAGTTGCTCGATCTGTGGAAAGTCGGAAGCTTGGAGCTTGAGTGCGGCGGTCTGCGCTACCTGTGGGAAGTTCAGCGACCTGAACGCAATCCAGAGTTCAACATGATCTACGCAGCCCTGTCGCACGCAGAGGACTACGACCTCGACGATTCGATTGAAACTCTGCAGAAACTGCCCCGCAGTCTGATCTTGTGGGGCCTGGACCTGTTCCACCGCTGGGACAAGGATCGCGCCCCTTACGATGACCGCTTCGGAGATCCCCAGAACGAGTTCGTGTTTCCATACGATGAGCGTCAGGTAATGCGCTGGGCCGGAAATCCTTATGCCTACGGGCAGAGAGGAAGCGGCTACAGCGAGTCATCAGGCACCTTTTGGCTACTCCCTTATTGGATGGGACGCTACTTGGGCGTTATCAGATAGCACTCTTGAAGAAACCATTCAGTACCAGAAGTGTAATACTTACTTGACGGTTTGCGGTCAGGTCTTCATAGTCCCCAATCGGCTTGAATTAATAGCTATTTTGGTGATCGCGCAAATCCAGTGTCAACTAAACACGACACCAATGTGAGCATAATCACAAAGTTGCGAAGAGCCGGTTTTGGACATTACCCATAATTTACAATGGTTTATGACAGGTATCACCAATTTTCCGGTAGCCTGGCACGAACTTTGCTTTATTTGGCTGGTATTCATGGAAACCTCAAACCACTACCCGAGGAGGAATGTGATGAAAACGATGAGATGGGCTGGAGTTTGTCTGAGTCTCGTGCTGTTGGTGACGGGCTGTAGCAACTACAGCGGAAGCAATGACTACAATCCGCCGAATCTGAACAAAGACGCCAGCGCCCTGGTTGAGCTGCGCGGCAACATCGATTTCGGGGCCACGCTGACCGATGAACATTTCTCGGTAGACAAGGTGTTGACCGGCTATATCTTCGATGCGAATCAAGGCGCCCGGGTCACGCTGACTCTCAAATCGACCAATGGCGAGAAGCCGGTACTGATTCTGTATGGCCCGGTGTCCAATAAAGGTATCTGGGGCAAATTCATCGCCCTGGACGAGACCGGCCAGGGCAACCTCGATGGCCTGATCAACGACTTCGCCCTGCCTGGTTCCGGGCGTTATCTGGTGGCGCTGGGTACCGAGGACGGCAGCGTGGGTGGTACCTTTGATATTTCACTGGGTTGTCGAGGCGCTTGCTCCGAGCCTCACTGTCCCGATCTTCTGTGCGATCTCTACTGCGCAAACGGGTTCATGACCGATCCCGACGGTTGCCCGATCTGCCGCTGCGTCGACGACGAGTGCCAGACCGACGACGACTGCCTGATTTATGACTGGACCGATCAGATCCCCCGTTGTATTGACGGCCGCTGTGTCTTCGAAGAGCCTGGTTGTGACGAGAACACACCCTGCCCCGATGGCTTCGAGTGCGTCTTCGGCCCCTGCCCGGATGCTCCCTGCACCGAGGATTGGTGCCCGCCCTGCGAGGGTCACTGCGAGCCCGTGCAGGTGAACGAGTGCAGCTCCGACGCCGAATGTCCCCAGGGCTTCGTGTGTGTCATGCAGTGCGGCGGCCCGGTGTGCGACCCCGATAGCGGTGATTGTCCGCCAGACTGTGATCCGGCCACTGGCGAGTGCCAGGGACAGTGCTTCGGCCAGTGCGTGCCGCAGGCCATCGAATGCGACAGCGACGACCAGTGCCCAGACGGCCAGGTCTGCGAGGTTTCCTGCTGGGATTGCGACCAGTCCGATCCGGCCGGTAACGACTGCCTGCCGGGTTGTGTAGGTCACTGCGTTCCCCAGCCGCCGCCCGAGTGCGACGAGAACACTCCATGCCCCGCGGGTTTCGAGTGCGTAATGGAGTGCTGGGATGCCCAGGGCTGCGACGCCTCGACCGGCGAGTGCCCGCCCTGCGAGACCGATCCCAACAATCCCGACGGTGACTGCCTGCCCTTCTGCCATGGCTACTGCGTGCCCGTAGTGCCGCCGGAGTGCCAGTCGGATCAGGATTGCATCACGGCCGGTGGCGATGTCGGTCAGTGCATCAACGGCCGGTGCATCTATGACAACGATCCCTGCGCCAACGTGTCTTGCCCGGATGGGCAAGTGTGCCACGTCTACTGCGGCAATGGCTGGTGTGACGCCTTCTGTGAGCCGGTCGAACCCGAATGCCGCGTTGATAGCGACTGCCTGTCCGCCGACGGCACCGTAGGCCACTGTGTCGAAGGCCGCTGCATCTTCGAGCCGCTCTACTGCCATGCTGACTGGGAGTGCCCGCCGGAATTCGTCTGCCAGATGACCGAGTGCGCTCCCGGTTGCGATGAGACCGGTGATCCCAACTGCTGTGTGGGCATCTGTGTACCAAACCAGCAGCCCGAGTGCCAGACCGATGACGACTGCATGGTTGATTGCGACCCCAACGGCAGCGATTGCTTCCCGGGCCAGGGCCGCTGCATCAATGGGCGCTGCATCTTTGATAGCTGCAACTGCCCCGAGATCTGGGATCCGGTCTGCGCCGTAGTGTGCTACAACGATCCCGACAATTGCCAGCCGGGTGAAACCTGCACCGGCACCTGCGAGGAACGCACCTACTCCAACGCTTGCTTCGCCGAGTGCGAAGGTGCCCAGATAACCCATGCCGGCGAGTGTGGCGGTGGGCAGCAGGAATGCCGCCAGGACGCCGACTGCCAGCCGGGGATGTATTGCGAGTTCTGCATCGGCCCCGACGGAGGCATGGGTCCTTGCACCGAGACCGGCGTCTGCATGCCGATGCCGCAAATGGATTGCCAGATCGATCAAGATTGCCCCGACGGCTTCCGCTGCGAGTTGGGCTACTGCCCGGACATGCCGTGCGATCCCGATGGTAACTGCCCGCCCTGCTATGGCCAGTGTGTGCCCGCACAGTCAGAGTGCATCGTCACCGGCTGCAGCGGCGAGATCTGTGCACCCTATCCGATGAGCAGCACCTGCGTCTGGCTGCCCGAGTACGAATGCCTGCGGCTAACTTCCTGTGACTTGCTGCAAGCCCCCAACGGCCAGTCCACCTGCGGCTGGATCCAGACTCCGGAGTACCTCGACTGCCTGGCCAACATCAACAGCGCGGGCCAGTGCAGCGCAGACAGCCAGTGCCCACCGGGAACTCTGTGCCAGAACTCCTGTGATGAGAACGGCGTGTGCACAAGCCGCTGCATCGAGCCGGATTGCGTTTGCCCCGAGTACGCCGAGCCCGTTTGCGGCGCCGACGGCATTACCTACGACAATCCCTGCTTTGCCAACTGCGCCGGTGTCGACATTATGTTCCCGGGGCCTTGCTAAGCTGATAACCGCCCTTGAGGCTTCCTCCGGGCGCCCGTCCAGGGCACGGGCGCCGCAATGAGATGAGCGCTCTCCCTTCGGGGAGGGCGCTTTTTTTTGGCCTTGAGGACTTACCGAAAATGATGTAGGCAAAATAACCGAGCGGGGGGCCAATACTTCGAGGAGGAAAGCCATGAAATATTTCAGACAGATATTCATGACGTCGCTGGCAATGTGCGTGTTAGCGATTGGCACGGCCGGCGGGGAGGAAAAAATGGATCAGCCAGGCAAGGAAAGAAGTGCGATAGCCCAGGCTTACAAGTGGAAGCTCGACGATCTGTATGCCTCCAGGGACGCGTGGGAAAAGGATCTTGCCAAATTGGATGCGCAGCTTGCCGGTGTAAAGAAGTGCCGCGGTCACATGGGCAAAGGTATTTCGCGGCTGGCCGGTTGCCTTGATAAGATGTTTGAGCTTCAAAAGCGCCTTTACCGGCTTTACTCCTACGCCATGCGCAATAACGACCAGGATGCAAGCGTGACCGCGGGCCAGGAGCTGAAAAGCAAAATACAAAAGAAGTCCACCCAGGTGGATGCCGCGCTTTCCTTTGTCGAGCCGGAGATCCTGAAAATTCCCGCCAAGCGGCTGCGCGTTTTCCTGAAATCGAAGCGGCTGGCCGTCTACCGGCACTACATCGACAACATCACCCGCAGGCGAGCCCACATCCTTCCGCCCGACGAGGAGAAGATCATCGCCCAGGCGGGCGACATGTCCGCCGTGCCCAACAATGTCTACGAAATCTTTTCAACGGTCAACATGCCTCGTCCGGAGGTAACGCTCAAAAACGGCAAGAAGGTCACCCTGACCGCGGCGATGTACACCCGTTACCGTGCCGTGGACGACCGTGATGATCGCCTGACGGTTTTCAAGGCTTTCTGGGGGGCCTATAAAAAGTTCCGCGAGAGCTTCGCCACCTTGCTGGCCGGTGAGGTCAGCCGCGACCATTTCTATACTGTGGTGCACAAATACAAAAACGACATGAGTTCAGCCCTGGATCGTAACAACGTGCCGACCTCGATCTATACCAACATGATCAAGCAGATTCGTGCGGCCCGCCCGTTGCTGTGGCGCTATTTGAAGATCCGCAAAAAGATGCTCAAGATCTCCGAGTTGGGCTACCACGATCTGTATGCCTCTATCGTACCGGCCATGGAGATGCAAACGTCCTTCGATCAGGCCAAGGAAACGATCCTGGAAGCGCTTACCCCCCTCGGCAAGGAGTACACAGATATTCTCAAAGGCGCCTTCGACCAGCGCTGGGCCGATGTCTATCCCACCAAGGGCAAGCGTTCGGGCGCCTATAGCGACGGCAGCGCCTACGACGTTCATCCCTACGTATTACTCAACTACAATGACGACTACGACAGTCTGAGCACCACGGCCCACGAGTTCGGCCATGCCATGCACAGCTACCTGAGCAACAAGAACCAGCCCTTCGTCATGGCCGACTACCCGATCTTCGTGGCCGAGGTGGCTTCGACCACCAACGAGAACCTGCTCAGGCTGGACCTGTACTCGAAGGAAAAAGATCGTAACAAGAAGCTTTTTTTGCTCGGCCAGCACCTGGAAAACTTCCGTACGACGGTTTTTCGCCAGGCCCTTTTCGCCGAGTTCGAAATGACAATCCATGACCTGGCCCAGAAGGGCGTCCCGCTGACGGCCGACAAGCTCGACGAGATCTACCTCAAGCTGCTAAGAGAATACTACGGCGAGAGTGAAGGGGTGATGAAGATAGACCCCCTCTACGCCGTCGAATGGGCCTACATCCCGCACTTCTACTACAACTTCTACATGTTCCAGTACACCACCAGCTTCATAGCCGCCACCGCCATAGCCGAGAAGGTCTACGCCGGTGACACCAAGACCCGCGACAGCTACCTGAAGATGCTGAAATCCGGTTGTTCGAAGTACGCCGTAGAGCTTCTGAAGATGGCCGGGGTCGACATGACCAAGCCCATGCCCTACAAGGTGGCTTTCAAATCCATGGAGCACTCGCTGGACGAGATAGACAAGCTCATTGCGAAATAGTTTTCTTGGACGTCTCGAAGCTCTCGACTTTGATCGACAGCTTGGAGGCGAAGGCCAGCAGACCTCCCATTCCGGTTCTCTGGTCGCTCGTGAACTGCAGTGAGTTTTCGCCTAGTCGGATCCAGGCGGCGCTGGGATAGTCGGTCTGCATGGCGGCGTCGATCGGCTGCCAGCGCCCGACCCAGACCTCCGTCCACATGTGGCGGTTGAAGGCGCCGTCCTGGTAGACGAGCCCCATCACGCATCGGGCCGGGATGCCCGCAGAGCGGGCCAGGGTGGCCAAGAGCACCGATTGTTCGGAACAGTCTCCCTTTTTCTCCCTAAGCGTATCGGATGCGGATGCGAAGGCCATTGAGCGGCTGGGTGAGATTTCGCGGCTGACCAGCGCCCTCAGGCGCCTGGCCGCATCCCAGGCATCCGTGACTCCATGAAGAGCCTCGGCGGCCGTCTCGCGTATGGATGAGTCGTCCGTTCGCGAGTATGAGGTAGAGGCTAAGAAGTGCTTGAGCTTGCTATCGTCAATTTGCATCGGGAAAGCCTTATGCTCGGGAGCGGACATCTGATCAACTTCGATAATGAAAGTCCCCGGCGCAGGGTTCGCGACCACTACTTGTCCCGGGCCGCTCAACCACGAAGACTCGACCTGCTTTGGCAACCCGGCTATGCGGTAACGCGCGCGAGTAACCGCCGCGGGAGCCTTCCAGGGAAGTTGTAGCGGGATGCTGGTAAGACCGTTCAGGTCGGGGCCGTCCTTGTTTTCCGGGTTCGGCTTGCCGTCCTGGCGCTCAAAGCGGACGACTAGCGTTCCCATACGGGCGTCTATCTTCACCGGCAGGTAGTGGCCGTCGAGCTTGATGCGTTTGAGTGAGCCGGGCATGGCGCTTGTCGTCTGTTCGATGTCGATCAGGCCTTCCTTGGAGATTGATTTGACTTCCAGGTGATTGTCCGCGTAGTCGGCGGTATCCGCGTTGAACTCCCTGAAGTTTCTTACATCTCCGGGCGTGGGCCGGCCACCCTCGAAAAGGAAAGCGTACGACTCCGTGCGCAAGGCACTATCCTCGAAAGGAACTCGCATCACCTCCGGGCCGCGCACCGTTATCATTTCATCTCCGACCCTGCCGGCCCGGATGATCACATCCTCGCCACCTCCACCACCTTCAACCATTCGCATGCGCAAAAGCTGCCACTTGTCGTTCACAAGTGACAGTTCGTCGAAAGAAATTTCTGAGCGGCTTTCACCCATGTGTAGCTTGATTTTAGTTTGTCCGTGCAACACAAGGCGTGTGCCTCCGGGTGTTTCGTAACGCCGGATTGTCAGGTGATAGCTACCGGCAGGTTTGTCTTGCAGTAATATCGAAAACCAGTGCTCGGACTGCGGCTGACCGGGGCCTTCTGGAAACGGCTCGAAGGCCGTGACGATCTCTTGTTGTGCCGGCGCCTCCTTCGTGCCTTTTTTGCTACAGGACCAGCAGAACATGATGGCAAATGTCGCCAGAATGACATGAAACATGAGGCCGTACTTTTTCATGAGTTGACTCTACTTATAAAGATGGCGCCTCACAAGGCATACAATTGAAATCCTTGTGCGAGACGAGGCAGGTTGTGTAGGATATTTGCATGCCACGCAAGAAGGAAATCTCGGCGCGTTACCAGAGGAAAGAAAGGCTCTTGCTCGATTTCACGCGCCGGGGCCGTTTGGGGGTCCTGTTCGTAGAAACCGGCCGGCAGCTACAGCTGTCAGAGGAAGTCACCGTGGTGGTCGACTTTCCCGCACAGAAACGCAACTTCAGGCTCCAGGGCAGAGTCGTCGCTCGGCGCCGGGCATCTATTGAGCCGCCGCTGGCTCCCGGAGTGCAAGTAGAGATTCCAAGCGATCAAAACAAGACCCTGCAGTTGATCCTCGATCACGCAGAGGGCAAGCAGGTAGAGTTCACCGATCGCACCAGTCTGCGGTTGCCCTGCTCGTACGTCGTGTCATATCGCCGTGACCAGGACTTCGTCCAGGAATTCGCCGAGGACATCGGTGTAGGCGGCACCTTCATCCGCAGCAGGCAACTGTTTCCAGTAAACACCGAGGTGGAGTGCCGGCTGCGGCCGCCTGGCTATCTTATGGGCATCAAGCTGCGCTGCCGTGTCGCCTGGCTAAAGGAAACCGGCGAGCCGAGAGGCATGGGTGTCGAGTTTCTCTTCGAGTCGGAACGCCAGCGCCGCAAAATCCAGGAGCTGGTCAGAAAACTGGCCCAGGACCGCGGCCGCGAGATCAAGCGCAAGATGGAGAAGATTCGCCGGAAGGATCGTTACCGTTGACCCTTTCGCTGATGAACTGGTCAAGCGAGGTACTGTCTTCCCGGTCGAGAACCAGGAAACTAACCCCCATGCCGTAGGGCGCCAAAGAATCAGACCCGTTGGCGGGCGTATTCACCCAATTCACGTTGGCCGCGACTCTCATTCGATCATCCCGACCGGGTAAGACAAAGCGTACGTCGAGGCGAGTGTTTTCCGCGGGTGGATCGTCACACTGAATGAAGGCCCCCTGGCGACTGATATTGTACACTTTTCCCGCATGCCACTCACCGGCCTGCAGGTACTGTATTGGAAAACCTCCAAAAACGCGCGCGTACTGGCGTAATTCCCTCATCTTTGGAAACAGCAACAAATTGACCGAAAAGACGAGTTCCATGAAGGGAGCCTTCTGATCTATGACGATCTGGGCGCCGAGTTGTTCGATGCGCCCACGGGCTTCTCTGGAAATGCTCAGTGAAGTCACGGCTAAAATGGGCGGTTTTTCATCGCCAGCCAGCCCGAGCCTCTCCAATTCGGTGATGACCTCGGTGTAGTTGCTGCCAAAAACAGCTAGGTTTACAACAATCAAATCGGCATCCCGTCCCTTGACCAGTCTGGAAATCTTTCCGGAGGTTGTGTGCAGTTCTACCTGATAACCCATGCGGTCGAGAAACTCTCCCAGAAGCTCCCGCGAGCGAGCGACCGGGTCAAATACGGCGATGAGCTTTTTCTCCTGCTTGGCGGAAGTCATATCACGTGCTTCCCATTATTTATTTAATAGTTTCCAAGCGCTTTTTCAGCAAGCGAACCTCTGAATTGGCCCTGCGGTTTCCGGGGTTGTAATGCAGGGCGCTGCTGAATTCTTTCAAGGCCCGCTCGTATTCGCCGTTACGCTTGGAGATATACCCAAGATACATTCGCGCCTGGTCATAGGCCGGGTCGATCGCGATGGCCTTCAGAAAGGGTTTGCGGACTTTGTCCGCCAAGGGCTGATCCGCAGGCGTCTCATCGAGCGCCTTGAAATAAGCGGCTGTGCCAAACTTGAAATGGTAGCTTGGTTCCTTTGGATATAGACCGATGGCCTTGTCGAAAAGCTCCATGGCATCCTGGTAGTGCTTGACACCGATCGCCAGCTTGCCCTTTTGGGCCTCCACGTCAGCCAACAGGCGTGGCGGAATCTCAATATGCTTTTTGCTTCCGGAGGCCTTGAGAGATTTCACGTACGCGGCGCGGCTTTCGTCCTCAGACAGTGTGCGATGTGCAAGTGTTGCCCTGTCAAGCAGCTGTGAAGCGAGCTCTCGTTCACGCTCACTGGAATATGATGCCTCGATATCCTGCAACCGAAAATCCTGAAGCACTTTATAGTAGGCATTCTCGATGTCCTGGGCCTTTGCGTCATGTTCGATCTCGAGAATGGCGAAATAGTCATCCGTGTCGAGGACCAGTATTTTCTCTGCCAGCGCTGAGTCGACTTGTCTAGAACTCAAGGCGTCGGTCAAGGTCGGGGGCCGAAAATTGTAGTTGAATTCCTGCATTGTTGGTTCGACCGGTTTAGCGGGCTGTGTAGGCTTAATTTTTCTGGCAGGCGTTCTCCGGTTGCCTGAAACGTCCAGTTCGAGGTCTTTGGTGCTGGGACGGGCGACTCCCGAGGCCTCAATGATCTCAAGCGCGTGCATGCCGTAGAGCACTGACAGTAAAAACTGCAGATCTTCCTCGACGGACATCAACTTCACCAGTGGTGTACCCGAACCGATAGCTTGCACGATCCTGCTTTCGCGAGTATCCATTCGCAGCGATTGCTGTGGCCCTCGCTCGATTTTCATAAAGTTTGTTTCCTCATCCACCGGAAACTCGGTAAGGATTCGATCGACGGAAAATGTTTTCTGAATTCCCTCCATTATCACGACAGAAAGATTGGTTTTTGATATCGTCATCTCCAGCGCAACTTTTTTCTCTTGGATGGAGAATCCGAAGTCCATCATCTTGAAGCAGTTGAGCAGCTTGACGCGTGTCTGGTACTCGAGGGCGGAAAAGACCTCCTGCGGGCCAAGCAAGCCCAGGGCAATCAAGACCTCTCCTGCACGCTGGTGAGTCTGGACCATTGTGGCTAGAAGCTTGTCGTATTCCTCGCTACTGATCTTTCCCTCGTTGAGCAAAATGCGTCCAAGTGTTTCATCCTGCAATCTCGATGAAACACTTACTGGTGCGCCGGATCTGAAGAGTACCGTCCTTTCTACATCTCCTTCTATCAATGTCAAGCCTCCCTCGAAAGAGGCTTGACCCAAGGCGCTCAGCAGATAGGGCAGATATAGCTTGCGTTCTTCTTGCATGCCGAACCACGTTAGCAAAACTCACATGGTTTCGTCAATGTGCGAGGGAGGGGTGTCGAGAGCCAAGACGAGATGGACCAAACAGATGTGCGCATATTTTTGTTGACATATACTACGTATACGTAATATATATATACAAACATTACGCAAGGAGAGAATCACTTGGAATTCATAGAAGTCAGCGAATGTCCCTACTACCTGATTACCCGAGCCAGTCTAGTGGCCACGACATATCTGAAGAGGGAATTGGCCCGCGCCGGAGTGGCCCATGTGCGACCTGCTTATCTGGGAGTTTTAATGAGCCTGTGGATGGAAAACAACCTTAAGGCAGTCGAACTTGGACGGCGGGCCGGGCTCGAACCGTCTTCTATGACCGGTTTGCTTGATCGAATGGAACGCGACTTGCTTGTGGTTCGCAAGGCCGATCCGGACGATCGGCGCGCATTGCGGATTCAGTTGACCATGTCTGGCCTGAAGGTCAAAGGCTCCGTCCTCGAGGTGCTCGATAGAACTCTAAAGCACATGCTCGAAGGCGTCGACGAGGGCGATATCGAGAAATTGAAAGAGTCACTTCGACGGGTACTGGCCAACACTCACAAATTGAGCGAATAATGAAAGAAGAAAATCGCAAGATCGGCTTTACGTGCGCCTACACGCCGCTGGCCGTTATTGATGCTGCCGGTTTCACGCCGCACCGGATTCTGCCCTTGGGCAATGCCGCAGACCAGGCCGGGATGCTTCTACACGACAACATGTGCCCGCATGTCAAAAAGATTCTTGATCGGGCACTTTCTGGAAATTTACCCGATCTGCAGGGCGTTGTTTTCATGAACTCGTGCGATGCAATGCGACGCCTGGCCGATGCCTGGCGTAGTGCCCGGTCGACAGATCCCATCATGATTCTGGATTTACCGATCGGTGCGGACGACCGCTCCGCGGTATATTTCACAAGAGAGATCAAAAAGCTGGCTACTTGGCTTGGCTCCATGGGCGGCGAGCGTGTGACGGGCGCCGGGATCGTCTCGAGCGTTAAAAAGTACAACCGGGCCGTGACGGCGCTGGGGCGGGCTTCAGAATCTGCCGTCGCGGGCGAGTTGCGAGGTGGCAGACGAGCCTTGCAGAACCTGTTCAACCTTTCGGTGACGTCCCCGGTTGATGAGATTCCGGCAATGGTCGACCAACTTCTTCAAGAAAACGAACTCAAGAAAAAAGCTCTGGTGCCTGTCTTCGTATTCGGTAACGTCTTGCCTGATCCCGAAGCTTTCGAAATGCTCGCCTCGTGCGGTGTACGTGTCGTTCTTGACGATCTCTGCAGTGGTTCGCGGCAGTTGTGCGAGCTCGATGCTTCCGCAGCTGCCACCGCCTGGGGCGACCTCGCGCGAGCGCTACTATCTCGCCCGGCCTGTGCACGCTCGCTTCCGTCATTAGAGCCGGGCGAACACGGAAGGCGGATTCTGACCATGGCGCAAGAATGCGGAGCAAAAGGCGTGATCGCCCATGTCATGAAGTTCTGTGATCCCTATCTGGTGCGGATGCCCGTCATACGTGAAACCCTGAGGAGTGCCGGGATACCTCTTCTGGCAATCGAGGGGGACTGTACGCAGCGCTCGCTGGGCCAGCAGCGAACCCGGATCGAGGCTTTCGTCGAGATGATTGGAGGGAGTCCATCATGATGCTCGAATATTTCAACGACATGATCTCGGGAATTGAGGCCAAACAGGAACTCGGCAAGTCTTCGGCGCGCAGTCGCTTTGCCCTGGAATTGGCCCACCTTGGCAGGGGCTTGTATTCAAGAGACGGAACCGTAGCCTGGTGCGGTATCTTGGCTCCCTTTGACTTGCTACATGCCATGGGAGTGAGATCCTGTTTCGTGGAGTTCGTTGGTGCCATGCTGGCTTCAACCGGAACGATTGGGCCGATGATGGAGCAGTCCGAGCAACTCGGATACTCTACCGACGGCTGCAGTTACCATCGTGCGGTCTACGGAGCCATGGCCCAGGGGCTGATGCCCGAACCCGACTTCCTGATAGGCACTTCCGCCGTCTGCTCGGCCGGACTGGCTTCGATCGAAAATCTCGCCGGCCATTACGGCAAGGAGATGTACACAATCCACGTGCCGAACGACGATTCATCCGAGGCCATTGCCTATCTGGCGGATCAATTTCGGGAGCTGCCCCATTTCGTGGCAAGACAAACCGGACGTCAGCTCGATCCTGGGCATTTGCGCGAAGTCGTCGACCGCACCAACCGTATGCGGGAACTCACGCTCGAAATCTATCGCTTGGCCCGCCAGGTGCCCACCCCGGCCCGACGCAGGGATCTCGCGAACTTCGGCATTGTCTCTGCGCTTTTTCTGGGCTCTCCCGGCGGTGTTGAAGTGGTCGAGGCATACCGCAACGAATTCGCCGAAAAGGTCGCCACGAAAAATCCTGGCTTGCCCAATGAACGCCTGAGACTTCTATGGATTCAAAACCGCATCCAGTTCACAAATCCTCTCGAGAAACTGCTCGAGCAGGAGTACGGAGCAGCGGTTGTGGCCGATGAACTCAACGACATCAACTGGGATCCAATCGATCCGGAAGATCCGTTCACGGGCATGGCCCGTCGGGCGCTGTCGGTTTCTTTTTGTGGCCCGGCCGAACACCGCCTGCAGGTGCTTACGCGCCTTGCGCGAGACTACCAGGTTGATGGTGCGATCAATCCTTGCCATTGGGGCTGCCGCCAGGGAACTGGCGCGCGCGGTTTGCTGGAAAGAGGCTTGAGAGATGCCGGCGTGCCGACCTTGAACCTGGAAGTCGATTGTGTCGATCCGCGAAATTTTTCCGAGGGTCAGCTCAAGACTCGTCTGGAGGCTTTCATGGAGACCCTGGCTCGACGTAAATCTTCCTGGTTGAACTGAGGAACTTCCGATGCCATTTTTAGGAGTGGATGTCGGTAGTCTTTCCTGTGATGCAGTTGTCATAGACGACAAGGGTAAGCTCATTGGCTGGACGGTTGTCCCAACCGGGGCCCGCAACATCGAGTCAATAATGCGAGCGCGGGCCGAAGTCCTCGAGCGGGTCGGCCTCACCGAATCAGGAGTCGAGGCATTGATTGCCACCGGCTACGGCCGCGACCGGGTGGAGGGAAGACTGGCAGCGGTTACCGAGATCACCTGCCACGCCAGAGGTATCCAGGCGCTCCTGCCGGGTACCGAGTTGTTGGTGGACATCGGAGGACAGGACAGCAAATCCATGCGACTGGACGGCAAAGGCAACGTGATGGAGTTTGCCATGAACGATAAGTGCGCTGCAGGAACCGGCCGCTTTTTGGAAGCCATGGCCCGAGCGCTGGAGATCGGCGTCGACCAGTTGGGAGATCTCGATCGAGGGGCTTTGGGGAATGTCACTCTCTCCAGCATGTGTACGGTTTTCGCGGAAAGCGAGGTCGTGTCCCTGATTGCCGAGGGCGCCGAGGTGTCCGAGATCGTGCGCGGCCTGCACCGGGCGATTGCCAATCGTACACTGGCCTTGGTCAGGCGCGTGGCGCCGGCGAGCCAGGGACTCAAGATTGCAATGTCAGGCGGTGTAGCGCGAAATCCGGGCGTGGTTCGCGCCCTGGGTGACGCCCTGGATTGCAAGATATCGACGCCTGCCGAACCCGATATCGTAGGTGCGCTCGGAGCGGCTTTAATCGCCATGGAGCGGGCTCAACGACATTAAACAGCTGGGCCGGTTGCAACCAAGTCCGGCATGCGCCAATGTAATAAGTCGCATGGCTCCCCTTGATTCGCCAATGATTGAAGTCGTCGACCTGGTCAAGCGCTACGGTGACATCCCGGCCGTTGCCGGTATATCCTTTACGGTTGGCCGCGGGGAGACGCTTGCCGTACTGGGGCCCAATGGTGCCGGGAAAACGACATCATTGCTTATGCTGGCAGGAGCATTGGCGGCTACCTCGGGCAGGGCGATTATTGCAGGCTATGATGTCTTTGAGCAACCGTTAGAGGTAAAGCGTCGTACCGGATTCATGCCCGAGGCACCGCCCCTGTACGATGAGCTTTCAGTATTTGCCTTCCTGTCCTTCATCGGCCGACTGAAAGAATTAGCACGCAACGATCTTGCCACCGAAATCCAGCGAGTGCTTTCTGTCTGCGGTCTTACAGACGTTTGTAAGCGACGAATAGGCAATCTCTCTAAAGGCTACCGGCAAAGAATCGGCCTGGCCCAGGCGCTACTTGCCGATCCGCAGGTTTTGATCCTGGATGAACCGACCATCGGGCTCGATCCCAACCAGGTTGCCGAAGTTCGCACGCTGATCAAGAAAATCGCCGTCGATCACACCGTCATCCTGTCGACTCACATTCTTTCAGAAGTTTTGCAAGTTTGTAACCGGGCGTTGATCATACATCACGGCAAGATCATGCTAGACGACAAGCTGGAGCAGATCATCACCGACTACGGCTCGCTTGAAAACGCCTTCCAGCAGGCAACCAGGGAGTAGCAGATAAAATGCGCAAGATGATGGCCATTTATCGCAAGGAGGTGCGCATCGCTTTTACTACTCCGGTTGCCTACATCGCCCTGTCCATCTTCAGCATCGTGGCCGGATTTTTCTTCTGCAGGTTACTGGCCGACTTTCAGGGCCGTGTCATGGTCGCCGCTCAGACCAGACCACTGGCTCTAAAGTATCTCAATCTCACCGATGACTTTTTTACGCCGCTGATTCTGAATGTCTGTGTCGTGTTTATCTTCGTTGTGCCGCTGATAACCATGGGCTCGATAGCCGCCGAACGTCGTTTCAGAACCCATGAGCTACTGCGGGCCTGCCCGGTTACCCCTTTCCAGGTTGTGATGGGTAAGTACCTGGGCGTCATGACTATCGTCATGGCCATGTTGATCTTGACCGGGGCGTTGCCGCTGCTTCTGGCCGTCTATGCCAAGGGCGCCGGTCCCGAGTGGCCAAGCGTCGCAACGGGTCTGGGTGGACTTTTCTTGGCCGGAGCAGCCTTCAGCGCCATAGGCCTGTTCATATCATCATTGACAAAATCACAGATCGTGGCCGCGATCGTCACCTTCTGTAGCCTTCTCATGCTGTGGGTGACCGGATGGGCGGCCGGAGACAGCAGCGGCCTTACCCGCGATGTGCTACAAGGCATCGGCGCGACCGAACACATGCGCAATTTCGCCAAGGGGGTTGTCGACTCGAGGGATGTGGTCTACTACCTGACGCTTGCCGTTTTCTTTGTTTTCCTCACCCAGCGATCCCTGACTGCCCGGGACTGGAGCTAACGGAGAGAATCAAGGTGAGGAAGCTCTGTCATATAGCAGGAATCGCGGGCTTGGTTGTATTGCTGTCGGTGCCGTTGACCCTGTTCCTCTGGGATTGGCATATCGGATGGGTAACCATCGGCAAGCTGATTTTCGGAACGCTGGCTATTTTATTCTGGATGTTCTCGGATCCGGCCGGTGTTCTTTCTGCCTTGAGGAGACGCGCTGTTTTCTTCGGATTATTAGAAGTAGTCTTCACCATCATGGCGCTGGCCGGCGTGGTGATTGTTAACTATTTGGCGCATGCCTTTCCCTGGCGTGTCGATCTCAGCAGGCAACAGGTCTTTTCACTTTCAGAACAAACCCGCAGGGTAGTTGCGAACCTGGATGCCGACGTCGAGGTTCTTGCCTTCTACGGACCACGCGAGCCCGAGTATGTGTCACTCGACGACTGCCTGGATCTTTACAGTCAGCTCAGCGACCGATTCTCGGCCCGGCTGATTGATCCGATCCGGCGCCAGGATCTGGTAGAGCGATATATGATCAGAGACGGAGGTCCACGCCTGATAGTGCGCAGTCGGAGCAGACGGGCAAGAGCAAAAATCGAGAGGAACGTGCATGGATGTCCCGAACAGGCCATTACCAACGCAGTCATGTCCGTAACCGCCACAGGCGAACGGCAAGAAATTTGTTTTCTTACGGGTCACGGGGAGTACGGCATTCACGGCAGGCAGGACGGCAAGTCATGCTCCCGATTCGCTGGCGATTTGAGAGACGATGGCTATCGTACGACGGAGATCTCACTGCTTGAGCTTGATGCAATGCCGTCCCCCTGCAAGGTGTTGATTATCGCCGGCCCGGAGCGTGATCTACTTCCGTCAGAGTTGGAGATCATCGGCAGCTATCTCGACAGCGGAGGCAGGTTGCTGTCCTTTCTCGGCGCCGCCGACTCCCTTTCTATGGACGCCCTGCTTTCCGGTTACGGTGTGATATTGGACAAAGACACCGTCGTTTCGGGAGGTCACAGCCCGGTGCTGGTAGCCAGCGATCCCAGGAGTTATCCGAGGGCCCACCCTGTTTTCAAGCGTTTGGCTGCCGGAGGTGCGTCCGGCCTTCGAAGACTGCAAGCCGTCTTTCCACTGGCCAGATCCATAAGGCGCAACCCCGATCCGCCACGAAATCTGGTGGTGGTCGAACTGGCCTCTAGCGGCCCCGGGGCCTGGGGTGAAGCCGACAAGCTGGCTATCCGTGAAAATCACGCATTCGACGCGGGCCGAGATTTGCAGGGCCCCCTTTCTTTGGCCGTAAGCGTGGATGCACGAGCCGGCCAACGGAACGGTCCGCGCATGATTGTCTTCGGCTCGTCTTTAATGTTGGACGATTCGGCCTACCGCCTGTTTCCGCTCAACCGGGATCTGATCATCAGCAGCCTGGCTTGGCTGGCTGGCGACGAGAACAAGATAGCAATCCATCCGCGTTTCAGAGAGGCTTCACTCCTGGCTCTGGATAGATCGCAATTACAACTGCTTGCTATTTTCACGACTGATCTGTTGCCGCTTTTGATCCTGATATTGGGTTTCACCATCTGGCGGGTCAGGAGATGGTCTTAATGACAAGACGTTCTCGTGCCCTGGCTGGAGTGGCAATCGGTTGCATTATCGTCTCGAGCTTGGCGCTAGTCGCCGTGTTATTGTCCGGACGATCACACCGGGAAAAAGAACGCTCACGGGAAATGACCGTAAAGATCCTGCCATTCGACGTGAACGAAATAGCTAGCCTGGAGATCGACATCGAAGGAAGCAGCTGCACGATTCAGAGATCTGCCGCCGGATGGCGGATTACGCAACCGGTTGTGGATGCCACAGACGGCACCGCCGTGGCGGCCTTGCTCGGCGCGTTATCCAAACTGATGGCCGGCCGTATAGCGACCGAGACCGATGAGCGATCGGATTTCGGTTATGGGATCGATCCTCCGCGGGCCAGGATTTCCCTCATTTCCGGCGCGGGTAAGAAGCTTGTCCTGCTGGTAGGTGCAAGGGGGAAGTTTCCGGACGTGCTCTATCTGCAGATAGAAGGGCGACCGGATATCCTGTATGTAGCCGGGGAATTTGAAAAAGTCCTCTTAAAAGACTCCTTTAGCCTGCGCCGCAAGCGTCTATTGCCGTTCGAGCCTCGCCAACTCAACAGGCTGATTCTGAAGATAAACGGAAAAATCAAGGAGTTTCAGAGCCGCGGGCAGCGCTGGTGGATGCTCCGGCCCGAGCGCGGCCCGGCCGATCAGGCCGCCGTCGGTCGCATGGTAACAACACTGCATGCCCTCAGGGCCGTGGCCTTTCCCGACCTCAACAGGGCTTCCAACGCGACCTTTGGCCTTGATCCTCCCGAAATAACAGCGGATCTCTTCGGCCCGGACGATAGACCGCTCGCTCGGGTGATACTTGGTTCGGTGAAAAAACCTGACAGTGTCACCAGATTCTACGCCCGTTGTGTGAAACCGCCCGGCCCACTGGCTGAGATCCGCGAATACCAGTTCAGAAATCTCTCACGGGTCGATTCGGGGGTTAGCGGCAAGACAAAAACCGGCTCGTCGACAGACTAACGGGCTGAAAATAAAATACTTGATCTCTCAGGGGACGAGCCTTATATTCACGAACCCCAAAGCAGGGGAGTATCTGGGAGGTCAACATATGGCCAGAGTCACGGTCGAAGATTGCCTGAGAAACATTCCGAATCGTTTCGCCTTAGTGCTGCTAGCGACAAAGCGAACAAGGCAACTTCTAGACGGCGCCAGAGCCCTGGTGTCTGCAAAGAACAAGATGCCGATCATCGCACTTCGGGAAATCGCCGCCGGCAAGGTGCGCTACAAGGCAGAAGAGGCCGAGTAGGATAGTGCCCGGCCGGGCCGCCTCGAATCATGGACCAGCGACGAAATCATCGAAAATTCTCGCGTCACCGCCTAGAGGCGGAGATCGAGATTGGTGACGGCTTCACCGGCGGAGAACTGATTTTCGACAGCCATGATGTGAGCAAGGGCGGCCTTTTTCTCAAATCCGACCTGTTATTCGAGGTCGGTAAAGTTTTCTGGATTTCATTCACTTTCCCCGGCACCCAGATGGCCGTTCGCACCCGCGGTCAGGTCGTGTGGGTGAAACGCAACCCTGATGAGAACGATCCAACCGATCAGGCGGGTATGGGCATCCAATTTATGGACCTGAGCGAAACCGAACAGGCCGCCCTGGACGCTTACCTCTCTGAAGACTGAGCGCCTGCGGCTTGGCGTCGAAAAATTTCACTTGGTAAATTTCTTTTTTAGCCAGCCCCGACCCTCTTTTTCCTTGCGCATGTTAAACAGGCGTAACTGGCGGGCGATGTCTACATCCTTGGGGTTCAGCTGGGAAGCATTTTTTAAAGCTTTGTAATAGGTTTGTGTGTCGTTCAGATCCTTGCAGACCTTTGCTAGGAACTTGTACGCGTAGAAAGACTCTGGGTACCCCTTGACTACGTCTATCAAATCGGCCTTGGCCTGGGTCAGGCGTTCAATCGGTGAACCCTGCTTCTCACGCAGATTTTCTATCCAGGTTTTGTATGCCTTGTAGTCTCCGTTGCCGGGGTCAAGATCGGCGGCCCAGCGAATAGCCTCGGCCGCCTTTGTAAGATCTTTCTTTTTCAGGTATACCTGCGCCTTCTGGAATTGAATCCTGGCCTCTTCCGGACGGGGCTGGTCCGGCTTGGTGTCGGCGGTTGCTGTTTTTTCATACTCGACTCGACGTTTGGGATCGCTGAGCACCTGGTAGGCCTCGTTGATCCTGGCAAAGATCAAGTCCATGCGGTGCGAGAGTTCCTCGTCTCCCGCTCCCGAAACCCTGTCGGGGTGATAAACCTTGGCCAGAGTGATATACGAGTTCTTGATGATCTCGGAGCCGGCATTCTTTTCAACCTCGAGAATCTGCCACAGCTCTCCAGACTTGACCTGCTCGAACTTGTCGTTGATCTTCTTGATAAGTTCATCTGAGACTTTCTTGCCGGTTTGCCTGGATCTCGCGCCACTCACCGAAACGCTGCTTGCTGGCGTTGCACCCGCTTGAGCGCGCGGCCTGGCAGTGGCGCCGGAACGAGCAGTTGAGGCATTGGCTGACTCGGCCCGGGGAACACGGGCACCCTTAATCGGCACGGCAAATTCGGCCTCTTCGAGTTCGAGCATGCCGCAATAGAGCAGTGCCAGCAACATCATCATCCCCGAGGTCGGGCCGCTGCGATTTGCCCTGACAAAAACCTGTGGCAGGCGGAACTCGCGCAGCAGTTCGGCATCAGCCACGTCGTCAGGGGGAAATTCGAACAATTCCTTGCGCTCGACGAAAAGTCCCGTAACCTTGCATGACCTGCCAACAAGTATTTGCAAGCCCTTCTTCAGGTCCTCGCCGTGGTAGCTGTTCTTGATGCCGTTGTAGATCAATGCATAGGTATTGATGCGGATTGGCTCCATCGGAGGAGTAAGTTCCTCGTCCTCCGCGAATCGGAAATCGCCGGCGCGAATGGTGAAAAGGCGAGCCAGTTTGCGCGCCAACTGCAGCGACAGTGCGCGTTCGAGCTGCTCGCTGTCGATCTTTCCGGCCTCCACCAGAAGTTCGCCCTGCAGGCGCTTGGTCTTGGACATCATCATCAACGATTGGTTGAAAGCAGCATCGTCGATGTAACCCAGCTCGCGCAGAACGGTTCCAAGAAAATCCTGCGATTTGGAAGCGAAGACGCCCGCCGGAAACCCCTCCTCGAAGTAGATCCAAGATTTTGTACCGGCTTCCTCGATGTACAACCGGCCACTGAGTCTCTCGTCCAGAATATGAACGATCAGGACCGGGAGCGGGATCTCCTCGATCCTCCCCTCGCGCTTGAAGGCCGGCAAATAGTCGACATTCATGAGAAGAAAGTCTACTCCACAGCCCGCGCCTAGGCAAACTCAATATGATCTGCCGGTTTACCTGCCGACCGCTGCCGTGCGCGGGCCTGGATGATTCAGCTTTCTGGTCATCAGGCCCTGGCCAAAGCGATGTCTTTCGGATAGCGTCGCCGGCAGTCGGCCGGTGATGGAGATCTTGCCGCTCAAGGCAAGCGCGGCTGCCTTCTGGGCCGCTGGGAGGTACGAATAGGTGCAAAGATATGCGGCCACGCCGGGAAAGTTACGGATAAAGTATGGAGAGCCGAAAGACACGGCCACGATGGGAACCTTGACCTGGTGATAGAGGCGTTGAACCAGCCAGGCCTGGTATGCATTTACTACCGCTACGACGATTACCCGGCTTTTTCGTGCCAGCGCGATCAGGTCTTTGAGGTCTTTCGTGCGGTGCCTGGAGGATGGGACCCGGCGCGTGTTAAAAACAGTCACTCCGGGCAACTGTCGCTTGAGCTCCTTCAGAAATACTCTCTGGGGTCCGGCAGCAAGTACTCCGCTACCACCTCGCAGCGGTACTAGCGAGCCCTTGTTGCTTACCAAGGTAATGGCCCTCCGGGCTATTGTTTGCGCAAGCCGCGTATGCATGGGATTGGGCAGAACGGCGGACAGGTGCGCTGTCTCGCTGGGCGCCGCAAAAATATTTCTGCGCCGGAGTTTCAACCGCACGACACGGCGAACCGACTCTTCGAGGCGTGCCCGGGTTATCGCGCCCGAACGAACCGCATCCAGCAGGCTCTGGTAGACCTCGTGTTTCTTCTGTGACGTCCAGATAACCATTACGACGTCGGCTCCTGCCTCAATAGCCGTGACTGCGGCCCGGCCGGCCGGCATCATATTCAAGATGGCTCGCATCTCCAGATCGTCGGTAATTACCAGGCCGTCGAAACCCATTTCCTTCCTCAGCAATCCACTGATTACTTTTTGCGACAGCGATGCCGGCAGACCGCTCGGATCGATGGCGGGCACTCGCACGTGGGCAGTCATGATGGCATCCAATCCGGCGTCGATTGCCCGTCGAAAGGGAAGCAAATCGTTGTTGGTTAACTGCTCACGATCGAGATGGATCTCCGGCAGGAAAAAATGAGAATCCTTTGCGGTGGATCCGTGACCCGGAAAATGCTTTGCAACCGTAGCCATGCCGGCCAGTTGTTGGCCCTGGATGAAGCGAACCCCGAGTCTTGCTACCAGTTCGGGCTTATCGCCGTAGGCGCGAATATTGATTACCGGATTGTGCGGATTGCGATTAATGTCCAGTACCGGCGCCAGGTTCATGTCAATGCCCACAAGTCCCAGGTCTATGGCACTTGCCTGCCCGACCAAAAATGCCAAAACCATGTCCCGGGTGGCACCAAGAGCCATAGCACCGGGCAAGACGATTACATCGGAGTGCAAACGAACAACGTTTCCGCCTTCCTGATCTATGGCCACAAAAGGTTGAACATCGCCACGCATGACCTCGTGAATGTCGCCAATAAGCTTAGCCAGTTGTTCTGTGTTTATTATATTGCGACTATACAGGGCCACCGAACCAATGTGACAACCGGTCAGCAGGTCGGCGATGGCGGGCCCCATTTTTTTGCCGCCAAATCCGACCATCATAAGTTGTCCGACTTTCTGTTCGACAGTCATACCCGCCACTATCTCGTCAACCGGATCAATATCAGATCCCGCGCTCCCGACAGCCACCTGAAAAAGGAGCGTCAGGATCTGCACCAGGACGCCAATCATCCTGCGTCCCTTGCTTTTACGGGTACCGCGGCAGTCTTTGTGGCTGAAGGTCGAGGAATTTTCTCAAGCCGATCCAGCAGACCAGAGATGGCCCGCAGGTAGGTGGAGAGTTCTTTCTTCGAGACCGGGCTAGCCGGCGGAAATTTCTGGGTGAACGGATTAATGTACGCACCGTTTTTCTTCATGCCGTAATGCAGGTGCGGCCCGGTTGTACGGCCGGTCGAACCTACCGTACCGATAACTTGTTTCTGGCTGACCCTAACTCCCATACGCACGTCGTGGGCTATTTTGTTCAAATGGGCAAAGATCGTTTGGTAGCCGTTGACGTGGCGCAACTTTATCAGCTTTCCACTGATTCCCTGGCGACCGGCAAAAGTCACGGTCCCGTCGGCGGGGGCCCAAATAGGCGTGCCTCGGGGCGCTGCCAAATCGACACCGTAGTGTTTCTTGGAAAATCCCAGGATCGGATGCACCCTCATGCCAAATCCGGACGAGATGCGAGTGAATTTCAAAGGTGACTTGAGAAACGCCTTTCGCAATGAATCCCCCGACTCATCATAATAGCCCACTCTTCCAGATGCTGTCTTGTATCTGAAGGCGCGCTTGACTCCGATCTCTCCATCATATTCCGCCGCTAAAATATTTCCGTAGCGAACAAACTTGCCGCCCACTTCGATCTTCTCAACCAAAATGCGCACAATGTCACCAGGACGGCAGTCGGTGTAGAAATCGATGTCCCAGGCGAAGATGTCGACGAGATCCATAACCAAAGACAGCGATTCTCCGGCCCTGCCTATCGAGGCATACAGAGATCCCTCGATACGAACCGACACCGGTGAGACTTTGACAATCGCTTTTTTTTCTTCCCGGCGGCTGACTAGCCGACCATTCCTGCGTTCGACGCGGTAGGCCACCAGCGCCGACTGGTGGTATACAAAGCGCTCAACTCCACCGTTCGGAGAGCGCAGTATCTCGAAGTGATCACCGGGACGGCAGCGGCGGAAGTCGAAAACGCCTTTCAGCGCATGAATCAGGCCAAACGCACGGGTGCCGTCCAGACCGCTGCGCTCGAGCGCCGTGACAAGTGTGTCTCCGTTTTCGATAGAACCCCTGGTTCGCTCGCACCACTGATCGAGTGAGCGCAAGCCCGCAATTTCCCGGCCTTCTTCCAGGTCGAAACGCAATCGCGAGCGATGAGGCCTGGGAGTCGAGACGATCGCCCCCTGGTCACGGATTCCGGAGACCCCGCGCACCTCTCCCATGCTGCTCTCAAAGACAACCTTCGATGATCGTGTATTTCTGAGATCTCTTGCCGTCGTCACGTCATGCGTGCCTGAATGCGCAGCCTTATTGCCCGCCAGGCCCGGCAGGCCCTTGATAAAAAGCAGGTAGATATTGAAGACGCCCAGGCCAATGAGCAATAAAATCCATCCGGGCTTTATACCTAGCCAGCCCCGGCGGCGTTGCGGAGTTTTTATTGTATGATAGACACGCACTGCGCTGAAGTAGCACGGGCATTGTCAAAAGTCAAAAAAGTCATACAGATAGAGCTTCCACGGGAACTGTCGAGTTTGAGGCTTGCCTAGTTCGGGTTACGTTCTTATAATCCAGCGCCATGGGTATGGAGTCTAACAAAGACGGTCCGATGTCGGACGATCAGACTCGCAAAGCCAAGCTTTCCGAGATCCGCAAGATCGGCACTTCCCAAAAGAGTTTTCTTATTGAGATATATGGCCCGGCCCTGGGCAAGAACTATCCATTTGAAAGTGACCTGATCACCATCGGGCGTGAACCTACCAACACAATTCAGATTGACCATGAAAACGTTTCTCGCAATCATGCTCGCCTGGAACGGGTGCCCCCGTCGATCTTCATAGAGGATCTCGAAAGCACCAACGGCACTTATCTCAACGACGTTCCAATAAAACGCGAGCGCTTGCGGCACGGAGATTTAATAAAGATCGGCGGTGTAGTCTTCAAGTTCATCTCGGGTGGCAATATCGAGGGACTCTACCACGAAGAAATCTACCGGATGACGATTACTGACGGTCTCACCCAAGTGGCAAACAAGAGATACTTGATAGAGTTTCTCGATCGGGAGATCGCCCGTACAATTCGCTTTGGGAGGCCATTGAGCCTGATCATGCTCGATATTGATCACTTCAAGAAGGTCAATGACACCTATGGCCACCTGGCCGGAGATTTTATCCTCAAAGAGTTGTGCGCGCTTCTTTCCAAGCTGGTGCGTCGCGAGGAATTAATGTCGCGCTACGGTGGCGAGGAGTTTGTCATTGCCTTACCAGAAACAACACTCTCTACCGCCGCCACTTTGGCGGAAAAAGCCCGCCGGATGGTTGAGCGGCATGATTTCATGTTTGCCGAAACCAAGATTCCACTGACCGTCTCACTCGGGTGCGCCGAGTTGTCGCCTATGGCTGCTGATCCTATGAATTTTCTCCGCGAGGCTGACGAGCGTCTCTACGATGCCAAACACAAAGGGCGAAACTGCGTAGTCGCCTGAAACATCTCAGGCCTTATTGCGCGGAAGTGTGCGTACCGGTGCTGGTCCTGATCTGCTTGCGCCTTGCCCGAGAAATGGACGGAGTCCGCCTTTTCTTGACGGCGTTGTTTAAAAAGATCTTCAGCCTTTCATTCTGATTACCGGCACCATCGTAGAACATTCCGACCACAGGAATGCCCAGCTCGGGAGCCAGCTTCCGAAACAGGGCAGTGGTCAAGGTACCGGGCATGCATCCGAAGGGCGCGCAATTAACCACCATGGCAGCACCCTGGTCGGCGAATTTGACCGTGCGGCCGACTGTTATTAATGCCTCGCCTTCGAACTGGATCGGCAAAATGCGGCTGCCGGCGTCGACCACCTGGTGAATGTCCGGCTCGTGGCGATCTTTCAGAAATGGCCCGGCCACCTCGTACATTTTACGCTCGACGTGAAAGACATAAAGGTTTTTCAGATCCGATATCCATTTCTTCAGGAAGTTTCGCGAGCGATCACGGAAAGAAATGCTCTGAGTGACGGCAGTGTAGAGTATCCACTCGGACATCGGAGCCAGCCATGCCTCTCCGCCAAAACGCTCAATGGACCTTACAACATTCTCGTTGGCAAACTCGTTGCATCTGACGTAGATCTCGCCCACCACGCCTACAAGCGGCCTTGGAGAACCGCCTGTCTCAACCGCCGAGACGCGCTTGACGGCAGTGGCCACCGCGGAGTAGAGGTCTCCGCCTCGTTCCAGCACAGATTCCAGCATGGTTTGCTGCCGGGCAACGACTCGATCGGTTTGACCGGGTTGAACTTCGTATGGTCGCACCTTGCAAGCCGCCTTGTAGAGAACATCGGCCGCCACAAAAGCCTTCCAGATGCTGCGGCGCACCGGTTCATCGAGACCCTGGTAGGAATTGTAGCTCGAAGGAGAAAGGATAGCCACGTCGTCCAGGCCCTGACGATCGAGAATCTGGCGGTGCAGTGTGCAATACTGTCCGAAGCGGCAAGGCCCCTCGGCGGTGGGCATGAAAAATGCGTGCCTCCCGGGATGCTCCTGTGAGCGAATCGTCTTCAGAAATGTTCCGATTGTAAGCGAGGTCGGTAGACACTCGGAACCGCGCGTCAGCGAGCGGCCTATTTCGAACGACTCCTTGTTTTCTGGTGGTAGCGGCTGCGAGCGGAAGCCGTGTCCGCGAAAAGCCGCGGCGACCAGCGGGGTTCCGAATGGGTGCATCGGGGGAATCCAGATGGTGCGATCCTTTAGATCCGTCGGTTCGGGCCTGAACTGCTGCTGCGATGACGGCTTCGAGCGCGGCCTGCGCAGCACGTCGAAGAATGCTTCGATACGTGTCATGTAGCCAGCATCGGCGCCGTGCTCGTCCAGCTCTAAGGCCAGGAAAGGCTTGTCGCCCAGGATTTCTTCTGCATAGGTCAGTAAAAAACTATCCGGACCACAGTTGAAGTTGGTCAAGTAGACGACATCGAGGCTGTCATCCAACGCTACTTTCTTGAGGGCCGCTAAAATCTTCTGCCCGTAGTTCCAGAATGTGTTGCGATATCGCTCGCCAAGAAGGTATAAATCGAGATCCAGAAACTCCAGTGGTAAGACCGTGCGACCCTGTTCGGCCAGCTTTTGCGGCAGGCCCAAGTTGATGCCGCTGTCATTGTTGTTATAGGGTCGCCCAGCCAGGACTACCAGCTTCTCGCCCTTGACCTTGGCCGCGGCAACCACCTTACGACCCTCTTGGCGACAACTTTCCTCGAAGTCACGCTGGCAACCAAGTGCATCAAGGAAAGCGGCCTGTATTTCCTTTTTCGTGCGACCCAGCGGGCCGGTCAGGTTTCTGGCCAGCAGCTCAATCATCCGGTTCTCTGCCAGGCGCATGTCAACCACGGGCGACAGCACTCGCGATGAGTCCTGACCGTTAAGATCCAGGGCCGAGCGGATGTAGGCCGGCGCCGCCTGAACATATGGGCAGAACTTGGACGCCGTGGACTGCTGGTTCTTGACCTCTGAAACCATGTGCGGCACGAAGATGAAATCTACACCCTCTTTAGTGGCCAGGCTGGCGGCGTGGCCAATGGCAATCTTGGCCGGGAAGCAGAACTCGGCACCGGCAAGCTTGCTCGCCAAGGCACGGGTTTTGGCGTCTGTATAACCCGAAAGGAGGATCTTGTAACCCAGACGGTTGAAGAAACGCCGCCAAAGGGGCAGGTAGGTGTATGTCGTCAATGACTGAGGGATACCAACCACCGGCGCGTTGTCGGCAACCGGCACACCTTTTCCTCCTTCACGCCAAAGTCGGGTTCTCACCCGGAAGGGCTTGTCGTGGGGATTGACTCTGACTTTATCCTCATCAGGATCTCGGCCGCACATGTAGCCCCATGAAGGAGAGTCCTGAAACCCCTCAATGTCGGCAAAAGAGATCGAGCATTGATTCTGGCACAACTTGCAGGTTTCCTTGCGAATGGAAATGGCGCGTCGGTCAAGGTCGAGGCCGGCAAAGCTGCTTTCGCTTATGGCCTGCTCGGCCATAGCGGCCCGTGTGAGCAAGGCAACCCCGTACGAACCCATCACGTGGCAATAGGGAGAGACGACTATCTCGCACTCCATCAGGTGCTCGAAGGCCGCCACCAGACCCTGATTGCGGGCCGTGGCTCCCTGAAAGAAGATTTTCCTGCGACTGCGATGGCGGTTACCCACCACTTTATTAAGGTAATTCTTGACGATCGAGACCATCACGCCGGCCATGGCCTCTTCCGGACTGACTCCCGAGCGTACGAGCTTGGCCACGTCCTGCTCCATGAACACGGTGCAACGATCGGAGGTGCGTGGAGGCATTATGCCCAGAACGGCTGGCCCGATTTTATCGACCGAGTAGCCCAGCTTCTTGGCCTGCTCCTCCACAAACGAGCCAGTACCGGCCGCGCAAACGTAGTTCATGTTGGCGTCCCGGATGTGCCCGTCGACCACGTGCATGTATTTGGAATCCTGACCACCTATCTCGAAGATAGTGTCGATCGTCGGATCGACCCTGGCCGCCCCGGTCACGTGGGCCGAGATCTCGTTAACAATAGCGTCGGCCCCGATCACCTTGCCCACCATCTTGCGGCCGCTGCCAGTCGTACCGACACCAAGGATCTCATAAACCGCACCCTTTCTTTCGGCCAGGCCCAACATGGCCCTGAAGAGAAGCTTGGTGGCCTCAATTGGATTGCCTCCCGTCTTGCGGTAAATGTCGAGAATGATCCGATCCTGTTCGTCAACCAGGGCAAGTTTTGTGGATGTGGAACCAATGTCGATTCCCAGCCAACCGCGAACTTTTCCATTCGCGGGCCAGTCTAGTACGCGAATTTCGTTATCATCCGCATCGACGTAGAACTCCTGGGCATCGAAGGATGGGTAGTTCGACTTTTCCAGTGAAAGCGGCCAGTCGTAGTTTCCTGTTTCCTCGAGGTGAACTTGCTGGACCGGAATCGGCCGTGACACCGGGTGGGACGGAGGCTCCGCCAGGAGAGCGGCGCCGATTGCTGCCGACAGGTGTGGTAGTGGCGGCACCTGGATCAGCTTGGGATAGGCGGCATGCATCCAACGCAGAACTTCTTCGTTCTGGGCAACTCCACCAATGACGGCCGTGGCAGCCTGCAGCGGTTTGCCGTTCAACAGGGTCGCGAATAACGTGCGGGTCATGCCTTTGCAGAGACCCGACCACATTTCGGCCTTCGAGAATCCCTCCTGCTGGCGGTGAATCAGATCGGTTTTGGCGAAGACGGCACAGCGAGCTGCTATGGAGGGCGGTTGATCGGTGTGTTCGAACTCCTTCTGGTCAGCATAGGAGACGTCCATGCGACCCGACTGCTCATCCAGGAAAGAACCCGTACCGGCAGCGCATAAAGAGTTGGTTGAATAGCCCTGGAACTTGCCGGACTCATCGAGCTGAACCAGGGTGACCGAAGCGCCGCCGACATCGATGATGTTACGCGCCTGGGGAACTCGTTGTAAGACAGCCGCGATCTGGCAGCGGGTGATATCCAGAAGTTCGACCCCCAGAGTGTCGGCCAGCAGACCGGCCGCCGAGCCGGTGATGCCAATGCTGTCTTCGGCCGATGCGTGCAGCTGGGAGAGGGCTTCTTCAAGCGTTCGCGCAGGATCGCCGTGATGCTGGCCATAATAGGTCTCGGAAGGGTTATCCCGATCATCCAGGCGAACAGCCTTGAGAAACAACGCGCCAATGTCTATGCCCAAACGGCGACCTTTATCCAGCATGTCATCCTCCACATGGTGTTTGTGTGTAGTGAAAGCGACCACCAACTGAACTGACATGTCAGTCTAGTTGCTTCTACTGAAAAGTCAATAAGTTTTTTCTGTATTGTATTCGAAGTATTACATCAAACGGGACCTGCTCGCTTGAAGGCAATGGCACCTGCCAGGTTGACAAGGACACCCGCGACGATCAGCAATTTCGTCCAGCGGTTCATGGGCAACCTGCCAACTGCAAGCAGCATTATCAGGTAAGGAGTTATATCGAGAGCGAAGCGATAGCCAAACTGGACATATCCTGAATTCTGGTAGAAAAGGGGCACCAATAGCGCCGGTACGGCTGCTGCCCACAGGATTGGATAAATCCAAGGCTTGGCCCGTGGCCAAAACAGACGCACGAACACGGGTGTGGTAATAAAGATACTCATCCCGTTCGGGTCGTAGCCGATGTATGGAAAACGGTCGAGGATTTTGGGTAGCCCGCAGATGAATGTACTCAGGTTCCACCACAGGTAGTGGTATGCGAATAGGCCATGCTCGTGGATACGCGTGCCGGCCGGGCCGGATAGATAGCTGTGCCCGAACTCGAAGACGTTATGAAACCTGGCCTGATTCATCCACATCTGGGCGGCCGCAACTACGAAAATGGGTATTGCAAACAAGAAGGATTTCCAAGCCACATCCTTGAATGAGCATCCGCCTTTTTTCCAAGACATGAAAAGCTGCAGCGCAAAATAACCGACCGTGAAGGCCAGGTTGACGCGGGTGTCGAAAGCCAGTGCCAGGAAAACGCCTGCTAAAAACGGGCGCCGAGCCCTGGTGGCGCACAGGATGTACAAGAGTGTAAAAGTAAGGCCGATCACCTGGGCCGTGAACCAGACTTCTCCGATGACCGAGCAAGAGTAATTCACCGTTCCGAAGCCGAACAAGAAAGTCAGCCACAAGTTGTCGCGTACAGACATGCTGCTCAGTTTTTCACGAACCAGCATTTGCAGAACCAGAAACATCAGCAAGACGTTCAATGCCGCGAAGGGAAGGGTGAACAGGACGTCGTTGAAGCCGATACCAAAGACGGCCACTCCGGGCATCATCAACAATGCCGGGACGGGAGGGAAGCTGACGTAAGTCTTGCCCTCATAGAGGACCCAGTCATTATCGTTGGGCGGCTTGAGTCGGTTGTCGAGTTGCCCGTGCAACAGCGCATCGGCCAGGTAAACAAAGTGCGGGCCGGCCGACTGTCGAAACATGCGATCGGCGCTGGTGGCTGCGAAGATGCATAATGAGACACCGAATATGAGTAGATGCAGCCTGTGGCGTCCGAAAAAGCTCTCCGTTTCCCGTGGTGCGGGTGTGGCTGTCAGTTGTTCTTCCATTGTCGCAAAACTTCCCACGTGATTGACGCGGAGTCAATATACGGGACGGAGAACGCAGTATCGATTTACTTCTCGTTTCCCTTGTGAAAATTGAATAGCCTTCGATACTATTGCAGTGATGAGTTATTTTGCTGTCGTCATGGGCAGGAGAGAGGCAAGTTGAAATCCTTTAAAGAAAAGCCGCCGTCAACTCTTCGTGACTATATCCGCTTTCAGCGTCAAAGCGTGCTTGAACGCGAGAAGTACTGGCGCGTACAGGCCGACCGCCTTGATTGGATCGACGCGTTCAAAACCGTGGTCAGCGATGATTTTCGGATGCCGCGCGTGGAGTGGTATTCCGAGGGTCGGCTCAATGCATGTCAAAACGCCCTGGATCGGCATCTCGGCGACCAGGTTGCAAAACGAAGTGCTATTGAGTTTCTGGACGATGACGGCAAGTTTACCACCTTGAGCTACAGCGAACTGCATGCCAGAGTCTTGCGCCTTTCGGGAGCCCTTGTTTCGCGAGGCATGGAAGCCGGCATGAGGATTGTCCTCTATCTTCCAAACATTCCGGATGCGGTCGTTTTCATGCTGGCTGCAGCGCGTCTTGGTTTGACTTATGTGCCCGTACCGGCGCGTTACCCGGAAGATCTGGTAGCCCGTATTGTGACTCAGTGCGGGGCGTCATTAGTGGCAGTCGGAGGTTCTTCAGGGCGAGCTGACTACGACCAGCGGGTTGTCGAACTTTCCGGGAAGCTCGATGGTCCTATCCTGGTAAGCTTGGGACAGTCGAATCCACCGGGAGCCGTGACATATGCCGAGCTGCTCAAAGGAGCCGGCAAGGAACAAGACCGGACCGTCGCCGTCGGCTCCGAGCATCCGTTGTGCATTCTTTACGCCGGATCCACTACCGGTATTCCCCGTGGATCGGTTATGGCCACCGCTGGTTTCATGGTTCAGGCCGCCACGACGCATGAAATCCTGTTCGAGAAGACAGCGGAGTCCACAGAACCCAAGATGCAGTCACTCTGTCACTACTGCGCTGTCGACATGGCCTCCGCGGCCGGGCAGAGCCACGGGGTCTGGGGCCCACTGTTGGCCGGTGACACACTGGTTCTGGCCGCAACCAGAAGACTGTCACAAGCCCGGCGGCTGGATCGCTTGCTGGGGAAGTTTCCCAAACTGACCGTACTGACCACGCCCGACCGGCTTGCGGAGTGGACCGCGGACGTAGAGAAGCGACCCCTGAAAACTAAAAACCGTTTCGAGATCGTGGCCTCTTGCGGTGGTGTGCTCACGCCAAGGTTGTACACGGCGGCGGGCCACAGCCTGGCTCGCGGACAGGAGAAGGTAATCAACCTGTGGATCCAGAGCGAGAGCGGAGCGACCCTGATTTGCACACGGGCACACGCCGGGCTGAACCGCGGCGGGGCATTGGGAGTACCGGTGCCGGGAGTGGATCCTCTTGTCTACACGGATGCCGGAGACGAATGTTCTCCCAACTTTGGCGGACACCTGGCCTTCAGGGCCTCGTGGCCGGCGATGCTGCGCGGAGTCTGGGGACAACCGGAACGCTACAAGGAAATGTACTTTGTGAAGATCCCAAAAGCGTTTACTACTCCGGATGCCGTCAGACGTGACTCCGAGGGTTTCTTCTGGTTCATGAGTCGCAGGGAAGACATCGTCAAAATCCGCGGCCTGTCTCTGTGCACTTCAGAGGTGGAGGCCGTTTTGCAGGCTCACCCCAAGGTGGGCGAAGCCGCAGTGGTTGGGGTCAGTTCTCCCGAAGGTGAGATGCTGGCAGCCTTCATCGTTCTGGCCGCATCCGAGGAAAAGGTAGGTCGTGAAACAATTGAAGAAGAACTTGCCGAAGCCGTTGAGAAACGCATCGGCGACTTCGCCGTTCCGCGCAGGATCTACTTTGCGGGCGAGCTTCCACGGACCTCCACAGGCAAAACCGCCCGAAGGTTGCTGAGGCGAGTTGCCTCAGGCCAGTTGTCCGGAGACGAAGACCTGGGTCATATAGCAAATCCGCAGGCACTGGACGGGTTTTTTTCCCCGGATGTGGGGTGATCTAGTGGGAGCACGCAACGACGTAATCGAGGCAATCTCAGAAATAGCCAAGTCGCGGGCAAGCCTGCTGGCTTTCAGCGGGCAGTTAGCCAGCGCCGGCGATGCCTGGCTGCAGGAGGTTGTAGATCGAACCGCCGGTGCTGACAACTTCGGTGTGACTTCGGCGCTATCAGAATTAACGGCCGTGGTGAACGCGCTCACGCCTCAGGTTGGCCGGCAGGAGATTAACCGGCTCCTGGGCCGAGCCCTGGGGCTGGGCGTGAAAATTGAGCGTCAGGCAGACGGTGCCTCGCGCTTGCTGGGCAGGCTCCTCGGGGCACGGCTGGCAGACCAGGCCCGCGAAGCCGGTGTCAACCTGCTGGTGTTGAATCCCGGACAGTCATCCACAAGGGTCTGTTGGATTGCCGGAACCCAAATTCGCAATCGGGATCGAGTGGCCAACCAACCCGGCTTGCCCGACACGGCCGAAATGCGGGCCTCTGGTGTCTTTAAGCTGATGCAACGCTGGGGGCTGGATCGCAGTGCCGTAGCCGGTGTCACTACTCGTTCGGGCTATCTCAAACCCGTTCCGCCCGGTTCCTACCGGGTGGTGCCCCAGATGGCGGCCGATCTTACCGGCACACGTGGACGGCCCGGCGACGAGTTGAGCATTCCCCTGGCGCTGACAGTGGCCGAGGCCTGCGGCGGCGATTCGGGTGCTCTGGTCGTAGTTAGTGATCCGCTTTCTAGCGACGAACTGGACATAACCGAACGCCTGACAGGAATTGCCGGAATCCGTCGAACAGGACAGGCGGCACATTTCCTCAATCACAAGGCCGCCTGGCGCTTGATTGCCTCCTGGCTCAAGCAGGAACCCAAGAACCTGGACGCGGTGACCGCTCACCTGGGCAGCGCAGGCTCCATAGCCCGACATCGGGACGGCCGCATCCAGAACCTGATCGACACGTTCTCGGGCATACCTTCTCCCAACCATTGTGGAACGATTCCTGTCGCGCCATTGTTGTCTGCTTTGATGTCCAATGATCTCAATGTCAAGGAACTGCAAGAAACCGTTTATTCACGAGGCGGCCTTCTCTCTCTGGCGGGCACGGATGATTTTCGCGCATTGATCGGTTTCAGGCGTCATGGGGCAAACCGGCTCCAACGCGAGAAAGTGGACATCCTGTTGGATTTCTTCGCTCACCGGATTGCGATCGCTATCGCGGAGCTTGCGTCGGTCGGCGGTCCTGTGGGTGTCATCACCATCTCCGGCGGATTGACCCAACTCGAGGAATTGGCTGGCTTGGTAGAGGCAAGTCTGGCCATCGGACCACCCCTGGTCTGGATGGGAGGCTCGCTGGCCGATGAGGCCATGGCCGCCGGTCTGGTGCAAAGCTTCCACAGGCCTGAGACGATCAAGGACTACGTGGCAGAACGAGACGCTTTGGCCAAAAGGCGACTACAAGAAGACGAACTTCTGGACGTGATTATTTTCGAACGCCCATTGTTGTACAAAAAACCCGGCGAACCCGTAACCTCCGCCGTCGAGCTAGTAGATGCCGCCCGGATCGCAGTCCACGGACGTACTCCACCAGTAATCGGCATGGTCGGGGCCGACAACGAGGAGGCCTTGCTGGCAGCCAAACGAGCCAATAAGGAAGGCCGTTACAAGATTGCCAAGTTCCAGCTAGTGGGAGACTCGGTGGCCATCAACGAGATGGCCTACGAGTTCGATCTGATGATCGATGATGACAACTACTCGATAGTGGACACCGACACGCCCGTGACCGAAGCGATCCGTCAACTCGAGGCGGGACGGGCGGACATCCTGATGAAGGGCAACGTAAAGACCGAAGAGCTGCTTCACGGAGTGTTCAGGTATCTGAAGAAAAGCGGACAGCTGCAGCCTGGACAGCTTCTGTCGCACGTGGTGGTGATGGACCTGCCTCGAATGAGCAAGCTCTTGATGATCACGGATGCCGCCGTCAATCCCTACCCGGACGAGGCCAAGAAAGTACAGATAATCGAGAACGCATTGCGGGTGGCCCGCTGTTTGGACATCCTCAGACCACAGGTAGCCGTAATCTCGGCTATCGAGGCAGTCAACGTCGGCATAGAGAGTTCCATTGAGGCCGAGCGAATCGCCTCTCACTTCGAAGACCGTGACGACTGTGTCGTGGAGGGACCGTTATCATTCGATGTGGCGGTCGATCCTGCCATTGCCGAAGAGAAACACTATCAAGGCCGCATCCGGGGCACGGCCGATATTCTGATCATGCCGGACATCGACGCCGCCAATGTTCTTTACAAGACCTTGACCGTCGAGTCGGGCGCTACCGCCGCCGGGGTGATCTTGTGCGGTGACCTGCCAATCGTTCTTACTTCGCGTGGAGACTCACCGGACAGCAAGTTGGTCTCGATCGCCTTGGCGGTAAAAATCTTCATCGACATGCACGAGAAGGGCAAGAAAAAAACAACACAAACCTAACCCCGCAAAAGGCGCGGGGCAAGGCCGATGACTGTTGTCACTGACGCCATTATGATTACTCGCGAAGCTGTACCCGGTTTGTGGTGTGACTCAACTGTAAAGATGTTGCCGTCTCAAGTGCCTAGCCGTGTCGCGTGGGAGGCGACATCAGTTCGAGTCGTCCGGCCGCTCTCCAGGCGGAGACCGTGCCGGTTCCGGCAGCGGTATTCACGTTGCCGACACACAAGGCGGCTCGGCTCTTTTCGAGCTGCAAGGCATAGGCGACTGCAATGGCTGCCGCGATCTTCCCGCCTTCTTCGTCTGCCGCAGTAACCCGTTCCCGGGCTTCGCCGGCAGAAACCTGGGGCCGGGAAGCGCGCTCATCATGACGAGCGCGAAACCGCCAGATCTTGATCATTGTGCCCATTGCCAGGGTGAAAAGATAAAGGCAAACAAGGGCGAAGAAAACCCCGCCCATTCCGTAAGCGGTAACAAAACCGGCCCTGCCTGCCGAAATCTGCTCGATCCAATGTTCCATCGTGTTCCTCTGGGTCAAACCATCTCAAACAATTCTTCGCCGGTCAAGCACATACACTCGAACGTGATGCCTTTCTTTCGATATTTGCATTGGTCCGCGAGTGAAATATGAGAAACTGCAAGGTAATGGCACAGATCATATCCGCATCGCGCCGGACAGATGTGCCGGCCTTTCATTCGGCCTGGTTCAGAGGAATTCTGGACGCGGGATTTGTCAACCTGCCCAATCCGTACAACAAGACACAGATATCCAAGATATCACTGAGGCCAGAGGATCTCGACGCGATTGTCTTCTGGACCAAGAACCCTGCGCCGATTTTCGTCCAACTTTGCGCAATCGAGCGCGTCTGCGAGCGTTTTTATTTCCAGTTCACGCTGAACGACTATCCGCCTGAGCTCGAACCCGGCCTGCCGTCGCTCGACGAACGTTGTGCGTCCTTCGAAAAGTTGTCTTTGCGGCTGGGTCCCGAACGGGTGATCTGGCGATACGATCCGATTATTATCTCCAACAACACGGATCACGCCTATCATCTTGCTAAGTTTGGCGCCTTGTGCGAGCGTCTAGCCCCCCATACACGGCGGGTGATGATCAGCCTGGTGGATTACTATAGAAAAACCGTCCGCAACCTGCGCCCGCTGCGTGAGGCCGGTTATGAATTCAAAATTGACGCTGACTCGAGCCTGGAAACAAGAGATCTGCTGGCCGAGTTGGCCCGCACCGCGGCAAAGAACCAAATCGAGATCCAAAGCTGCGCCGAGGATCAGGGCTTTTCGGATATCGGCATCCCGCCGGGAGCCTGTATTGACGGAGAATTGATCGAACACCTTTTCGGTTTGGGCAAGACTTGGAAGAAAGATCCCGGCCAGCGCAAGCATTGTCTTTGCAGCCAGAGCCGCGACATCGGCTCGTTCGGCACATGCGACCACGCTTGCCCGTACTGCTACGCCGCAGGCAGCAGGTAATTGAAGCGGAACCGATCTTGGCTTATAGAGGTAATGAAATGAAAACCAAAGATCCGGCCCGTCCGGGATCAACCTACAAAGAAAGGAAGCAGCCGGCACCCTGGCGGCAGTGGGGCGAGGATCTGGAGGAAGGTTCGATCAAGCAGATGGAAAATGCTGTCCGGCTACCGATCTCGATTAAGGGCGCCTTGATGCCGGATGCGCATCTTGGCTATGGGCTGCCGATCGGGGGCGTTTTGGCTGTCGACAAGGCGGTGATTCCATACGCCGTGGGAGTTGATATCGCCTGCCGGATGAAGATGAGTATCTTGGATCTTCCACTCGAAGATCTCTCCATCAGGCAAGAACGTTTCACTCGAGCCATAGAGGAAGAATGCCGCTTCGGCGTGGGCGCCAAGTTCAAACCCAGGCGGCAACACGGCGTCATGGACGAAGACTGGTCGTTTTGCAGAGTAACCAAGCAATTGAAAGACAAGGCATGGAGCCAACTGGGCACCAGCGGCAGCGGAAACCACTTCGTCGAATTCGGCGAGCTGACCCTTGAAAAAAACGATCTGGGGCTTCAGGCCGGGAGATACATGGCTCTGCTGAGCCACTCGGGAAGTCGCGGTAGCGGCCACCAGGTGGCTACCCACTTCAGCAAACTGGCAAGGCAAACGCATCCGGAGCTTCCCAAAGAACTGGCCCACCTGGCCTGGCTCGAGTTGGGCCGCGCGGAAGGTCGGGAATACTGGGAGGCCATGGAGTTGATGGGCAAGTATGCCTCGGCCAACCACGAACTGATCCACGGGCAACTGGTTAAAAACCTGGGAGCCGAAGTGCTGGCTTACATCGAGAATCATCACAACTTCGCCTGGAAGGAAAAACACGCGGGCCGGGAGGTTATAGTCCATCGCAAGGGGGCAACTCCGGCAGGACATGGAATGCTGGGTATTATTCCGGGGTCGATGGGAACCCCCGGTTACGTGGTGCGCGGCAAGGGAAATCCCGAGTCATTGGATTCGGCCTCCCATGGGGCCGGGCGCAAGATGAGCCGCAAGCGGGCCAAGAGGGAGTTCAGCTGGAGCGACGCCAAGAGGTTATTAAATAAACGCGGGGTTACGTTGATCAGCGCCGGCCTGGACGAGGTGCCCATGGCCTACAAGAACATCGAGCGCGTCATGCGGGAACAGTCAGACCTGGTCGATCGAGTGGCTCGCTTCGATCCCAGGCTCGTAAAAATGGCTCCCGGGAGCGAGCGCCCGGAGGACTGACTGGGTCTGAGCAATCAACTGCTTGCGCAGTCTCCGCTGCGGCGGATATCCTAATGCCATGCCGAACATGGATGAATATCAGAGGGCGATCGACTCACTGCCGGACAATATCTTCGACACTCTGATCGTAGGCGCCGGTCCCGCAGGAGCTACTGCCGCACTCCGTCTGGCAGGTCTGGGCCATCGCGTCCTGCTGCTGGACCGGGAGCAATTTCCCCGGGAAAAAATTTGCGGGGACGGACTCATCTCCGACACAATTCGCTGTCTGCAGCGCGCCGGTTTGATCGATACCGTCCGAAAGGCAGGCCACGGGGTGAGCGAGGTAAAGATCTTCAGTCCTTCGCGAGTGGAATTGACAGTCAAGGGGGACTTCGTCACGCTCAAGCGACGGTCCCTCGATACTCTCATCACTCAAAAGGCGGTGTCGGATGGTGCCCTGTTCTACAGAGGAAAAGTCAAAGACGTGGACATAGAACCCGACGGAACGGTTTCGGCAACCTTGGCATACTCAGACCGCAAAGTCCGCGCCCGGGTCGGGGTGCTCGCCACCGGTGTCCGTTTGGATCTTCTGCATAAGCATGGCATGGTCCGGAAGCCCAGGCCCGACGCGGTGGCCATGCGTTGCTACGTAAACTCTACGTACGAACTCAGGCAGATGTTAGTCAGCTTCGACCGCTCCATTGCCCCCGGCTATGCCTGGATCTTTCCTCTGGGTGGAGGTGAGTACAACCTGGGCTGCGGATTTTCCTACCGCTTCAAGAAGAAAAAAACACCCAGCCTCCACGAAGTCTTCCGCAGGTTCACCGAGCAGTTTCCAATCGCCAGAGATCTGATGAGCAAAGCCAAGACGATATCACCCCTTCGCGGCGCGACTCTCCGCGAGGGTCTGTGCGGAATCAGCCCCCGGGGACCGGGAAACCTGCTGGCTGTCGGTGAGACCATCGCAACCACCTACCAACTGATAGGAGAAGGCATCGGCAAGGCCATGGAGTCGGGTGAGATTGCAGCCGAAGTGGTCCACGAAGCCATCGAATCGAACGATTTCTCTCGGCTATCCCTCTATCCCAAACAGCTTCGAGAAAAGCTCGGACCGCGCTACCAGGGCTACAAGATTGGCGAACGCTGGGTGGCCCGGCCCTGGCTCTCAGACTTCCTGGCCCGCCGTGTACAGAAGAGCAAGTTTATGCAAGATTCAGTGGCGGATATCCTGACCGAAGCCATCGATCCCCGGACGCTTTTCTCCTTTCGCGGTATCTACAGATCCTTCTTTCACTAGTGGAGCAGCATCCGGCAGTGATTTGCCGAAGGATTGACTCAGCGGAAAGGGATGCTACTAGTCGCGGCTTTGCCGGTTGCAGCGTCTCACATGGCCACGAAAAACGACAGGCAGGCCTGGTCGATCAGTTCCTGATCGAGGGCCGGTTTCTTGCGCTTGAAACGGGCTACATCGAGGAGCAGGTTAATAATGTCGCGCGGATGGCAAGCGCGTAGTTCCATATCGTACTGCTTGTAATAACTCTCCATGATATAGGTCACTACCTCGTCGATGTAGCGGATTCCCTTGGCCCCGCAGACGTCCCGAAAGATCTTTCGGTAGGCACGTTCGGAGGGGTTGGACACCTCTATCTTGTACTTGATGCGCCTGAGGAAGGCCTCGTCGACAAGTTCTTTTGGATCCAGGTTGGTTGCAAAAATTATCAACTGGTCGAATGGGATCTCGAACTTCTTGCCTGTGTGCAGCGTCAAATAATCAACTCTCTTCTCCAGCGGGACAATCCAGCGATTCAGCAGATCGGTTGGATGCACTCTCTGGCGCCCGAAGTCGTCAATTAGCAACATGCCGCCATTGGCCTTGACCTGGAAGGGGGCCTCATAAAACTGGGTGTTCTCGTTGTAAATCAGGTCGAGCGTCTCCAGCGTCAACTCGCCGCCAACGACAACCGAAGGACGACGTGAGAGCAGCCAGCGCCGATCGAATTCGGGACCGGTCTTTTTCATCAGCGGCGCGGCAACCGCGCGCCCCTTGATGGGCGGAGGTCTGACCGGCGCCCGATCCAGATCGATCGCCCGGTGCGCAAGGGGATCGTAGACCTTGATGATCTGCCCGTCGATCTCTATGGCGTGCGGCACGAACACCTCGCCGCCGAGAATGTCAGCCACAATCTCGGCGACGGTGGTCTTACCATTGCCGGGCGGGCCGTACAGAAATAGCGAGCGGCTCGAGTTGATCGCCGGGCCGAGCTGATCGTAGAAACCATCCTGCAAGACCAGCATCTTGAAGGCCTCGGCGATGTCTCCGCGGTCAATCGAGGGAACGTCCTGCATCTGCAGCCGCACCAATGAGGCGTATTGATCCAGCGGCACCGGCGCCCGGCCGGTGTAGGATGTCCGTCGCACGGCCTCGCGGGCCACGTCGCGGCCGCGATCTGTCAGTGTATAATCGAACGATGCCCGGCCGAAACCCTTTCCGCCCTTCATGTCGATCAACTTCTCCTGGGCCAGAAAGTGAATCACCGCCTCGACTACACCGGAGTATGGCAGACCCATCTCGTCCGCCAGCCCGACGCCGGATAGAACGCCTCCGTAGTAGAGAAAGCGTAGCGCCAGATCGTTCAGCAGCCCGATGCTCAGCCCGGTTTCTTCCACGTTGCGCGGCTGTGGCGGGGCCAGGTCTAGTATCTCTGGTCGTTCCAGTCCGTATGGGTTACTCATCAATACACCTCACTGAATATTAAATACTGCCTATCCCTTGACACCGCCCGCCGTCAAGCCTCCCACCAGGTGGCGCTGTAGCAAGAAGAACAGGGCCACTACCGGAATCGAGACGATGATCGCCCCGGCGGCGAAGTGGCCCCACTCGACCGTTGTCTTGGAGACAAAGCCGTTGAGCATCACCGGCAGCGTGACCGATGTCTCCTCGTTCATGAAAGTCGCGGCAAGAATGAACTCGTTCCAGGCCGTCATGAACGAAAACAGGCCGGTTACGGCGATTGCCGGCTTGGCCAACGGAAGCACTATACTCCAGAAGATGCGCACCCGGCTGGCCCCGTCGATTATTGCCGACTCCTCCAGTTCTTTGGGAATGGTATCGAAATAACCCTTCAGCATCCAGACACAGAAGGGGATTGCCGTGGTCGAGTAAACCAGCACCAGTCCGAGCAGTTGATCCAGCAGGCCCAATTTATCTATCAATATATAGATTGGGATCATCATCATCGTGCCGGGAAACATCTGAATGACCAAGAAACTCAGCAGACCCGTGCGCCGGCCCGGGAATCTGAATCGCGAGAATGCGTAGGCAGCCGTACAGGCCAGAAAGATTCCCAGCAAGGTCGTCACAAGCGAGACTATAAGGCTGTTTCTTAGTTGGTAGCCGAAGACCCAGACATTCCGGCGCTCCATGAGACCGGTGGGCTTCGCCCTTATGCCAAGTTCGGCCGCCCGTTCACGTGTCGGAGAGGAAAGCCACTTTGAAAGCGCTTGTTTGCCCAGCGCGGCCGACCTCCGCAGGTCTCCGCCCAGCCCTTCACGCCCCTGTTCTCCCAACTCGTGACAAGCGAAGCAGCGTTTGTCGCGCATGAAGGCCGCCATGGGTTCCGGGACTTCCCATTCGTCGTCGTCCTCGTCTTCCGTCTCGTCGTCAGTCACGTCTTTACTCGGCTGCGGCACAGATGCAAGAAAGCTAGAAAGTCTGTCGACATCTTCCTCAGATAAATCGGGTCCCAGTCCCTCGACTTTGGAGCGTGCGATTACATCCTCGAAGTTGTCGAGCGTCAGAAGCTCGGCGTCCGGCAGGGGGTCCAGGCGCATGTCGAACGTCTGCCGTTGCTGCAGGGCTATCTGGAACACTTTAACAACCGGAAACAACACTACCGCCGTGAAAACGATCAAGAAAGCGTGGGTCATTGCGCGACCGAAGCGGGTAGAACGTTGCATGTCAGTCGAAAGCTCCCTCGGTGGCGCGTGTGATGCGATTGGTCATCAGCGTGTAAAGAAACAGAATAGCGAAGATCAGGGAAGAGTAGGCCGCGGCATAACCGTAGCGATCTCCACGCTCGAAGGCCCAGCGAAAGGCCTCGATCACCAGTATGTCGGTACCTCCATTGGGAGCCCCGCGGCTGACTAAGTAAATAATATTGAACATGTTGAAGGTCCAAATGGTTCCCAGGATTATAGCCGGAAACAAAGCGGGCTTTAGCAATGGCAAGGTGATGTGCCTGAATTTATGGAAGCGGCTGGCCCCGTCAACGTCTGCCGCCTCATAAAGATCCTTGGGGATTGACTGCAGCGCCCCCAGGCAAACCACCATCATGAACGGAAAACCCAACCAGCAGTTTGCCACAAGGTTGGCCACGAAGGCCGAACCCGTGGAGTTCCACCACGAGTAACCCACGATTCCAAAAAGGTGATTGATCACCCCGTCGTCGGCGTCGAACATGCCGCGCCAGATGATGGCGGTGATGTAGTTGGGAATAGCCCAGGGAATAATAAGAAGTACACGGTAGATCGCCTTCATTTTCAGCAGTGGATTTTTCAAAAGCAGTGCCAGCGCTAGTCCCAGCGCCACATGAATGAAAACGTTGGCTGCCGTCCAAATGACCGTAATAAAAAGCTTGTAGTAGAAGCTGAAGGGATCACTGATCGGGTACTCATGCGAAGAGAGAATGTCAGTAAAGTTCTTGGCTCCGACGTAGAAGTACTCTCCCTGGTAGTAGCGAAAAAATCCCAACCCCAGGCCGACCAGGAAGGGCACGAAGACCAGCACGGCGACGGCCAGCATGGCTGGGCCGATGTATGCATAGGCGCCCTTCTCGCGCCAGGCCTCGCGCAGCATACGCTTGAAACGTCTGAAAAAGACGGCCACGAAAACGAGCAGCACCAACAACCCGCCGCCGCAGCCCCAGACCAGCGCCTGCACGAACTGATCGCTTCCTGACCCGGCCGCCTTGAGCGCCCTGCCTTTGCGAAACTCGGCAATCTGTGATCCGGCCCGTAGCTGGGCCTCGGTCAGTGCCTGTTCCGGTGTGGCCCGGCCGTTTACGGCGTTTACTAAAGCGTGGTTCATCGGCACCCAAACCATGCGCATTTCGGGCGTGTTGCGCATGGGTACCGCGTATTTCAACTGTTCGCGAAAAACGCCCATGACCGGATCGGCCCGCACGGCCGGATCTTCATAGAGACGGATGTTGGCCACCGGCTGAAATCCTTCGAGAATGCGCACCCGGGCAGCCGCGTCCCGGGTGAGCCATTCAATCGCCGTGAAGGCCTGGACGGGATGCTTCGTGTGCGCAGAAAGCAGCAGGGCCTCCGAGCCAACGAAGGGCATGGCGTGTCGGCCGCATTGGCTGATCTCGGGCAACAAGGCAACACCGTAGCCGACCCGTTTAGTATCTATCTCGCCGCGGAACCAGGGCCCGTTAATGACCATGGCAGCGCGGCCGCTGTTAAATAGAGAGGTTACCTTAATCGAGGTAACATCCTGGGGCGCGAGTTTTAGATCGGCCACCAGATGATGCACGAAGGCCAGCGACGCGGCATTCTCGGGCGAGTCGAGCGCCAGGTTCTGCTTGCTGTCGAACAGGCTTCCTCCGAAACCGAATAACCAGGCGGCATGAAAGTAGAGATCCGAGTGCTCCCACACCAGTCCGTAGATTGGTTGGTCTTCAGAATTCTTGCGGCCGACAAAAGACTTCGCCAGTGTAATCATCCTGTCCGTGTCAGTCGGAGGGTTCGCCACTAACTTCTTGTTGTAGAACAGGGCCGCGCTTTTGAATGCCGTCGGCAGACCGTAGAGCTTGCGGCGGTAGACGAGCGGATCGATCGTCTTTTTGAAGAAGCGATCGGTAAGACCGGGTTCCAGGTAGCCATCCAGGGGAGCGATGTGGCCCGAGTCTGCCCAACCGCCGATGCGATCGTGAGCCGCAATGAAGATATCCGGGCCGTGCCCATGTGGGATTGCCGCGGTTAACTTGTCAAGGTAGGCATCGTAGGGAACGAAGATCGTCTTGATGTTAATGTTCTTGTGCGAGGTGTTGAAGGTGGAGATCGTCTTTTCCAGCGCAACGCGTTCTTGGGCACGGTAGGAGTGCCACAAGGTTATCGTCTCGCCGGCGCGCGCACCAGGCGCAGCCAGCAGTACAAACAACAAACATGAGATCCTGCGCTTCAAGAAGATCACCTGGTAATCAGAAAATAACTTCACCCGTTCGGCCATCGAACAGGTGGGCACGCTCGATATCCAAAATGAGGGTCACCTCGTCCCCAACCGCGGCCCGACTGCGGGCCTCATCCCTGACGATCAACGCCTCCCTTCCGACCCTGATGCTAAGAAACGTCTCCGTGCCCATCGGTTCTATTACTTCCACCAATCCCCGTGGATTGCTTGCCGATTCAACAGTTGAATCGGGGGCCGGATCCTGTTTACGTGCCGTGTCCCCAATGCCGATATTGGTCGGCCTGATCCCGAGTTCAACCTCGCCTTTTTTGCCCTCGACCGCATGATGCAGGCTCGCGGGCAGCGCAATGTCGAAACCGTCTCCCTTGATGTGCGCTTCCTGATCGAGGGTACAGGGCAAGAAGTTCATTGGCGGGCTGCCGATGAAGCCGGCCACGAAGCGGTTGCGGGGATGCTCGAACACTTCGAGCGGCGCTCCCACTTGCTGGGTCAGGCCCCCCTGCATGACGACAATACGATCGGCCAGCGTCATGGCTTCGACCTGATCATGAGTGACATAGATGATGGTGGTGCCGATGCGCCTGTGAAGCTTGGCGATCTCGGCGCGCATTTGAACCCGCAGCTTGGCATCCAGGTTGGAAAGAGGTTCGTCGAACAAGAAAACCTTGGGCTTGCGCACGATGGCTCGTCCCATGGCCACTCGTTGACGCTGACCACCTGAAAGCTCCTTCGGCTTGCGGTTGAGCAGTTCGCCGAGGCCCAGGATCTCGGCCGCCTCCTGGACGCGATTTTTTATATCGGCTTTCTTCATGCCCCGCATCTTTAGGCCGAAGCTTATGTTCTGCATGACGTTCATGTGAGGATAGAGAGCGTAGGACTGGAAAACCATTGCGATGTCACGATCCTTGGGATGCACATCGTTCATGCGTCGCCCGTCTATCAGCAGATCGCCTTCCGAGATTTCCTCGAGCCCCGCCACCATGCGTAGCGTAGTGGTCTTGCCGCAACCCGAGGGCCCGACCAGCACCAGAAACTCGCCCTCTTTGATCTCGATATTGACATCGCGAACCGCTACTACCTCTCCAAAGCGCTTGGTAACTTTTTTAAGAACTACTCCGGCCATGATCTCTTGTCACTCCTTGTCGGGCTGACTGACGGCGATTAGCGGCAGCCGGGCTTTTTCGCCGCTGAATGGGTTGTAGCTCGAAAGAATATCCTCCTGGGTTCCCGCCGGCGCGAGCAGGTCGATCACGTTTGGATGTCCGCCGCAAGGTGCGCAACCCGAGAAGTGGCAGGCCATCCCGCCGGCGTCGTCCAGGCGGCACTCGCCGGCGGATTTCTCTACCGGCATCACCAGGCCCTCGGGAGCCAGGCGTCCCCGGGCGCGGTCGATCAGATCGAACGAGGGAGAAAAGCGAGAAGCCAAAATCAGCACGGAAACTGCAACCGGTCGACCTCGACCCATGAAGCTTACCGGCACTCTGGCCACGAGCCTATGACCGCTTATGCGCACCTTGCGCGGCACGTAAACGTCCCTCGCGCCGGGAAATGTCTTGTCGAGAGCCTCACGCAGTAATCCGGGCACAGGCGAGAGAACCAGCGCACGATTCCAGGCCTGCCCCGTGGCGAACGCCACACCGCGTCCGGGCAGGCTGTCGAAATGTTTCATTCCCACTGCCGGCGAAGTCTTCGCGCTGCGCAGGTAGACGTCGACGGTTTGCATGAAAAGATCGCGCCGGTCGTCACGCGACACGAAGACAGACGCACGCTTGACCCTGGCCGCGAAAGTGACCGACACCACCCAATAGTCCTCCTCGCGGGTCATGGAAAATTTGCGCAGGTCGAAGCTGCCGGCACCGAAGGCGGGATTGTCTGGGTAGCGATATGATCCAGGTCCGTTGTCATCACCGGCCGGATCATCGAGCACGATACACGTTCCATGAGCGCAGCCGGCGGGCAACGAGGCCGCCCACAACATCCCTAGCCACGAGAAGGCAACAAGACTAGTTCGCATCAATTTCACTGCGCGAAAGGTACCACCGGGCAGGTTGTGATGCAACCACGCCGTGATTCGACGGGGCCACGCTCAGCGCTAGTAGGCCGATGACTATTCAACATGTTCGCTCAGGACATTTTCTAAATTCAGTCAGAAAGCCGGCAGATCGGTCGCTTGTAACGCGAGTCTGTTAGTTTCGATCCTAGCTGCGGTTTTTTCGCTTGCCCGGCGGATGGGATGCAAATTTGCGTAGACGCTCTACGGTGACGACCTGACAGATCTCGGGATCGTTGTCAGACCACGGCGTGCAGTAACTCTCTACCGGGCTCAGCCATGCCAGCCAGCCCTCGTCACAGGCTGATACCGAACCCTCCCAGCAACTCAACTCGCGGCTAATACGTTTGCCGGATTCGTCGTATACCGCCACCGTCCATTGTTTTCCTCGCAGATTGCAGCGCAGTTCGCATTTGCCGATGACCTCGATGCTGTTCGGCTGGATGGTCCTGCCGATGGTCAGATCCAGCCCTTCCTTTTTAAGCGGCTTGCCGGTCGCAATGTATATGTTTTTGCCATATTGGCGGTTGCCGCTATCCGCTAGATCCGCCCCGGCGACAACTTCGTCGCTGGCTTCTACGAAGCGGATCTCGCGCTTTTTGCCGCAGGTCTTGTTCAACTTTTCAATCAACAGATCTGATCCGGGTGCCGACATGTATTCGCCCTCTTGCTGATAAGCCCCGGAATTCTACGATTTTCCCCTCGGTTTTCCAAGGATCAGCGCAATTACATCTATAGCTTATGTGTGATGATTCAGTAGCTTGTGAAAAAGATCCACAGACGATATGGATCGTATTGCATGTTGTGAGTAGTATTTTTCATCAATCCATTGCCTATCATTAGCCTGACCAGGGAGGAAAACCATGCGCTCGATGCGACGGCGGATTCTGGGATCATTTCTGCTTTGTGTCTGTGTTGCTCTTACAGGCTGCCCTTCGGGGCAGCAAGGGCCGCAGGAGATTGAGACAGGCGGAGGGGGGGGACAGGTCGCGGAAGCATCTCCGCCGCAGGACGCGAAGGAGGACGAGCCCTTACCGTTGATCGAGTGGTCGGGCAAGTTCGACGACGGCTGGAAAGAGTTCGACAAGCTGACCAGTGAGCAAAAGTACGAAGCAGCCTCGAAGCTCACCGAAAAAATGATTGCCAAGGCCGCCGAACAGAAAGACAGCCAGGAGTGGACCCGAGCGCTGATTCGTTACGTCCAGCTCCGTACGGCTCTGCACGGTTACGAGACGGCGGTGCGCTTCCTGAAGGAACAACCTTGGCCCGAAGATCTGCTGGGCCACAGCGTCCTCGAGCTTTTTTTCGCCGAGTCTCTTTCGACATACGGCCATAGCTACTCCTGGGAGATCCGCAAGCGCGAAAAAGTCGAATCCAAGGGCAAGATTGATCTCAAGGCCTGGACCATGGAACAGATCTTCACTGCCGCCGGGCAGGCCTACCTCGAAGTCTTCAAGCACCGCGATCAGCTCGGCCAGTTGCCCGGAAAGAGCCTCGGCGAATACATCCGCAACAACGACTATCCGCGCAAGATCCGCGGCAGCCTGCGCGACGCGGTCTGCTACCTGTGGGTACAACTTTTAGCGGATACCACCGGCTGGCGCCCCGAGCAATCCAACGAGATCGCCATGTTGCCCCTGAAGAAACTCTTGGGGCCAGCGCGGCCGCTGCCGGCTTCGATATCGCTTGGTGATCCGTCCCTGCATCCTCTTCTGAAGATTGCAGCCATCCTGGGTGACCTGGAGAGCTTTCACGCAAAGCGCGGCGAAGCCGAAGCCGCCTTCGAGGCTCATCTGGAGCTGTTGCGTAGACTACATGCCAGCTTCACCCAGGCCGATGATCGCCTGGCAATCAAGAATAATCTCAAAGAGCGGCTGCGATCAGTGCGCAAGCTCCCCTGGTGGTCTGTTGGAATGGCCGCTCTGGCCGAATTCACCCGGATTGAAGAAGATCCCGACAGCCTGATCCGCGCCCGGAAGATCGCCGTCGAGGGACACAAGGCTTTTCCCGATTCGATCGGCGGGCGGCGTTGTTTGAGTATTGCCAAATCGATCGAGGCGCCCGCCTACCAGCTCGCCGGCATGGCCGCTGATGCTCCGAAAAAGCGCTCGATCATGGTTACCCACAAGAACCTGGGGAAGATTTTCTTTCGCGCTTACAAGGTCGATTTGCAAAAACACATAGAGACATCGGAGGACTACGACGTCTTTCTCAACTGGCAGCAGCTCGATAAGCTCCTCAAGCAGAAACCCGTGCGCTCGTGGTCCAACGATCTGCCCGCCACTCCCGACTATCGCCTGCACAAGACCTTTGTGATCCCAAAGATAGAAAATGCCGGATTCTACGTGGTAGCCGCCTCGGCGCGCGAGGATTTCTCGCGGCATGACAACCAGATCCTGGCCGTCAACATGGTCATCGGTGATTTGGTAATGGTCACACGCCAGGAGCAAAACAATGTCGAAGTAACCATTCTCTCCGGCGAGAATGGGCGCCTTGTCCCCGGCGTCAAGGTCTATTTGTATCAGCACGATTGGCGCACCCACCACCATCCGGTGAGCGTCAAGACGACCGGGCGTGCGGGAACGGTAGTTTTTCAACGCTCTGATTCGCGCTCGTACTTCCTTTTCGCCCGCAAGGGCAATCAGGTCGCCATAGATCCCGATTATCTCTATCTGTATGGCAACAGTAATCCCCGACCAGTCAGAGCCTGTCTGATCTATACCGATCGCAGTATTTACCGGCCGCACCAGAAGATCCTCTTCAAGGTGATCGCTTACGGCGGCAGCGCGTCAAGAACCAAGCTCAAGACCATGTCATCCGCCCGGGTGACACTCTCTCTGCTGGACGCCAACTACCAGAAGGTGGCGTCGAAAACCCTGACGACCAATTCATATGGAAGCGCCGCGGGCGAGTTTGACATTCCGGGAGGGAGGCTGCTGGGTCGCTGGCAAATCCAGGCCAGCCCGTCGGGCAATACCACGGTGCGCGTCGAGGAGTACAAGCGGCCCACCTTCGAGGTCAAGTTCAAGGATCCAACAAATCCGCTAAGACTCAACCGGCCGGCGACACTCACGGGCAACGCCCGCTACTACTTTGGTTTGCCCGTAACCAATGCCGGCGTCCGCTGGCGAGTGACACGCACGCCCGTTTATCCATGGTGGTGGTCGTACTGGTACTGGGGCGGAGGAGGTGGCAGCCAAACCCAGACGGTGGCCACCGGCGCGGGAAGCCTTGGTTCTGATGGAGAATTCAATATCGAATTTACACCCAAGGCCGACGAGCGCCTCGGCAAAAAGAACAAGGATGTCAGCTACCGCTACTCCGTCTCGGCCGACGTGACCGACGAAGGCGGAGAGACACGCTCGGCCAGTCGCGCCTTCCGCCTGGGTTTTGTGGCTGTAGAGGCCACGCTTGTGAGCGAAAACAACTTTTTCCTGGCCGGTAAACAGGCCTCCTGGACAATAACCCGAACCAATCTGGACGGTAACCCCGCCCCCGGCCGGGGAACATGGCGCCTTTCAGTCCTGGCACAGCCAAAACAAGCTCTCTTGCCGGCCAATCAGCCGCTTCCGCTTCCACCGGGAGTGGCCGAGGACAAGGCCTTCATGACCGGCGGAGACAGGCAACGTACGCGTTGGAACCCCGGCTACCGGCCGGAAGCCGTCCTGCGCACCTGGAAAGAGCGTGAACAAGTTGTCCGTGGCAAGCTCATCCACGACGCCAAGGGCAAGGCCGAGTTGAAACTGGCCGCGCTCAAGCCCGGCGTATACCGCTTGGTTTACGATACCATCGATGCATTCGGCGCCACCTACACTACCTCGCGTGATTTCGTGGTTGCAGACAGGAAGACTGCTTTCGCGTTGCCCGCTTTACTGGAGGTGGAAAACAGCTCGGTCAAAGTCGGTGGGACAGCCCGCATCCTTGCGCAGTCTGGACTATCAGACCAGCTGCTGATCCTAGATCTCTACCGCGACGGCAAGCGGAAGGAGCGACGGCTGCTCGAATCCGGCCGGGATGCCACCATGATCGAAATACCGATAACCGAAGAAGAACGCGGCGGATTCGGTTTGACTCTATGGGTGCTGAAAGATCACCAGTTGATGCGTTTCAGCCGAAGTGTGTTTGTCCCCTGGGACAACAAGGAGCTGAAGATCGAGTTCGGCACTTTTCGCGACAAGCTCACCCCGGGCACGCGGGAGAAGTGGAGCGTCAAGGTAACCGGCCCGGCCGGCAAGGACACCGCGGTGGCCGCCGCCGAAGTGCTGGCTTACATGTACGATCGCAGCCTGGATTCCTTCGCGCCCCACAATCCTCCCGTGCCACTTGCGCTTTTTCCCTGGCGCACCGGAACAGCTTCAGTGCGAACAAGCCTCGGACATGCGCGTAATTCATGGGTGCGCTGCGACGGCTTCAGCCCCGGCCCCGGCTATCCGACCCTGCAGGTCGACAGTCTCTACTTCTACTCGGGATACGGGATAGGCGGTCCGGGAGCCCGGGGCGGGCATCGCGGCAGGTTGCGGCGGTCGCTGGCGGCCAAGGCCCCCATGGCGGCACCCGAGTCGTCCAGGGCGTCCGAGAAGAAGAAAAGCGTCTCAAAAGAGGCTCTGGCAGAGGCGCCGGCCGAAAAGGACGTGAGCGCCTCGGACGACGAAGCGCCATCGGCAGACAAGGCCGGCTTCAAGCCCACCGGCGGCGAGGGTAAGCCGGCCGCGCCGGTCGCCTTGCGCAGTAACTTCTCGGAGACGGCATTCTTCCTGCCGCAGTTGCTCACAGGTAAAGACGGCACGGTCACCTTCGAGTACACGGTGCCCGACTCGGTTACTTCCTGGAATGTTTGGGTACACGCAATCACCCGCGATTTGTCTTCCGGCTCGTTGAAGAAAGAGGCGCGCAGCGTGAAAGATCTGATGGTGCGCCCCTACCTGCCGCGTTTTTTACGCGAGGGCGACCGGGCACAGCTCAAGGTTGTAGTCAACAACGCCTCCGACAAACCGATGCAGGGCACGCTTACGTTCGACATCGTCGACGCGGACAGCAAGAAAAGCCTGCTTGCAGATTTCGAGCTCGCGCCGAAAGACGTTGAGAAGACATTCTCGGTCAAGGCCGGTTCCGGAACCAACCTGACTTTCGCCGTCAAGACTCCGCCCCGGGTCGGGATGGTGGCTTTCAAAGTATCTGCCAGGTCGGGAGCATTTTCCGACGGAGAGTTGAGGCCGCTTCCCATTCTTCCCTCGCGGATTCATTTGGCCCAGTCGCGCTTCGTGAGCCTCAAGGGCGACACACGCCGGGTGATGAAGTTCGAGGACCTCGCCCGGAACGATGACCCGACTCGCATAGACGAGCAAATGGTGGTCACTCTGGACGCGCAGCTCTTCTACTCGGTTCTCTCGGCCTTGCCCTACCTGGTCAACTATCCCTACGAGTGCACCGAGCAAACCCTGAACCGCTTCATCTCGACCGGTATCCTGGCCTCAATGTACAAGGACTACCCGGCCATCGAGCGCATGGCCAAAAAATTCGCCGCACGCAAGACGCGCTACGAGCGCTGGGACGCCGACGATCCCAACCGCAAAATGGCTCTAGAGGAGACCCCCTGGCTGCAAGAGGCTCAGGGCGGGCGCAAGAGCGAGTACCCGCTAATCAATGTGCTCGATCCGAAAATAACCCGCGCACAACGCGACGCCTCGCTGACCAAGTTAAAAAAGGCACAGACCTCGATTGGCGCCTTTCCCTGGTTTCCTGGCGGACCGCCCTCACCCTACATGACGCTCTACATTCTGTACGGCTTCTCCAAGGCGCTCGAGTTCGGCGTGGACGTTCCCAAGGACGTGGTCCAGCGCGCCTGGTCTTACATGAAGCGACACTATGTGGATCACATAGTCGAGGAATGCATGGCCCACAATGGCTGCTGGGAGTTCATCACCTTTCTGAACTACGTGCTATCGAACTACCCGGACGTAAGCTGGACCAACTCGGTCTTCTCGGATGCCGACCGCCGGCGAATGCTCGACTTCTCTTTCCGCCACTGGCGCGAACATTCACCGTACCTCAAGGGCTATCTGGCCTTGACGCTGCACCGCATGGAGCGCGACAAACAGGCCCGCCTCGTCTGGGAAAGTGTCATGGACTCGGCCAAGACGGAAAAGGACATGGGAACATTCTGGGCGCCCGAAGAGCGGGCCTGGCTGTGGTACAACGACACAATCGAGACGCACGCTTTCGCCGTGCGCACACTGCTCGAGTTGATGCCCAAGAACGACAAGCTCGATGGACTGGTGCTGTGGTTGTTTCTGAACAAGAAGCTCAATCACTGGAAGTCCACCCGGGCCACGGCCGAGGTGATCTACTCGCTGGCCAAGTACCTCAAGCAAACCAACCAGCTTGGAGTGCGCGAGGCGGCGACCGTTACCATCGGCGATTTGAGCAAGTCATTCGTCTTCGAGCCCGATGAGTACACCGGCAAGAAGAACCAGATAGTCATCCCCGGACCAGAGGTGGATCCGACAAAGACTTCCACCATCACGGTCGAGAAACACACCCCGGGCTACATGTTCGCCTCCGCCACTTGGCATTTCTCGACCGAGAAACTGCCGGCGAAGGCAAGCGGTGATTTCCTGAAGATCACCCGCGAGTATTTCAAACGGGTGAAATCAGGACGCCAGGCGGTCCTGCGGCCTCTGGCAGAGGGAGCCCGGCTGGAGCCAGGAGACGAGATCGAGGTGCATCTTATGCTGACCGCCAAGCACCCGGTTCAATACGTCCATCTGCGCGACCCTCGTCCGGCCGGCTGCGAGCCTGCCAGCACTACCAGCAGGCATCGTTGGGCGCTGGGAATCTACTGGTATGAAGAAGTGCGCGATAGCGGAATGAACTTCTTCTTCGAGAACCTGCCCCAGGGCGAGTACCCCTTCAGTTATCGCATGCGGGCGACCATAGCCGGCAACTTCAGAATTGGCCCGGCCACGGTCCAGCCGATGTACGCCCCCGAGTTTAACGCCTACTCGTCCGGGGCCAAGATGACCATCGCGCCCGCGAAATAGTAGCGGGTAGATGCTAAAAGATGATTGGTTCCTTGCCTCTGGCCCGGATATGGTTATATTAGTCCGATAGTCGTGAACCGGGTCTGGACGCCGGGTGCGTCGGATCCAATACCAGCAGGAGGATCCCATGGCGCACATCGATTTGTCCAAGGAGAACCTGGACCAGACAATCAAGGACAACTCCATATTATTGATCGACTTCTGGGCCGAGTGGTGCGGCCCGTGCAAGATGTTCGGGCCAGTCTTCGAGAAAGCATCCGAAAAACATACCGACATTGCCTTCGCCAGTTGTGATACCGAGGCCCAGCAAGAAGTGGCGGCCATGTTCGGCATCCGCTCGATTCCCACCCTGGCAGTGTTCAAGGAACAGGTCATGGTTTTCCAGCAAGCCGGGGCTCTGCCGGAGGCCGCGCTGGAGGAGGTTATCCAGAAAACACGCGAACTCGACATGGACGAAGTGCGCCGGAAGATCTCAGAAGAAGAAGTCGAGAAAGAGACAAAGGAAGAAGTGAAGGAAACCCCGCAAAGCTGATCCATCGGCAATGATTCCTTACATACACATTCCTGCGGCAGATCTTGGATTTGTCGTAATCGATCCCTTCGGGGTCTGCGTTGCCTGCGCCATTCTGCTGGGGTTCTTCTCGACCAAGCGGCGGGCCGCCCGGGTGGGTCTCGACCCGGAAGAAGCTCACACAATGGCCATCTGGATCATCCTCGGTGCCTTCACCATGGCCCACGTGGTTTCGATGGTCTTCTACTTCCCCGATCGTCTGGCTGAAAAACCCTGGGAGATTTTCTTCATCTGGGCACCGATCTCGTCCATGGGGGGGTTCTTGGGCGCGCTGATCACGGCTTTGATCTACACCCGCAAGCGCAAGATCCCTTTTCTGGCCTACGCAGACGTCTTTGTCTGGGGAATTGTGCTGGCCTGGATCTTCGGACGACTGGGTTGCAGCCTGGCACACGACCATCCGGGAATACACAGCGATTTCTTCATGGCGGTGAAATATCCGGGTGGATCGCGCCACGATTTGGGCTTTTACGAATTCCTCTACACGCTATTGGTTCTCTACCCGGCCACCCGCTGGCTGGGCCGTAAGCCGCGGCCCGATGGTTTCTTGCTCGCGCTGGTGCCGGTTCTCTACGCCCCGGTGCGTTTCTTCTTCGACTTTCTGCGCTCGCGGCACTACGGAAACGTCGACCTGCGCTACCTCGACTTGACCGCCGCCCAGTGGCTGTGCATAGCCATGTTCATCGGCGCAGCCTGGGCCCTCTGGCGCATAACGCGCCGAGGCGAAGTGCGCCCATGGAAGAAGATGTCCCCTGCGGTGATACAGCAGCCACCGCCCGCCTCTGACGAATCCGGTTCTTGAAAGACCCCCGATTTCCATCTTCAATGAGAAGGAGCGAGTACCGGCTCGATTGCAAGACAGACCGTGTTTACCGGAAGTCTTTCTGGGTTTGCTGCAATGTCCGCGCGTATGATGGCTTGTGGCGCGGTTAGCAGGCAGACGTCGGCCGCTGCGCGGCCGGTTATCTGGAACGCACCCGGCAATGGTACGCGGTTGCCGCAGGCAATCACTTCGGCTGGATCAAGCGGGAAATCCGTCTGGCCGTTCTGGAAGACGGCCAGATCCCAGAAGAGCTCCTCGCCCGGTGGACAGGTTACCAGGACCTTGAAGCGATCACCGGGCATGAAGGTCTCGGGGTCGTTCAATGTCGCGCCGTCGCGCTCGCGCACCAGCACTATTGTCAGTTCGCCTCCCTTGAAAGCTATGCGGCTTGGTGCGGGAGCCAGGCCCGACCGGTCCTTCCGCGGTCCGCCCGGCAACAAGAACACAACCAGCAGCACGGCACAGGCGGCCGCCAACGAGGCTACGATCCAGCTTGGGCGAACGCGAACAAGATGTTTATCTCGAACAGTTACCGGGCGCAGGGGAGCAAGCTCCGTATTCTCGTCCACGCGGATTTGCTCCAGGCATTCACGGCAACAGGGGCAATCATCCAGATGCGCCTCGACTTCTGCCCGGTTTGAGCCCGGGAGTTCTCCCAAATGGTAAAGCTCGAGAGTCAGCCAGCTGGGCGAATTTCCCTTGCATAGCGCGCTCATCTGTCGCCTCCCTCAGACAGCTTTTTCACTTGCGCTCTTACTTTGCCGATGCGCTTACCGACCGTCTTGCGGCTCACACCAAGCAGCGACGCGATCTCTTCATGGGTCATGTCATCAAAGTAGCGCAGCACCAGCACCTCGAGTGTCTTGCGGTCAAGCGCCTCAGATAGCTTGACGAGTAAATCCATTCCGATCACCTGTTCGTCGCAGCGCGTTCTAACCGGACCGCGCAGCATGACATCGTGACGCTCGAGCAGGCGCATGCGATTTGTGCCGTAGCGCAGGTGATTGATGCAACGATTGGTCACAGCCCGGTACAGGTAAGGCAGGTCGAGGTCGGTCTTGCCTTTTTTCAGCATGTCCAGAAAGAGTCCCTGCACGATGTCCTCCGCATCCTCCCGGCTCTGGAGCATCCGCTTGCACTTGCGCATCAATGCGGGGCCGTATCGCTGATAAGCATCCATGGAGTTACTGACAGCGGCCTCCGTAGACACCCAGGGCCAGACAGGCGTTCCACAGGGGACAATCCTCGTCGACCTGGCAGCGGCGACCATCCAGGAAGCATTGCCTGAACTCTCCGTCACCAAGGCAGGAATTCGAGTCGCAGTCGTCGTCACGCAGGCACGGATCTCCGGCAAGTGCCGCCCCCGTCCCGGGTGAGCACTGGCGCGGTAAAATCTGATACTCGTAATCGTCGCCCAGTGTGTGCCAATCGCGCACCTCGCAGGTGCCGCCCGCCTGGCAATCTCCGGAAGTACAGCATTCAGAGCAGGTCCCCTCGCAGCAAGTTCCTGTCGCGCACTCGCCGTCAGCCATGCAACGCTCGCCAAGCTGGTGACGCGCCGGTTCGCCGCAATCCCGATAAAGCCAGTAGGCGACGCTTGCCTCGAGTCCGCAGATCTGTTCAGCCTGGCAGTCCAGATCACTACGACAGGCACTGCAGGCATGGATTTCCCCTCCCTCGACGTCGGGTCGCCACTGCATGACGGCCAGGCACAGACCCTGCTTGCACTGGCCGTTATTCTCGCATTCCGCCCCGGTCGGACGATCGTCGAGTTCTATGGGCGGGCCAGAGCAATCGTCGCCCGCGGTGACTTTGATCTGGGTCAGCACCGCCCGCCCCGGGCCGTCCTTGCGAATCGTGAAGCGCACGGATTCATACCAGCTCGGCGGTGTCATGCTGTAGTGCACGGGGCGCCAGTCGTCGCTGGCCAGCGGCTGGCGCGCGTCCACCTGCCCGTCGTCCAGGAAATCGAGCTCCAAAGTCAGACTGACGCCGTCATCGTGATCGGCTTGCAGCTCGAAGTCAAAGCATTGGGCCTGCGAGGAAGTCACGTCGGAAAGCTGGCTGATGATCACCGGATCGCTATCGAGTTCGACGCCGTAGTCCGAACGGTGCCAGGTCGCGACGCGCCGGATCTCTCCCTGCTCGAGTTGCCAGGCACAGAGTTTGTCCCCGCACCACATATCGAAGCCCGGATCGAGCGTAATGGGCTCGCAGGTCCAGCCGGGAAGAACGGCTACTGAAGCCAGGAGGGTAACGGTTGTCAATAGACGATTCATGTTTCTGTCCTCCGAGTAAGCATCGTCGAACGGCGCTAAAAAGCGCCGCGAATCCCGAGCACGAAACTCGGGCCGCCGCTGTCGTGTGTGTCACCCAGCAGGTTCTTGACCAGCGGCGCGAAGGCATAGGAGACCTGGCCAAAGACGCCGAAGTTGTCCCAGATCATGACGTTCAGTCCGGCCCCGACGAAGATCTCGTAGCCCCAGTGAAGTTGGTCGTCGACCACTTCCGATGCCTGGAGTGGATCGCGATAGACCGATCTGCCGATCGCCAGCCCACAGCCAGCCTGCAGGTAGGGGTTGAGGACACCGCCGATCAGCGGCAGCGTCCCGCGCACGAAGGGCCCGATTCCATAAGCAGACCAATTGAAGGTCTGGTCACGTGGCTCTCCATCGAGATCGTAAACTTCGCGCCGATAGCTTCCGCCTGAGAGCGTATTGAAACTCAGCCCCACCGCCAGATAGCGGTTGATGCTGTACATGCCGGCGGCTGTAATTGTGAATGTTTCGTCGAAGTCGAACAGCTGCTTCTCGTAGCCGAAGTCATCCAGGCGCTGGCTGTAGGCGTCCGATACGCTGCGCCAAGCCCCGAACCCAAGTTCGACGCCCCAATGTTCGCGCCATGGCTGCGGACCCTTGGGCACAGCATCTTCCGGTCGAATGGCACGACATTCATCGAGATTGATTGTTATGCCGGCACTCTCGCGCAGATCCAGATCGCAACGGAAAGCCTTTTCTGAATTCCTCAACACGACCGAGTAGCCACCGGGCGGTAAGGCCAGGCGCATTTTCTCGCCCGCGGCCTTGTGCAGTTCGGCTACCACGCTGCCGCCATGCTCATGCTGAACCAGAACATCACCAATCATTTTTTTATCGAGCACCAGGGCCGCCGACGCCCGGGCCGGCCAACTCAGTATCATCTCGCCCTTGCCGCGCAATTCGGTCTCCAGCGTGGGATGCTGCTTGCCAACCGCTGTGGCGGCGGTATCTGCCAGGGTGCTGTTGTAAGCATAGCGATAGGCCTCCCTCAGGGTTACTCGCCCGTCCGAGTCGGTGTCGGCGGCCCCGCGCAACCCGATCACCAGGTTGTTGGTGAAATAGGAAGAATTCAGAATTTCCGACTCCTGGCTCAACTCGCTGGCCGCCGAAGAAGCCATTACTGCCACGCCGACAGTGTTGAGCAGATTGACCGAGTTGAAAGAGAAATCGGCCGCGGGCTCGGCTCCCTTGATGCGCGAAATAGCGCCGGTCTGGCAGGCGTCCAACACCGCCAGAGTGACAGTGGCCGGCGTCTGAACCAGCCAGCGGCGCAACTCATCCAGGCCTATCTCGTCACTTCCCATGTTCAAGGCGTTGGCGCGGGCATGACCAGAGTAATAGAAAAGAAACTGGGAGGGTTCACCGCGATCCTTGCGAGCCCGGATCTGTTCTTGCAGTTTACCGAGAGCCGAGACGATCTCGTCCCGCGCAGGATCGAGCAGCACGTGTACCCGGCTGGAATCGTAACCGCCGAGCTGGGTCAGAACTTCAGCCACGCTTTCGGCGTCCTTATGGGAGTAGCGCAGATCTTCCTGGCCCGGTCCGGCAAGGTTGCTGCCGATCAGCAGGGCATAGCCGTTTGCAATAGGTGCATCACCGGCCGATGCTGGTAACCAGCCACCGGCTAACGCAAAGATAAACATGAAGAAAGTAGTATTCCTGGCAGACACGGCATCACCTCCGTGGCGGGGTTGGCCCCGCGCGTATCACAGCATCTGATTGTATAACATCTCAGGCGCCGGAGGTGGGAACCTGGTTCGTCAGTCTTTTTTTCCAAGCTCCTCGTCGCGCAGTTCACGCCTGAGGACTTTGCCCACGGCCGACTGGGGTAATGCGTCGCGGAACTCTATCGAGCGAGGCCGCTTGTAACCGGCCATGTTTTCGTGGCAAAAGTCGAGCATCTCTCTTTCGCTGGCTTGTTGGCCGGGTTTGAGCTGAATGAAGGCCTTGACCGTCTCGCCGCTTTTCTCGTGCGGAACTCCAACTACAGCGGCCATAGCCACTTTGGGGTGCTGATAGAGAATCTCCTCGACTTCACGCGGGTAGACGTTGAAACCACCGACCAGGATCAGATCTTTCTTGCGATCGGTGATTACCAGATAGCCCTGCTCGTCGAAATGCCCGATATCGCCCGTCAGGAAAAAGCGCCGACCATCAACCTGGCGGAAGACAGCCTGGTTCTCTTCTGGACGTTGCCAGTAGCCCTGCATTACCTGCGGACCGCAGATTGCTATTTCACCGTCTTCACCTTGAGCCAGTTCTGTCTGGCCGGCGTCCGCATCGACAATCTTGATGTCGGTGCCGGGCAAAGGAAAACCCACCGAACCGAAGCGACGCTGCTCGACGTTGGTCGGGTTAAGGCTGACCACAGGCGATGTCTCGCTCAAGCCATAGCCTTCAAAGAGCACGGCCCCGGTGGCATCCTCGAAGCGCTTGGCTGCCTCGACCGGCAGAGGCGCTCCGCCTGAGCCGCAGGCCTGCACCGATTTCAAGTTGAACCTGCCAAGCAGCGGATGGTTAGTGAAGGCCACGTAGATTGTGGGCACCCCCGCAATAATAGTGGTCTGGTATTTCTCGACCGCCTTGAGCACTTCAGTGAAAGGCGGCTTGCCTGCCCGGGGGTCGGGCACACACACGAGGCGGCTACCGGTGTGGCAGGCCCAGAGCATACACAGCGACATACCAAAGGAGTGATACCAGGGCAACACGCCCAGGTACGTATGAAATCCTCCCATCCGAACTTTTTCGGGTGCGGCTCCTTCGGCGTGCGGATAGCGGACATACTCATGGACGGCCATGACATCGTAGACGAAGTTCGCGTGCGTCAAGGCTGCGCCCTTGGGCACACCGGTGGTACCACCGGTGTAGATAACCAGTGCCAGATCTTTTTGGGGATCGACTTCAATCTCGGGTGCTTCTGCATCAGCCGATGACACGGCTTCATCGAAGAAGAAATGTTTGGGGTCATGGGACGCGGCGCGGGGGATTTTTCCGAGCAATCCGCCAAGGATGCCCTTGAGTGGAGGAAGATATGATTTTATCCCGCAAACGACAACGGTCTCGGCATCGGTTCCTTCGACGGCCTTTTGGGCTGTGGGGTAAAACTGAGGATGATCCATGACGAACACGGCCTTGGCCCCGCAGTCTTTGAGCTGATAGTTGAGCTCCGTGGCCTTGTAGAGTGGATTGCAGGTGACGCAGACGGCCCCGGCCTTGAGAATGCCAAAAAAGATAGTTGGAAAATGCGGCAGATTGGGCAGAAAAATAGCCACCCTGTCACCCTTGCGGATTCCGCGCGAAAGCAAGAAGTTGGCCAATCGGTCGGCCGTTTGTTTAACCTGGGCATAGGTCCTTTGGGAACCCTCAAAGATGGTGTAGGTGTTCGCGGGCCACTTCTCGGCCGCCGTATCCAGCAGCGAGAATACCGGCTTTTCAAAATCCGATATTTCATGAGCCACGCCCTCGGGCCAGTTATGTTGGTGCCAGAGTTTTTCTTCCATGTGTTTCATCCTTGTTATTAGGTTGTTTGCTATTACCATTGACTCCGTGCGGCGTCAACGAGCGGGCATTGACGCCGGCCTCCGATTTCAACTAGAGTAAAATTCAGGAGTGTTCAAACGGAGAGAACTTCCTTGAAAACAAACGTTTGTATCGTCGGCCTTGCCGTCGCCTGGATACTGTGTGCGTCGTCCGTGATTGAAGCGGAAGAGGCAGGGAAGCCCGTTGTCAGTAACGTGCCCGGCGACTACGATTCGATACCATTCCTGCGCGGGTTGTCATCGGCCTACCGTAAGAACGCCGCGTCCAGGATCGGGGTGACCTCGCTGTCCGACTTGCCGCTCTACCAGATCGACATGGAACTAAACGCCGTGTTGGGAACAATCGATATTCACGAGCAGGTCAACTATAAGAACATGACCGGCGAATCCTTATCCGATCTGGTTTTTCGTACCTACCCCAACGTTGCCTGGCTGACGGAGGGCAAGGCTCGCAATCTCGATATCTCGGCGGTTACGATCAATGGGACTAAGGTCAAATTCGAGTGGATCAATCCGACGTCCATGCGCATCTTGCTGGCCACGCCCCTGCCCGCGAATTCACGGGTGCTCATAGGAATCATCTGCAAGGCGGTGGTACCCAGCATGAATGCTGATACCGGCATGCAGCTGGGTAATGTAATGGCCGAGTTGATGGGCAAGCAGGGTCGCGAGGGATACGGCACTTACGGCCGCAGTCGGGGCATTTTCAACTTGGGCTACTTCTATCCCATTTTGCCGGTCCGTCTCAAGTCGGGTTGGGACTCCGAGGAGCCACCCGGAATGGGAGACTTGGCTAACTTCGAGGTAGCCAACTACCTGATAAAGCTGCGTTTACCCAAGACAACGCAAGTGGCCTCATCCGGCATCCAGGTCGGAGAGCAGCCCCTGGGACCCGGAGCCGCCGCCAAGAAAGATGTCTTCCTGATGGGCACCGCGGTACGCGACTTCGCCCTGCAGCTCTCGACCCGCTATGTCGTGCGTGAGAAAAAGTCAGGAGGTTTGCGCCTGCGCGCCTTCGTTCTGCAGGAGAAAGAAGACAAGGCAGATGTACTTCTCTCTCGCGCGGCCGATGTGCTGAAGATCTACAAGCGCATGTTCGGCCCTTATCCCTACGCCGAGCTCGACATCGCCAGTGCGCCCCTGGTCGGTGGTGCCGGAGGAATGGAGTATCCCGGGCTGGTAACGATTGCAATCGCAGTCACTGGTCCGGGCGCCGCTGGACCCATGGGAGATATCATGGCCGGCCTGATGAAGAAAACGGGCATAGAGGAGTTCGTCCTGGCACACGAGATAGCTCACCAGTGGTTTCACGCCCTGGTGGGTTCCGATTCGATCCGCCACCCTTTTTTGGACGAGTCGCCTGCCAACTATGCGGCGGTGATGTATTTCGAAAAGAAACACGGCAGCCAGGCGGCAACACGTCAGCTGCAAATGGAATTGGCCTTGCCCTATCAACTTCATCGGGCATTAGGCGGCAGTGACGGTGCCGTAGACCGCCCCGTTAAAGACTTCGAAAACCAGTTGCAGTACGCGGGACTGGTCTACGGCAAGGGAGCTTTATTTCTGCACTTCCTGCGCCGGTCTTTGGGGCGCAATACCTTTCTCAAGTGCCTGCGGGCCTACGTCCATAAATTTTCATTCAAGCAGGCCACTCCGGGAGATCTGCAATCTGCTTTCGTGCGCGGTTCAGGAAAACCCGCCAGGGTCAAGAAAATGTTCAGTCGCTGGCTGCAAAACAGTCATGCCGATGAAGATCTCGGCAAGCTCAAGTTAATGGACTTGAACAACCTTCTCGCAATACTCAAGAACATGAAAGGTTTTCACAATATCAAGTTTGACGGCAACCTCGATCCTGCCGTTATGAAAATGTTTCAGAAGGCCGTTCGACAAATCTCCGGGGGACCTTGAGCCTTACCAGATCTCTTTCGTGCCACCATCGAAGAAGCGCAATGATAGGTTGATCGTCTGCTCCATACAGCTAACGATAAGATCGTGTACCACCTTGGGGCCTACACGCAACGCTTCGTAGTAATGCTGCCTTTCCACCGCGGGAATGATAATCGGCAGGTAGCCCGCGCGGATCACGAAAAAGTTCATGATCAGGCGCGCCAGCTTGCCGCACTCCCGGGAGAACGGAAAGATGTGCATCAGGCGAAAATGTACTTCGGCAGCTTGCTGAAGCGGGTGGAGTTGTTTGAATTCCTTTGTCTTGAGATCCCTGACGAGCTTGTTCATGGCGTACGAAATGCGCGTGGGGGCCATGATTTCATGGTAGTAGCTGCGATGGATGGGAACGTCTTTGCGGTACTGTCCTCCGGGCCTCTCGCCGAGTCCATAGCTCAGTACCTGGTGCATTTCCTTGATGAACGAGAGTGACGGCATGCGTGAGTTGGCGGTAGCACTCTTTTTGATCTTTTCAATTGCGTTTTTGTAATTGCGGATGCGCTGGTAGACGGGAATCAGGACACCGTCCTCTAAAGCGGCATGATCGAGAGCAGCCTTCAAGTCGAAGATGTCAAGCACCGTGCCTTCGAGCGCATTTTCGTGGTATATCCAGGAAACTTCAAACTTTTCCCGGAAAGCGCGCGAGTCCTTTTTCTTCTTTTGCTGTAGCGACTCGACTTCCTTGGTCAAGTCGTCAATATCGAAATAGACGTTGCGCATATTGGCAATACCCTGTTCTTTCAAGGGAGTATCCAGCCGCCTGTACCGTGATGATGGCCGCTTACAACCCCGAGCGCAAGCTTTCTAGCATAGCATGGCTGACTTGTCAAAAACTCGGGGCCTGCTCATAAATAACTTATATTTAACGGCTGGTTACATTTGGAATCTTGACGGTCATGGTCGTGCCGCCGGCATCTGGACAGTGAGTCGATATCGACCCGGCCTGGTCTTTTGTGAAACGACTCACGATCGCCAAGCCAAGGCCGGTTCCACCTTTCTTGCCGCTTGTAAAGAACGGGTCGAACATGTGCTCTCGCACCTGGGCCGGTATTCCGGGCCCGTTGTCATGGATCCTGATTTCAAGTCCTTGGCCCATGCTCTCGATGTGTATCTCAAGTTTACCTGATTCACCAAGGGCCTCCACCGCGTTTTTGCCCAGGTTATAGATGATGCGCTTGGTCCGGGAGACGTCGACCCGCGCCGGTCCTTCACCGCCGGCGGTGATGTTCAACTCGATGCCCCGCGGCTCGCATTGCGGCCTGAAGGTTTCCTCGATCTCCACGGCAAGTTCTTCTGCCCGGATTTCTGCAGTATTGAGTTGCGTGTCCCCGCGAACGTAAGCCAGCAGATTGCCGATCATGTGGTTCATCTCATCCACTTGGCGCACTATCACGGCGCAGTTCTTCTCCCGACTGGCAGGATCTTTTTCAAACGTGATCAGCTCGGCATAGCCGGAAATGACAGCCATAGGAGAACGCATATCATGTGCCACCCCGGCCAGCATGTGTCCTACCGCGGCCAGGCGTTCCTGATTCAATACCTGCTTGTATAGTCTCTCGCGTTCCAGTCCGAGTCCCAACAAGTAACCGACACCTGCCATCAACTCCAGGCTATGAAAATCGAATGAACGCGCCTCGGCTCCAGAGCGTTCCACCATGAAGGCGCCGAGAATTCTGTCCGCGGCCCAGAGAGGCGCAAAAACGGCTGTACCCATTCCGTCCTCTATTGAACCCTGCGGAGCTGTATACAGAAGACCACTCTGCTTACCGACACACTGGTGGAATAGCGAGAACAAAACCGGCAGTTGCTCGATTTTCCCGACATCACGATTGCAGGACGCGACACACTTGAACTTTCCATCATCGCGCGCCAGCGCGACCAGGCCGCGATCCGCCGCCAGTGTGTCACAAACTTGTTCGAGGCAATCTTTCAAGACGCCGCCTTCGATCGAGCCACGGGCCACCTCGGCCGAGATACGATATAGCAACAGCCGGGCCGCATCGTGGGTAGCGTCTGCCAGAGAGGAAATCGACTCTTGCGTTGCCGTCGACAGCGAAGACAACAAAACGCTTTGCGACATAAGTGTATCCAGGGCGTGCGAGGTCACCTCTGTCCCGGATGAATTGCCGTGTGCCGTGCCCCGTTCGATTCGGCCATCGTCCGCCATATCGCCAATGAACACATTTTTTCCTGAGGCCCCCAGTCGTTTTGCAATAGTGTTGAGCTGATCCAGGGCTTCACGGGCACTGGATTGACGCTGGTCGGGATTCTTGGCCATCAGCTTAGTAATGTAGGCAGAAAGCTCAGCGGGAACATTCTTGGCCCGCTCACCAAGCGACGGCGGCGTATCGTAAATAACAGCATGAAGCACCGCGGCATCCGGGCCGCTGAACGGCGGTGTTCCGGCACACAGCTCATATAGTACCACCCCGAGTGAATAGAGATCCGAACGGGCATCAACCACCTTGCCCCTCGCCTGCTCCGGCGACATGTAAGCAACCGTGCCCAGCAGTGAGCCTGCGCGTGTCATGCGAGAGACATCCTTGCCGACAGCCAGGCCAAAGTCCATCAACTTTATGGAGTTGCCCTCGGCGCTATCGACCATGATATTATCACTCTTTACATCACGGTGTACGATCCCCACTTCGTGTACGGCAGCCAGTGCCGACAACAAGTTGCTGCCAATTTCCAACACTTTTTGCACCGTAAGATCGCCTGTCTTGCGAGCCCAGCGGGACAGCGTCTTGCCTGCTACGAATTCCATGGCCAGGTAAAGCCGTCCTGCCTGCTCGCCGTAGTCGAGAATTTTCACGATATTCGGGTGCCGGATGCTTTTTCCCAAGCGAGCCTCGCGCAGAAATCGCCGGCGTGAACGCTTCTTCTCGGACAGTTCGGCCCGGAGCAACTTGAGCGCCACGCTGTCGCCGGTCACCAGGTCGCGCGCTTTATAGACCACGCCCATGCCGCCCGCACCAAGCTTTTCGATGAGCTGATAGTGGCCCACGTAGTCATGCGACTCTTCCAGAACTGAAGCGATGGAGTGGTGCGCAAGTATCCAACTGCGATAAAGGTCGCCTTGCAAAGAGAAGTAATCCCCGTCTTTCAGAAGCGTGCCATCCTTTGCAAGCGATAATACGGCGCGGCGAATTTCCTCATACAGCAGCTTGCCCCCGGCCTGGGCGAGCAGGGCCGCAATTTCGTCCAGCTTGCATGCGCGACGATCTCCTTCGCAGAATGCTGTCACCACTAGTTTCTCTTCGCGTGAAAGATCGAGAAACATCCTTTGCAACTGGCTGTCGACTTCATCAACCAGAACGGTCGATAGTTCCTTTACCAGTTTGCCGGAGCACACATTGGTTCGCCTGCGGTTCATCTCGTCAACCAGGCGTTTGCCAATTTGCTGCAGCAAGAAAGGGTGCCCGCCGGCCAGATCTGCGAGCCTCGCAAGATCCCGCTCTGATAAGATCGCCTGTTTCTTGAGCCCGCCCGCAAGCAGGCGCGCGCTTTCCTCCCGCGAGAGGCGATCGATGGCCAGGGGAGATGCAAAGGCGAACAACTTCCTATAAATCCGTGAAAGATCGAACCAGCGACCTTCTATGGCCAGCACCATGGTGACACACGAGCGCTCTTGAACCAGCGAACGCATAAATGGAAACAAGTAAGAGCCATAGCCGGCATCCGAATCAAGGGCTACGCTGAGCACCTCGGCATTGTCGACTAAAAAGGTTACCCGTTCGCCCGGTGCCCGTTGTTCGAGATGCCATAACGTCCGACTCAACACTTCAAACGGATTATCGCCTGCGGCAGACGATCCTGGTGGAGACTGTATCTCCCTGGCAGTCAAATCTCCGCCCAGACTGTCCGGCGTAGACACCAGCGACTCTCCTGCTATGATCAGAGTCGAATCCAAGTGAACACCGTCGGCCTCCAAAACGTCCAGCAAGATGCGTCCCATGCTGCCAACCAGTTTGGCAACGTCACCTCCGGCCGTTGCGACGGCTAGATCGATCTCAACGACATGAATGTGTCGCTGTCGAAGCCGCCTGGCGAGTTGCAGCATGAACGAGTGCTTTCCGGTTCCTCTCTCTCCCCATGCCACAGCCACTCCTCCGGTATCCGTGGCCATGCCCTGCAGTGTTTCAAGTTGCTCCTTTCGGCCTATGAAATTCGAGCCGCTGGCCGCACGCTGCGGGGTAAATGATGCCGGATCGAGTGGGTGGAAATGTCTGTGCATCAAGCACTGCAGCAACCAGATCCAGCGCCGGCGAGTGAAAAATAAGAGAAAGCCAGCCGAAATACTGAAGGCGGCCGGCAACCAGGGGGAAATTGGTGTATCGACAACGAAGGCCCAGTGGGCCGGAGTTGGATCCGAGACTAGGCGTGGATCTGTGGCGCGGATCTCAACCCGATGCATTCCATCTTTCAGATCGCTGAAAGCAAATTTGCGTCCAGAAGCGAGTATCCAGGGACCCGCATCGACTCGATATTGGTAGGAAAACTCATCGGGTGTGTCGTCCATGAAAGGTACTCCGGCCGAAGCTGAAAGCTCTAGTCTACTCGACCTAACTACCTTCATCCCCAAGTCCTCTGAATCGCTTTTAACAGAATCTTCGGCCGGCGGGGCGCCTGCAAGTATTGCGGGTCTCATGAACGAGCCGGCCTGTTTCTCTGGCAGTTCGAACAGGCCGGCCGTCCCACGTAGCTGCACCCAGCCCTTTTTTTCGATTCCATTCGAAACCTGGAAGCGAAGCGATCTCCCGTCAGGATTGACGAAGCAGGCATCATCCCCGAATAACAGGAACGTCTCCGGTGGTTGCTGTTCGGGCCAGTTCCAGCGAGAGACGCCGCCGTCTCCAGTCACCCACAGCCCGTCCTGGCGAACCAGCATCTGAAAAGACGTCCTGGAGACCAATCCGTCACGCGCGTCAAGGTGGGTCCATATCTCGCCGTTGAAGACGAAAACGCCGCTTTCTGTGGCAAAATAGAGCAACCCGCGATCGTCCTCTACCACGTCACGAACACGGAAATCGAAGCTGTTGGCATTGACGGGTATCTGGCTCCAAGCACCATTTCTATGGTTTATGATTTGGCGCTGTCCGAAGACAAATACGCCTGCCCGCGTAGACGCTATCAGTTGGCGTGGCTTGCCGCGCAAGCCTACACTCCCGAGATCGACACGCCGCGCAGCGTCCCCTTTCAGTCTAAAGACAGCATCCGGAGTCAATACCCATGCTGATCCGTCTGCAGCGCAGACAAAACCTGAAACTTGTTTGCCCTCAACCACCCGCCAATCTGGGTTCGGCCGGGCCCGCAGCGTTTTCAGGTCGAGCTGCCATATTCCCGTACTATATGCGACCTCGAGTTTGCCGGCCTTGTTTTCACAGAAAGAGATCAGACTTTGAGCAGGCAGTCCGTCGTGTTCGTCAACCAAACGACCACGGCGTCCATCGAAGAGGACTATCGCCTTCTGTTCCGAAATGTCCGGACCGGCCAGGGCCAGCCGACCATCGCTCAGCTTCTCCGATATCTTCAATTCTCCAGGGGGGATGCCCTCTGCATCGGAGGCAAAGTTGTCTATACGGCCGGTGGAGGGATCCAGTCGAGTCAGGCCCTCTCCGTTTGTGAAATACAGGTAACCATCAAGTTCGTGAATGGTTTCGTTGACCGGCTGGCGAAACCCCTCGGCAAGTCCGTAGTGCCGATAGCTTGGAGGCATAATGCGAATGAGCCCCCCTTGGTAAACCGAAACCCACACGTTTCCGGCCGGCCACTCGAGCAAATCCAATGACCATTCGGCCGGCATCCAGCGGCCGGCATTTAGCGCGTCGCAATGCGAGCCCGACTGCCGACAGAGGCCATCTGTTGAAGCAAACCAATAGGCACCGTCACTTGCCTTGAGCACGTGGTTGACATTGCGGGTCAGAGCCGAGAAACGCCTGTCGACATAGCGTATCACTCGATCTCCGGAAAGCTCCTGAGCGCCCCCCAGCCCATGCACCCAGGCGTGCCCGAGCGAGTCGACCAGCAGGCCGAAAAGCTTTCCGTGTTGGCGGCCGGCAGCCTTGGGAAACTCGAAGCCGCGTTTTTTCCACGCGCCGCTGGGCAGGCGTACGGCGTAAGCGTCTCTCCAGGCAATCACAAGCGATCCGTCAGGGGTCTTTGCGATGCGTTCGACTGAGGTGGGCAACGGGGCGTTTTTAGACGTGAAGTACTTGAATTGCTTGAAGTTGCGATCACAAACAGCCGCCCCGGATGCCGTTGCCAGATAGAAATTACCATCCGGATCCTGTTTCATCTCGTTGACGACATTCGAGGGTATGGCAACTTCTAAAGTCGAGAGGTGGCCGCGCTCACGCGCCAACTGCCTTGTAAGGTCGTTACCCTCTTCGTCCGTCAAGGCAGGATTGTACAGGTGTGTGAATTTCTTCCCGTCGTAGCGGTATAGGCCGCGGTTGGTTGCGGCCCACAACTGCCCGTGATCGTCCACAAGCGATCCGCGCATTTGCAACGATTCGCCGGGCAGCTTCAGCTTGCGGGTAAGAAGACCGTCGAAGGACACAAATTCAGGACGGGCGGCCGACACCTGATCGTCGGTGTCCCCGTTCATGATTAGCACGCCGTCAACAAATGCCACCAGATCCGCGTCTTCGGGAATGCCAAGAGACGGCGGAAAGTATTGCAAGCGGTTACGGGCCCTGCCGAAGTAGTCGTCCACCTCATCTATTCCCTTGCGCCATTCATCATAGAGACGAGCGGCCAGCTGCTGATAGTCGCGCATGTCGAGGCGCGCGGCCCGCACCTGTAGTTCGTTGAGGTATTTCAAGGCATCCCGCGGCCGACGGGAGTTATTGATCAGGCCGCTGCTGAGCACGAAAAGAGCCTCGACAAGTCCCGCGGAATCTCCCAGCCTACGCAACTCAGCTACCGCGGTATCGAGCGAGGACAGCGCCGGGCCGTTGTGTCGCAGGGCGAGTTGCCCGCGTCCAGTGGCCAGAAGCAGCCTTGCGGCCAGTACTAGATCTCCCCGCCGGGCGGCTTCCTTGCGCAGAGCCTTGAGCGTCTCGATGCCGCGCTCTCCATCCCAAACGGCGCAGCGTTGTAAATCAGCCGAGGCCCGGGTGTAGCGGACGACGGGTGACTCTGGCTGCGCGTCAAGGAAGGCGTGCAGGGCATCCCAGTCTGGATCCTTTCCGAGCTCTTCGAGTTTTCCGTCGATGATCTCAATGGCCGCCGGAGTCAACTCGCCGGGCAAATCGATAATTTGCTTGGGTTCTCCCGCCTGGATCTTTGCCGGATGCGCGTAAAGCAGAAGGAGCAATAACGATAACTTTACACACCCGGTCCGTTGGTCCGGGTGGAAACATCCACATCCTCTTAGCATGTCAGGCAGTTTATCACCAATTCGAGGGGTCAAAAAGAAAAGAATCGGGCCAATCGTAATTTTGTCCTCAAGCATTATTGACGATTAGCGCTCTTGCATTGATCAGCTCTTTGGGCTACATGAAGGTGTCTCTTTCGAAGGAGGAAACATGGCACTCGACTGGTTGACACGAGATAACGAATTGAAAAACCACGGCCTGTTCAAGGGCGACTACTGGGGCAGCGAGCCGCCTTGCACAATGTACGAGAAGATTCCGCTGGCCGATCCGCAGGGAAAGAAACAGTCCGATCTTTACACGGCCAGGATTACTCTCAACAATCCCAAGCAATACAACTCGTACACTACCGAGATGGTCAAGGGTGTCATCGCCGGATTCAAAACGGCCTCGTGTGATCGAAGCGTGGTGGCGGTTGTCTTCACCGGAGCGGGCGAGCGGGCTTTTTGCTCGGGCGGCAATACCGTCGAGTATGCGCAATACTACTCCAAGCGCCCCAATGAGTACGGTGAGTACATGGATCTGTTCAACAGTATGGTCGATTCGATTCTCGACTGCAAAAAGCCAGTCATTTGCAGAGTAAACGGAATGCGGGTGGCCGGCGGACAGGAGATCGGGATGGCCTGCGATCTGGCGGTGGCCGCGGACACGGCCATTTTCGGACAGGCCGGTACCCGGCACGGATCGGCTCCCGTAGGCGGTTCGAGCGACTTTTTACCCTGGTTCTTGACCATGGAAGACGCCATGTGGAACTGCATATCCTGCGAGTTGTGGTCGGCGTACAAGATGAAGGTCAAAGGATTGATTACCAAGCTGACTCCGGTGCTCAAGAAGGACGGCCGCTTCATCCGTAACCCTGCCGTCGTGACCGATAACTATGTCAAAGACGGGGAGATCGTTTACGGAGAGATGAAGAGCGGCGCAGAGGCCAAGGTGGCCCGTGAGCTTGCTAAAAGCTGCCAGGTTGATTTTTCACTACTGGACGAAGCGGTGGACGGCATGGTCTGGCACCTGGCCAACCTCTTCCCCGGATGCCTGCAAATGTCGATCGATTCAGTGCGAGCGAAGAAGAGGTTCTTCTGGGATCAGGCCAAAGTCCTGAATCGTCACTGGCTGGACACCAATATGATGGGCGAGGCATTCCTGGGCTTCACCGCCTTCAGTACCCGTAAACAGACGGGAACAGACACGATCGATTTCATCGAATATCGCAAGCGTATCGCCAAGGGTGCCTTGATGGACGAGAATCTCTTCGAGGCTGTCTTGGGAAAACCTGAGTGAGGCTCTGCCGGCCGCCGTTCCGCAAGCGGCGCGCTAACGGAATTCGATGGGACACTTCATCCTAAACCTGGCGCTGCTTGTCGCCTCGATCCTGCTTCTGTGGAAAGGCGCCGACTGGTTGGTCGAAAGTGCCGCTCGTATAGGTCGTCACTTTCACATATCGGATCTTGTGATCGGGTTGACCATCGTCGCCTTCGGCACATCTGCGCCCGAGTTCGCGGTGACTATCTCGGCGGCCGTGACCAACAAGGCCGATATTTCGGTCGGTAATATAGTCGGCTCCAACATTTTCAATTTGGGATTCATACTCGGCGGCTGCGCCCTGTTCAAGGCTCTCCCTGTGCAGCGCATCTCAGTGTTGCGCGACGGCAGCCTGCTGATCGCGACCTCGCTGGCGATCGTCTTGATGCTTTCTGACTATCACCTTTCGCACCTCGAAGGTGCCATACTTTTTTGCGGCCTGATCGGTTACATCGCCCTGCTTTTTTTCCAGAAGAAGGGATCGACGGCAGAAATCCCCGAGGGCAGGGCCACCTGGAAGGATCCCCTCTTGCTGCTTCTTGGAATCGCCACCGTGGTGGGCGGCGGTGATTTACTGGTTGAGTCGGCTTCAGAACTGGCCCGGCTTCTGGGTCTGTCCGAGTGGCTGATCGCGGTCACCATAGTCGCTGCCGGCACCTCGGCACCCGAACTGGCAACGTCCTTGACGGCCGCAGCCAAGGGAATGCATGGAATGTCGCTGGGCAACCTGATCGGCAGCGACTTGTTCAACCTGTTGGGGGTGTTGGGCCTGGCCGGATTGATTCGCAATCTCAAAGTCGATACCCATTCACTTTCTTCGGTCTACATGCTCTTTGGGATGTGTATACTGGTGGTTTTTTTCATGCGTACAGGATGGAAGATCTCGCGCCGCGAGGGTCTGGCACTAATTTTGCTGGGAGTCCTGCGCTGGATACTCGACTTCCTCTGTTGAGAACTGCTCATGCCCGGCATCGGCGTAGTCAATAATCCTTATTCGAGAAGAAACAAGCAGAATCCCGAGTGGATGCGCAGCCTGGGCTACATTACCGGTACCAGCGGCGAAGCAGTGGCCACCAGGAGCACTTCGGACATCCACGAGATGATCCGCATCTTTAGCGAAAAGGACATCGATATCCTGGCAATAAACGGCGGAGACGGATCGAACAGCCTGGTGCTCAGCGCCTTGATAGAAGAGTACGGCGACAAGCCCCTGCCAAAGATTGCCCTACTGCGCGGCGGCACGATGAACATAGCTGCCAATTCGTGCGGGATTAAGGGTTCCTCGGCAGGCCTGATGGTCAACCTGGTTCACAAGTACCGCGAGGACATCCCTTTCGAGACGACATTCTGCGACATTCTCGAGATCGAGGGTCGTTACGGGTTCGTCTTCGGCAACGGATTTACCCACAGATTTCTGGAGGTGCTTTACGAATCGGGCAAGAAAACGCCTCTGTCCGCCATCAAGCAACTTGCCAAAGGCTCGCTCTCAACGATCACCGGCGGCAAACTGGCACGGCGCCTGTTTGAAAGAGTCGAAGCAAGGGTGCTTCTGGACGGGCAGGAGTGGCCGGCCTGGTCTTTCGCCGCTTTAGCGGCCTCGACGGTCGAGCAGATGGGCCTGGGATTCAAGCCCTTTCACCGCAGCCAGGAGCGGCCGCACACCTTCCATATGCTGGGCATCGTATCCTCGCCGGCGGCCGTGGTCACATCTTTGCCCAGGATCTACCTGGGACGCAAGGTGAGCGAGCGTAAAATGCTGGAAGATATAGCCTCTGAAGTGCTGATCGAGTCGAAAAAGCCTATCTCATACACGCTTGACGGTGAAAACTACACAACCGGCCACGAGCTTGGCATTGTGTGCGGCCCACGTCTCGAGATAATCGTCTGCTGACCTCCTCACGTTGAAAAAAAAGAATCGAGTCCGTAGAATCGCACAGTACAACGGGGGAAGACGGGAGAGGAAAATGCGTTCCATATCCACCTTCACTCTCATTATGATCCTGTTTTGCCAGACGGCCATTGCAGAACAGTCATATATTGACAGTCACGGCAGTACGATCCAGCTGACACCTGCGCCTGACAGAATCGCCGTTGCACCGGTCAAGGGATTACTGGTCGAACAGGCACTGGCCCTGCATCCGGAGCTTGCTATGTCCGAAGGTGTCGTCAGGCTGGGATGCGGCCTGTGGGAAATCCCGCTGACTTCCGACAATAGGGGACGGGGCGAAGAGGTCGCCAAGGCCCTGCTGGCAGAGGGACTGATAACCCGGCTTGGCGCTGTCTATGCCGTGCCCGGATCGCCTCGGCGTTTTCTGCTAGATCGCGGTGTCATGCTGCGCCTGGAAAAAAATGTCGTCGGCCTGCCCGTGGATCTGCTGGCTCCGACCGGCCTGCAGCCGGTGCGTCGCCTCGACGAACTCGGCACACTGTTTTTATGCCGCGCCACAGACTCAAAAACTGCGCTGGCGGGCGCCCGGGCCGCAGCGCGCTTGCCGGAAGTTGCCTGGGCCCTGCCTGACTTCATCGTGCCCATCGATCTCTATCACACTCCCAACGACAGCTACTACAGCGAACAGTGGTACCACCACCAGGCAAGCGGAGCCGACATCAACGCCGAGGAAGCCTGGGACGTGACCACCGGCGATAGCCAGGTGATAGTCGCTGTTGTCGACACCGGTCTCGAGGAGAGCCATCCGGACTTTGCCTCTACCAACATTGTCACCGGCTACGACGTGCCGGGCGCTGACAACGATCCCACTCCGCCGGCAGACGCAATCAACGCCCACGGCACCTGTTGCTCGGGCGAGATCGCAGCCAGCATGGACAACAACGAGGGCATGGCCGGAACTTGCCCGGGTTGTTCGCTGATGGGCGTCCGCATGATGGACGGTTGGGCGGCCGTGTCCGAGCTTTCCAACGGCTACCTGGCCATTCAGTACGCCACGAACAACGGTGCCTGGGTGCTGTCCAACTCGTGGGGCATAAGCCAGGATCTGACATCCCAGATAGACATGCAGCCATTCTATACGGCCGTTCAGGACGCCGTGAACAATGGCCGCGGGGGCCTTGGGTCGGTCGTTCTTTTTGCTTCTGGTAACGACGGTGTGGCTCTCGGTATCGACGAACTAGCCAGCATGTCCGAAGTCATGGCGGTCGGCGGCACTGATAATTCTGATCAGCGGGTCAGCTATTCCAATTACGGCTCTAACCTGTCCGTCGTGGCGCCCACCGGCGGCAGCAACTCTGGAGACCTTCAAATCCTTACCACCGACACGTTGGGCAGTCGCGGTTTCTCGAGAAATGGAGAGTTTTGGGAACCATGGTTCCCCGGCTCCGATTATAACACCCACATGTCCGAACCGGACAGTACGGGCAACTACACCAGATATTTCAACGGGACGTCTGCCGCCTGTCCGATCGCCGCGGGGGTTGTGGCGCTGACTTTTTCGGCCAATCCGTCTTTGACCGGGGCAGAGGCCCGTTTCATCGTCGAGCAAACGGCCGACAAGGTGGGCGGTGTGAGCTATGATTCTAACGGACACAATAACTACTACGGATACGGCCGGATCAACGCAGGCCGTGCGGTACGTGCGGCCGAGATCGGCTTCAACAACCCCGACGGCAGCCAATGCGCGGAAGATTTCAACTGCACGAACGACGATTGCCAGAAGGCAAACGCCTCTGATTTCTACGGCAACTGCGGCGGACTGGACTGCTCGAGCCTGCCAGATGGATCGCCCTGCGACGATGGCAATTCCTGCACGATCAACGATCAATGCTCAGGAGGTGTTTGTACGGGCAGCGCCAAGGATTGCTCGGACGGCAATGTCTGCACCGACGACTCCTGTAACCCGGCCAACGGCGCATGTATTCACAACAACAACACGGCCAGTTGTGACGACGGGGATCTTTGCACGACCGGCGACCTGTGCTCGGCAGGCTCTTGCGTGGGCAGCGCCAAGGATTGCACAGACGGCAATATTTGCACCGACGACTCCTGCAACCCATCCAACGGCGTGTGTATTCACAACAACAACACGGCCAATTGTGACGATGGGGATCTTTGCACGACCGGCGACCTGTGTTCGGCAGGCTCTTGCGCGGGCAGCGCCAAGGATTGTGCAGACGGCAATATTTGCACCGACGACTCCTGTAACCCGGTCAACGGCGCATGTACTCATAACAACAACACGGCCAATTGTGACGACGGGGATTTTTGCACGATCAACGACAGTTGTTCAGCGGGCACTTGCTCCGGCTCGGCCATAAGCTGTGACGACGGCAACGTTTGCACCAACGACTCTTGCGACAGCCTTAGCGGCTGCATCAATACCCCAAACAGCGCCGCCTGCGATGACGGTGATGCCTGCACCTCGGACGACTTCTGCTCGGCCGGTTCCTGTTCGGGCTCTGCCATCAACTGCGACGATGCCAACCTCTGTACCGACGACTCTTGCGACACTATCAGCGGTTGTCTCAATATTCCCAACTCGGCCAGTTGCGATGACAACAATCTTTGCACGACCGACGATCACTGTTCGGCAGGTTCCTGCTCGGGATCCTCCGTCGATTGTGACGATTCAAACCCATGTACCGACGACTCCTGCGACATCGCCAGCGGCTGCATCAATACCCCAAACAGCGCAGCCTGCGATGACGGCGATGCCTGCACGGCAAGCGACATTTGTTTGGCAGGAGCCTGCATTGGGTCGACTGTCGACTGTGACGACGGCAACGCATGTACCGACGATTCTTGCGACCAGGCAACGGGTTGCGTTCATTCCAACAATCAGTCAACCTGTGACGATCTCGATCTCTGCACAACCGACGATTCTTGCGTGAATGGAAGCTGCCAAGGGACACCCCTTGATTGTTCGAACCTGGACGGTCCCTGCGTCGAGGGGATCTGCGAAGCCGCCAGTGGCCAGTGCAGAACCCAGTCGCTAGCTGACGGCACGGCCTGCGAAGACGGCGACCAGTGCACTGCCGAAGACAGCTGCCGGGCCGGCGCCTGCGTGGCCGGCGAAGACACATGCACACCATCAGGCGGATGCGGATGCTCGGCATCGGGAAGAGGTTCGGCTCCAGCGGTGTTCATGATCCTGTTTGGTTTCATGCTAACCGTCAGACGCAGGCGGGGGTGAACGAATTTGCCGGCGGGACGAATATCGACGAGCGCGATAGCGTGTTTTTTTCTGTCGCTGGCCGCCTTGCCGCGGGCGACAGCCCAGGACGCTTTCACGGATAACGACTTTGAGATTGATGCCGTCACCGGGCCGATATTGGGTTCGAGCCGCGCTGTTGGAATGGGTGGTGCATACACCTCTTTAGCCGAGGACATCGATGGAGCGCATTTTAATCCTGCATCCTTCGGTTCGCGGCCGCCCTACGAGCTTTCATGGTTCTCCTACGGCCTGTCGCTGTCTTATTCAGCACCAGGAGCCTTCGGCCTGGACGATTTTTTCAACAACGGTTCGGGTATCGGCGTAGAAAAGTTCTCCTTTCTTGGTCTTGGACTACGCCTTCAGTTTGGCAACTTCGGAATCGGAGCAGACACCCGACTACAAATCTACAACACCGGATTTGCGGGTGAGCGCATTGACGTTCTGCTTGTAGAGAGCCATGCCGGTGTGGCCTATGCCCTATTTGGCGGTCAGCTGATATTGGGTCTGGGAACCCGGGTTGCCGACCTAGATCTTAAGCTGGCCGATGACACCACTTTAGTACATTTCACCGGGGCCGGTGTAGAGGGGGGACTGCTCTTGAAGCTGGCTGATATGCCCTGGCGGCTTGGTGTCTCCGGCCGCGGTCCGGTCGAGTCCAGGCCGGATAAGACCCCGGGGGTCGAGGTACACAACGGTACGAGCTACGTCAGAAGCTTCGTGCTGCCACGCAAGGTTCACATGCCCTGGGAAATACAGCTGGGCTTCGCCTGGCAATTCGGGCCGAGGCCGATGAATCGTCTTTGGTCGGCTCCACCCGATCCTCTGCCGGGTTTGCGCAAGCAGATTGAAAGCGCGCGCTGCAAGCGTGCCACGGCGCAGCGGGCACTGGAGACCGCCAATCGGGAAACAGTTGCATCAACGAACACTCAGACAGGCCCATGCCCTGAACTTTCTGACATGCCTCGTGACGAGATCTGGTGGACACAGGAGAGGAAACTGCGCGAGGCAGAGGAGCGCTTGCTCGAAAAGACATTGGCCATGCGGGAAGACGTGATCGATCACGACCGTCGAAAAAAGTATGAGTCACTGCCCAAATCATACTTGCTGCTAAGCGCGGATTTTTTTATTATCGGCAACACGACAGACGGCGTTGGCATCGATTCATTCGTAGAACAAAAAAAGAGGGCCGCGGGTGGCGATTTGTCTTATGGCTTTAGGCTTGGTGTTGAATCGGAAATTTGGCCCAATCGCCTCAAGCTACGGGCCGGCCTTTACCTGGAACCCCCTCGCAACGCAGACGCACCATTCAGGCCTCACGGTACGGGCGGATTCGAAATACGTCTTTTCCGCTGGGACTTCTTTGGCTACGCGGATCCCTTCGATCTACAAGCCTCTCTCACTGTGGACGGAGCACCGGGCTACCTGGACATCGGGGTCGGGATAGGCTTCTGGCATTGAACAACAAATCGTGAGAATCTACGAAGCACCCAGGCGAGGGTGTGCGCAGACTATTCCCCCGGCCTCCATCCTCGCCACGCACAAGTTACAGGGCTCGCAGGCCGAGGCTTCGCACTCTCCAGCTTGCAGGTGCAAAACCAGGTCCGGATCCAGAATAAGCGGGCGTCCCATCGAGATCAGGTCGAAGCCGGCCTTCATGGCCTGCTCGATATTTGCCAGCGAACGGATTCCTCCCAACAAACACAACGGCAACTTGACTGTCTTTCTCACCTTCTGCGCCTGCTCGAAAAAAAACATTTCCTCGAAGGGATAACTTTCAACGAACAGCCGTCCGAAAAGCTTGAGGCCTATTCGGCGCAGTCTCTTCCTCTCGTTGCGAACCATCTCTGCCACCGGCAGGTCACCGCGCAACATGTAAAAAGGAGTCCGGCTGACGAAGCCGCCGCTGAGAACGACCGCATCAACTGAGTTCGATTCGAGCGCATGGACTACTTCAATCGCTTCCCCTATCTCCAGCCCCCCTGCGAAACCGTCTTCTAGATTGACCTTGGCCAGCACGGCCATTTTTTGGCCTGCAGCCTGGCGAACCGCCTTGACAATCTCTAGGGGAAATCGCAGGCGGGCCTCAATCGTACCGCCGAATCCATCCTGGCGTCTGTTGGTATAGGGAGACAGAAACTGGCTCAACAGATAGCCGTGTCCCAGGTGCACCTCGACGGCGTCAAACTTTGCCTTGGCGGCCAGCTCCGTTGCATTGGTGAAGTCGTCGCGGATTCTTTCCATGTCGGCCGGGCTCATGACTCGCGGGCGGGTTAGAGTGTACAGATTGAATACCCGCGACGCGCCGACTGGACGGCAGCCCGCGGCCTGGCGCGAGGCGAAGTAGCCGGCGTGCCCAAGTTGCAAGGCAACCGTGGCGCCCTGGCCGTGAACAGCCTCGGTAAGCTCTGCAAGGCCGGGCACGATCTCCGGCCGCATGTGCATCTGGTCGGGAAAGGTCAGACCATCGCGAGAGACCGAGCAATAGGCAACCGTGGTCATTCCCACACCACCAGCCGCTACCCGGCGGTGGTGCTCTACCAGATCACCCGAGGGAAATCCCCGTGGGGTCATACCCTCGAATGTCGCCGCCTTGATGATCCTGTTGCGCAGCTCGATCGGCCCGATCTTGATTGGGCCAAAAGCCCCTGCCCCACGTTCTCGTGCTGGTTGTTGATTCACAACGCCTGGCCTTGCTCCCCCGACAAAACATAGCCAATACTGCACATATGGTCAACCGTGGTCGTTGACACACCGTATCCAGCGTTGTATTTACTGAACACGCGCAGGCCCCCAGACAGGAGTCCCAATCAGTGGCTTCGAGTGACGATTTTTCTAAAGATAACTCCACCAAGCCGCCTTCCAGTTTCAAGCAGGAATCCGAGTTGGAAGTGCGCAAGACCCTGCTCGACCGGCCCCGCCTTAGCATCCGCGCCAGGGTCATCTTCGCTTTTGTAATGCTCTTTGTGTTGCTGACCGGTATTACTTTAGCGGCAATCTTTTTCCTTTCGCAGGTCGGCACCAAGATCGATTTCCTCGAGAAGGTCGGCAACTATTATTTCGAGATCCAACAAGCGCGACGCTATGAAAAGAACTATTTTCTGTATGGCACCAACCTGACAGATGCACTGGATAATACCAACAAGGCCAGGAACCTTTTGCTGCGCAACGGTGAGCAGATCGGCTCAGTCATTGGCGCCATAAAATACTCTCGAATGGAGGAAATCCTCGATCGATACCAGCTGCTTCTGGAGAAATTGCTGCAGGAGAAGAGTGCAGGCAAGACAAAAGACGACCCCGAGAAACGTCAAATCGAGGTGCGGCTCAGGAAACACGGGGCGCAGATACTGGACGATGCACAAGAGATGATCAACCGCGAGCGGATTGCCGTGCGGGCGATGCTCAATACTTCGATGCTGTCAGCTCTGAGTTTTTTAGGCTTCATGTTCTTCATCATGTTCTACATCTCAGGCGTGATAATCAGGGCGGTGCTCAGGCCGGTGAGACGCTTTATGAAGTACATGGATCGCATCGGCTCTGGAGACTATACCCCGATCACACCCACGCGCCGATATCGCGACGAGTTCTCATCACTGGCCATCGCCATCAACAAGATGCTGGCCGAGATCTCAACCCGACAAGAACAGCTCATGCAGTCCGGCAAAATGGCGGCTGTCGGAACTCTAACTTCCGGTATTGCCCACGAATTGAACAATCCCCTCAACAACATCGGCCTGACGGTCGAAGCACTGGTTGATGGTTTCGATGACTATTCGGACGAGGACAAACATCGTATGCTCAATCAAGTTTACACCCAGGTCGAGCGCGCAAGCGGCATTATCAGAAACCTGCTCGATTTCACGCGCAAGGAGCAGCCGGCCTTCACCAGTGTCCACATCCGAGAGACCATCGAAAACACAGCCAGGCTGGTGAGCAACGAACTCAAGATCGAAGGCATCGAACTCGAACTCGAACTCGAAGAGGAACTGCCCACGGTACGCGGCAACCCGCGCAACTTGCAACAGGTGTTTCTGAACATGTTTCTGAATAGCATCCATGCCATGCCAGAGGGTGGCAAGCTTTCGATCACGGCCTTTTCGGGCGAAGACGGCTTCTTGCGGGTTGACGTGAGCGACACAGGCAGGGGCATCGAGCCACAAATGCTTAATCAGATCTTCGAACCTTTTTTCACAACCAAGGACCCCGGACAGGGCACCGGCCTGGGACTGTCCGTAAGTCACAACATCATTGAAAAGCATGGGGGAAAAATCACCGTAACCAGTACGGTCGGCAAGGGAACGACTTTCACAATTTTCCTGCCGATCGAAAAGAAAGACTGATCAGCCTGGAGCAATAATGGACTTTTCTATCTATCTTCCGGTGGCAGGCAGCTCGGTAAACCTGATTCTCCTCTTGGGCCTGGGCGGCCTGGTGGGATTCATGTCGGGATTGTTCGGCGTCGGCGGCGGCTTTCTGATGACTCCGCTGCTAATCATGATCGGCATACCCCCGACCGTGGCCGCCGCATCTGACTCGAACCAGATCGTTGCAGCTTCTTCCTCCGGATCATACGCCCATGCCAGGGCGGGCTCCGTCGACTTCAAAATGGGAATCCTGTTGCTCTTGGGCGGTATCGCCGGTGGCTCGGTCGGTGTAATGTTTATCAAGCTGCTGCGCGTAATGGGCAATGCCGACTTCGTCATAACGGTAACCTACGTAATAATGCTGGGCGGCATCGGTACGTACATGTTCTTCGAGAGCCTGGGAAGCTTACGGGGTAGAAAATCCACCAGAGAAAAAGAAGCAAAACCATCTGCCTATGCCCGCCTGGTAAACAGCCTGCCTTGGAAAGTCTATTTCAAGCGTTCAAACGTGACCTTGTCTGTCTTGATGCCGCTCATTCTGGGAATACTGGTTGGAATCTTGGCTGCCATCATGGGTGTTGGCGGCGGCTTCATCATGGTACCGGTGATGGTCTACCTTCTGCGTATGCCAATGCATGTGGTAATCGGCACCAGCTTGTTTCAGATCCTTTTCACCTGCATTAACGTGACCATTTTGCAGGCCGCCGTCAATCACACAGTTGATTTCGTACTGGCCTTGATCCTGCTAATCGGCTCGGTTGTCGGGGCACAATTGGGAGCCAAGGTAAGCAAGCGCCTGAAGGGTGATCAACTCAAGATTCTGATGGCGATAATCGTCCTGGTCGTGACCATCAAGATGCTTCTCGGATTGCTGCTGGCACCCGATATCCTGGTGAGCTATAAGGGAGGTCACTGATGCTCAAGGAAATGATATCCATCACTGGCTTGCTGATCCTCTCGTTGGCGCTGCCGGCGTCAGCGGCCGACTTGCAGGGCCGGTTGAAGATTGATCCGGCTACCGTAGAGGCTACAACTTTCTATGACGGAGCAAACGTAAGAGTTAACGCAGAGGTTCCCGAGGGATACGAGATTGCGGTTGTCTGCAGGGGCAAGGAAGCGCCGGTCGAGCTGAAGAGAAAGGGCAGGGTTCTGGGTGTACTTTGGATGAACGTCGGGGATGTCTCATTCGAACGCATTCCAACGATGTACAAGGTGCAAACCAGTGCCAGCCTGGACGAACTTGCAGAGCATAATGTCCTCAGCGAACTAGAAATTGGCTACCCGGCCCTGTTGACAAGATCTTCGCCCAAGGGCAGTGGCTTCGATGCCGGGACGATCTTCGATGAACTGGTTAAACTAAAAAAAGACGAGGGTCTGTTTTCTGTAGAACAAGGCTTTTTGAAACTGCACTCGGGATCTCCAGGAAGAAAACGCGTCGAGACTGTCTTTCGGGTTCCGGCCAAGGCTCCGCCCGGCGATTACCAGGTGCGCGTGATGGGATTCAAGGACGGTCGGGGAGAATTGCTGGCGTCCGGAGAATTGAAAATCACTCAGATCGGCACGGCGGCCTTTATTTCTTCCTTGGCCCGACAACACGGGTTGCTCTACGGGATACTGGCAGCCTTCATCGCTGTAGTTGTCGGTCTCTTGACTGGTGTCGTCTTCGGCCTCGGGTCGAAGGGAGGACATTGAGGCGGGCAAGGATTTGGCTTTTTGGAAAAAGTTCTTCAGGCCCCGGGGAGGTGACATCAGGTGGTTGCAGAGGCGCCTGGATCGCTTCAGAGACCTGGTGGAGAAGAACAACCTCGTATTGCAGCTGATCGCCGACGCCGGGGAAAAACTAGGCGGAGAGTATGTTTTCGACGTTCAGTACCTGAAGACACTCGCACGCGATCTGGAACGCGCGACGCGTGAGGTTGCCCACGATCTCAACATCATTACTGGTAACGGCTATCCGCGCCTGGCAGCTCGCTGCCACCGGATCGATTCGGACATCCAGGCAATCCTCGAGTCGCGGGTCGTAGTTCCCCGGGCTCCTTTAGTAATCCCGATGGACAAGCTCGATAATGAGATGGCCAACGTCGCGGGTGAGAAAATGGCGCGTCTGGGAGAAATCGGCAGGCGTCTGGGCTGCCGTGTTCCACCCGGGTTCGTTATTTCGGCACATGCCTGCCGCGTTTTTTTGGAACGCTCAGGCGTTTTACAGCGCGCTGAAAACGAGGCCGAGCTTGCGAGTTTACCCGAGCGAATACTGCAAGCCAAGATCCCGCGAAAATTGAGACTTGCCATACGGCGCAGCATTTCGAGTAAGAGCTTCATTGGTGATTGCCACAGCCTGGCCGTTCGCAGCAGCGCAACTGGAGAGGACGGCAAGGAGAGCTTTGCCGGACAGTACAAGACCGTACTTGGAGTTAAGCCAGCAGATGTTTTACGGGCATACCGAGAGGTAATTGCCAGCTTGTATTCTCCTGGCGTCATTGCCTATCGACGCGGCCTTGGCCTGCCCCCTGGGAGAGGCCTGATGGCCGTGGGTTGCCTGGGCATGGTACCGGCGGCTGCCAGTGGGGTGGTCTATACCCTCAACCCCAGCCAGCCTAGGCAAGACATGCTGGTCATTGCCGTCGCTCATGGATTGGGCAAGGCAGTCGTTGACGGCATGCAAGCCGTGGACCGCTACGAGATATCGCGGCGCGCCCCACACGCTGTGCTATCACGTCGCATGGCGACCCAGGAGAAGATGTACATTGCGACAAGCGGCGGTGGAGTCGAACACGTCCAGGTCAAAGAGGGGCTCAGGGGAAAACCGGCCATCAGCGATGCGCAACTCGCGGAGCTGACCGCCACTGCGCTGCGTATCGAAAGATATATGAAATGCGCCCAGGATATCGAGTGGGCTCTCGACGAAAAGGGCCAGCTGTTCATCATCCAGGCGCGCCCTCTGCGTATAGAGCCCGAACGCATCACAATCGACCATGATCTAAGTCAGCTGTCCAAGCATTATCCTGTACTTCTAAAGGGCCGTGGCGATGTGGCCTGCCGGGGCATCGGCTACGGCATAGTACGCCGCGTCGATGAGTACGATAGCTTGGACAGCTTATCGCGAGGTGTGGTAATAGTTGCCAAAGCGTCGTCACCGAAGTTGGCGGCGGCCATGGCCGAGGCCGAAGCCGTGATAACCGACGTAGGAACCGCCACGGGACATCTCGCTGCGGTGGCGCGCGAGTTCAGGGTGCCGACCATCGTTGACACCGGCAACGCAACGCAGGTCTTGCACGACGGCCAGGAGGTTACAGTGGACGCCGAGGAAAACGTCGTCTACCAGGGGCGGGTAGAAGAACTTCTGCATTCCCAACTCCTGAGAACCTCCTCTTATGAAGATAGCGCCGAATTTCGCATGCTGCGCCGTATGTTGGCCAAGATCGCTCCTCTGAACCTGAAAGATCCCCAGGCCTCCAACTTCTCTCCATCCAACTGCAAGACCTATCATGACATCATACGTTTCGCGCACGAGAAGGCCGTGGCCGAACTGACTACTGGCCACTTGATTCGCCCAAGGCGTGGGGGGCGATATGTGCGCAGGCTCGACCTGCCCATACCGCTCGATCTGATCATGGTCGATCTTGGTGGTAGCATTTCGTCGGCAGACAACTCGCGCGTGGCCACGATCGACGATGTAGTATCGCGCCCGCTTCGCCCTCTGCTCGACGAGCTAATCGCCGAGGGAGTATGGGAAACCGGCCCGGCTGACATGGACCTGGACGGTTTCATGTCCAGTGCAACCCGATCCGTTGCGCTGGCTGGACCGCTCTCGACTCGGCCGCAGCAGAACTTGGCCATCGTATCGAGCGAGTATCTTCACTTGAGCCTGCGTTTGGGTTACCATTTCAACATCGTGGACAGTTACTTGACGGATACCCGCAACGACAACTATTTATACTTTCGTTTCGCCGGAGGAGTAACCGAGTTATCTCGTCGCTCGCGGCGTGCCTTGTTACTTAAACGCATCCTGGAAGAGCACGATTTCGTCGTAGAGAGCAAGGGAGATCTGGTCATCGGACGCATCAAGAAGATATCCGCCACGGATATGACCGCGCGCTTGAAAATGATCGGACGCCTGATCGGATTTACACGTCAACTCGATATCTTTTTACGTGACGATGAACTGGTCGATAGGTGCGTCAAGGGATTTTTGGCGGGAAAATCCAACCCACGGAGTTGCTGAGGGAGGATAAAATGAGCAGCCTTGCCGAAGTGCTTGTCCTGGATGATGAAGCCATTGTTTGCGAGCGGCTCAAAGAACATCTTGATAAGATGGGTTTCGCCGTGGAGATCTTCACCGAGAGCCAAAAGGCGATCGACCGGCTGGGACAAAAGGCATTTGACGTTGTAGTAACTGATCTCAAGATGAAGGGGCCTTCCGGGCTAGACGTAATGCATTTCGTCAGAGAAAATAGACCAGGCACGCAGGTGATCATCATTACCGGGTACGCCTCAATGGATGCAGCCCGCGAGGCGGAGTACTCGGGAGTGATCGGCTTCGTCACCAAGCCGTTTCAGCTTCCCAAGGTCGGGGCGCTGGTGAAAAAAGCCGCCAAAAAAGCGGCTAGACGTAAAGGTGGGTCAGAGCAATGAGCCAAAAGAAAAAAGTTCTATTGCTGGACGACGAACCGATTGTTTGCGAACGGCTTCAGCCTGCACTGGAAAAAATAGGTTTCTACGTTGAAACATTCACCGAGAGCCAAAAGGCCATCGATCGCTTTGCTGAAGAGAAGTTCGACGTTTTGGTGACTGACCTCAAGATGCAAAAGCCAGACGGACTTGACGTGATGAACTTCGTCAACCAGCAGTCGCCCACGACCAAGGTAATCATAATTACCGGTTTTGCCACGGCGGATACGGCTACTCAGGCCATGAAGAGCGGTGCTATCGACTTCATCGCCAAGCCTTTCAAGATAAGCCAGTTACGAGATCTGATAGTCAAGATAACCAGCGAATAGCACACGCTCACTGGTGGACTCGAAAAGATGGCAGATTTCCTGACACGCGCGCTTGAATTACATAATCGGGTGCCGGTTATCGACACTCATAGCCACTTTCTGCTCGCCGGCCACTACTTATCGAAGCGCTTTAGCAAGCGCCATCGCCCGCCGTTACTTTGGAACCCTCTGCGTAACGTGATTGATTTACCGCGACTAAGGGAAGGGCGAATTTCATGTGCCGCATTTACCGTCTACGTGCCGCCTCCGCCTCTGCGCCTGCGTGCCTGGGAGGCCTGCCGGAGAATCGTTACAAGTTTTGAAAAGCTTCTCGAGCGCAATTCCGAACAGGTTGTTCGCGTCCGTTCGTCGCGAGGAATCCGTGCGGCCTTCGGGCAGGAAAAACTCGCCGCCTTGCTTGCGGTTGAGGGTGGACACGTCATCGGACGCAAGATTGAGCGGATAGCCTGGCTGCGCGAGCGCGGTCTGCGCTTGCTCACGTTGACGCATTTCATTGCCAATCGCATTTGTGACGCCCATTTCGGCCCGAGAGTTCACGGTGGATTGAGCGATTTCGGGCGCGAGGTATTGGAGGCCTGCGTGGTTCACGGCATCGTGTGCGATCTGGCCCACACCAGTGAACCTGCCTTTTACCAGGTCATCGAGAGACTCGATCGGCCTCCAGTGGTCACTCACACCGGCCTGCGCCGTCATGGCCGCTCGGATCGCTACCTTACAGACGATCAGCTAAAGGCATTGGCTGCCGCCGGCGGGGGCGTTGGCGTCTTGATGTGCCCGTGGTACCAGTCTCGCTTCGGGGTTCTCGGCAGTCTCGAGCGGGCCGCGGACGTCTATTGCCACATCGCCGAGTTGATCGGAACGCGACACCTTATGATCGGCACAGACATGGACGGTTTCACCTGGCTACCGCGAGGCATGAGAGATGCATCAGATCTGCCGCGTCTGACCGCCAAGTTGCTCGAGCGTGGTTTTTCTGAAGAAGAGCTCACCGGGATCCTGGGCGGGAACTTTCTGCGCGTGCTCGATGCCTGGGAGTCTTGACGGTAAGATCCAAATAAAATCAGCCTCCATTCATCATCAACCTGACTGTTTGTATATCCAAGTTGAGAAGATCGGCCATTTCAATTACGGCCCGGGCCGTATCCGGAGCCGGACCGTCCTGCCTGAGCGGATCGAGCAATCCGGCAATCAGGCCGCCGAGTCCGAGGCCGAGTTTCACTTGAAGTGCCGCTTCGTCGATGCCCAGACCGATTCGCCTGGCGTCACTCAACAGGCTCATGAATGCGCTGACCCTCTCCACTCGCTGTTTGTCCAGGATTTCTTCAAGCAGCTCTTCCAGTCTTTGCGACACGCGCCCGGTTGCGGCCTGCATTTCGAGCGGAACATTCAACACCGAGAGTCTGCCCGCCAGTTCGGCCGCCCGCTCGAGGTTGGCGTCATTCAGCCCTCTCTCGACCAACGAGTTGAAGCGCGCCGAGCCTGCCCAGCCTATCGCCGGGCGCAGGGGCGCAGGCAAGGCTATTCCCAGTGGCACGAGCGCGTCTACCAGCCATTCGTTGCCGGTGAAAACCTCCTCATAACTTCGACCAAGCTCGTCAAGCAGCGGATCGAGCAACGCCCCCACCACGCTTTCGCGGGTTTGTGGTGATAAATTTTTCAACCCGAAGTAGTGCTCGGATTTTTCCTCCAGCCTTTCACAAGCTCGATCAAAACCATCTCTCTCTAGGTTGGATAGAATTCGTTCCGGGTCTTGCAGGTTCAACCCCGTGTTTGCCGAATTTATAAAGACCCCCATTCGCAAACCGCTGCCAATCAGCACGGCCGCATCGAAGGTGCCTCCTTCTTGGGTTTTCTCGGCCACAACTGTTAACCTGAAAATGCCAGACTCGAACCCGCTGCGCGCAGTATTTTTTCTTTCGTGCACTTCTATCCTGTATCCGCATGAGCAGTCGCGTTCTTGGTCAGCATGCAGCATCGAAAGCACCGCATATCGCGCAGCGGCCTTTGCAGGCGGTAGGGACTCGGGCAACACCCGGCGATTCAGAATCGAAAGGCCGCTGCCCTCGCCGGGAAGGTTGCTTTGGGCGCGATCAAGCCAGATACGCATTGCAGAGTCCTGCGCCGCTCCCGCTACGAGCTTACCCAGTTCAGCCGCCCGCGCTGCATAGCGCATGTTCTGCACAGCCTCTAGCCCGGCCAGGTCTGCGAAGAACCAGCCGCAAGACGTGTACATCAACATTGCATTGCGCTGCATTTCCATCAGCCGAAAGACGGCCGCACGAGCTTCGCTGGGTGCATCGGATCTAAGATGCTCAGAGAAGAATGCCCTGGCGGCCCCGAGTGGTTTTCCCAGGACGACCTTGATGTAGTCGTCCCTGGCCATCCATGGATTATTCAGGTATTCAAGGCCCCGGCCTTCAAACAGAAGATCGATCTTTGCCCGAAGTTCGTCGAAAGCATGTCTAAGAGGTCCCCGCCAGGCCTGGTTCCAACCGGGCCGGCCGCCATCCGAACAGCCACAGTCAGCCTGCCAGCGGTCGACTCCGTGAGCGCAGCTCCAGGCAGTGCCTTGGCCCTCCCGCCCCGGCTTGAGGCGAACCTCGAACTCGGGCCGGTGCCCGGCGAGATAGCACCGGGGACTTGTCATCACCATATCCCTGGCCGGCAATTCATGCGCAGCCAGGTATGCCAGGCACATGTCACCGAGTTTCTCGTGGTGCCCGTAGCTTTCGCCGTCCGAACAGACGAAGACAAGCCGGTCTTCATCGAGATCGCTTTCCCGCGCCGCCTGAGCGATACGATCGGCGAAGATGGCGGCGTTGCGCAAAAGGTGCTCGAAGGCTACGGCCGAACTCAGGCCGGCATGGTAGAAAAGTATGTCGATCTCGCCGGCCGGGGTGCGGCAAAGATATGGACGATCGCTGGGCGGAGGACCGTCTCGCCAGGATCCACCATCCAGCCGGCGGTAGGCCTCGGCCTGAGAGGGAGAGAGCAGGATGAACTCGATTCCCGCCTTGACCAGGTCGCAGAGGGTGTCTTCGTTGACGGCTGTCTCCGGCAGCCACATCCCTGACGGCTCACGCCTGAAACGCGCTCGGAAATCGGCCAGGCCCCACTGGATCTGGGTCCAGCGGTCCCGGGCCGACGCCAGTGGCATGATCATGTGGTTGTAGCACTGGGCCATGGCGTTGCCGTATCCGCGGGTGTCTATGCTGGCTTGGTCGGCCTGAAGAATGCGCCGGTAGGTGTCTGGATGCTCGCTTTCCAGGTAGGAAAGAAGCGTAGGGCCGAAGTTGAAGCTGATGTGTTCGAAGTTGTTGACTACCTCGACCAGGCGGCCACGATCGTTTTGGATCCGGCTGTGCGTGTTGGGCGCGTAGCATTCCCTGGTAATGCGTTCGTTCCAGTCATGGAAAGGCGCGGCCGAAGGCTGGCGCTCGATTCGCCCGCTCCATGGGTTTTCCCTGGGTGGCTGGTAGAAGTGACCATGGATGATGACGTGTATCTTCCCCGGCATGGTTCGATGTTAGTCTGTTTCGGAGTCACATCACAACAACTTAGAGACACAATATTGGAACCAGTAGAGGATTAATGCTAACTTTTATTGCATGCATGTCACACTCGCCGTTCCAGAGGTTTCCATCGTAATACCGGTCTACAACGAGCGGCCGATTGTGACCGACTCGGTGGCCGGCCTGCTCATGCGCTTGCCGGACATCGCAGAATCGTTCGAGATCATCCTGGCAGAGAACGGAAGCGACGACGGAACCAGGGACGAGGTACGGGAGCTTCAGAAGCGTTATTCTGCAGTCAGAAGCCTCCACCTGAAAACCCCTGACTACGGCCGGGCGCTAAAGGCCGGTATCCTGGAAGCCCGCGGCAAGTACTGCATTTGCGATGAGATCGATTTGTGCGACACCGACTTCTATCGCTCAGCGCTGGGATTGCTGCGCTCCGGCCGGGCCCGAATGGTGGTCGGTTCGAAGCTGGCCCCCGGTTCTCGCGACGAACGCCCTTTCGTGCGCAACCTGGCCTCACGGGTGTTGAGCGGCATGCTGCGGATCGGGGCCGGTTTTCGCGGGACGGACACTCACGGGCCCAAGGCATTCTTGTTGACGGATGTCGTCGAGGTGGTCAAACAATGTGTCGTCGGGCAAAACTTGTTTGCTTCCGAGTTGGTCATCCGCGCCGAGAGGGCCGGCCTGGACGTAGTCGAACTTCCGTTGACTTTGCGCGAAAAACGCAACCCGACCAT